>ENA-ORBV01015834-ORBV01015834.1-microbial-mat-metagenome-genome-assembly--contig:-NODE-15834-length-11036-cov-6.933571_pt1 | contig 11036 bp, 9 predicted proteins | sample MGYA00237777_ERZ505514 | MGnify/ENA primary metagenome ERZ505514 (study PRJEB26160, sample SAMN06269048) | microbial mat metagenome | isolation source: Oligotrophic lake microbial mat | place...
TTTTTTTTTTCAAGCAGAAGACGTCATACGAGATTCGCCTTAGTCTCGTGGGCTCGGAGATGTGTATAAGAGACAGGACAGATGCCGAGCAGCGTGATGACCGCCCCGTTGTGCGGCAGCGTATCGAGTCCGCCCGACGCGATAGCGGCCACCCGATGCAGGAGTTCCGGGCTCACCCCGGCGGCGGTACCCAGTTGCAGAAAGGTCGCGCCCATCGACGCCATCGCGATGCTTAATCCGCCAGATGCCGACCCCGTGATGCCGGCCAACACATTGACAGCTATTGCCTCCGATATCAGTGGCGCTCCGGGCGCGAGGCTGAACACTGCGTCACGAATGATCGCGAAGCCGGCCAGCGAAGCGATCACGGTGCCGTATCCCACCTCCGACGCCGTGTTGAAAATGGGGAGGAGCGACGTCAGCGTCCCCTCATTCAACGACCGACGGAGATCGGTCAGGCGCGACCAGTGCAAACCAATCGTTCCCACAATGGCGATGGTCACTGCCGCGATGAGCGCCCAGAGCCCGCGCACGTTCTCGAGCGTGACCTTGCCGAATCGTGCGTCGCCCAGGTACGTCGTGTCCATGGACGGAATGACAAACCGAGTGAAGATATAGTTGACGGCGATCACGAGCAGCACCGGAGCTATCGCAAGCACGAGCGACGGGAGATGTTGTGCGCTCCGCAGCGTTGCGACCGCGTCGTGTGGGTGCTCGCCGTACCCTTCTCCGCTCTCCCTCGCTTGTCGTGCTCTTCGTTCGAGCCAGAGCATGCCGCACACGAGCATGATGACGCCGCCCAACACTCCGAGCCCCGGCGCCGCGTACAGATCGGTCCCGAAGAAGGGCATGGGAATCGCATTCTGGATTGACGGAGTGCCGGGAAGCGCGCTCAAGGTGAAGGTCGCCGCACCCAGCACAAACGCTCCCGGAAAGAGCCGTTTGGGAATCTGCGCCTCGCGAAAAAGCATGGTGGCAATGGGATAGACGGCAAAGACAACCACAAAGACGGACACGCCGCCATAAGTCAGAATCGCCGTCGAGAGGACGATAGCGAGAATGGCGCGACGCACACCAACCCAGCGCACAATGGCGCGCGCTATTGCCTCGGCGGACCCGGAGTCTTCCATGAGTCGGCCGAACACCGCTCCAAGCAGAAAAAGCGGGAAGTACTTCATGAGATAGCCGCCCAAGCCGGTCATGAAGATCTGCGTGTAGGTACCGAGCAACCGCGTGTCGCCGCCAATGAGGACGGCGAGCAACGCCAGCACCGGGGCCAGGATCAGGACGTTGAAGCCCCGATACGCGAGCCACATGAGCAGCAGAAGCGAGACGATGATGCCGACGACGCTAACCATGGCCCGGACTCCTCATATCGCGGTGCTTTTTCTTGAGCGCAGTCGGTGAGTGACGTACTGGAATCGGCGCGACCACTCCAAGCGGTGCGGGCTAGGTGTTGATCGGCGCTTCGTCACCCCGCCAGCGCCAACATCCCGTTGGCGATCGCCCGCCAAGCCGCCGTCGTGCTCAATGGCACTCGCAGAAGCTGCGTCGCCAGCACGATTCCGCCGCCAATTAGATAGGCAGGGTGCGGACGCCCGCGCGTCCGCCAATCGAACACCATCGCAACCACGATAATGAGATCGACGGCCAGCCCAGGACCAACGGTAAACATCACCGGCGGGGGCGGCATGTCACCCACAGGAAGCGCGAGCATCTCCGGCGGTAGCAGGAAGAGGCGGAACACTCGACCAATCGCGGCCTGGAGCAACGAGACGGTCGATACCAGCATCAACCGTTTGTGCACCTCAGGACGCCGCACATTCGCGACCGCCGCAATAAAGAGCCCCGCGAATACCACGATGCCTGTTAGCGACACGATCGAGAACGCGGTCGCCTGCTCGCCGAATCCGAGGGCGATTCCCTGCTGCAGACTGGTGAGCGATACGAGAATACCGACGATCACCATCGACGTCGCGAGCGAGATCCCCACCAACCCCACGGCGCGATGTCGAGCGATTCGACCGCTCGACGCGAGGGCGGCCTGCGCGACGAAGAATACGGTCCAGAAGGAGAACAAGAGCCCGTGGATATGAAAGATCGGCGCGCCCGTGAAGCTCCCCGTTGCCACTCGCGCCCAATAGCTGGGTGTAAAGCCCGCGAACGCCACGATCATGCACAGTCCAGCCATCCATGTATAGAAATACTTGGGCAGGTCGCGAGTCACACGCGACTGCGTGGCGAAGGCGGAGGGTTCTTGAGCGATCGCTGTCATCTCTTCATCTTTTATGTGCTAGGGGCTCGTGAACTCGAACGAGGCGCGGTGAACGTGCTGAAGGCCGCACGATACGGCAATCCCCCCGGGCGATCCGGGGCTGGCCGATACGCTCCGCGCCATGCGGGCAATGCTGGCCGCCCTGCCCATGCCGGCTTTTGGGAATCGTTAGGCTCGGCGTCGCACTGGGCGTGCGGGAACCGATGTGAGGCATCAAGACTTTATCGCGCGTCTCGCATCCGGAGCCCCACATGCGCCTGCAGCCGCTGATCCCCTTCTCGTTTGCCCTCTTTGCCGGTTGCGGGGGCAGCGGTGGAGACTCCCCCATCAATCCTGTCGTCCCGGCCGCGTTTACCGACGCCGACCTCAGCGCTCGCGCCCGCGCCGCCAGCGGTTGGACCTACTACAAGAACCGACCCGACACGCTGTTGCGCTCCGCTGGGTCCGGCCATGCCGAAGCGCGTCTGCGCACGCGCTTCAATGCGGTCGCTGCAGCGTTGCTCGAATCGAACGGGAAAGTGAGGGTGGGCGCCAGCTTTCCGGACTCCTCCCTCATCGTGAAAGAGCTCTTTATCGGCGGTTCACTCAGCCGCTATGCCGTGATGATGAAGCTTCGCGGATCGGCCAATGCCAGCGCCGGCGGGTGGCTGTGGGCCTACTACGCGCCCGACGGCTCGACGCAGATCGGGATCGGCGGAAAGGGCGGCGCCTGCGTGGGGTGCCATTCCACGGGCGTTGACTACACGCGGATGAACGACAGTCACCCCTGAACGCGCGGGTGTCTCGTTAGGTGCCCGGCGCGATACCGAGCCGCCGCCAACGCCTGTAGTGCAGCGCCCCGCGCACTAGGAAGAAGAAGGCGAACCCCAGGTCTAACCACATCTTGCCGGTGATGGGCGGCGCGCCGAACATCAGCGCCCGTACCGCGACATACACGCCAACTCCCACCATGACGGCGCCAATGCCGAGGCCGACGCGCGCCGTTGCCTTCCGAGATCTGCTTCGCATAGTCCTCGTTTCTCCCCGGCGGCCGGCTATACCTGCGGGCCGTGCCAGACAATCAGGAATATGGCCGGCTGTGGTTCCGATCGCACGTACGGACTCGACCCCAAGCGATACAAGTCGCGCATGGACAAGCCAGCCATTCGGCTGTAGCGTCCCCCTCCACCCTCACCGCGTGAAATCCGGTCCTATGCGCTTCCAAGTCTGGTTCTGCCTCGTCCTCTCGCTGCGCAGCGTGGCTGGCGCCCAAACCGCCGCGACCGGCACCATCACGATCGGCACCGTAGACTCGATGCCGTCGACCATCCTCAAGGAACAGCGGAAGTTCCTCGTGTACACCCCACCCTCGTACAACGACAGCACGTATCTGCCGCAGAAGTACCCGGTGCTCTACCTGCTCGACGGCGACGCGCACTTTCATTCGGTCACTGGGCTCCTCCAGATCCTCGGCACGGGCGTCAACGGGACCTTCGTGGTCCCGGAGATGATTGTCGTCGCGATTCCCAACACCGACCGCATGCGAGACCTGACCCCGACCCTGGTCGAGAAGGACTTTGAGGGGAAGACGCAGCCCTACCTCAAGAACACAGGAGGGATGCCGAAATTTCTGAACTTCCTCAAGACCGAGCTGATTCCGCACATCGAAACCACCTACCGCACGGCGCCGTACCGGGTCCTCGTGGGGCATTCGTTAGGCGGCATCGCGGCGATCAGTGCACTCTACACCATTCCGGAAACGTTCAACGCGTACGTCGCCATCGACCCCAGTCTCTGGTACGACGACCGGCTCCTCCTCAAGAAGGCCAAAGACCACTTCAGCAAACCCGGACTCGCCGATCGAACGCTGTACGTGGGCCAGGCCAACACCATCAATGCAGCGGATACGTCGATCAACGTTCACTTCAATTCGATTGCCCAGTTCAATGGAGTGCTCGAATCGTACAATCAGTCGGGGCTTCGGTACGGGTTCAAATACTATGGAGCCGAAGACCATGGTTCCGTGCCTCTGATCGCCGAATACGATGCACTCCGCTTCATTTTCGATGGCTACAAAGGCGACCTCTTCAAAGCCTTGGAGTCACCGACGTATGTGAGGGAGCACTTCGCACGCGTGTCGGCGAAGTTGGGCTACACTGTGCTGCCGCCCGAATCGATGGTCGACTTCCTTGGCCGAATCGAGATGCCGCGAGACACGACCAAGGCCATCGCGCTCTTTCAGCTGAACGCTGAGCTCTATCCGAGCAGCCCGAAGGCGTACAACTCGCTCGGCGACGCCTGGGTGGCCCGGGGCGACGTGCAGAAGGCGATTGTCTACTTCGAGAAATCGGCGGCGCTCAATCCGCGAAACCAGCATGCTAGAGACATGCTTCGGAAGTTGAAGGACGGGAAGTGACCGGCTTGGGATGGTGTTGGCGTAGTTCGATTTTCTCCTGTTGGCCGATACCGGACATCAGCCTCCCACGTACGCCATCAAGCGGGTGTGAGACTATTTCGTTCGACAATTGCTCGGCGCGACGCCGCCGACGGACTATGTGATGATTCCGCCGTAGTGTCGGCTACTGTTTCGAGCTGATCGGCTGGTCACCCGCGACAATCCGTCCTCTCACAACCGTTAGGCGTACCTTGCCGCCCAGCACATCCACAACACGTTGTACACGGAAGGGGTCCACCGAGACAACCGTGACGTCGGCCCGCTTGCCAACCGTAATCGTCCCCGCAGATGCCTCGTCGAAGCCGGCGAAGGCGGCCCAAGTCGAGTAGCCGCGCACCGCCTCTTCGGCGCTCATGCGCTGGAGCGGATACCAGCCGCCGTCAGGTGCACCGCGCTTGTCCTGCCGCATCATCGCCGAGTGCAATCCGTAGAAGAGATTCCAATCCGACCCGGGCAGGTCGGAGCTGAACACCAGGTGCGCTCCGGCGGTGCGCAGGGCCCGCCACGCATAGGCGCCACGTATTCGCTCTGGACCGACTCGTTCTTCTGCCCACGGCATGTCCTCGACCGCGTGCGGGGGCTGCATGGACGCAATCACGCCCAGCTGCGCAAAGCGCGGGATATCGAGTGGATGCACCACCTGGGCATGTTCGATGCGATGGCGCAGATCGCGCGCGGTTGGTGAGGATGTACCCACCGAATCGATGAAGTCGAGCGACGCCCGGTTCCCCGCGTCCCCGATGGCGTGGATCGCGACCTGAAAGCCGCCCGCCATGGCGGCGGCGGCCGTGCGTTGGTCGAATCCGTAGGCGGCTCCGCTCACCCCACGGTTCCCGGGGCGATCGGAATAGTCCGCCAGCAGTCGCGCACCGCGAGAGCCTAACGCGCCATCGTAGTACGCCTTGACCGATCGGATCACGAGGTGGCTGCTGTCGGTGCCTAAAAGCGGCCCACGGGCAATCCACTCGCGAACCAGCGCCGAGTCGCGGCCATCGAGCATCGCGTAGACGCGAATCGGCAACGCGCCTTTGGCATCCAGCCGCTGCAATGCATCGACCACATCGCGCGCCGTACCGGCTTCGTGTACGCCCGTATACCCAGCCGCCGCCATGACCCCGAGGGCGCGAACGAGTTGGGAGTCACGCTGCACGGCAGTGGGCTGCGGCACCGCATCGTCGATCAGCTTGACCGCGCGATTGAGGAACAGTCCGTTGGGCGCGCCGTCGGCGCCGCGTCGAACCTCGCCACCGACCGGGGCCGCCGTAGAGGCAGAAATGCGTGCGGCGCTCAGCGCTCGCTCATTGGTCCAGGCGGCGAAGCCGTGGAGACCACGCAAGAGCACCGGGTGATCAGGAACGCGCTCCGACAGGAGCCGCTTGTCAGGATAGCGGTCAGCCCACGCGCCCTCGTCCCATCCGAAGCCGAGTATCCATTCCCCCTTTGGAGTTGCGGCCGCGCGTTCGACCACACGTTCGACCGCCTCGGCCTCGGTGGAGACTCCCGTGAGGTTGATGCGTTCGAGCGACTGACCGAGTTCGGCCACGTGCGTGTGTGCGTCGACCATGCCTGGGAGGAGCACCGCATCTGCCAGGTCGAGCACCTTGGTCTCGTCGCCCCGAAGGGCAAGCGCGCCTGAGTCAGAGCCAACGAACAGGATACGCCCGTCTCGAACCGCAATCGCCGATGCGTCCGGATGCCACCCACCCGCCGAGTCCCAAGGCGCATCCGCAGCGGGCCGCCCGTCGGTGCCAGGCTCGGCCCAGGCGAGAGTGTAGACCCGCGCGTTGTGCAAGATGAGATCGGCGCGCTGCGATGGCTGGGCGCACGCGGAAGCGGCGGCGGCGGCGGCGAGAAGGAGGGTGGGTCTGATTGGCATCACGATTACTACAGAAGACGAATACTACAGAAGACGAGAAGACGAGAAGACGATTACTTCAGAAGACGAGAAGACGAGAAGACGAGAAGATGAGAAGACGATTACTACAGAAGACGATTACTACAGAAGACGAGAAGACGAGGGGTGTTTGGGTTGCGGCGATGGTGCTCCAGCGATTATCCACCGCCTAACGTAATCACACTCCAGACCGGGCGGTGATCGCTTGCACCGCCGGCGTCCCGAGCGACTCCCGCCATTGACGGAACTTTAGGGTCCAAGCCCCTGGCGAAGAGGTGATCGACGGCGAAGGGGCCCAGGGTAGCGCCCGCACTGCGCGTGAGCCACTGGTAGCCGCGCCGCTCCACCAGTAACCCCAGCGAACGCCGGTTCAGGTCCCCTCCGACAATGACCGTCCCCTCGGCGCGGGCCGCCACGTCGAGGACCGCGAGAATCTGGTCGCGCTGCGCGGCCAGTGAGGCATCCAGCATGGTCGCCAGGTGCACGTTTACGACGGTGACCCGGTGGCCATGCACCTCCACCGTTGCCGCCACCGCGATACGGCGCGTACCGCGCACGCGGCCCAGGTGCGGGAGGAGATGCTTGTCGTCGCTCACGATGCTGCCCCGGACGAGGATTGCGTTCCCGAAGTGCTGGCTGGAGAGCGGGTGATGACCCGCAGGATAGTAGACAAAGTCCATGCCTAACGCGCGAGCGAGTCGCTCCGTCCCATGCTCCTCCATCTCCTGCAGGAGAATGAGGCCGGCATCCTGCAGCGCCGGGTCCCGCTGGAAGAGCGCCGCCGCCCGTTCGATCTCGCGCCCGTGGTCGATGTTGAACGAGACGATGCGCAGGCGCAGGTCGACTCGGCGCGCTGGCCCCGACTCGGGCGTTGACACCGCTGACATCTCGTGGACTGACCGTGGGGTGCTGCCAAAGCGTGGCCCGTCGGCTTCCGCGTAGTTGTGGCTCCCCACGAGCGGGCGCCCGACCCCGGCTCGGACCAGTTGCCAGAGCGAACGTCGGACCACGGCGACGCGAGACGGGAGTGGTGGCGGTGGTGGTGGTGGTGGGTCAGACATTACGGAACGGAAGAAATTCTGAGGGCGCGGAGTCGCGACGCTTCCGGGTAGCTCGTCCGCAGTACGTGCATCATACCCTGCGGCGGGAATTTAGCGATTTGCGTATCACACGTGAGGGAATCCCCGATGCCTGCTCGACCCTCACCCCTGCATGCTACGCGTGGCTATGCAACTGCGCTTCGAAGCGACTAAACGCGACGTCGGGATAACACCCTGCCGCTTGGGTCGCCGAGTCGCATCGCACAACGGAGGGGGAGGCCTATCGGCTGTTCGATTCCTCCCCCGCCTTCCCTCACTCCGGGTCGCTTGTGAAGTTCAAGACCATTATCGAACCGTTCCGCATCAAGACGGTCGAGCCGATTCGACAAACCACCTACGCGCAGCGGATTGCAGCCATCCGCGCCGCACACTACAACGTCTTCCAGCTCAATGCGGAAGATGTGCTCATCGATCTCCTCACCGACTCGGGAACGGGGGCGATGTCTGTGTATCAGTGGGCCGGGATGATGAAGGGCGACGAGTCCTACGCCGGAGGCCGCTCCTTTCATGCGTTCGTCAAGTCGGTCAACGACATCACAAGCTTCCGGCACGTGATCCCCACGCACCAGGGACGAGCCGCCGAGCACATCATCTCGCGTGCCATGCTCAAGGCGGGGTCTATCGTCCCCAACAACACGCATTTCGACACCACGCGGGCGAACGTCGAGCATTGCGGTGCGGTGGCGCTCAACCTGCCGATTGCCGAAGGGCACGAGCCGCAGACCATCCACCCGTTCAAGGGAAACATGGACGTCGCCGCGCTCGAACGGGTATTGCGCGAGAACGTTGGCAACGTGCCGTTCGTCATGATCACCGTCACCAACAACTCCGAAGGCGGACAGCCGGTGAGCATGGAGAACATTCGCCGCACGTCGGAACTTTGTCGCGCCCACGGCGTCCCCCTGTTCATCGACGCCTGCCGCTTCGCCGAGAATTCGTGGTTCATCAAGACGCGCGAGCCCGGGTACGCCGACAAGTCGCCGCTGGAGATCGCGCAGGAGATGTTCCGCCTGGCCGATGGCTGCACGATGAGTGCGAAGAAGGACGGGATGGCGAACATCGGCGGCTTTCTCGCCATGAACGACGACGCACTGGCCGCCACATGCCGGAACTCCCTCATTCTTACGGAGGGCTTTCCCACGTACGGTGGGCTCGCCGGCTACGACCTCGAAGCAATCGCCGTGGGACTGTACGAGGCGCTCGACCCCGACTATCTGCATTACCGCATTCGCTCGGTGGAGTACCTTGCCGAGAAAATGATCGCCGCCGGGATTCCCATCGTACGCCCGGCCGGCGGGCATGCGCTTTACCTCGACGCGAAGAGTTGGCTCTCGCACATCCCGCCGCACCAGTACCCGGGGTGGGCGCTTTCGGTGGCGCTCTATGTCGAGGGAGGCATTCGCGCCAGCGAGATCGGCTCCGTCATGTTTGGGCGACAGTCCGACGGTAGCGAGCAGGCGGCCGACCTCGAGCTCGTGCGCCTCGCCTTCCCGCGGCGCGTCTACACGCAGAGCCACATGGACTACGTGGCCGAAGTGCTGCTGCACTTACGCAGTGTCGCGAAGGAGATTCGGGGGGTGCGGATTGTGGAGCAGCCGGCAACGTTGCGCCACTTCACCTCGAAGTTCGAACTCCTACCGAACTAACTGCGGGCAGCAAACCTTCGTAAATACCAACTACCATGACGCGTTGTCGCAGCTGGGCCGAACCATGGAAGATCAAGGTCGTCGAGCACATCCGGATGACCACCGCCGCCGATCGCGATGCGCACATCCGCGAGGCCGGCTACAACACCTTTCTGCTCCGCTCGGAGCACGTGTACATCGACCTCCTCACCGACTCGGGCACCAACGCGATGTCGGACCGGCAGTGGGCGGGCATGATGATGGGCGACGAAGCCTACGCCGGGTCGCGCAACTACTACGCGCTCGAAGATGCGGTGCGGGAGTTCTATGGATTCCCGTACCTCATCCCCACGCACCAGGGGCGTGGCGCCGAGAACATCCTCTCGAAGATTCTCATCACGCCGGGGGACCATGTGCCCGGCAACATGTACTTCACGACGACGCGCGTGCACCAAGAGCTGGCCGGCGCGACATTCCACGACGTCATCATCGACGAGGCGCACGACCCAGCGTCGGACCATCCGTTCAAGGGCGATGTGGACTTGGACAAACTCGACGCACTCGTGCGCGAGGTCGGCGCCGAGCGGGTGCCGTACACCTCGGTGGCGGCCACGGTGAACCTTGCCGGCGGCCAGCCGGTGCAGCTCTCCAACATGCGTCGGGTGGCCGACTACTGCCGTGCACGCGGTATTCGCGTGATCCTCGACGCCACGCGCGCCGTTGAGAACGCCTGGTTCATCCAGCAGCGCGAGCCCGGAATGCACCACCACTCGGTGGCGGCGATCCTCAAGCTGATGTGCGAGTGTGCCGACGGGGCCACGATGTCGGGCAAGAAAGACTCGCTGGTGAACATCGGCGGCTGGCTGGGCCTCCGCGAAGAATCGCTGGCCGAGCAGGCGCGCGGACTGGTGGTCGTGTACGAGGGGCTGCATACGTATGGCGGGCTCGCGGGCCGCGACATGGAGGCGATGGCGATCGGCATTCGCGAGTCGGTCGAGGAAGACCACATCCGGAGCCGCATCGGGCAGGTACACTACCTCGGCCAGCGGCTCATCGATGCCGGAGTGCCGGTGGTGCGCCCGCTCGGCGGCCACGCCGTCTTTCTCGATGCGGCGGCGATCCTGTCGCACCTCCCGCGCGAGCACTTTCCGGCGCAGGCGCTCGCCGCCGCGCTCTACCTCGAATCGGGGGTGCGGGCGATGGAGCGCGGCGCGGTGTCGGCGGGCCGCGACACGACCGGGGAGAACCGGTATCCGGCCCTCGAGCTGGTGCGCCTAACGATTCCGCGTCGGGTGTACACGCAGGCGCACATGGACGTGGTGACCGAGAGCGTGGCAGAGGTGTTCGAGCAGCGTGAGCAGGTGCAGGGCCTGAGCTTCACGTACGAGCCCGAGCTGCTGCGGTTCTTCCAGGCGCGGTTCGAGCTGGTGGGGCGCCGCGAGTAGGAGGGCCCGCGCGCGCAGCGATTCGCCTATTGATCAGGAGAGCATTCCCGAGTGCTTCTCGGTCCTGACCCTCTCTGTGTGGGCACGGCCATACGTCGGAAGTTCGGAGAGTCGCGAACCCGGTCTGCCTCGATCTGTCGTTTGCTGCGTCGAATCAATTGGCGGCGTGCCGCAGGAAGATCACGCCCGATACGGGTAGGACAACATCATCCGGAAGCTTCGAACAACAATGCAATCCCGAATCCACCCCTACCCCTCCATCC
>ENA-ORBV01015835-ORBV01015835.1-microbial-mat-metagenome-genome-assembly--contig:-NODE-15835-length-11036-cov-6.138243_pt1 | contig 11036 bp, 11 predicted proteins | sample MGYA00237777_ERZ505514 | MGnify/ENA primary metagenome ERZ505514 (study PRJEB26160, sample SAMN06269048) | microbial mat metagenome | isolation source: Oligotrophic lake microbial mat | place...
ATAAGAGACAGAGTGTTAATTGTGCAGAGCTAAAGCAGTTGGATTTGCGGAGCAGGAGGGGCGCAGCAGAGGCTAGTAGGGTTACAAGCTGCGCTTCGCTCCCCTGGTCACAGAGGCTAGGGTCACAAGCTGCGCTTCGCTCCCCCACTCGTAGTTGCACCCCCAGAATGGAGTCCCACCCACACAGACCCGGTGTGACACACTGTGTTGAGCAGACCATTGTCATCAGTGACCCAGTGTGATGTGCATTGTCAATCAGCCAAACATTTCTTCCCGTGTCTCCAATGAAGCTGTTTTGAGCCAGAAAACGTCTTGTGCACAGCGACCTCGTGTGACTTTGTGCTGGGTGTGTTTCAACATGGTTTGAAATGAGACATGAATGGCTCTGCGCTGTGCATGACGTTTTTGGAACAAAGCGCTGTTTTTTGTGCAGCAAGGGCCTGCAAAATGTTTGCACAACTGGCCCCTTTGGAAACCCCATCATTGAGTCGTTCGAAAATCGAACGGACAACAGGCTCGTTGATCCTGGCCCACTCTTGAAACAACAAAATGTGGGCCTGGAAACACTGTGTGACATCAATCAGTCATCTTGTTGAGTTAACCCATCCCAGTCATGCACCCAATGAGAAAGGCAAACAAAGTTTGTCACCCAAAACAATGAGGGTGAAAACGCCAAGCAAATCCAACATGAATGCAATGCAGGTGTGTGAGAAGCAACACAAGCATGGCCGTGACCCACACTTGTGCTCATGCCAGGAAAATGAAGCAAATGACAATGGTGCTCACAAGCTTGCCAATGATGAGGAAAACAACAGGATTGCTGTCCACCAGACCTGCCAGCAGAACGCCCCGATTGTGCATCCGCGCAGGACCTGATCACTTTGCTCACCGTCCATCACACGCAGTTCATGCCAACAAAGATGCATCCACAATCATGAAAGCTCTGGAGCAGCTGCATCAGCGTCCTTGAGTTCCATGCAATGCAAAACACACACAGCGTGTGAATTCTTGCACTGGGCCAAAGTGTCATCTGCCATTGACACTGACAAAAGGACAAAGAGCGCACATTGTCTCCACAACGAACAGACAATTGTCATGAGGGTGAATGCAACTGAATGCAATTCACTGAGCTCATGAGTCACTCATGGGACTCAAGCTCAGGACTTGCAGACTTGATTCCTTTCATTCATCTGATGGGAATCTCTGACCCTGGTCATTCCCATGGCCCTTTCTGATGGGATTGCTCATCACATGTGACATGTGGTTGACACACATGTGATGAAGCTAATGGCCCACAACCTCTTGCATGATCTGTCAAGAACATGACAGTCATTTGACATCATCATGATGGTTCTTCACTTGTCATGAGCATCCTTCACTCTGACACAGAAAGGATTGCTCCAAAGGATCCTTGGTGAACCCTCTCTCCAAAATTTTGTTGATTTTTGGATCATTCTGAAAGTCACAGCATCAATTTGCACACATTCAAAAGGGCTGTGACTTTCAGTGCAGCACACTGAGAGAGCAGTCCAAATGAGCAAAGATCTTGTGAATCATTGTGCCCTTGGAGACAACAAACAAGGGCCCTCAAGATTTGGTGAGAGCACTGCAGATGCTGTTGGCAATTGTGATGGGAAAGCAACTGGTGTTTGTGAATGATCTGAAGATCATGATCTTTCTCACAACAACACAGCAGCAGTGGACCTCATCAAATTGTTCAGTGGGCAATCAAGAAACATGAAGGCAGTGACATTGCAAAACTCAAGCCCTCAAGAGGCAAAGTGCAAAAGCATTTGGGAACTGCTTTGAATCATTCTGAGAAGGCAGCAGTGAAATCATGCGTGAAAGAGTCCATAAAAAAAATGTCAAAAAGAAACACAAGCACAAAAATGTGTCAGCGGGCCAGTTGTGCGACCTACAGACGAGACCCGTGCACGTTGCTTCACGAACGGCTGTCTGCGGATTCAGCACGATCTCAGACGATGCAACGGCATTGAGACGATCTCAAGTCGATCGCTCAACAAGAGCTCACTCTTTCGACATTTCATGCTCTGCGCAGTCTGATTAGATTGGTCTTTGTTGCATCACATCTCGCACATTGCTCAACCATGACCAGCCTAGATTTGTAGTCTGACAAAATGAATTGAAGGATGTCAACTTGAAGAAATCCAGCACTTCAGCAGCAGATCATCTGTTTGAAGTTAATCCAAAGCACATCAAACTTGGAGACAACAAAAGAAAGAAGTTTCACACAACAGCAGCAACAGCTTGATTTTGTGCAAAGAGACCAAGCCAAATTTGCAGAGCACAGTGCAATTCTTCATTCAGCACTGGAGGCAAGTCCTCAGACAATGATGTTTGAAAGAAGCTGGTGAGAACATGTTGAAACACTCAAAAGACCTTGTTGAGGAGGAATTGGCATTGGGTGTGGAGGAAGGACATGTTTTGCTGACAAGGTGTTGTCCAGATCAAGTGTTTGCATTGCAACAAACTCTGCCAAGCCGTGGAAACTCCACCAGGTCACCAAAACTCCACCAGGCCGTGGAAACCCAGCCAAACTCCTCCAAGCCCGGGGCCATCAAAACTCCTCCAGCTCCTTGAGTCCCATGAAAAAGACTGTCAACCAACACTGCTGCAACGCCAATCAACTGCAACAACGCTCCAATCCTCTGCTAGCAAGGTGACAGTTGCTGTCAAAGCTCCTGCTGCCACAAGGTGACAGATGCCGCAAAACATCATCAACTGCAACAATTCGCCTGCAACAACACTTGAGGACCCAACAAATCACACAAGCCAACTTTGCACCAGACAAATCACACAAGCCAACTCAACACTCACACCAAGTTGAACATTGACTGGAATGTCAACTCAGCTGCAACATTGACATTCACTGAAGTGTCCTTGGAACCACCTGTGACCACACTGTCAACAACGTTGATGCATTCAACATGTGGGGGAAATTGCATGTCATCAACAGCTGGTGCACTGCCGTCGGTGATTGTCTTTCCAGTGCCATGCTGCAGTGGTTGACCCACATTGGGATCTGCCAGGTGACCAAGAAGAACTGCTGCATCTTCATCAGAAAAGAAGACTCTCTGCCACAAGGCAACAATCCCAATCGAAGAGACCAATCATCTGCCACTGGGTCTACAAAAAAGTCTGCATTGCAGCAATGGCAGTCAAACCAAGGGATCAGTTCTTTTGGCCATCCTCAAGCAACACAAGAGAAGAAGAAAAGACTTGTGTGGCCAAAATTCAATTCGAATTCACATTGGTCAACCTCGATGCAGTTCACTGGGCAACACAGCAACACATTCGTTGTTGTTCAGTTGCAGCGACACTCTCTGCAGTTGCATTGCATTCGGCACTGCATTCTTCACTTGAAAGCAAAGATTCGAAACACGAACCGACTGCATTGGAACCAAGTGCAAGTCAAGCAGTGAAGCAACAGAAGGCTCGTGGGGATTCAAATTTGAAATCGAACAATGGGAAATTGTCATCAAGCAGAGACTGCATGTGGTTGGATCTCCACAAGCCTGCCAACATCATCAAGCATTGGCTAACCTGCCCTGCAGCTTTTGAGGCAAAACAACAACAAATTGAATTCCAACTGTGGAGGCATCAACCAACAACAAGGCTCTCCTTGACTTTCTTCAAGTTGAGGGCAATCATTTCCTTGCTGATGAAGACGCCTGCACTTGTGTTGAGAAGCTCTCTGTCAGAATGACAATGTCATGTCTTTCCACCATGTCAAATCTTTGGAATGCATTCAATCACCAACACAAGGTTTGTGACACACACACACACACTCCTGGCAACCAGACTCACCAGCTCCTGTCTGTGACGTGAATTCCCAAAAAAGAAAGTGGGCAAATTGGGGCACAAGGCTCATTTTGCTGGCTCTGATTTTGAGACCCAAACTCTCTGTGTCCACAAGCACACCAAAGATGAACTGATGCCAAGGTTTGGTGATCATGCAGCACGTGCAGGCTGGGCGCTTGTCACATTCCAGGTGGTCATCAAAAAATCAGCCGTGCGACAAGAGTTGTCAAGAAAGCGAAAAAGGTGTTTTGCAAGGCCCATTGTTCCTTTGGTTTTGGATCAATCCTTGACGAGTGTGATGTCATTTTGAACAGAACACCAGACAATTCTCAGATCACTGAGCTGGAAATGAAAAAGCTCAAAAACTCAAGGGCTCCGTTGGCGTCCTTTGGACTTTTGTCACCGTCACACCGTTGTTGCCAGCAGCAGTGCGCCAGCCGGGCAGACCACCAATGGAAGACACACCATTTCCCAAGCTCTTTCAGATTGCCCCAAACAATGAATTCACTGGTGTTGAAGTCGACAGTCCCTTGAGGAATCAACGCAATCAACAATCTTCACTGGATGTTCAGTCTTTGATGAAAGGCTTTTGAACAACTTGCAAACCTGGCTTTGCCTCTTCAAAGGACAACAAACCGGTCTGCCATGATGATTGCAGGAACAAGCCTGAGTTTTGGGTGCAACAAAAAAACATCCCTTTTGGAATGAACAGCGCAGCCAGCTTTTGGACCCAACCTGTTCTTTGCAGGCGCAAGGAAACGCAGAAGGAAGGACAACTCATGTTGGCAGACACTTGCACATGCGCACTGGTCTGTGAAAACACCTTTTAACACTACAAGTCTTTTGTCATGCCAAAGACATGATCATTGTCACTGTGTGTGTCCACGCGGACAAAATGTGATGCAAACTTCCTGGACAGAAAGATTGGTTCAAGTGCAATCACAGTCGATTTGTGGATGCATTCATCCTCGTCATTGACAATGATCCCTGTTTTGGGTTGAAGATGACAAGTGTGATTTTTGGTTGCTGCAAGCTCAAGCTTGGCATTTCTTGTTGCAGTTCTGAGAGCAAGTTTCAACCTGTTGTCTCTCGCAACTGAGTCTGTGACAAATCCCATGGAAACAAACTGACTGCATGTTGACCAAAAAGATCGCTGCTGCCAACGTTCCTTCCTGCAGACATCATTGATCAGAACAATCCAATGAAAATGTGCGCCAAGCCGCTGGTGGCTGCACGTTTGATGCCGTCATGACTATGCCGAAGTTCTGCAGACCCAAACTCATTTCTTTCAAAGCAAGCTTTGTCAGTCAAAGTTTGTGACACTTTTTGATTGGTCATCAATTGCTGCTGGGCCTGCTTGACTCTGCCAAACAAAATGTTGACAGACACATTTGTCACAGATCTGCAACTGAACAGGTCCATCTGTTTTTCTTTCAGTCCCGAAAATCAAGAGAATGACTCCAGGTTTGCAGTCATTGACCACAGCACGAGTGGTGAAAAAGAGTTGCTGGGTTTGGTAGATTGACCGCAATTGACATTTTCGCGAGTTCTTGCTCCGAATCGAGAGGATTCGAAGCTAGCTAGCTAGGTACAGTACCGTGTTCTCCGAGTATCGTCTTCGAATGTTGTACCTAACAGTACAGGCACTTCCATTTTGTGCCACGTCACACACTGGACGTAATGGACATAATGGACTTTTTGATTTTGTCATAGTAGGATCCCTCAAGAAACTTCGAAGTCCCGGAAAATGTAGACCTCCGTTACAGCTTTTATATCTTTCGATCCCGGTCTTTTTGACGCCGTCAAACGTACTGTAGTAATTGACTACTCGGACTTAATAGTTTTGTTCCTGCGCTTCTTCTTTACGATCTGATGTCAAGTGCTGTTCTGTGGCCAGCAACTGTGCTATTCGGAGGTTCACGTACGAACCAATTGAATACTCGGTGCATTGATTGAGTGGTTGGTTCATTATTCTGTTTGTAAGTGTCGAGTTGTTGATCCCCTCTGGCTGTATTATTAAATTGATCCCGCGTTTTCTCCGGGGTGACCAATACCCATAAGAACTTCCACTACGTACAGATATCCCCATTCCGTTTGCAAGCGAAAGATAGTGAATAATCTTTATATCTGATCGATCCTATCTATCTAGCTACTAGATAGCTAGTAGCCTTTCTCAAAGCACACAGAATAGCAGCTACTCTAGACTGCTTATATCGGTGTAGCAGCTACTTGATATCGCACAATTGAGGAGATCCCCCGGACGATATCTCGCTCCCGTCGGAGCTTCTCCACGCACACGGAAGTTAACGACGATTTCTCATGATTCATTAGGGCTACTAGTACTAGTCCTTGTCATTATTACTAGCTCCAGCACTCGGAATATATCACGCCACTGCAAGTCCCGGCTTGTGTTTCACTGTGTCCTTTTGTCACCCCAAGACTATCGATCTTGATCCAGTCGTCTCAAAGTACAACAAGAACTATACAGTATCAGCCGCTGATAGCGTACACTTTCTGTTCGTTGTTTCCATTGGCAGCAGCAAGTCCGTTTGATAACCTATAGTTAGTTCCTTTATCCACGAACTTACGAACGAGACGAACGAGCGACACAATTTCCGACGGCACGATGATGCTGCTCAAGTCCAATTCGAGGACCGAGAGTACCGCTACGAACACTACAAGCACTACCGACAACACGAGTAGTACTCGAAGTCGGCCTCGGTATACCAGTCCTCGATTTCACAAGATCGACCAAGAGGATGATGCGGAACGAATGTATCAAGAACAACGGCAGAGATCAAAACGACAACGAAGCTTTCTCTCTGGGAGTGCGACTACTACAAGTACTACTACTTCGACGTCATTATCCACATCATCATCTTGGAAACAAGAATTCCAATTGCAATGGCTCTTGATGAAACAAGATCCCATGGTCAAGGACACATTAGAGTCATGGTGGTTATTTACACGCCTGTTGCATATGGATCCCGAACAAACCAAACAATTTGTACTGGGCACGTCTGTCTTGACACATGTCTTATCCAAATATTCAAGTACGGGAATGTTGGTCAATAATGGGATGCGTCAAATCATTGGATTGGTGGTACTTCCCTTTTGTATTCCACCGGCCATTGTCGTGGGGGTACCTTTGCTGGTGTTTTTGTTTCCCATGCTCTTATTGGGGACAACTCTGCACGCTTTGAATGCCAAGGCCAATCGTATCATGGAAGAAAACAAGAGAAAACCAAAACAATCTTCTTCTTCTTCTGGAAGAAGTTTCTTTTTACCTCGTCAGAAAATTCAAATGGTGGGCACCGCAGCCATGGTGGTCCCCAACAAACGAGCGAGAGCATACACCGCCAGAACAAGACGGAGAGCATAAATTATAAACGCATGTCAATAGACTTTTGACCTTGGATTGTTGGGGCAGCTAGTACAGTCGGGAAATAAATGTGGACCTCTAAATAGATAGCTGCTGTGCTGCTTCAGCTTAACTAGCTAGGTAGATGTGAAGCCTTCACAGAGCCACTGTGTGTAGTTGTTGATACACAGGTGCCGAATCGTAGAATATAGCTAAGTCATTTGGACTGTGTGCGAACTTGCTTTCTTTCTACTGCAATCGAAGGTGTGTGCGAACTTGCTTTCTTTCCACTCCACGGCGTAGTCGTCGGTCCTGCAGGCGTGCAATCGTGTCCCTTAATTATCGGCGAACTAACTAGTATGGTAGCGTGGGAACATGAACCAAGAACAACCGCAACAACAAAGCCACGCCGTGTCTTGATTATAATTCTTGACAACGATTGCAGTAGCAATTATGCCACCTACGAGATGCTGGTGTAAGTTTGCTGGTTTCTTTTCTCTACTGAGTTAATTGATCGTGATTTCCTGTCTTCTCACCCAGCGACCGATGACCCGAGGTCCTTTTTATTTTCTTGGCCTTGTCATAGGTTGGATTACTCATTCGGATCAAAACAGCAGCACATTTGGCGGCGTGACATGGGACGAGCAAGAACAGAAAGCAACAGTAGCAATGACTGCAATGCAGGGCAACGGCAACAGTTTTCTTCCAATACTTTTGTGTTTGGCGCGTTAGTGGCATTTACAACACGGCAGAGCATCCCTCTTTTTCTAGGAAAAAGACAAGATGGCCCGATTGGTGCTGCGGTCGGACATGTTTAGGCCTACCAAAGAGTCGCCCTGTTCGCATCCGCCACTACAATTGGGTCAGTTCCTCTAGCGCTATGTAAAGGCAGCCCTGTAAATCCTCCCTTCACTGGGAGGTCTGGACGTTTACATCGAATTGAGGTCCTAGCTCTAACGTGTCAGTATGATGTCATTCGTGTCCATGCAAGAAGTGGAGCGAAGGAAATCAGTGAAGTCACCCTGAATGTCCGCAGGTCACGAGGAAGAAGGTGGACAAGAGAAGACGATGTTCTTGAGTCGTAGAAGGGACGATAAGATCGGAATGCCGTGGTGCCAACGGGCACATCAACACTAATACTGGAACCAGAACTGGATGTAGGGGTAGGAAGAGAGGAAGGAAATCGCAATCGCCTTCCTTTCGCTTCTATTTCGCGGTACACGCGAGCTGTCGTTTTTCCGTGGCTTGTGCGCTATGCGTCATGCTGCTTGGGTGCTCTTCCGTGGCTTGTGCGCTATGCGTCATGCTGCTCGGGTGCTCTTCTTCACTCGTGTATGTTTTCGGTCTTTTTTGTGAGCTTCAACGGTCCTGTAGTTTCCATCGGTCCTGTTGTTTCTTCTTGTTATTTTTATTTGCGCGCAGCATCGTCCTGGCACTACTGCAATCCATCGCCCCTTCGCCTTTTTTCGAACCCATTACTCGGGTGCCATCCGTCATCGTTCTTTCGTTCTCTGTTGTGCTTAGTTAGTAAAACATTTCTTCTATTATTTTATTGCATTTTCGGTGTAGTTGATTTGTCTATATTGGAAGAATCTATATCGCTGTGTTCTTTTCTGAGAGAGTCCTTTTTGAGATCCCAGCCGGAAAGGAATCTATGTCCAACTCACCGCGGCAACTGCTGCTCCCGCCGATTCTTTTTTCAAACATTCCAATCTCGACCACCTCGTTCCTTGCTTTTGAAATGCTTCGCACTGTTGCCGCTCAGGTTGTCCAATGAATCTCTCGATACGCATGAAACAAATGCCAGCTCTTCAATAGCATTGATGAGGCCAACGGAGCCTTCACCGTGACTTTGACTGCTGCGGGTGTCCATTTCGATTTCTTCTTCTTCCAAAGTTGAAATCGCGATGCCTTGAGGCCTGTAGTTGCTGTAGCTATTGCTGTGGTGATGATTCGCAGTGGAACCGACGCTGCCAGTATGGTCTGGTGGTGTTGTCGTTAATGCCTTTTGCAGTGGTAGCAGTCCATTGGACTTTTGTGCTTCTTGATCAATAATCGCAAGTAATTGTTCTCGCTTTTGATGGGCATCCGCGATCGACGACAGAGTCGCCGAAAGATGGTAATTCTCAGCAAACATCACTGGCGATGATGATGATTCACTTACACTGGATGACCCAATTCCCTGATGCAATCCGCACTCCAAATGCATCTGGCAAGGCAACCCGACCAGTGGGTCAAACTTTTGTGACAAAAAAGCCAAGCCATGTGTGCTGAAAATGACCTGCAATTCTGAAACAATCGAGATGCAATCCTGGCAGCAAATTGGGACATGAGCAGATGTCACTGACTGTTGGAAAGGCTGGTTGTTGTTTTTGTCCTGCTTCAACTCCTTCCATTGTGTCCATCCAGCAGTTGATGCTTGCAGCGCTGTTCCACCAGATGCCCAGTCCACAACTTCTTGTCAACTCTGACAGCAAAATCTCTGTTGCCAACAGACATCATCCCCATTTCCATTGGCATCCGCTGCAGACCGTCCCCAGCGCAGATGGGTCAATCAACAACAAAAGAACCAACCCAACATGCAAAATTGCCAGAGATGTTGACAGGTGCCAGGTTGCCCAGCTGATGTGCGACTGGAAGCAGCTTGAATGTGAGAGCAACAAAAAGATCATTTCCCATTTGCTTTCCAAGCAATGGAGAAAGAATTCCAACAATTTCCTAAAAATTGGCCGCTCTTTGCTATTCAACATGATCCCATGTCTTTGCAATGTCCAAACAAAGCACAGAGATTCATTTTCCCTTTGTGAAGAATGACCAGTCCATCCATTTTGAGATCAATCATCAATCCATGCTGTTGGAAGTGCAGCTAGCATTCCATAAGGAGCAGATGTGCGCCTGTGGGCAACTTGAAGTGTAGCTGAGTCAACAACATGGAAGACTCTAGAAAGATCTACAACAACAACAACAGCAACATTAGCTAGCAGCACCACAGTGCTTGTAATTTCTGTGCAACTGATCTGTTTGCCAACAAACAGATCTCTTCATCCAACATTGTGTAGAAATTGTCCCCGGAAAGAAGAAGCGAACGACCATGGTGCCGGGTGACAGATGGTCCATGAAGGAAGATCGGCTGTGTGCCGATGGAAGCATCGACGGAGAACGATTCCAAGTGTTAACGAAGCACGGAGGATCGTTGCCGGAGAAGGATCGACGAACGAGTGGTGTCGACGGAAGATTGGCCACGACGAATGGGTGCCGATGATGGAAGATCGATGGTGATCGATTAATGATTAACGAAGATGGCCATGAGTGTGTGCCGGCAACAGAAGAAGAAGGATCCGTGAGAGCGCACCGGATCACCAATGCGACGAAGAAGAAGACGGCGATTGGATCGTCGAGTTAATGAAGAAGAAGAACACCGTGAGAGTGCACCGGTGTGTGCAACGAAGCAAACGACAAGACGCCGTGAGTGTGCACCGGCAACAAGAGAAAGAAGGATCTGTGAGAGTGCACCGGATCACCAAAGAAGAGGCCCGTTGAGTGTGTCCCGGGCATTGAAGAGACAACGAAAGAAAGGATCCGTGAGAGTGCACCGGATCGCCGAGCATTGAAGAAGAAGACGAAGACCTCGTCTGCAAACAAGCCACAACAACAAAGAATGAATTCCGGTGTGTGTTGCCGATGCCGGCATGTGTTGCCGATGACAACAAACAAGAGAGTTCCCCGTGTGTCGGGATGGGTCCGTGTGTCGGATTAGTCGGCGTGTGTCGCCATGCAAAGAGGAAGTCGTGTGTCGACTATAAATAACAAACAGAGGAAGGAGTGTGTCTCCTAGATGATGAGAAAAGAAGGA
>ENA-ORBV01015836-ORBV01015836.1-microbial-mat-metagenome-genome-assembly--contig:-NODE-15836-length-11036-cov-4.578246_pt1 | contig 11036 bp, 9 predicted proteins | sample MGYA00237777_ERZ505514 | MGnify/ENA primary metagenome ERZ505514 (study PRJEB26160, sample SAMN06269048) | microbial mat metagenome | isolation source: Oligotrophic lake microbial mat | place...
TCTACACCTCTCTATTCGTCGGCAGCGTCAGATGTGTATAAGAGACAGATAAATTACAGTCCCTCACCTTGCGGGTGCATTGCGGCTAGGTGCCTCGCCATCAGTAATCCTCTGGATCCGTGCCCATCGGTAATCTGTGGTTAATCTGAACCACCGAATTCAGGGTGAAACAGCCCGTTCCCGCTGAATGCGCTCAATCGAGTTTCGTCAAGGGGGAAACTGGTTTCGGTAGCTTCGGCCGTGGTCGATCCGGGCCGCGACGTCCGCGAAATCGCGATTCGCCAACGCGACCTGAAACGCATGCAGCTCATCCTGATACTGGCGAAGGGCGCGCAGCACTTCGTCGCGATTCTGCTCGAGGATCGAACGCCAGAGTTGCGGGTCGCTGCCGGCGATCCGGGTGGTGTCCCGCAGGCCGCCGCCGGCATGCTGACGCCACGCGGGATTCTTGGTGGCGAGAAAGGCGCACAGGCTGGAAGCGATGATCTGCGGAAGGTGGCTAATGTGAGCGACAATTTCGTCGTGCTCGTCGGCGCTGACCGTGGTGACGTTCGCACCCAGGGCATCCCAGAATTCCACGACGGCCGCGACGGCCAGCGGATCGCTCCCGGCGAGGGGAGTGACAAAGCAGGTGCGGCGTTCGAACAGCGCGGCGCTGCCATGTTCCCAGCCGGTTTTCTCGGATCCGGCCATCGGATGGGCACCGATAAAATGCGCCCGGCCGGTCATCGCGGCGGCTCCGAGCCGGGCGATGTCGCCTTTGACACTGCCCACGTCCGTAACGATCGCGCCCGGATCGAGGGCCGGTGCGATCTGCTGGGCCAGCGGCACGATCTTGTCGACGGGCGCCGCAATCACCACGAGCCGGGCGCCGCGAACAGCGTCCTCGGGTGTATCCGCAACGGCATCACACCAGGATTGCGCGCGCAAACGCAGCCGGACTTCGGGCCGGCGGGCCCAGATGACAATGCGCTCGGCGACGCCGCGCGCCCGGGCGGCCTGCGCGACCGAGCCGCCCAGTAAACCGGGCGCGAGAATCGTGAGTTGGGCGAGTGGAGGCATGATCGCAGGCACGCAAAAACGTCAGGGGCTGTCGAGCGGGGATCGCCGGACTGGCCGGCGCCGCGACTCCGGTGGAGTCGTCACGCGCTGCCGAGTTTGATGATTTGCTCGAAGACTTCGGGAGCGAGCGGCATGACGGAAAGGCGACTCTGCCGGATCAGGGGAATGTCCTTTAGTGCGGGATGCGCTTTCACTTGCGCGAGCGTGACCGGCTTGGCCAGCGGCGCCACGACCTTCAATTCGACGGCTACCCAACCCTCCTCGTCCGCGGTGGTATCCGGAAAAGCCGCACGGGTGACTTCCGCGATGCCGACGACGGCCTTGGTGGTCACGCTCTCATAGAAGAGGACGCGATCCTTGGGGCGCATCGCCTTAAGATGAAGCCGCGCGGCGTAGTTGCGCACGCCGGTCCAGGCGGTGCGGCGGTCGCGAACGAGATCGGAAAAGGCGTAGGCGTCGGGCTCGGATTTCACGAGCCAGTATTGCGTTGTCATACGTGGGTGGGTTTGGTCGGCTGCACCGAAATGGAACCATCCGAGGCTGAAAAGCTAAAAGCCCGTCGCATGCAGTTAATCCTGTATGTTTTAATGGCGTTGATGATTGGAATCCCGCTCGCAGTCTTCGTGGTGATTTCACGCTGATCGTGGCCCCCGTTCATGGATAAAACCCTTCTCCCCATCCGCCTGGTTTTTGTTTCCCTCTGTGCCTCGGCCGGATGGTTGGTGTCGTACACGGTTTTTGCCGGAGAAACGCATCCCGCGGTCGGGCTGGCGGTGGGTCTGTGCCTCGGCCTGCTGGTTTTGCTCGTCGACATTCTACTGAAAGGGTTTTCGTTGCGCGGACTTTCCGCGGTGACGTTTGGGATTGGGGTCGGGGCGTTGATCGCGCATCTGGTGGGCTCCTCGCCTTTATTGGAGCAAGGGGATGCACCGACGGTATATATGGTGCGGGTGGGCTTGTTCATCGTGTGTCCTTATCTGGCGACGGTGATCGCGTTGCGGGGCAAAGATGAGTTCAACCTTGTCATCCCCTACATCCGGTTCGTACCGCAGGAAGTGGAGGTGCCTCTTGTGGTGGTCGATACCAGCGTGTTAATTGATGGGCGCATCGCCCGTTTGTGTGAATCAGGTTTTCTCACCGCCACGCTGGTCATTCCGCGTTTCGTGTTGAATGAGCTCCGCCTGGTCGCCGATTCGTCCGACCCGAACAAGCAGGCACGGGGGCGGCGCGGGCTTGAAGTGCTGAACGAGCTGCGGAAAATCAAGAACCTGGAGATTCGCGTGTCGGAAAGTGAAGTCACCAAACGGGAAGACGTGGATGCGAAGCTGGTGTTTTTGGCCCAAGCGATGCGCGCCAAACTGCTTACCACCGACTACAATCTCGCGAAGATGGCCGAGTTTCACGGCGTGACTTGGTTGAATCTGAACGCGCTCGCGAAGTCGCTCCGCCCCGAACTAATGCTCGGCGAACGCCTTGAGGTTGAACTGACGAAGCCGGGGAAAGAAGAAGGGCAGGCGGTCGGTTTTCTGGAGGACGGCTCGATGGTGGTCGTCAACGGCGGGCGTGCGCTCCTCGGGCGGCGCGTTCGGGCGGAGATCGTTAGCATCCTGCCGACAGCGGGCGGGAAAATGATTTTTGCGCGGCACCTAACCGATCCGGAGTGAGCATTGACGGATCGTGAAGAACAGCAGGAGGCGAGCGGTGGAAGGCAAAAGGATTTCCGCCGCCACTTCGAGTAGGGCTGCCGCCGCATGAACCTTCAAAATGCAGTTGAAGCCACAGATTCCACCGATGAGCACAGATTACCAAGGCACTATAAATTACATTCCCTTCACCGTGCCGTGAACTGCGGCCAGGTGCCTCTCCATTAGTAATTCTCCGGATCCGTGCTCATCTGCGTGATCCACTTAAAATAAACAGCTGACGTTAGCATGAAGGAGCTGTGGGAAAACGAAGCGGGCCTGCGACCAGGGAAAATTCATCGCAGAACCTCTGCGCCGCGCCAGACCCGCTCCCGCTGGGTCCGGCGGCTCCGGTAGTGTTGGGCCGCCGCCCGATACAGTGCCGCCGCCCGCCGTCGTCGAAACCGGGGTAAAACTAAAATTGTTCACCGATGCCGGACCGTGGAGCGTGAACGGGTTCGATTCCCGCTCCCGCCCGACGAAGCGGCCGGGACGACAGCCGCCCCGACCGTCTTACTTAAGCTGATACGCGACGACGGTGTCCCCGAAGAAAGTCGGCACATAGACAATCCGGTTCCTGGCATCATATCCGATGTCGGCCGAATTCACCTTCGCGGCCCGGGTATCCAGCAGCAGGGTCTTTTCGCCGCCCTTGACGTGATACACCGCGCCCGCCCAGCAGGAGACGATAAACTCATCCCCCTTGACGTGTTCGATCCCGTCCGAGCTTGCATCCATGCCGTCCACGACGGTCGTGACGCTCTTGTCTTTCGCGACCTTGAACAACGTGCCGCTATCGAGAATATAGAGATGATCGCCGTGCGCCAGCACGCCATTGGGACGCTTGAGTCCCGTCTCCAGGTGGACCGCCGGCTTGTCATTCGTCAGCGCATAGATCTTCGCGCCTTGCATGTCGGAGATATAAACAACGCCATCCTTGCCGATACTCACATCATTGAGCCGTTGCGAACCGGCGACGGGAATCATCTGCGTGATCGCGCCCTTCGCGACATCAATCACCGCAACGCGGTCGATATCGGCGACGTAAAGTTTGCCTTTATATAGCCCCATGCCCTTGGGCGCCTCGAGACCTTTGACCCACTCGGCGGCAATGACTTTACCGTCCAAGCCGACCTTGCCAATGGATCCTTTTCCGTCCTTGGTCCACGGCTCCTTGCCGTCGATATTCGCCACGTATAGGACCTTGCCGGACGCGTCGTGCAGCACCGACTCCGGAGTTTTGAGCGTCTTCCCGGTTTCCCACAGTTTCACGAGCTGGGGAGCTTGCGCGAAGGCGGACGTTGCGGCCGCGAGGGTCGCGGTGGCGAGGAGGAGTTTTTTCATAATGGTTGGAGTGAAGAAATAGAATGGAAAGCCTGGCCCCGGGCGGCCCAGGCGTCGAGCGGAGTTTTACGTCGTCCCGCCCGGGACCGCGGATGCCCCGCTCGCCTGACGCGAACTCCACACCGGTGGGGAGCAGCTACCCGTCGGCTCGACCCTCGAGCTGTGGTTCAGGTCGGGCGGATCGGAGCGTCTGCACTGCTGGCGCAATAATGTGGGCAAATTCCGCGTCGGTGGGAAACTTGACGAAGTAACCCGTTGCGCCGAGGGATTCGGCCAATGCCCGATCCGCCGGCTCATTGGATCCCGACAACATATAGAAACTCACTCCGGCCCAGGCGGCGTTTCCGCGGAACCACCTCAGGACCTCAATTCCATTCATCCGCGGCATCTTGATGTCGCAGAAAATCACGCAGGCCGGAGTATCCGGGTTCTCCGCTTCGCGTCGCTGGGCAAAGTAAGTCACCGCTTCCGTGCCATCAGGAAAGGCCTTGATCGGATGAAGAATCCCGCCGCGGCTAATTCCGCGCCTGATAAAGAACTGATCATCGGGATCATCATCAATGATCACGATCGGAGACGCGCTTTCTGGAAGTTGTTCCGGGGTGATCGGCATAAGTGACGCTTACATTCAGGGGTGGAAGCAGGGGAGACGCCGCGAGTCAACGGCCCGGGTTTACTCGTGTCAAACGCCGTCACTGCAACAGCCCGTGCGGGAGCTGTCGGTCGCGTGGGGTGTAATTGAAAGTGAAGTCAGATGAGAAGGCCGGCGTGGTGGCCCACGCATTCCTGCCGATGTGGCATGGGCGCCGGGCCAGAGTCCAAGCCACCGACAGGAATGTCCGTGCCACCGCGGACTGTCTTCACTTTCAATTATATCCGTCGCGTGCCCGACGGCGCGCGTCGCCGCTTGCCATTCGCTCGCGCCTGTCGAGAAATGGAATGGCATGCGTGATAAACGGTCGGATACCCCTATTGGCCTCTACGCGGCGGTCACCGTTTCCTTGATTGCGGTATTCTGGGCGGATGTCAGCACCCCGCTCGGCTTTGCCGTTTGGGTCTTTTATATCGTTCCTGTCATCCTCACTGTTTTCCTGGCTCGACCGAGCGCGCCGGTCATCGCCGGAGTTGTCGTCAGTGCCGCCTTGATCGTCGGCTATTACGTCAGCTCGCCAGGGGTTCAGCCACTCACGGCCCAGATGAACCGGGTCATCGCTATCATCACGGTTTTTGTGGTCGCCTTCATCGTCCTGCAAACGATTCGGAGTCGCCTCGCCGTCGAGCGTCAGGACTGGCTGCAGACGGGCCATGCGCGGCTGACCGGGAAGCTTTCGGGCGAACAGCGCGAAGAGGAACTGGCGGAGAGTATTCTCGGGTTTATTGGTGCTTACGTCGAATCGATGGGAGGCGCTATTTTCCTCGATTTCGCCACGTCCTGGAAGCGAGCCGCCGTGTATGGCTGCGACCAACCTGATTCGATTCCGGAGTACATCCAGGCAGGCCAGGGGCTGCTTGGCCAGGCTGCTCAAGAAAACCGCATCATCGTCGTCGACCCGGTGCCCGACGGCTATTTGACGATCGGCAGCGCACTGGGTAGCACGAAGCCACGGGGCCTCGTGATTGCTCCGTTTGCCATCGACGGAGTGACGAAGGGTGTCGTCGAACTGGGCTTTTTCGGCGCGGTTGACGACCGGGTGACGGAGTTCCTTGCGCGCATCTCAGACCCAGTGGCCGTCGCGATTCGTTCGGCTCAGTATCGCGCCAAAGTTCAAAATCTCCTCGAGGAAACGCAGCGTCAGGCCGGGGAGCTGCAGGCCCAAAGCGAGGAGCTTCGCGTGTCGAACGAGGAAATCGAAGAACAAAGCCGGGCTTTGAAGGATTCGCATACGCGGCTCGAACAGCAGCAGGCGGAACTCGAGCAAACGAATGCTCAGCTCGAAAGCCAAGCCGACGCGCTCGAGACGCAAAAAAACAACCTGCTCCTGTCCCAGTCCACCCTCGAGGCTCAAAAGCGAGAACTTGAACGGGCGAGTGGATACAAATCGCAGTTCCTCGCCAACATGTCGCACGAGCTGCGCACCCCGCTCAACTCCTCGTTGATCCTTGCGAAACTGCTGGCGGACAACCGCCAGGGCAATCTCACGGCGGAACAGGTAAAGTACGCCCGCACGATCTTATCCGCGGGTAGCGACCTGCTGAATTTGATCAACGATGTCCTCGACCTCTCCAAGGTCGAAGCGGGACGGCTGGAGCTCCGGATCGCCGACGTGTCCGTGAAGAATTTGCTGCGGGATCTGCAGGTCACGTTTGAGCCGCTCGCGAAGGAAAAGCAGCTCGCGTTGCGCATCTCGGCTGACTCCGCCGCGCCGGTGATCCTGCGCACCGACGGTCAGCGTCTGGAGCAGGTGCTCAGGAACCTGTTGTCCAATGCGGTCAAGTTTACGGAACGTGGGGAAGTCGAGCTCACCGTCCGAGTTCCTTCCGCCGACACCGTGGCATTCACGGTGCGGGACACGGGAATCGGAATTGCTGAAGACGCGCAGGAAGCCGTTTTCCAGCCGTTCCGTCAGGCTGGACAACGCACCGGCCCCGATCACGCAGGCACGGGACTGGGGCTTTCGATTTCGCGTGAACTTGCGCGCGTGCTCGGAGGACAGATTCTCCTGGAAACCGAGCTGGGCCGGGGGAGCTCCTTTACTTTGGTATTGCCGGTGGCGGGTCCGGAACTGGGGCGCGCCCACGCCCAAATCGCGCCCATCGACGCCAACGGGCATGCGCCGATCCGGGACCTAAAAATCACTGAGCCGGCGGAGACGGCTCCCTTGGTCCGCATCGCGCACGGTCCCGATACGCGCGTGCTGCTGGTAATCGAAGATGACAAATCCTTCGCGACCGTTATTGCGGATCTGGCCCGGGAAATCGGATTCGAGGTTTTGATCGCCGGCACCGGCCAGGAGGGGCTGACGTTGGCCGCCCAGCAATCGCCGCACTGCATCGTGCTTGATTTGGGCCTTCCTGATGTGACTGGACTTTCGGTGCTCGACCGGCTGAAGAAGTCGCCCGCGACCCGGCATATTCCGGTCCACGTCGTCTCCGGAAGTGATTACATGGAGATCGCTTATCCGCTGGGCGCAGCCGGCTACGCGTTGAAACCCGTGAAGCGCGAGCAATTGGTGAAAGCGCTGAGTGAACTCGAGCGGCAATCTGCCCGTCGCAATCGTCGCGTCCTTCTCGTGGAAGATAACGCGATCCAACTGGAAAGTCTTTGCCGCCTGTTCGAGGCCCCGGAGGTCACGACCGTGCCGGTGAGAAGTGCAGCGGAGTGCTTGGAAAAACTAAAGGCCGAGACGTTTGATTGCATGGTCCTCGACTTGAATCTCCCGGATTCCTCCGGGTTTTCCCTGCTTGAGACCCTCAGCCAGGAACCCGCGTATTCGTTTCCTCCCGTGATCGTTTATACCGGTCGCGATCTCAGCGGAGCCGAAGATGAAAAACTTCGCCGTTATGCCAAATCCGTCATCCTCAAAGGGGCGAAGTCCCCGGAGCGCCTCCTCGATGAGGTCTCGCTCTTCCTGCACCAAGTCGTTGCCACGATGCCAGCGGAAAAGCAGGCCATGCTCCAGCGCGCGCGGTCGCGCGATGCTTCCCTGGAAGGGAAGCGGGTACTGATCGTAGAGGACGACGTGCGGAATATTTTTGCGCTCACCAGCGTGCTCGAGGCCCACGGAGTCGTGCCGAGCGTGGCCCGGAACGGACGGGAGGCGCTGGCGATGCTCGAGGCGACGCGCACCGAGGCGCGTCAGTTCCCGGATCTCGTACTCATGGACATTATGATGCCCGAGATGGACGGGCTGACGGCGACGCGGGAAATCCGAAAGCAGCCGGCGTGGAAAAAACTCCCGATCATCGTGCTCACCGCCAAGGCGACCCGGAATGATCAGGCGGAAAGTCTCCAGGCCGGAGCAAGCGACTATATTGCCAAACCGCTCGACGTGGACAAACTCCTTTCGTTGATGCGGGTCTGGATGCCGCGGTGAAATGAGCAAACGTGGCGTAAACATCGAAGACGTGGAGTTTCACCTTCTGCTGGAGGCGATTTTTCAGGTCTACGATCACGACTTCCGCGGCTACGCGCTGGCCTCACTGAAGCGCCGCGCCACTCAGGCGCTGGCCAAATTCGAGTGTGCGACGTTCTCCGCGCTGCAGGATCGGGTGCTGCGGGAACCCGAAACCATGCGGCGATTGCTGCCGTTATTTACCATCGGCGTGAGTGACCTCTTTCGCGATCCCGATTACTTCCGGAAAATTCGCGAGGACGTGGTGCCGCACCTGCAAACGTACCCGTCGTTGAAAGTATGGGTTGCCGGCTGCAGCACCGGCGAAGAACTCTATTCGCTGGTCATTTTGTTTCGCGAAGCTGGTTTGGAGCGTCGTACGGTGTTTTATGCGACGGACATCAATAATGAGGCTTTGGCCATCGCGGAAGCGGGCGCGTACGCCATGGATCGGGTCGCCGGCTTTACCCAAAACCACCAACGGTCCGGCGGCACGTGCTCATTATCGGACTACTACACCGCGCAGTACGACCGCGCGCTTTTCCAGCGCACCTTGCGGGACCGCGTGGTCTTTTCGAAGCACAGCCTGGTTTCCGACGCCGTATTCGCCGAGATGAACCTGGTCTCCTGCCGCAACGTCTTGATCTATTTCGAGCGCAGCCTCCAGGACCGCGCGATCGGGCTGTTCCGGGACTCGCTCATGCCGGGAGGATTTCTCGGGTTGGGATCCAGGGAGTCGCTGCGGTTTTCCACTCACGACGATGCGTTCAGCGAGTTCTCACGCGAGCAGCGGTTGTTTCGGAGGGTCGCAGCATGAGCATCGAGTTGTTCCAGTCAGTCTCAGCGGTCGCGATCGGTGCTTCCGCCGGAGGGATTGCGGCCTTGGTCGAAATCCTGCCGAGCATCCCCGCGGATTTCGGGCTCCCCATCTTCGTCATTCTGCACCTCTCGCCGAAGAGCGAAAACCTGTTACCGGGCGTGCTGGCAGCGCGCTGTGCGCTTCCCGTCAAGGGCGCCGAACACGGCGAACCGGTACGCGGCGGAACGGTTTACTGCGCGCCACCCGACTACCACCTGCTCGTGGAGCAGACCGGGTACCTGTCCCTTTCGGTTGATCCCCCGGTCAACTACTCCCGGCCTTCGATCGATGTCTTCTTCGAGTCCGCCGCCGATGCCTACGGGCCGAGCTTGATCGGGATCATTTTATCGGGTGCAAATTCGGATGGCGCCGTTGGCTTGGAGCAAGTCTGCGCGGCCGGCGGGTCGGGTATCGTCCAGGAGCGTGCAACTGCAGAGGTGTCGGTCATGCCGGCCGCAGCCCTGGCCCGGTGCCCTGCAGCCCGCGAGCTTCCCCTGTCGGACATTGCCTCACTCCTTCGGGTCGTGGGGACGCGCCGATGAGCGCATCCATGGTCAAATTTCTCCTGGTCGACGATCTCGACTCCAATCTGGTCGCGCTCGAAGCGTTGTTGAGGCGGGAAGGGCTGGAGCTGCTCGTCGCCCACTCGGGCCCGGCCGCGCTGGAGCTCCTCCTGGAGCACGAGGTGGACCTGGCGCTGGTGGATGTGAACATGCCCGGCATGGATGGTTTCCAGCTCGCGGAGTTCATGCGCGGGACGGATCGCACCCGGTCGATTCCAATCATCTTTATCACGGCGGGATCGTCCCACGTGCAGCCGAACTTTCGCGGCTACGAGCTCGGCGCGGTCGATTTTCTCTTCAAGCCGATCGATTCCCACGTATTACTTTCAAAAGGAGGCGTGTTTTTTCAGCTCGCGCAGCAGCGACAGGAGCTGCGGCGTCTGGCGGAAGAACGAGCCAAACAGAGTGCGGCGCATGCGGCCGCCGGGCAGTTTCTGCGCACGATGATGGATGGCGCGTATGATCTGATCTACGCGCAGAATCCAGAGGGGCGCGTCTTGTTTGCCAATGCGGGTGCCGCCAAGGTGTGGCGCCTCGCCTCCGAGAAAACCATCGGCCGCAAGGAGGTGGAATGCTGGCCGCTGGAGCCCGCGGCCGCGAAGCAACTGGCGACGTTGAACGCGGACGTCACGCGGACGGGACTGCGCCAGCAAGGTGAGATTGAGGCGTTGGTTGACGGCCAAAGGTCATTCTTCTGGGTCGATAAGGCGCCGATGCGCGGAGAGCATGGAATTGTTTCGGGTGTCGTCACCGTGGCCAAGGATATCACTGAACTGCGGCAAGCCCGGGAAGCGCTCGCCGCGGAAAGGGCGTTGCTGGAGGCGCTGCTCGAAGCGTCTCCCATCGGGTTGATGATGGTTGACGCGGCCGGTTGCATGGCGCGGATCAACCCCGCCGCCGCCGCGCTGTGGGGCCCCTTGGGCCGCGCCAACCAGCAAACGGCGTACCCATGGAAGGGATGGTGGGCCGACGACTCTGCGCGCAGTGGGCAGCCGGTCGACCCGGTCGAGTGGGCGGCGCTGCGGGCGCTGCGAGGAGAACCCGTGCAGGGCGATGTGATCGAAGTCGAGCCGTTCGATGAACCGGGCAGCCGTCGTATCATCATCAACGCCGCCGCCGCCGTACGCAGCGCCTCGGGCGCGATCGTCGGCGCCGTCATTGCGCAGACGGACATCACCGGGATGAAGCGCACGGAGCGGGCGTTGCGGCAGAGTGAAGACCGCGTGCGCCAGCAGCTCGCGGAAATTGAGGGCATCTACGATGCGGCCCCGTTGGGCATGTGCACCTTCGACGAGGATCTGAGGTTAGTGCGCATCAACGGGCGTTTGGCCGCCATGAACGGTCTGCCTGCGGCACAGCATGTCGGACGCACCGCGGCCGAGGTTTTGCCCGCGTTGGCCAACGCCGCGGTGAAACTCGCTCAAGCGGTGCTGCGCACCGGCCTGCCCATCCGGCACGAAGTCTGCAGGGAGAC
>ENA-ORBV01015837-ORBV01015837.1-microbial-mat-metagenome-genome-assembly--contig:-NODE-15837-length-11036-cov-4.539648_pt1 | contig 11036 bp, 6 predicted proteins | sample MGYA00237777_ERZ505514 | MGnify/ENA primary metagenome ERZ505514 (study PRJEB26160, sample SAMN06269048) | microbial mat metagenome | isolation source: Oligotrophic lake microbial mat | place...
CGTGGCGTCGTGGCGTCGTGGCGGTTCAATTCATTCGCCTTAGCTTAACAGCATTGGGCGAAGCCCCTGAGCAGTTAGACCACTTTTACTTTTCGCGTCGTCACCGCCGGAACGCGTTCATCTGGAATCAGGATGCCATGGAAATTCAACGGATCCGCACCGCTGATCTCGATTGATTGCGTGTCCTCGGGGGGATGACGGAGTTGTTCGGCGGCCTCGGGCAAAGCGAACTGCTCACCACTGAAGCCTGCGACGAAGCGACCACCACGCACTTCCCCCGCCAGCTCCATCCGCCGCAGCGCCCGCAGCAGATCACGCCAAGGGATCGGCTGGCGTTCCCGTTCGATGGTCAGACGGAAGACCACGCCGGTGCGTTTGAGCAACTGGCGGACAACGAATGTCGCCTGGTCTTCGCTCGCGAGGGCATCGGGTGCGAGCGCCTGCCCGACGTGACGCAGGCGACTCCAGCGTCCACCCGGGGCGAGCGCACGACCGCGTCGGTCCGACGGCAGCAGTAACCAGCGCATCGCACCGTAGGTGTCGCAGGTGATCAGACCGTGGGCGATGAGTTCGCCCTGCGCCATCTCGACGTATTCCGGGAGCAGGCCACTGGCGCGCACGAGTTCATGTTGGAACAACGCACCACGGGCGTCGAGCGCTGCGAGCACAGCGCGCGCATTGCCGCTCAGCGATTCGGTCTCAACCGGCGGAGCGAGCGCGAGCCACTGATCAAGATCGACGCGTGGCAGCAGACAAAGTGGTGCTTGCGACAACGACGGCTTTCCCGTTGCGGGCACACTCCATAAGCGACCCCAGGCGACCTCGCCTGACAGACAGAGTTGATCAAGCCACTCGTGTTTGAAACCACGCACGCGCAGCGGCAGCACCTTGTCAGTCCACGCCGGTCCTGGCAGGGCAAAGCCGGCAAGGCGCGTGATCGCCGCCATCACTCCGCGTGGACCATCGAGTTGCGTATCCGGATGCGCGCCCTGCCAACGGGTGAGGAAGCGCAGGAACTGTTCGGTCGACACCGGTTGCCACATACGCCGTTGGCGATCAAGCATCAGACGATGGATGCGTGCAAGCAGCCGGCGGTTGCACCACATCGCCTGGCCGTCGAGGCGTGTGCGTAGCGCTTCGCCGCGAGTCTCCAGTTCCAGCAGCGTGGGATCATCGCTCCCAAGTGGGGAAACAACCGGACCAAGTGCTTCCAGTCGACCACGCCACAACGCGAGCGTATCCGTGCGATCGGTCTCGGTGGCGAACCACCGACCAGCGTCATGGACGACGCGCCCGGCTTGGTGCAACGTCGCCAGCCAAGTGGTCCACGGCGGCGCCTCCTCATCCGTGACGTAACCCATCCAGCGTAACGCCTCGTGCAGGTCTTCGGCATCACGCGGTTGTGGCCACGCCTGTTCACGGACCTCGGCCACAGCTTCCGGATCCAGATCCGTTGCGGGTGGTGGCGTGCGGCTATTTCCACCAGAAGCAGCCGGTGCGATGGCTCGTGTCCGCCGTTCCTCGAACGGCGTATCGTCGAGGAACGCGTAGGGTGCGGCGGAAATGATGCTGCGCGCGAACGGGCTCGGCTCCGCGGTCTCCACCGCGCGCGTGGCAATGCGGCCGCTGCGGATGTCGCTCAGCACCTGCACCAAACCTTCGATGTCCATCAGTTCGGTCAGACAGTCGGTGATGGTCTGCTGCACCAGCGGATGATCGGGAATTGGGAACGGCCCTGGCGGGAGATTTTCCGGACACGCGAGCACCTGCGGGAACGCCGCCACCAGCGCATCATTGGAACGGATGCGCGTCAGGAACGCCGGCACTTTCTTGCCGCCGGTGAAGCGTTCCACCAGCAGCGCGCGCTGGGCGTTCCAACGCCAGCGCGTTTCGAACTGCCCACCGGTAATGCAGGCCTGCACCAGCAGATCGCGCACGCTGGTGGGCGAGAGGTAGGTGAAGACCTCCGCGAGCGGGAAACTCGTAGTCGGAGCGAGTGAGAGTAGGATCGCCTCTTCGGTTGCTGCCGCTTCCAGCTCGAAACCAAATCCGCCACAGAAGCGTTTGCGCAGCGCGAGACCCCACGCGCGGTTGATGCGGGAGCCGAATGGCGCGTGGATGACCAGTTGCATGCCGCCGCTGTCATCGAAGAAACGTTCGGCGATGATCATCGTTGATGATGGAACGACACCGAGTGCGGCCTTGCCTGCGCTGAGATACGCGTGCAGTTGCGCAGCTCCGCCCGAGTCGAGTCCGAACGCCGTCCCCCATCCGCTCCCGTCGCAGTCTTCGCGCACCTGGCCGACGGCGGAGGACAATTCTCGCGAACGTCCGGGCGCTTCACCAAGCCAGAAGGGAATGGTGGGCGGAGCGCCCTGAGCGTTGGCCACGCGTACCACGCCGGCGCGACCATCGACGCGCAGAATGCGCCACGAGGTATTGCCGAGTTGAAAGATGTCGCCTGGACTCGATTCGAGCGAAAAGTCCTCATCGAGCGTGCCGACCAAGGTGTCGCCTGGATCCTCACGTACCTGCAAATTGGCGTTGTCCGGAATCGCGCCGCCCGAGGTCACCGCCACCAGCGGCGCACGTTTGGCCGCACGCAGGCGGCGGTTCACACCGTCATGATGCAACAACGCCCGGCGGCCGTCGGTGTGCAGGGCAACTACCGCGTCGAAGTCGGCGCGCGTCAGTTCGCGGTACGGCCACGCCCGACGCAAACAGGAATAGAGCGTGTCTTCATCCCACACCTCACTGACGCAGGCAGCGACGATTTGCTGCGCCAGCAGATCGAGTGGTTGGAGCGGTTGGGGGATGCGGTCGAGTTCCTTCGCCTGCACTGCGCGCAGCAACGCAGCGCACTCCACCAGTTCATCGAGCGTGAGGGGGAAGATACGCCCCTTGGGCGTGCGGTGGATGCCGTGGCCAGCGCGACCGACCCGTTGCAGGAACGCTGCGATGGTGCGTGGCGAACCGATCTGCAGCACCAGATCGATATCGCCGATGTCGATGCCGAGTTCGAGCGACGCGGTGGCGACCAGCACTTTCAGTTTTCCAGCTTTGAGCCGTTGCTCGGCGTCGAAGCGGCGTTCTTTGCTGAGTGATCCATGGTGGCAGGCGACGTGCTCCTGGCCGATCCGTTCACTGAGGCGCAGCGCCAAGCGTTCGGCCAGCTTGCGCGTGTTGACGAACACCAGCGTGGTGCGGTGTCCGTCGATCAGCGTGACCATGCGTTCGTAGTGTTCGCTCCAAATCTGATGTGAGCCGATCGCTTCGAGCGGCGATTGCGGCACCTCGATGCCCAGGTCCAGGTGCCGCAGATGGCCGGCGTCAACGATCGTGCAGGTGCGGTCGACACCGACCAGGAAGTCAGCGATGGCACTGAGTGGTTTCTGCGTCGCTGACAAACCGATGCGCTGCACCGGCCCGGCTGATCCCGCAAGAGCTTCCAGGCGTTCGAGCGACAACGCCAAGTGCGCGCCGCGTTTGTTGCCCGCCAGCGCGTGGATCTCATCGATAATGACCGTGCGCACCGTGCGCAGCATGCCGCGACCGCCGTTGCTGTTCAGCAGGATGAACAACGACTCCGGCGTGGTCACCAGGATGTGCGGCGGTTTGCGCGCCATCTTCGCCCGTTCCGACGCGATGGTGTCGCCGGTGCGTACATTGACCTGTATGCGTGGTACGAACGCATCGATCTCAGCAATGCCAACGAGCGGCACCGCGAGGTTCTTCTGGATGTCGTTGCTGAGCGCCTTGAGCGGCGAGATGTACAGCACCTGCGTACCGTCACCCAGGTACGGTCCCTGTTTCACCAGCGCGTCGATCGCGCACAGAAACGCCGACAGGGTCTTACCCGTGCCGGTCGGTGCCGCGATCAGCACGTTGGCCCCGGAACGGATCGCCGGCCAGCCCTGCCGCTGTGGCGGCGTGGCCTCGCCCAGGTTGGTTTCGAACCAGGTGCGTACCGCCGGATGGAAGTCGTCCAAAGGCATCAGCGGCATGGCGGGATGCTGCACCAGGGGCATCCCCGACAAGGGCGCAACGCTTCAGGGCGTACAGCGCGCAGGTGCACGCGGACAAGTACTCGACTTGGCAGCCAGCGGGGAAACGTCAGCATGCCGAGCGCACACGGGGATCACATGACCATCATCGGTATCGATCTGGGAACCACCAACAGCTTGGTGGCGGTGATGGATGACAGCGGTCCGCGGACGCTGGCCAACGAACTGGGCGAACATCTGACGCCGTCGGTGGTGGCGATGGCCGAGGACGGCACCCTGCTGGTCGGTCGTGCGGCCAAGGATCGCATGGTGGTGGCACCGGACAGCGGCCGGGCGTTCTTCAAACGCGACATGGGCACGCCGACGACCTACAAATTTGGTGGCCGCACCTGGACGCCGACGGAATGTTCGGCGGCGGTGCTACGCGAACTCAAACGCGTGGCGGAGGTCACGCTTGGCCAGACGGTCGACCGCGCCGTCATCACCGTGCCGGCGTATTTTCACGACAGCCAACGGCAGGCGACGCTCGAAGCGGGCAAGATCGCCGGCTTCCAGGTCGAGCGCATCCTCAACGAACCGACGGCCGCCGCGCTCGCTTTTGGTCACACCCATCGCGACCACGAAGCGACGCTGATGGTGTTCGACCTCGGTGGCGGCACGTTCGACGTGACGGTGCTCCAAGTGTTCGAAGGCGTGATCGAGGTAAAGGCCAGCGGCGGCGAGAGTCGTCTGGGTGGCGAGGACTATACCGATGCGTTGCTGGAGCATGCGCTGAAGACCCTTGGCATCGCCGCCGATCCGCAGCGTCGCGGTCGTCATCGCCAACTGGCCGAGGTGGCCAAGCGCCGTCTGACGAGTGAGGATTCGACCACCATCGAGATCGACGGACGCAGCCTGCCGCTCACGCGCGCGGATTTCGCTGCTGCTACCAGTGGCCTGACTGCCCGTCTGCGGCCGGTGGTGCGCCGCTGCCTGCGCGATGCGGGATTGGGGGTCGATGAAATCGACGACGTGCTGCTGGTCGGCGGTGCCAGCCGCATGCCGATGATCAGCCCGTATCTGCTGGATGACCTGAAAAAACCAGGCAATCGCAGCCTGGATCCGGATCGGGTGGTTGCGTTGGGTGCAGCGGTGCAGGCCGCGTTGTCAGCGCGTGACGCAGCAGTGCAGGACCTGGTGCTGACCGACGTGTGTCCGCACACCCTGGGCGTGGAGATCGGCAAACGTTTCAGCCAGAATGATATCCAGAATGGTTTCTTTTCGCCCATCATCGACCGCAACACCACCGTGCCGGTGAGTCGCGTCGAACGCTACAGCACCTTCCATCCCGAGCAGGACAACATCGAGCTCAAGATCTTCCAGGGCGAGAGCCGCCTGACGGCGGAGAACACCAGACTCGGGATGATGAACATCAAGGGACTGCGCCATCGCAAAGGACAGGAGGATGCCGGTTCGATGGATGTGCGGTTCACCTACGACATGAACGGCATCCTCGAAGTCGATGTCACCGTCTGGTCGACTGGCGCCAAGCAGACCAAGGTCATCGAGAGCCGCCCTGGAGCACTCTCGCCGAAACAGATCGAGGACGCGATCCGCCGTCTGCAGCCGCTGAAGATCCATCCCAAGGACAGTCTGCCCAACCGTGCGCGGATCGAACGCGCCAACCGCCTGTATCCGGAACTGGTCGGGGCCGCGCGTGAAGCGCTGACTGCCCGCCTAGACGATTTCCAGGCCGCGCTCGAATCTCAGGATCCGGTGCGCATCCCACAGGCGGCCGCGGTGCTCGATACGTTCCTGGCGCATTTCTACGCCGAGGAAGGCGAAGCGCGCACGCCACGGCGTGACGACGATGACGACAACGTAGGCGCCTGAGATGAATCCGTACGAGGTCCTTGGCCTTACCAAGGGCGAATCCGACGAACGGACCATCAAACGCGCCTATGCGAAACTGCTGAAACAACATCGGCCGGATCAGGATCCGGAGGGCTTTCGTCGAGTACATGACGCGTACCAGCGGGCATTGGCGATGGCTGACGATGACGATGAGGACCATGACGAAGATGACGCGCCGGCGCTCAAAGCGGAACACCCCGTTACGGTGACAACGGCGACGTTGATCCCTGGGGCATCATCGCCGGGGATCGAGCCTCCATCCCGGATGGCGCACGTCGACCTTGGTGCAGAAAAGCCGGCAGAAGCCGCTCCCCAATCAACGGTTGATCAGGCGCTATCGTTGGTGGTCGCGATTCCACCGGACGTGAAAACGGAGATATTTACAACGCCATGGGATCGTGCCGTGGGTGATCTGGAGATGGCGGCAGGGCAACCGTCCGGCGCACTCCGAGACCAGGCGCTCACCGCCGTGTTCCGTCGCCTCGCCCGGTTGGTGACTGGGCACCAGGGCAGTGCCGCAGCGCTGGTGTTATTGCTTGACCGCCATCTTCCTGCTAGTCGCTTGGCGTGGCGTCACATCTTCAGCGATGACGATCTGCTGGCCGAACTGCGTCGCGGCGAAAGTGAACTGGCCGGCCATACGCTCCGTGGTTGTTTTGAAGTTGGCGACTGGCAACGCTTGCGGGCTTTCGCCGAGCGCTGGATGGAACTGGATGCGGATGAACTGCAGTACGGTGATGCGATTGCGCTGACTCGTGTCCTGGCGGTATGGTTGGCCCCGTTTGATTATGCGTTGGCGGATCGCTTGGTCGGGTACCTCCCCATGCGCCTGCGCCGCACGGCCGACCACGAACTGGATACCTTGCTCGCAGTTGGACGTGATCTGGTGAGGTTGCCGGAACCCTCGCGCGCTTACGTGTGTGTGCTGCTGGCGGGACACGAGCCATCCGGTGACGAGGAACTTCGTTGGCGCACCGGCGCGCTGTTGTCGCAGTTGGCGCCGGATGCGTTAGCGCTTCGGGTGTTGGAGCAGCGGGCCGCCGGACACTTCGCTGGCCTGAGCGCTCCATTACCTGGGAGCAGCGTCAACCTGCTGAGCATCCTGTTCATCATCGTCGGCATGGTGCTGTTCACGGCGTTGGTAACGGCGGCAGTCGTCCTTGGGGAGAAGAAGGCATGGGGTGCCGATCAGATGCTCCTGGTGTTGGTCAGCGTGGCGGCGGCGGTTCCAGGGTTCTTGCTGCTGCGCTGGTTGTATCGCAAAATGTTGCCGTGGTATCAAACCGGATTTCGTCCGTGGTTGTGGCAGCACCTCGGTCCATTCGATGCGGTTTTGTGGTTCTCGTTGCTCTACCTGTGGCTTGGGATTGGCATTCCGGTAATCACTCAGGACGTACTGCCAGCCGCGGTTGAAGCGGCGTGGATCCTGCTGATGCCGTTCGTTGGCCTCGTCCTGATCCATCACGTGCGTCGTTGGATCACGAAACATCGGGCACATCTGCCGCCCTGGGGGTTGGTGTTGTCTGCCATCCAGGTGTTGGTGCGAGAGATGTCGCTGCAGATGACGGTCTTGCGGGCACTGCGCTGGACGGGACGTGTGCTGGTGTTGCTGGTGGGGCTCCTGCCAGCACTGGCAGGAGCCGTCATCTGCATAGGCGGCTTGGCGTGGTGTCGACCGTTCTTCATGGATGGCGAGGCGGATGCCTGGTTGACGGCCGTGTTCTGGAGCGGGCCGTTTGTCGCGGTGGCCTTCACCGTGCATGCCATGCTGATCACGTGGTGGAATCGTGGACGAACACCGTGGTGGCGGCCACTGACGATCTTCGCTTGGTGCCTTGCTTGGCCCGGCTTGGCCTGGGCTGCGGTGTTGGGAGATCCCTTGCTGCGTCGACTAGACTCGGGAGACGATGGCAGAATCGGCATGGTCGTTTTCCTGACCCTGTTCATCGCCGCCTGGTATCGAGAGCGACATAAGCGACCGCCGGGGCTATCCTAAGATTGGCGAAGTTGCAGACGACGAAGGATCTTCAGTTATTACAGATCGAACAACGACTGCTGCTTGCCATGCGGGCTACGGAACGCCGCGATCGACAACGGCGGGTGTTCCGCCGGAATCCCGGCGCGGCGTCTGCCAAGCTCGAACAACTGCGCGATTTGCTCGGCAAAGATGCCTTCGCCCACCATACGCGTGCCGAATCGTGGATCGTTCAGTTTTCCACCGCGCATTGATTCGATGCGGTGCAGAATCTTGTTCTTCGCGTTGGGCGCGACGCGGTCGAGCCAAGCGCTGAACAGATCAGCGACGCCGTGCGGCAGGCGCACGATGGTGTAACCCGCGTGGGTCGCGCCGGCCTTGGCGGCGGCGGCGAGGATGGTGGGGATCTCGCTGTCGGTCAGACCAGGGATGATCGGCGCGACGTTGACGCCGACGGGAATACCCGCGTCGGCGAGTTCACGGATCGCGGCGAGACGTGCGGCTGGCGTGGAGGCGCGTGGTTCCAGATCACGCGCGATCTCTGGCTTGAGCGACGTGACGGTGATGGTCACGCACACCGCCCGGTGTTCATGGAGTCGCCGGAACAGATCGATATCGCGGGTGATGAGTTTGTTCTTGGTGATGAACGACACCGGATTGCGGAACTCCGCCAGCACTTCGACGCAGGCGCGGGTCAGGCGCAGATGGCGTTCGATCGGCTGGTAACAATCGGTGACGCCGCTCATCGCCAGAACCTTCGGCGTCCACGACGGCGACGACAATTCACGCCGCAGCAATTCAGCGGCGTTGCGCTTGGCCAGCAGCTTGGTTTCGAAATCGAGGCCGGCGCTGAAGCCGAGGTATTCGTGATAGGGTCGCGCGTAGCAATAGACGCAGCCGTGTTCGCAGCCGCGGTAGGGATTCAGACTCGCACTGAATGGGATGTCTGAACTGTCCTGCGTGGTGATCAGCGATTTGGAATCGTCCTCGAAGACCATGGTCGCGGGCGACGGATCCTCGCTCGGATCCCAATCGGGACCGGGCACCAGATCGCGCGACTCGAAGCGGTTGCGCGGATTGGCAGAAACCCCGCGGCCGTGGTGGTGCGGCGCAGAAGCAGCCGGTTGGTCGAGGGGGTCCATGGCGCGGCAGAATCGCGCTTTTCCATATGGGTCAATAAGGACCAGGATGAACCATGGCGCACCTCGGGTGGCGCTTCACTTCGCCGGGATCGTCACCTGATCGAAAACCTCGCCGAATTCATCGATCGCGGTGCCATCGACGCGGCCGTCCGCGTGCAGTTCCAGGAGCCAGCCGTGGCGACGCGATGCGGTCTTGGCCATGTGCGGCAGGTCGGGGAAGAGCGGACGGACCTCGACGCCCCACGCGCCATCGCCGAGGTAGGTGATGCCGGTGGGATCGGCCTTGCCGGCTTTGATCGGCACCGTGCGTTTGAAGGTGTGCTGATCGTGTTCGAGCGCGAGACGCACGCCGTTCGCCTCGAACAGTGGCAGCCACAATTCACGGATCATCACCGACACGCGGTTGTCGTAGGGGGTCTTGCCCTTCGCCGCCTTCACCGTCGGCCATGCGGGGTAATGGTAGACTGGGATGACGTGGGTGCGCTTCGCACGCGGAGCGATCTCCTTCGCCAGCCACTCGGTCTGTGCTCCTGGGATGCGCGTCGCGTGGTCGCTGTCGAGCAGCACGAACGACACCTGCTCACCGAGGTCGACCATGCGGTAGGCGAGGTTGTCGAACGGCATCATGGCGAAGAAATACGGTGCTTTGGTGTGGTCGCCACCGTAATGGCCATCGACCTCGTGGTTGCCGATGCATGAGATGAACGGCAGCAGGCGGCCGTCCGGTGCGCGCGCAGTTTCGTAGTAGGTGCGGATCCAGGTCAGCACACGCTCGCCCTTCTTGCCGTCCTCGTAGGCCAGATCGCCACCGAACACCACCAGATCGGGATCGCGCGCGGCGAGCGCCTTGTTGGTGTTCGCGAACCACTCGGTCTTGTGCATGGTGTCGCCGCCGTTGGCGATCTTCAGCGGACGGTCGAGCGTGGAGGGCAAGGTGCGGATGCGGTGGGCGGTGTCGCTGCCGAAACGCAGCGTTACCTCGCTTGCCGGTGTCAGACCGTCGACCAGCGCGCGGTGCAGCACGTGGTCGGTCCCAGGGATCGCCACCACTGTCACCGCCACGCTGCGGCTGCCGGCGGCATCGCTGACGGTCAACTGGTCGCGCGCGGCATCGACCGTCGCTAGGCGGTGGACCTCCAACATGCGACAGGGATCGCGGAAGGTGGTGACATACACCGCATCACTGGCGGACAGGACGGTGGCGGTCAGCAGCAGCAGCAGCAGGAAGTGGCGCATGCGGCAGATCTACCGCCCAGGATGCGAGGTGTAACCTCTATACCCGGGACGGATTCGACCGGCTGGCTCACGGTCCTGGGTGGAAATCCTGTAATGCAACGGCCCGATCGGGGAATAACCCAGCCCACACATGCCGCCCGCCACCAGCACCCCCGCCGACCTTGACCGCCTCGCCTTGCGCGCCCAGGGCGGCGACCATGAGGCCTTTGTCGCGGTGGTGGAGGCGACCGAACACGACCTGCGCGTGCTGGTGTCGTGTTACGCCACCAGTCTCGCGATGGTCGACGAGGTCATGCAGGGCACCTACGTCACCGCTTTCGAGAAGCTCTCGACCTACGAAGCGCGCGGCACGCTGAAGAGCTGGCTTGGAGGTATCGCGCGCAATCTGGTGCGGCGTGAACTTGATGGTCGTCGTCGCCAGCAAGCGCTCGACGGCGAGGTCCTGGATCAGGTGTTGGCGCAGGCGGCACATGAGCGCATCGAACGCGACGACGACGTAGTGCCCGAACGTGAACTCGCGACGCTGCGGCGCTGCCTCGACGAACTTGCGCCGGAGGCTCGCCGCCTGATTGATGAACGGTACGTTGCCGACAAACCGGTGCATGAGATCGCCCGATTGCTGCAACGCACCTCCAACTGGGTCGCCGTCAGTCTGTTCCGCATCCGCAAAACTCTCCATCTCTGCCTGTCGCGCGGTGGCGTGACGGTGCCCCAGACCTGTCTCTTATACACATCTCCGAGCCCACGAGACTAAGGCGAATCTCGTATGCCGTCTTCTGCTTGAAA
>ENA-ORBV01015839-ORBV01015839.1-microbial-mat-metagenome-genome-assembly--contig:-NODE-15839-length-11035-cov-5.284997_pt1 | contig 11035 bp, 8 predicted proteins | sample MGYA00237777_ERZ505514 | MGnify/ENA primary metagenome ERZ505514 (study PRJEB26160, sample SAMN06269048) | microbial mat metagenome | isolation source: Oligotrophic lake microbial mat | place...
CTTATATCGCGTAAAACGTGTTCTGACATCATCATTTTTACGCACGACTGAACCAGCCCAAGTACGCACTAGGCTCGCGCACTACACTTACACCGTATGCGAAAGCTAATTACTGACTCCAGCTGACAAAACATTGATAGCAGTTAGTTATTATAATTGCAAGCCCACTTTCAAAAGTTCCAACCAGTCAGTGTCCGATGCATGCATGAAGACGAAGAAATTACGAGTTATCTTTTTAGCTATAGTTCTAGTATGTGCTTTTCTTTTGACGATTCAAAATGTCCGTCATTCGTTTTCGCTCGGCCAGAGAGATGTTGATGATCAAAGTAGAATCATCGGCAACGGCAATCACTTCGATCAAAGCACTGCTCGGGATTCTAAGAAAGGGGCTGCTACGGGGGGTAAAAAGAAGAAGAGACAGTCTGGCACTACTCGTCTTCAGAAAGCTGATGACAAACTGCTGAAAAGTTTAACAGGCTTGGCAAGCCGCCCTGCTGGCAGCAGCAGCAGCCCAGCTGTTCAAGACGACAACCCCTTTCAAATTTTACTGGATGGCGTCAAGGAGCAAAAGGATATCCTGAAACAGAAACTGCTAGATATCTATGGAGACAAATATTATTGGGACATATTTGAACCCATTGACGCCAACACTTCTACTACGACTACTCCTGCTGCCAGTAGTAATAAGAGGATTGGTGTTGGAGATCATTACTTTTACAAAAGTCCTTCCTTTTTGCAAAATTCTTTACCAAAGCACGAAAAACAACACAATCCAACATCAGAAAGAATGGGATGGAATCGAATGGTACGAAAGATTCAACTCAAACTGCTTCAGTCACAACTGCCACAAAAAACCAATAATGCTACTACAAGGCTTCGATGGATGACAGCAGGCAATGGTCCCGCGAGTGGAGCAGGCAATTTGTTTCGCGAAACCTTTACTTCCGTCTTGGAAGATGCGGCACGACCCATATTTCAGGCCGCTGGGATTCCATTTACGACCCAAAATTATGCCATTCAAGCCATGTCATCAGGAGATGAAGTGGCTCTGTGTTCTACCGAACTCTACGGAAGAGGCGACCAAAATGACTATGATATCATGTTTTGGGATTTTGACATGACGGACGAACAAGATTACTGGAAGTTGGCCATGTTTGCTTCGCGTACCATGGCACTTGATGTTACTACTAGTCCGAGTGCTGATCCAAAGAGGAGTAGACCGGCTCTGATGGCAAACCAACGAACCAAGGGACACGCATCTGTCTTGGTCCGACTGGAACAAGCTGGTATCGCAGTTCTTGGACGTGACACGAAAGCGCAAGGCCAACAGAATAAGGCTTGCCCAGATTCGTCGCGTCTTTCCAAAGACGAACGAGAGGCATTGCCTCCTCATTTACAGTACATTCGATGTGGCAAAGAAATGGAAGAAGGAGGACCGAAAACCTACGATGACATTGTGGATGGTAAAAAGATGTGCCGCGGGTATAAATTCAACCCGGATGTATGTCCGAATCGACCACGGCAATATATTTGGCATCCCGGTTGGCGTGTCAACGCCATTAAAGGATATACTTTAGCCTTGACACTCACGGAACTGCTGGAAGATGCCGTGGAAAGTCTAATCAACAGTAGGGGAAACATGCAGGAACAGCTGGAAACGTTGGAGACAAATGAGCAAGCAGACTATGAGGGCTTTCTGGCAACAAACCGTGCCTCCCTTCTTCCGACAAAGTGGGTGGCCAAAGAAGAGTCTCAGGATATTCACGACCACATTGATTTAGAGTCACTCTTTCGACTACCAGCCCTGTGCAGGACAGCCTTGTTGCCCTCCAAAAGTCGACTGCTGCAGAGAGAAGATTTGCGCAACGCTGGATCGACCAAGTTATTGACCAATTCTTACAATGAAACGTTTGAAATGGGAGTGATGGCGAACCGACTGCGCAAATTCGAGTCGAATCAAGGCAATGATGGCGGCTACCGGTATAAAGACGAAAGTCGACGAAATGACATGGTAATTATTACAGACAAGGCAGACTATCTTGACGATCCATCTTGCACAGAAGAGCTGGTTTTCAGTCATCAGGATGCCTTCATCGTCACCAGTTCCCAGAACTGGAGGTCTATCACGTTACCTAGCGAGGCAGAGCTCCGATACAATCAAGCCTATGATGTGAGCAGTGCCAAAGGGTGGATTTTCATGTGCCTGTTTACTTGCAACGACTCCAAGTGCTCTCCTCAAGACCTTCACGATCGAATTTACAACAAAGAACCAAGAAAGGAGGCTAAATCGTCGTTGCAAGGTTTGGGGGATCTTGAAATGACCATCAATGATGTGCCCGTCACCAAGTATGATACTCTGATCAAGACTAGATATTCCCATTTGGACGGTTGTCTAGGCATGGGGCATGACAACGATGCTGAGAGTAGTAAAAGCGAGTACACCTGGAAGGCTGACGGTAATGGCAAATATGTTGTCACGGCGAGGATAGCCAATGCAACACGGTGGTCCTACTTCAAAATCAGCTCGCTGATTCTCATGTAGTTGTCCAATGGCACTGACAGCATCAGTGTTTCAATTGTCTGGAGCTACGCGCCTGCCCAAACGCCGGAAATTGACGCAAGCAAAAACTCCAGATATCATTTGAGTCAATGAAACCTATCACGGATGCTCTGTTTTAAAACTACATCGAGGGACAGTGTTTTCAACGCAGTTCCGTTTGTGGTAAAAACGATAGAAAGTTGCTTTCTATACTTGACCATTGATCCAGTCAAACTGCAAATACGATGCTAGCTAGCTAAACAAAAGATACTTCATAGAAAGTACATCCTTTGCTTTTAAGCTTGAACACTTTCCTCCTTCGATTCGCAACCCTTCATCCAAACCGGAAGATGGAATCCCAAACTTACTGTACGACAGTTTTCTACTCAATTCATGAATGGTTCGGTGAAGATCCAATGATCCAAATGGATCCTACACCCAAAGAGGAGCTACTGCTTGGATGCTGGCGCGTCCTTTCCTGTAAATGTAGACTGGAGATACTCCTGTAGGAGGGGGGGGGGGGCTGTCCTCCGTCTGTCTCACAATACAAGAGGCGCTCACCAGCCTGCCTGCCTGCTCTGCGGAGTGGAGTGTGGCAGCTTGTAGGTGCCCATCTCAGGTACCAGTAGCCGGTTGCCAGCCATAGGTGCATTTCGGGAACATCAAAGCATGTTGTGCAATCATGTTTGCTATTGTTTGGTACTATTTCTTGGATGTGGAGCTGAAAAAGATTCAAAAGTTGTGATGACATCCAATGGGCATCCTTCCCTCCTTCCATTCATCTGAGGAAAGGACGGACTACTCAACACACAAGCTACATTAGTACTAGTATGGATGGATGAACAGAAAAACTTAGTGGTAATGTAATAGTAGCTTAAATAAAAAGTTGTTTCAAAGAGAGCCTATTTGCGTATACAAGTCTCTCCTGCACAATAGTCGGATGCATTCACACTCATTCTCCGCTGGCCATGCTACCTCGATGCTGGTGGTTGCATGGCAGCAGCAACAGCCGTGTCTTGTTGTTTGGGATACTTGAGGAGCCTTCGATCTTCTTCGAGTTGATCTCGTTTGGGATGGAAGCCATGATGACGCGCCAAGAAAATATGGAGGTAGGTCCGAGCACGATTCCAATGGTATTCTCCTACGAGCCCATACAATCGATCCGACAGCGAATCTTGCAGAGGCGTAAAGTGCTTGTCGCCCATTTGATTGCGACGACAACACTCTTGCACCAAGGCCTTGGCTTGAATGCTCAACTTGTAATTCTTATTGACCATGCCCGCATTGGCGCGGGCCCGAGCTGCGGAGGCTCCACCGCCGTCCAAGTGCATCAAGAGAATGGCCACAAAGGCCGCAAAGCGTTGTTGGGGAGAATCGCACTTGCGTTTGCGGAGGGGCAATGGCCAGTCCATGGAAGGACAAGAAGAACTCGGGTGCTGTGATTGTTCTTGTTGCGGCAGTCGAGCAGCAACCTTCATGGCGTTCTGCATAGTCACGGGAACTGCCGCAAAATCAGTACTGGAAGTCGTGGGTGACGACGTAGCCGAGACCACGGCCACTTTGGATGTGACTGGCGGAGTGGACAAGGTCGAGTTGGCAGAGGTTGCGGCTCCCAAGGATTGCAGTTGACATGCCGAGAAAGGAAGTTCCTCTGCGGTGTACGGCAAACTCGAAGGAGAGGCATAGCCGTTCCCGCTCGTGGGATGCGAAGAAGTCATGCACATCTTGGCTAAACGAGATTGTGTCTTGTGATCAGATCAGTACTGTAGTAGGTGGATGTGGATGATGTGTGTGCTTGTTCAAGGCAACAACAAGACAACCAATACCAATTGAAATTATGAGTGATGCGGCAACAAGAAGAGTAAGAAGCTACTAGTTTCTCTCTGTTTTGGCAAGACGAGGGAAGACTGGGTGAAATTGCCTCAGTGTTCGAATTGCGGTTTGTTTATGCAACTGTTTACTCTTTCTTGTGTGTTTCACTGTGTACTTGCACTTGTCGTCTAGCGGAGTAAAAAGTGTGATGCGAGGCAAGGTTCGGATAGGTCCAAATGTCGCTTCGAGTTTTGGTCCTGGTTTTTAACCACTTTCAACAAGTAACATTTTGGAAATTCGTGTTTGTATACAAGAGTTGATGGTAGGGCAATAACGTAGCCAATCAAAAATGGTTCTCATTGTGCACATCAAGCTTCCCGTTCTTCCATCGTGCGTACGAGTGGACTGCCTCGGAGTACCAAGTCTACAGGAAATGCTACGAGTCTTCCCCGGCGCGAAGGAATATGGCAACTCGGAGTGTAATTAAACGGAGTGTTTACGAACTAGCAGAAAGTTTCTGGCAAAGAAGTTTGGTGAACCCTTCGCAATGTAGTGCAGAAAGGTTAACCGTAAGTGCCATCTGTTCCCTACTTTAAGTAATTTTAACACAATGTCCGCATTGAGGGTACCACGTATTAAATACTTTAATCGACCATATTCACCCAACATTCACCCAACATTCGCATTTCTCCCAAATTTCGATTTCTTTGATTTCCAGAGATCGTCGCGGCACCTGAGAATTAAGAAACTGGCATTCGTCGGACCGAGCGAATGACTTCTTCGCTTGGAAATTACAAAACACAGGGAATTCTGCATACTAGTACATAGATTACGAACAGTGAGAAAGGGTTGCAATGCGAAGAGGTTTCTTTACGAATAGGCCTGGCAATTGAAAAGGAATTCCACATTCCTGCCATGCTGTGCTGCACCACTGGGTTCCTTGGAACATTTGAGATCACATGCTGTTTTTCACAGGGTTTGCCCTCAACTTTAGTGCAGGGTTTGTCAAAGTTTTGTTGGCAAGTCTGTCTGTGTGGATGCATGCACCGCACCACAGGGCCAGGCTCCCTAGGCACTGAGTTGCATGATCAAGACCAGCGACGCATTGACATGTCAGAACAAGGTCGTCCCTGTTCTGACACTAGCCGAGGTGCAAGCATGCAGTGACCCTGACAATGCTGCATGCCTCTCCCTCTGACAGGGGTGGAAACAGGAGCTGGATTCGAAAGTGACGGTGTGCAGACACGGCAGTTTAGTTTGCAGATGCAATGTTTGTTCTGTTCAGCGTTTTCAGGTGCCCCCCAACTTCAGTTGCTCGTGGGGGGCAAAATGACTGGGATGGCTCCTTTGTGGGGGCCTACCCATTCACACCCAGGGAGATTTGCTTGTGCCAACACAATGCACACATGCATGCATGTCCATCACATGATGTCACACTGGCATCGCTGCGGGCAGTGCTGGTCATGTTCATTTTGTGGGTGGGGGGTCAAAAACATCTTCTTTGCACAAAACCTTTTTTTGACCAAACAAGAACGAAGAAACTTCCAAGAAAAACATGCATGTTAAAAACAGTGATTGTGTCCACTGCACATTCTTGTCATGGACAAATGTGTGAACGGCTTGCCAACTTGAAACAATTGGTCCAACACCAGTTGACGTTGGCATCTGAAAGCCATCAGATGGTCTGCCAAGTTTGCCCTTGCAAAAACAGCATGTGTCTAGTTGTGCTGTGTTTGGAATGAATGCTGAGCATTTGGCAAAGCAAATGCAAGGTGTGGGAAAGAAAACACGGGACATGGACGGTCTACAAAAACCACCCAAGATTCTGTTGTGTGCTGCAATGTCACGGAGAGTGAGCACAGAGGAAACATCACATTGAAGAGCAAATCATGACTGATTTGTGTTGAATCATTCGAATTGTTTCCAAGGCCATTGCCTTGAAGCAAGTGGAAAACAACATGTTTTTGTTAGTCCCCTCATTGTTTCTAGTCAGATGTCAGGTGCTAGGAAAACATTGCACCCAATCAGTGTCGTGTGTTGACTCTTTTGTCATTGATGGACTCATCAGTGCCCGGGGGTGCATTCAGCTTTGCATGCCCAAAGAGTCTGTGATCATGTCTGCAGTCACTGCGGATTCGTAGTTGGAGTTGATAAGAAGTTGTGGATGGATCTGAGCTGTTTTAGAATTGTGGTTCTTTCTCAAACACAAAGGATGTGTTTTTTGTTGCGAATGTTTTGACTGCACTGACAACATTGCCTTGCCAAATGTTGCCACAGGGGGTGCCTGCAAATTGGGAGTCTAGAAAGGGAATTGCATCAAGGAATTGGGTTGCAAAATGTTTGTCATGTGAATTGGATTTTTCATCGATTGTGACGAGTCTTTTGACTTCACCAAATGCCACTGCAACAGGACATCAAAGATCTCACATCTTTTGATTTCTTGCTTCTGTCCAAGACCCACCATGTCTTTTCTTTTTTGGCCCATAACAATGCAGCAGAAAATGTTTGCAACTTGACTAAAAAGATTCAGATCCATGGTGTAGCTCAGATCTTAAATTGACAAGAAAAAATTGTTGGGTGCACAGTTGTTGCGGAACAGTGTCAACACAAAGAAGTCAATTCAGTTTTGTGATGTTTCCCAACTGACACTTTTTCTGCAAGAGTGCCAGTTGTTAGATGTTGCAACTATCCAACAACAGAAAGATAGACAAAACCTGTCTTTTTTAAGGTCGCTGCATTCAACAATGTTGGCGAACAACATGGTAGGGACTGTGCAACGAGAAAGCTGTTGGCTCTTTTGAATCTTTCAGGGCTTCAAGCACATGCACAATTTGTGATGCAAGTTTAGCATTTTATGAGAACACTGAGAAAAACAAGACCATTTCTTGACTCTTTTCATTGTCTTGAAGACTGCAATGGAAACGGATGCATTTTCAGACCAAGAATGACATCAACGGGGACAATGATTGGTCCTGACACTCATGTGGCAGAACGTTGTATGGTGACAAACATGACCACCTGAAAAGTGAGCTGCTGTGTTAGTGCAAATCTGTTTTGTTGCACAATGGAACCAAGAAGTGATGGGCAAATGTGAGAAATCTATTTGTTTCTGCTATCCCAAGTCCTCCCAACCCAGAGACTGTGGCCGATTCATGCTGCCAGTGATCAGCAAAGAGTGACTGATTTATAGCAAACTTGAATTGTTGGAATTGTTTCTAAGACGAATGCTTTGGAAATAAACAGAGAAAAGTCTCTTTTTTGTTGGTCCTCACAGTGCTTCCAGCTAAACACCAACTGGGCAAACATTGCACCTGTTGCATTTGTGGCAACTTCATCTGTTGGGCTGGCTCATTTGTCATTGATTGGCTCATCAGTGTCGGGGGTGGTCTGCTTCACATGCATGCTAGTCTGGAATGGGGGTCTGTGTTTACAAGCATCACACATTTCATTGTCAGAGTTGATGAAAAGTTGTGGGTTGGATCTAGATTGTTTTAGAATTGTGGTTCTTTCTTTAGCACACAGGGCGCAGCACTGAGCTGATTGATCAAGTTTTGCCACAAAGCAAGGCGAGGACGCAGTGCACTGAAACTGAAGCTCTTGTGCCAACATCACACATGGGCTGAATGATTTCAGGAAAAAGGTGCACACACGCAAACAATCTTGGGAAACTTCCAGGAGATTGCCATGTGTTCTGGAAAGATTAGGACATAGTGAATTTCTTTTTCAAGACATTGGTGCAGGATCTGAAATTGAAAACTTAGACAGACAATGTCCAAAGCCTTCTTAACCATTTCTGCAGATGAGTGCGGAATCACAATCAGCACACATCCATCATGTCTAGGTGCATTTGCCAACAACCCTGTAGTGAAAACCTGGTTGGCAATGTAAAAAACTTGCGGGTCTAATTCATGTGCAGTCAGATGTGCCTGCACAAGAAGACAAGTGCACGACAGAAAAGGAGTGGTTTCATGCTTGTCCATTTTTGAAAATCAACGCCCACACTCAGCTCCATCCTCAACAATCAAATGCTAGCATGGGTTTACTGCTTCAACATTTGTTGTCATTGGCCCCTGGTTTTTACAGAGTTTTAGATGTAACCAATTGACATTTGTTGGACTTAAAATTCATTGACAGTTAAAGATTGCAAAAAAGCATAAGCCAAAGATCTGCTCTGGCAATGAAACCAACTGCCGCAGTCACAAGAAGCCCGTAGTGGATGTGGTGGCTATAACACTTAGTCAGCTAAAAAAGTGATCTTCTTTGACTTAGTGGACTCCACCAGTGCCACAAACAATAAACCTAGCTGTGCGCAATTTGCATCTTTCCTTTCCTTTGCAATAGAAACATACTAGTATGAGTGGAACAGTATACAAGTCGAGAAATTTAGTTATCATTTCGTTCGGACCGGGGGTAGGTGGTGCCACCGTGGTTGACAACCAGTGCGTGAAGGTCTCTTGGCAAGTAATGATATAAGAAATGATCTATACTAGTATTCATTTCGCGCGACTATCTAGGTCCATGCAAATGATATAGAATGGAACGTTGGGGCGTGAAGTGCAGTGTACAGGAAGCTCTAGCGGTACTCTTCCATCCAAATCCTGAAATGGCGTGTAATTTACAGAAAGTTCTCACGGTACTCTTCCATCCAAATCCTTGAATCTTTCGCGGCCATCTTGATGGCATCCTTCACTTTCTCTCTGGACTTGGATTCCGAAATGGCACGTAACCGGTGTGCAACCAAATCGGACGTCTTTTCTTGAGACGTGAGGACAGCGCGGATGCTCTCTTTGCGCACGTATCGGATCATGATGAGTTTTTGCCGCGACAGCACTTGTTCGAGGCCTCGGATACAGTAGTGTGGAGGCAGACGGGACGCCTTGCATCCCACTTTGTGAAATGCCACGATACACAGCTTGTTATGGTGCTTCATTCTTGCCACGTCCTCATGGCTGTGCCACGAATTTTGGATCTCTTGGGGAGACCACTGCCTTCCCACATCGATGATTTCATCTTGGTCGGCAAACCTCACACTCCTTTTTTTTGACGTCGTCATCGTGGAGGTTACCGAGAAACATCTCTGCCTTTTGGCTGGACGTTCCTCTTTGGTAGTCGCAAAAAACTGTTCTTCGAGAGGAACTATCTTTGGTACCCGCACATAACCAATGTGGTCTATTTTTGTAGTTACAAAGGCGGAACAGCTTTCGAGCTGACGATATGGACTGCGAAGTACATCGGAAGCTGGTTGCGCGAGGATCATGATGATGATGATGGTGGTGTATTTGATACTATACTATACGATTCGATTCGTTTCAGATATATCCGTTTCAAACTGTTGCCGGAAGCAAATTGTGACCTCTATTAGCTACTTAACTAGCCCGTTGTGGAGTAAAAAGTGAGTATTGGTTTTTGATCATGTACGATACGGAATCATTAGCAGCAGCATTGTTTCGTGTTGTGCTCACTAAAATACTTCAAGGTTGTTTCTTACCGGGTGCTCAGTTAGGACGTACGACTGATATCTGTTATCGGTGAATGAGCTGTTTCGTTGAATGCATTGTTCATTCGTGTCAGATTTTTCGGTCTTGCCAATGAATGAATTGGCATGTGCAAGTGAACATCTTCGATGATCTTAATCTTCACATGCTAGCTAGCTACCGACCAACTAGTAGAGCTTCGAGTCTGGCAGGTTTGATCGGAAGAAACAAATGGATGATGTTTGAACAGTTGTAGTTGGTATGCATGGCTGATACATGTGCCATGAATGGGCTTCAACAAAAATGAAACGGAAGCCACCAATTTTTGTGCACGACACGCTACCGAGTTTTTGACAGCCTAGATCAGTTGCAGGCTAATTTTACTACTCTACTACTGGAGTAGCTATCTAGCTAGTAACTATGCCTTACGCTTGGTTTCCCGCACTAGTAAGTGCAGCCTGACTACGGCTAATAGACTACACACGAATAGAACTAGATAGCTTGACACCGATGGGGCTAGCTTATCGCAAGATTCCAAAAGAAGGCCTCCCGTAATGCAGCTCGGCCAGAGCAAACCCACTGATCCAATTCGGGAATCGAAAGCAGGTAACTTCTCATTTACACTCATTCATTTGAAAAAGGAGCCCCTGGATTACTACACAGCAGTAGGCCGACTGGAGTAATGCTTGGTAGGTAGCTTCTTGTTCATGGCTGCATACGCACGTGCAACGGATCTTTTGCAAGCAACGACTGGCTGGAAGTATTGCAAGAAAAAAGCGTGACCACTCAGTGGTGGTGTGTTGCTGGCTGTCACTGTCGGCTGCCTGAATGCACTTCATGCATCAACCTACCCATCACATCTATCCAATGGATCAGTGCTGGGCAATGAATTCCTTGGAACTGCTTGGAAGCAAAGTAAGTGGCAACACGATCGATGCCTGGCGGAGTGCTTCACACATTTCCACCATATATATAACTAGTCAATGCTAGCTAGGAAAAGTAAATCCTTTGAACTCTTATTTTGAATTTGGCAAAGTATATAAGTAGCAGCCAAGCACGATCGATGCCTTTTCCCTTAACTACTGCATCGATAAGTACTCGTGGGTGACGCCGCCATACCAAAGAGGTGATCATTCTGTCTCTTATACACATCTCCGAGCCCACGAGACTAAGGCGAAAATCGTATGCCGTCTTCTGCTTGAAAAAAAAA
>ENA-ORBV01015840-ORBV01015840.1-microbial-mat-metagenome-genome-assembly--contig:-NODE-15840-length-11034-cov-4.446108_pt1 | contig 11034 bp, 8 predicted proteins | sample MGYA00237777_ERZ505514 | MGnify/ENA primary metagenome ERZ505514 (study PRJEB26160, sample SAMN06269048) | microbial mat metagenome | isolation source: Oligotrophic lake microbial mat | place...
TCCATATGCGCGAAAGAAGTACGCTTTACTGCGTCGTGGATCGGCAGTTGTGGTACTGTATAATTTCTGTCTGTCCGCTGTCCGCTTTTAAATGACACCAACATGTTAATGACTCCATGCATGCCTGGTTGGATCCATTCAGCCCAGCCGTTGGCCACCCCTTTTAGTGTTGCACAAGCAACAGACTTTAATTTAAGTTCAAACACAACGCGTGCTGTACTAGCTAGCTAGAGTAGCACATCTAGCTTCAAGATTGCATCGACTACTGTCTGTTACTAGTAGCTAGCTACGAACCAGTTCGTAGGAGCAACGAAAGAAGTAACAAACAAGTTAAAAGTTTGTTCGTCTGACTTGACAGTCTCCCAAGAGCAAGAGCGAAACCAGCATCACCATTATTTCTCCTTACTCGCTATTATCGTCTTGCGGCCGCCGTTGTCGCCGTGGTGCCTCCTCTCCCACCATAAGTATTGTTGTCGCTGTGGTTGTGATTGCTGTCCTTGCCGCGGTAGTTCCATCGTCCGCTTTCTCCATATCACCGCCACAGAACGGCGGTTGCTTTTCCAGCTCCAAGACCAATCATCACACAATGGCAAGATCTTCTACTACAAAGACTACAGACACGGCTGCTGTGAGTACTAGTAGTGTGGGACAAGGACGACGACGAAGTGCCCGTTCAATGGCACAATTGGAATCGGCGTCCTCTTCTTCTTCTACAAAGGACAGTTCCTCCAAACCTGCAAAAAAGAGAAACACAAATGCCACAAATGGGCGAAAACCAAGGGCCAAATCTGCCTCGGCTAGGACTTCGGGTGAGGTGACCAACACTCCCACCAAAACCAACGACGACATTGAGACTCCCAAAAGTCCATCAGCACCATCGTCTCCTTTTAAAGTACGCGAATCCTTGCCCCGAACACGTGAACGAGCCATGCAATCCGCCAACGTGACGGTCCAATACATTATGGGCGTGGACGAAGCCGGTCGTGGACCCTTGGCCGGACCCGTGGTGGCGGCCGCTGCCATTGTTCCTACCGATATTCCCGGCATTGTCGACAGCAAATTGATTACCAACGAACAACAAAGAGAACAATTGTACGACCTCATTGTACATTCCCCCAATGCCACGTGGGCCGTGGCCGTGGTCGATGCTCCTCGGATTGATGACATCAATATACTACAAGCGACTATGCAAGCCATGTCCATGGCCATTCAGGCCATCGTCATGCCAACTTGTGTTGTAACCAAAGAACAAGAACAAGCTATAAAGGAATGGAAGGATGCTGTGGAGAAGCCTGTCTGTATCCAACGCACCGGTTGTTATGTATCTTGTGGAGGAGTCATGTTGGTACCACCACCCAATAATATAACAACCACGGACGCCAAGAAGAAGCGTGGAATCAAAACACAAAAGATCAGTCCTAATGACAATGACAATGGTGACGAGAAGAAGGCCTCTTCTTCTTCTTCTCCCTATTGTTATGCTCTGGTCGATGGCAATCGGTTGCCCACCGATTTACCCTGCGGCGCCGAATTTATGATTCGGGGAGATTCTCGCGAATATGCCATTGCCGCCGCTTCCATTCTCGCCAAGGTCACCCGGGATCGGCTCATGCGTGCGTATGCGCGGGTGTATCCGCATTACAATTTGCAACAACACAAGGGATATCCGACCAAAGCACACATGGCGGCGGTCTTTCAATATGGCGCCACTCCCATTCATCGTCGGACCTTTGCTCCCTTGAAACACATGGAATTTCAAGATGACGGACGCGTCTACTTGGGGGGACCGCAATTTCATCCAGAGGATGACGACTCCAAAAAAAAGAAGAAGAAGCGAACACGCAAGGCCAACAACTCGTAACCAACTCTATTTGTACGCACGGAAACACACTCGTCATGCTAAAGACTTATGAGGAAAACGTGATATAGTACGAGAAAACACCAAATGGCTCCAGTATCACGCCAGTGTCACGCCAACATCGCCTATTGCATGAAAACTTGAGTTTTCGGCGAAGCTTCGGAGGGTCTGCGCCACGTTGCATGCAGTGCAGTACAGTACCACACTGAACGATACTGTACAGTGCTGCATATCGTGATGATGTGGAACCGATGTTCAAGATCGCTCGTTTAGGTTTGGGTTGGGGGCGAAAGAACAATCGATACTTCATCATCGTTATACCATAATTTTTAGTCAGGTCAACATACCTACAACCCTTCGACAAACTCAACTAGTTACACTGCAGTAGCATCGAGGAACAACAACAATGGCATTCATACCTACCGAGCATGCGGTTGTGTATGGGGTGGTACTTCCCGATGAAGTCATCCCATATGAGGAGGAGGAGGACGAGGACGAGGACGAGGACCAGGAGGAGGACGAGAAGCCTAGCCCGAAAAAGGCCAAGAAGGACGACAAGGAAGAACATCCGTCTTCCGACCAGCCAGTTGCCAAAAAAGATGGAAAGGAAGACTCGATGTGGACTGAAAACCGTAAGGATGAAATGGAGCGTTACGAAAGAGCCGCTTTGGCTCAGAAATGCTTCCACAACGCCCATCACAAGGCATTTGGCAGTCGCCAGACCGGTCTTCGGCTTGCCGCTTTTATTGGTGCTAGTTACGAGCAGCGGTTGGTCGTGGAACATGGTCTAAGTCGCGTTCATCGAGGACTTGTCACAACAGGTGAAGTCAGTTGTGTTTCACTGATCGACGCCACCAAAGCACCAGTAGACCCTCAAGTCAACGAAGATTTCGGCAATCTCTTTGAAATTGGTTTTGGTGTAAAGAAGGTGGATCCAGCGTGGCTTAGCATAGTAGTTTGTCCCTATGATGAATGATACATACCGTGCACTCGAAATTTTATGTAGACAGAGCGGGAGGAGCGAACATATATATGCATGAATTCGACTATAGGACTTTGTTAACAAATATAAACTCGATCTATGATACGCCCTGCTGTGTGTATCATTTTTCGATTTCTCTCCGTTCGTGGATTATTTGTGCTTCATTCTCCAATCTTTTCATATCCACCGTTAGCATCCTTGAATGATTTTCTAACGTTAGTCGTAGGCGCGGCAATCGCACACGGAACAATTCAATTGGGTTTTAGGAAAACAATCCACAATCAATAGAAGCCACCCCTCGCAAGGGTAGGTGCCATTGTCATACCAGGGAAGAAACGTTGTGGAACCACTACTATTGCTGTTGAGTTCTTCTTGTTGTTGTTTTTCTTGCTGTTTACAATACCGTGGACAAAGTTCCAAAGGTAGTGGTCCCGAAAAGTTGTTTGCTGATAGATTTATGGTATCACCGCAGTCCATACCTGTTCCTTGGATGATGCCAAGCTCAGAAGCGAGGGTGCCTGTGAGTTGATTGTCGGAGAGATCCAGTGAAGTCAATCCGGTCAGTTTACCTAGCTCAGAGGGGATGGTCCCAGCAAGAGAGTTGTTATGGAGATCGATAGCTTGGATCTGCCAACACGTTTCCGAACCGCACCCGTCCCTGTAACTATAGTTTATGCAACCGACATCCATATCGTCAAGACTTCCAATTTCAGATGGGATGCTTCCAATCAACAAGTTCGACGAGAGATCTAAACTATTGAGGCTTTGCAAGAGGCCGATTTCGGATGGTACTTGCCTCAAGCTATTGCGAGAAAGGTTGATGGACTGTAAAATTTGCAAACGTTCCCACTGAACTTTTGGAAATTCTGCAATGGAATTGTTTTCAAACCGCCAATTGTACAAGTGAGTGAGCTGTGCAATCTCACTGGGAATGGCGGTGAGCATGTTGCCCGCAAATGTAAGGAATTGAGACGGCAAGTAACTATTAGACGACCAGACTCCGCAAGTGTCGAGATTCGTCATCAGGCTTATTTCACTGGGTAACGTTGAAATGCGGTTTGCATCCAAGTATAAGGCCATCAGGCTTGTCAGAAGAAAGAACTCGCTGGGAAGAGAAGAAATCAAATTGCTGCGTAAGTCCAAAAGACTCAATCGCGATACTGCTTCTATCGGATCGATATTGGTCTCGATGCCTGTCAAAAGATTCCCTTGCAAATAAATATGAAAAGCACTGGCGTTGTGCAGCATGGAAAAGGGTATAGTGCCTGAGATCTGATTCTGTGATAAGTTCAGATAGATTAGCTGCTTGAGGACACCAATTTCACTAATGTGCGGGTGGTTAAGATCAATTGGAAGAATAATAAGACTAAAAAAGCCACACCACGATTCTCATGCGAGGACAACAATAATCAGATGTATATGCGCTCACCTTGGAAGAGTCCCCTTTATTGAGTTGTCGGACAAACCCAAATACTCCAAGGAAGTCAGTTGTCCCATTTCGCTGGGCAAGGAAGAAATAAAATTACCCTGTGCATCCAACTTTTGCAGAACTTTTAGCCTACCGGCTTCAGTCGGAATGCCTGTAAGAGAATTGTGCATAATCTCGATGCGGATCAAGCCCGTGAGGAGGCCAATCTCTGTCGGTAGATGGTTAGATATATTGTTGGAAAAAGCAAGGATTTCTGTCAGATTTGTCAAGCCAATGGTGGATGGTATACGTCCGGTGATCATATTGTTGGATATAGCAAATCTTGAAAGTGCTGTCTGAAATCCGATTTCGTTTGGAATGCTGGATTCTATCTGGTTTCCAGACAAGTCCAGAGAGAGCATCGATTGCAACAGTCCAATGCTGGATGGTATAGTACCGGTAATGGTATTCTTTGATAAGTCAAGAGTTGATAAGGAAGCCATGAGACCAATTTGGCTGGGTATTGTTCCCGAGAGAGCTTGACTCGATAGACCCAATGCAAGCAAAGAGGTAAGAAACGATATTTCCTCTGGTAAAGTCCCCTGAAGTACTTCGCCATACCACATCAAATGTTGGAATCGATTTTCAGCGTCGCAATTAGAGTCCCAAGGCGATGGTCGGACGGCAACTCCTGGCATCCACAACCGACCACAATTACAAAAATATCGGGTATAATCCCATTGGGAATAATACCACTCATAACTCCAAGTAGTAATCGATCTAGGATTATCAACCGAGGTGAACCAATAGCACTCGTGTGTACCATAGTCCATCCAACGATAGGAATCTGGCCATGTGGTTCCGTTCCCATGATTGAAGGAGTGGTAAAATGTAGCCAACGCCAGTAGCTGCTTTTTCCGCCAATTTGTCATGTTTTGTCGAAAGTCAGGATGCTGAGCGACCCAAATGTACGCCTTTTGCTGAGGAGAATTAGGATCGAGAATAGCTTGGACAGTGGTTGAGGGAAGATCATCGATATCCAGCAGACTTGACGTTGGGGAAGTCGTTGGGGAAGGCGTCGGGGCCAAAGTTTTATTGATGGCACCGACATCAGTCTGCGTGTCTGCGCGATTGTTTGCGGTTCCAAAGACTGTAGATACCACAATAATCAGAATACTGATAACAAAAAGCGCTGCTCCAATTCTCTGGCATTGTCCTTCTTTTCGTTGCTTACTTTGAGCCCTTTGCGTAATTTCCTCAGCATTGACCGGTTGGGCTGCCGCCAAGTCCACGCGGTCGTCATTGACGGGCCGGGCCTCTAGCAGTCCTTCTCCATTGTCTGCTGGAATCTCGACTGTTGCAGTATGGCTTTGTAGGTCCTCAGCTGTTTCTTCTCCGGCAGTGGCAGTCCTCCTCCTACCTCTGATGGGACTGACGGAAGCAATGCCTGGCATCGCCGTGGCACCTGGCAAGCTCATGTAGCGAAAGTCCCAATTTCGCTCTTCAAGATCAGCATCTGTTTGAACGGCAAGATTAGCATCCGTTTCAATGGCGGTTGGTAATGGGGGACGTGGTTGCTGCTGTTGGTGAGCCATCCCGGATGGAGGAACAGGAGGCAAAAACTTCAAAGTGGGGGGGGAACCACTACCACTACCAGTAGCTGTGCGGCCTGTTCCTCCCGTTTCTGCAGCATCGATCAAGTCGGGGCCATTTCTCGCTGCGGCAGCAGGTGTCGACGAAAGATTACTAGTATGCTGCTGCCGAGTAGCAGCGACGGGATGCAAAACTTCAAGGAACCAGCACTGGTAGCAGTGCTGCCTTTGGAAGCACTTCCACAAGAAGAATTGAATTCTTTTCTACCAGCAGAAGCAGCAGCAATGGGATTCGCAGCAGTGGCTGAAAGACTGGCATCCTCACTTTCTTGTCCAGCCACAGCATCCTCTGCTGTCGTCGCAGTAGTAGCGCCGTTTCCAACTGCATCCGAACAATCCTCATCATCATCAGCCGCAGATCCTTCTTTCTTCATTGTTTTTTTTTGTCCGGCCAGCGAACTATCGCTAGCTACTCAGGGATCAATTGGGGTATAAATACTACCTAGGACCACTTTGACACACTGTAGTAGTTGAGCTTGTTTGCGTTGTTGTTGTCCTAGCTAGCTAGCTAGCTAGGCAGCTAGCTAGTAGAAGTAGTTAGCTATGCTTCGCTGCATGTTCGTAAAATGCTCTTCTGCATGGTGGCGTGGCACAAGCACGCACTAAAACAGCACACATGCTGTCCTTCAACATGTTGTGATCTTGTTCATTCATGCTTCACATTTTTGCTGACGCTCCTCATTACGAGCACCGTGGTTTAGGGATGAAGTTCCAACATGTCTCCATCCTTGCAAAAGCATGCATTTCACAAATGTGCTCATTGTTCAGGCAGTTCTTGAAGCAAAAATGGGACCCCTGCTAGCAAAGCAGAAGTTTGAGCATCATTCTTCCAAGATGTCATTGTGGAAAGCACAGTTTGCAGGAATTTTGAAAACATGTTTCAAGAACAACATGCGTTTGAGACCCAAAATGTCTCATTGTGACAACGCTGCTTGACAAAATCCCCCCTGAAGGATTGTTCATCCAATCAGTGGCAAAATGCAATTTGCAATCTGAGAACAGCCTGTTTGAGAAATGCATCTGGATTTGGTGAAATTTCTGCAATCATCATGGACTTGTCCATGACTTCAATTGTTGTTTCAATCATTTCTCTGCTGATTGATGCAACATGTCCTTGTGCAGGAGTTCACTGTCAACACCAACAAAGTTGGTTTGCAATTTCACTCACTCATTTGTTTTCCATCAGATGCATTTGAAAAACATTTGCATTTGAATTTGCCAGAACCAGGACTGTGACTTGTCTTCAACATTTGTCATGAGCAATCCCATGTGATGAGTCTCCTGCATCAAATCCAATGCTTCCAAATTTGATGACCAATCCCAAGTCAGATGAAGAGTGCACAGCAGTTCTCGTTGTTCAATTCCACGAGACTTGATGTTGCTCATGCGACTGTTTGTCATTTCATGAACATGTTTCCAATGCGTTGGAAAAATGGACGGCACGATCTGTTGTCCACTTGAACGGTCACACAATGACATGTGTGACACACTTGATTCTCTTTCATGATGATTGGTGAACGTCCTTTTGAACATGTGCTGAGACATGAAATCTTTCAGGAGGGAAGCAGAACTGCCTTGCGTGGACCTTTGACTTTGTGACATCACGTGGAGCATCGAAAACCATCCCAGTTTTTTGATTCACGTCTCCACAATGAATGTGCTTTAATCCTGTTTTGGGTGTTGATGTGATCCAGTTGGTGCTGGTGGCTGCTGGACCACTGAAAAACACTTGTGGGGATGAAATGAGACAGGAAGCAATGTTGCCAAGGAGGAAGTGTGAGACCTACAATGGGATTTCATGGACAGCATTGGAACAACCAAGAACGTCATGACCGCACAATGAACATGCCGAAACAATGCTCGAGTTGTTTTTTTGGCAGCAACTCTCATTTCACACGTGCTGAAGCAGTGACGTGGCGGCTTTCATGTGACGTTTTCTGACTCCGAGACTCCTAAAACAACGCTTTGACTTCACCGATTGGCTGGCCACATCATCGGACATGCTAAGCTGCTTTGAGCACGACATGCTGTGACTAGCAGCTAGCTAGTGGCTAGCAGCACTAGCTAGTGCCATGCTAAAATGTTTGCCGTGCAAATGAACTTGACGCACAAGAAAAGGCCAACCAATTGTTGTGTCATTGTTTTCCATTTCCATCACCATTGCCATCAGCAACAACCGCAACAGCAGCAATCAACTTTGCCGTGATTCAACAGATTGTTAGCAACATGTGCACTGCCGACGACACGGACACCAAGATGTCTTCTGCGCCTGCAGCCGAAGAGGACCGCAAAGCCTCCTTGTGTGAACGCTTGGGCAACGCCGTGGACGAAACGATTTGTCATTTCTTTTGTGTGGTGGGCAAATTTGTGGCCTTTCGTCCCAAGCTAACAATTGGTTTGTCCATGCTGTTGGCCGTGGTGTGCGGGACTGGATTCATGGCGTGGACCACGGAAAATCGACCCGATGAATTGTGGGGTGAGCCAATGAAAAAAGAAGGTGGTTTTGTGTTTTTGTTTGGGTTTTTCTACAGGACAGATGTTCTATCTCTCTCTCTCTCTCTCTCTCTCTCTCTCTCTCTCTCTCTCTCTCTGCACACTCTCTCAACACTCTCTCTGCTCCAAAGTCCCTCAAGACACGTTGGCCGAAACCGAAGAAGCTGCTCATTTGTCCTGCTTTCCGAGCACCAGCCGCATCAACACCATGATTCTTTCGGCAGGCAAAGAGGCAACTGCCGTCAATGTCTTGGAAAAATCCAGTCTCTTGGAAGCCTTGAAGCTGCAAATGGAAATTGTCAGCACTCCTTCCGTGCACATGAATGAAACGTCTGGCATGAATGATGCCTGCGCACTGACGGATTTGTGCACCAAGGCAGGGGGATCTTGCGCTTCCTCCTTTGCAGGTGTCTGTCAATGTTTGGTCGTTTCCATCTTGAAACAATGGAATTGCAATTCCACCTTGCTGGAACTCGACCAAGATTGCATGTCGACGTTGCAAGCCTGCGGAAAACCCGAAGATTTGCAAGCCGTCTTGGGGAATGCCATCTTTGACAGTGATGGTGTCTTGGTGACCGCCGATGCTTTGTCCGTTGCTTGTTTCTTACAAGATCGGACGATTGTGGAAAATGGCAATGAGATTGATCCCATCAATGAACAGTGGGAACTCGATGCCTTTTTGACACCCCTCCAGAGCGCTCCCACCGACTGTCCTCAATTGGAGGCCAATTGTTTTTCCACGCGCTCCTTTAGTGATGAATTTGGAGATGCCATTGCCGGCGATTTGGCCTTGGTCCAAGTGTCCTGCGTCGTGACCTTTGTCTTTCTGGGAGCCACGCTCGGTCAAGTCAAGTGCGGACCCAATTCGCGTTGGAGCATGAGCATTGCCGCCGTCCTCATGATTGGTTTGAGCACCATGGCGGGCTTTGGCATTTCCAGCGCGATTGGACTCTTTTTTGGACCCGTCCATTCGCTGTTGCCCTTCACGTTGTTGGGGATCGGGGTAGATGATGGCTTTGTCATTGTCAATGCCTTTGATCGGGAGCGTGGGACCAAGCGTCGTGTCGACGAAGATGATGAAGCCTTGGTCGAGAGATGTGCTCGTGGATTGGCGAGGGCGGGGGCCAGTGTTGCCGTCACGAGCATGACGGATTTGGTGGCCTTTGCCATTTCCTCCAACAGTGCCTTGCCGGCCTTGGCCAGTTTTTGTGGGTTTGCCAGCATTTGCATTGCCTTTTTGTGGTTTTTTGCTTCCACCTTTTTTACGGCGTGCCTCGTCTTGGATGAACATCGTCAACGCAACAATGGACGCGATTGTTTGTGCTGTTGTTTGACCCGCAAAACCAAAGACGAAGGTGATGATGACGAAAACAACAACAACAATGCGGCTGCTGCCGAACAAGAAGAAGAAACGGAAAATCCCGAAGGGATTGCCTCTGCCTGTTTCCGCAAACACCATGCACCCGCCATTCTGTCTGCACCTGGCAAGGCCATTGTCTTGACCATCTTTTCGGGACTCCTAGCCTTTGGTCTGCACGGATCCATGAATTTGAGTGTGGAAAACACCGAACGCAACTTTGTTCCGGCCGATTCCTACATTCTTGAACATGCGGCCGCCGCCGACGAATGGTTTTCCGAGGACGGGACTTCCTTTTTTATTGTCTTTGAAGAAGTCGAAGCTCAACTTGGGAATGCCATTTACGACAAGCGACAAGCATTGGCACAATTGGACGAACGATTGGCCGGTAAATCCACGGCACCACCCTACATTTCCGAACCCATTTCGGAAGATGCCTGTCGCAATGTCATGACCGGATTGGAAGCCTGCTTGGTGGCCCAAGGCACAGACGCTGTTGGAGGCGCTCCGGTGGGCAGTGATGGATGGCCCGCCACACAGGAAGATTTTGTCTCCACCTTGGAAAAATGCGTCTCCTTCATTGGACCTGGAAGTCAACATGCCGGAGATGTGTCCATGGTCACCGACATGGCCACCAATCAAACTCGGTTGGAAGCCATTCGTGTCGAATCCGAATGCGTCCGGCTCACCAAAGAACGACGCGGTGAAATCATTGAAGATGCCAGCAAACAAATTGATGCCATGGATGCGACCCGAGCAATGGTCGACAGTTGGACCGATCTTCCACCTTCCTTTGTGCACTCGAACATTTATTTGGGAGTGGAAGGCTTCAAGATTGTTCGGTCCGAACTGTTTATGAATGTCGGATTGGCCATTGTGTCGGTGGCCATTGTTGTCTTGTTCACCGCAGCCAGTTTCATGACGGCTCTGTTGATTGCCCTCAATGTCGCCTTTTGTGTTGTGGAGATTTTGGGATTCATGTGGGCGATCGGCATTGCCATTGACAGTGTCAGTGTCATCAATGTTGTTCTTGCCGTGGGTTTGTCGGTTGATTGCAGTGCTCACGTTGGTCACACGTTCATGGTCAAGGGAGGAAGCAACTGGAATCGTCGCGTCACGGAAACGCTGGTCGACATGGGTGCCGCCGTTTTGTGCGGTGCTACCTCTACCTTTTTGGCCGTCGCCGTTTTGTTGGGCTCGAGCAGTCATGTCTTTGAAGCATTGTCCACTCAATTTGCCTTGACCGTGGCATTGGGTGTGTCCCATGGATTGATCCTCCTTCCC
>ENA-ORBV01015841-ORBV01015841.1-microbial-mat-metagenome-genome-assembly--contig:-NODE-15841-length-11033-cov-5.580230_pt1 | contig 11033 bp, 7 predicted proteins | sample MGYA00237777_ERZ505514 | MGnify/ENA primary metagenome ERZ505514 (study PRJEB26160, sample SAMN06269048) | microbial mat metagenome | isolation source: Oligotrophic lake microbial mat | place...
TTTCGTCACCGGCGCCCGCCCTGGCAGCCGCCTCGACCCGTCCGACCCGGGTCACGCCGCGCGGCGGCGTCCGATCTGCTCCAGCAGAAACCGCTTTAGCCGGTAGAGATGCTGGCCGCAAATTTACATTCGAAATGCATCGACGACCGCCAGGCCGGCCTGATCTACGGGGAGCCCTCCCGGTTTTTGGATGACCTGGACGAGGCGGGGATCGACCGGCTGGATGAGGCGTGATGGGTGGGTGAGGCACGCCTTCAGCGTGCGATGCCCCCGCCGGACCTCCTGGGGCGACGCGTTGCTCTGCCCCAGGCTACGGTGAAGCCGCGCCGTTGGCGCTCGCCAGGCAGGCGCCGGCTCGGCGCCATGGGCGTGCGCTGAGCGAGGCGGGAGGCGCCGCCGCCAGCGCTCGCCGGGCGCACGGCGAGCCGACGTCGTTGACGCGCGCCGGGCGGAATGCGAGCTGGCGCCTCCCGCGCTCGCCGAGCGGATGGCGATGCGAGGCCGATGGCTGTCGTCGGGCAGACGGCGAGTCTGTCGCGCTGAAGGCGCATCCGTACCGTAGCCCCGGGCATCGCCCGGGGATTGGCGTCCCCATTTGATCGCAGGCCAACGGCCTGCCTCACCTCCGCCCAGATTTCGTCACCGGCGCCCGCCCTGGCAGCCGCCTCGACCCGTCCGACCCGGGTCACGCCGCGCGGCGGCGTCCGATCTTTTCCAGCAACACCCGTTTCAGCCGGTAAAAATACTGGCCGTAGAGCTGCATGCGAAACGCATCGAACCGCAGCAACGGGCTTGCCCCGTGACGCGAGCCCATCCGAGCGGCCTCCCACCACATCGGTGCGATATGCCCGAACGTCTTGGCATCCGCGTGCAGGCGGCAGGTGGCAAGTGTTCGCGGAACATATCGCCAGGTCGTAAGCCGACAGATCCGCAGCCAGTATTCATGATCCATGCAGAACCGAAGCTGTTCGTCCACACCGCCAAACTTCTCGTAAACCGATCGTCGCCAAAATGCCGCGGGTTGACCGATAAAGTTCCGGCGGAGCAGGCGCGGGACCGAGAAGGGGCCCGCCTGTTTGAGTCGTTTCCAACCCGAATCGCCTTCGAGGAAATGGAAGTCGCCGTAGATCACCTGGACGGCGGGGTTTGCCGTGAACGTATCCGCGACGATGCGGGCGGTGTCGGGTTCCCAGAGGTCGTCGGCACAGAGCCAGCAGAGGAGGTCGCCGGTTGCGCGCTCGAAACCTTTGTTGATCGCGTGGGACTGTCCACGGTCGGGCTCGGATACCCAGCTTGCGAAATTCTGGGCTCGGAGCACCGTGGCGCTTTCGTCGTGGGATCCCCCGTCGATCACGTGGTGCTCGACTTCAACACCCACGGCCAGAGCCGCTGATTCGCGCACGGAGCGGAGCGTCGCACCCAGAAACGCTCCCTGATCCAGCGAGGGGGTAACGACGCTGATTCTCATGAAACTGCGGGTGCGGGTGCCGGTTCGATCTGGGGGGAGGCATCCTCGATTCCCAGCAGGTCGGCGAGCAGTTGCTCATACTGATCCGCGACCCGGTCCCAACTGTAGTGTTCAATCGCCCGGGCGAGGGCCCGTTCCCCGAGGGTCCGGCAGCGCGCGGGGTCGGCAACCAGTTCGGCCAGCTTTGCCTTCAGCGAGGGGAGGGGTTGGTCGAGGTCGAACGCTTCCCCTGCATCGCCGATCACTTCGCGGGTCGCGCGGAACTCGCGGAACAAAATCGCGCTGCCAAATCCCATTTGATCGAGCAAGACCAACCGGGTTGCCTCGATGGCTCCCGGTAACACGAACAGCAGGGCGTTCTGGCTGAGCTCCTGATAACCGGGTCCGTATTGGGCGCCGGCAAAGATGACATTCGGCGCAGCCAGGCTGCGGAGTTTGCGCGAATAGGCCCGCTCGTAGCCGGCGGGGCCAACCACGACCAGCGGCAGCAAAATGTGTGCCTCCTGGTGCGCCTGCACCACGAGATCCACTTCATTCTCGGGTGACAATCGGGATACCACCAGAATGTAACCGCGCGGCGTGAGCCCGAATTGACGGAGCAGACCGGCGTCCGCGGGGGGGATGTTGGTGTTGGCGCCGTAGGCAATGTAAACCGGTTCGTAGCCATGGGCCTGCCGGTAATGCTCGACCACCTGGCGGTTGTCGGCGATCAGGCGGTCCGTCGAGCCCTGGGCCCATTTCTCGCTCTTCCAGAGCCACCAACGGGCGAACCCGCGCCATTTGCTTCGTTTATAGTCGATCCCGTCAACATTGATGATTACCCGCTTGCCGGCCATTCGGAGCAGTCCGGCAAGGCAGGCATTGCCGACGCCGCAGAGATACACGATCTCGTACGTCTGCAGGCAGGCGTGCATCCCGCACACCAGCGTGTGCAGAATGGTCTCGAGATTCTTCGAGCGGATGGTCCGGAAATAGAGGAGCCGCATGCCGCGATGATTTTCGGGACGATCCGGGTACGCGTGGGTCCGGTTGTAAACGGTCACGTCGTGCCCGCGTGCAGCGAGGCGCGCGCCGAGCTCGTCCACGACCGTCTCGAAGCCCGCATACCGGGCCGGGACGCCGCGCAGGCCCAGGAATGCCAACCGCGTGCGCCCTTTGGGCGGGAGCGAAGGGTCGGGGGTGGCGCGGAACGATTTCGCCATCAACTGGAGCAAAAACAGAGAATTGTATTTGAAATAGCGCAGCCAGAGTCGCCCGGGTTCCTGCAGGAGCCGGTAAAGCCAGGTGAGGCCCGCTTTCTGAATGAGCGCGGGTGCGAAGGGACGATTGCCCGCCAGCAACTCGAACGCGTCGCCCACCGCGAACAATACCCCGCGGGGAAGGCGATCGAGGTTGCGCGCGATCCACGTTTCCTGCCGCACCCCGCCGAGGGCGACCCAGATGAAGTCCGCCCCCGACGTCGCGATCCGATCCAGAAAGGACTGGTTCTCCCCGGGCGTCCAGGTGCGGTAGGGCGGGGAGAAGGCGCCCGCAACACGGATGCCCGGCCGCAGGCGGGCGACGCTGGCGCAAAGGTTGTCGAGCGTCTCCTGCCTCCCGCCGAAGAAGAAATGCGAGCATTCAATCGGGGCCCGTTCGATGGCGTGCTTCATGAAGTACGGGCCGTAGACGCGGTCGTGCAAGCCGGCCCCGTTCCGGTTCAGGATCCACTTGAGCGGCATGCCATCGGGCAGAATCAAATCAAACCGACGCATCACCCGCATGAACTCAGGCGAATGGCGCGCATGCGAAAGAATGTGCGTGTTCGACGCGGCCACCCCGCACGCCCGTCCGGACCGCGCCATCTCCAACGATTCGGCCAGCGCGGACTCGTACGTCGCACAGGCGACCGGAAGGCCCAGAATATTGACCGTGCGATGTCGGGAGTGGGCCATGGAAACACTTAGCGTACCGGGCGAACCGGCCCCTCGCAAACCGGAAACCCGATGACCGGAACCCCTACGGACTCAGGCATTTCCGGAAAGCCGCATCCGGAGCAGATCCAGCGCGCTTTGAGTGGCCATGAACTTGAACGTCTCGCGGTCGGCGGACAGCAGGAGGCTCCGGTGCAGGGTCGGGAGACCCGCGGAGGCGAGCGCGAGGTGGAGGGTTCCGACTGGTTTGCCGGGAAGGCCGCCGCCCGGTCCCGCGATTCCGGTCGTGGCCAGTGCGTAATCCGAGCCCGCCCGCGCCAGCGCCCCTTCGGCCATCGCCCGGGCCACGGCCTCGCTGACCGCCCCGTGCGTCGCGAGAAGCTCGGGCGGGATTCCGAGCGCGGACTGTTTCGCCGGGTTCGCGTACGTCACATAGCCGACGAGAAACACGGCTGAGGCTCCCGCAACATTGGTGATCCGGTGGGAGAGAAACCCGCCGGTGCAGGATTCCGCGACGGCGAGCGTTTTGCCGGTGCGGGTGAGGAGCGTCACGACGGCATCCTCCATCGTTTCGGCACCCTCTCCGAAGATCCGGATGCCGAGTCGTGTGCGGACCTCCGCTTCGGCACGCGCCACAATCGGCGCGGGGCCGACCAATCGCACGTCGACCTCCCCCGGCCGCGCGCAATATCCGAGCTCGAGTCCTTCGATGGCCACGAGCGCCTCGCCGACGGCCTCTTCGACCTGCGATTCGCCCATCCCGGCGATGCGGAGAATGCGGCACTCCGGGATCGCCTGCGGGGAGAGCGCGCGCAGGGTCGGAATCACCTGCTCGCGGAACATCGGGTGCAGCTCGCGCGGCGGCCCCGGCAGCAGGAACAGATGCGCCGGGCAGCGCGGGCCGGGCGCCAGATGGAGGCCGGGCGCAGTTCCGTTGCCGTTGGGCAACACACGCGCGCCCGCGGGGACCTGCGCCTGCCGCAGCACGCTGGCCGGCATGGAAAGCTTGCGGCGCGCGAATCGCTCGCGGATCGCCGCCTCGACCTCCGGATCGTGGACAAGCGGGCGGCCGAGCAGCTCCGCCGCGAGGTTTCGGGTGACGTCGTCGGAGGTCGGGCCGAGCCCGCCGGTCACCAGCACCACTTCGGCGCGCGCGATGGCTTCAGCCAGGGCCTCGCGGATGGCGCTCCCATCGGGCACCGTGACCTGGCGGGAAATGCGAAGGCCAAGTGCGAGCAGTTCGCGTGCGAGCCACGCGGCATGGGTGTTCACCACCGTTCCGATGAGCAGTTCGCTTCCGGTGTTGATCAATTCGACGCGCATGGAGAAGACCGGGTTTCGGCAGACCCTCGACGGCCTTCCGGGATGTGCCAAGCGCAAAGGCGGCCCCCCGGCCGCGCATTTCAGCGGCGGCGGAAGAGGCGCAGCAACTCCCGGGCTTCCCGGCCCGGGTAGGTCCGCGCGGGCAGCCACTGGCGGACCAACTCGAAGGGCCCGCCAAACCGGGCATCCAGTTCGTCGGGCGTCACCCCAAACGGCGGTCCCGGCTCGTCGTGGTGCGGATTGAGGTAGAAGATCCCGAGAAAATGACCTCCCGGACGGACGGATCGAGCGGCTGCGTCGGCGTACCGGGCGCGGTCCTGCACTTCGATCGCGCAGAAAAGCGTGTGTTCCCAGAGCCAGTCGAACGCCCCCTCGAACTCGTCCGGCAATTGCAGAAAATCTGCCTGCCGGAAAGCTGCGTGGGGAGGATTATCGAATTTCGCCGCACCGGAAATCGCTCCCGGGGCGAGATCGATGCCGATCACCTGCGGTCGATTTCCTGCTGCGGCGATGGCTCGGACATCGTGCCCATAACCGCACCCGGGGACGAGGACGCTCCCCGTCAACGGATTCAGCGCGAGATAGTCCACCAATCCCGGGCAGGCCGTCCCCTTCTCCCAGGGCATGTCGCCGGACTCGTATCGTTGCTGCCAGTCGGTCGACATCGTTCGGTCAAGCGTTGCGGGTCCAGACGGTTCCCTCCGCCACGCTCCACTGGAATTTGCGGGCGTGTTCGCGGATCAGGAAGGGCAGGTCCCGGCGTTCCTGCAATCGGAAATGAGGTTCCAGCGTTCGGCGCAGGGCTTCGAGGGTTCGAAGCGGATGGCCGTTCCGCACCAACCCGCCCAGCCAATGCGTCCGCGGCGTGAAGGATTCGAGCCAGGTGTAGGGCGAGGTCAGGAGCAACAGGCCGCCCGGTTTGACCAGGGAGGGCGCGCGTTCGAGAAACCGGATGGGTTCCGGCAGGCGGTCGATGAGATTGGCGGCATGCACCACGTCGAACACGCCAAGGTCCGCCCGGAGCGCCATGGCGTCGCCCTGTTCGAATCGAACCCGCGCGGGGCTCGCCTGCGCCGGAAGTCGCGCCACCAGCGCCGTCGTCAGTTCCCCCTCGTCGACACGTTCGTAGGGCCGGTTGCCGTGCGTGCGAATCAATTCGGCGGCCTGCACGAAGGCGTGCGAATAATCGATTCCCACCACCTCGGCGCATCGCCGGCTCAACTCGAAGGCCGAGCGTCCGACCGCGCAGCCGATGTCCAGCGCACGCGCCTCAGCCGGCAGCGGGTGAGGATCGAGCAGTTCCGACACCGTGCGGACTGCGAACCCCAATGCCGACACCGGACCGGACGGGTAGGGAAGGATCTCCTCCGCCGAGCCGTAATGGAACAGAAGATACTCCGCAACCGCGCGGTCGGATTCGTAAAGGTTCTGCACTCGAACAGATCCGTCGGGGTTAGCCGGCCAGCAGCTCGGCCATGTAACGCGGCTGGTAATCGGCCAGCAGGACCCGGGTCGTTCCACCCTTGTAAAGCCGGGCTTCGCTCACCCGGATCCCGGGGGTCTTATGCGGGGCGAACAGGATGTCGTCGTGGGTCGCGTTCTTCGCTTCGGCAAACTTGTCGGGCGTGAGATGCCCGCCGAGATGATCACTGCGGCCGGTGGCGACGTGGAGGGTCCCCAGCACTTTCTCGTCCTGAATATCGCGACCGGAAACGGGCAGCACCTGGGTGCCGAACCCGAGCTCGCCGAGCTCGCCCGTGACGGGATCGGAGCTGAGTTTGGCGTTGTGGGCGTCGACGGTGGCCGGGTTGCCGCTGAGGAATCTCGCAGACTGGATTCGCCCGCCGCTCACCTTCATGATGCCGAGCGTGCCGTCCTCGTACTGCATCGGGAACTCGCCCTCCGCGCCGGCGGGCACGTAATAGATTTCGCCCGCGGGCAGGTTGGCCACATCGGGGCCGCCCCGGCAGAGGCCATGACTTTTCTGGGCTTCCTGCCCCGCCAGTTCGAGCCGGAGGGTGGTCGTCTGACCGGAGAACGCGAAATCGATTTCCACGGCATCGGCCCCGGTCATGCCGAGTCGCAGCTTTTCTGCCGCGACGCTCACTTCGTCGTAATCGACGGCAAGCCCGGACCGGAGAATGACATCGTTCACGCCATGCAACGTTGCACCGCGGAACCCGAACTGTTTGGCGAAGGCGGTGAGAGGGGCCGTGGCCGAGTAGGTGGAGATGCAGAGGATGATGTCGTGGTTGGGGTAGACATCCTTCGAGAGGCTCAGTTCCCGGCCGTCGGACGCGATGCAAAGGTCGGGCAGGTCGAGGTTGCTCCCGCCGGTGATGGCGTAGGCGTACAGCTCGCCCCCGGTCATGCCGAGCTCGGCCAGGACGCCGTCCTTCAGTCCGCGGTAGAAAGCGTCGTGGGCCTTGCGCTGGATCGTGAGCGCCGGGTCGTTGAGGAACGCGAGATCCTTGATCCCGTGCGGGTCGGCCAGGTCGATGAGAATGCAGACGCGCTCGCCTCCCGCAGGAGCAAATACGGTCTTCAGGAGACGCGACAGGCTGAACGGCGGGAAGGTCCTGGCGGTTTCGGGATCAGGGGTCTGGGACATGGCTGAATTTGGATGGGTTTGGGGTGTGGAGTCAAAGCTGGATGTAGGCAGAGTTACGCACCCGCCCTCATCCGCGATGCAAAAACTTTGCGCGCAGCGGTCTCCCGGGCGAGGGTCCGCGCCGATGATGTTCCGGCTGCCCACCCGCTCGCGATTCCCGCTCCTCCTGGTTTTGGCGGTGCTCTGTGGGCGCCCGCTGGGAGGGGCCGGGCGGGCGACTCCGTTCATGCGGGGGATGACCGTGTCGACCCAGACGTGGGGCCAGGAATGGGGTTGGCCGCACATGCGCCAAACGCTCGATGAACTGTCCGGGCTCGGCACCAACTGGATCGCGATCCATCCCTACGCCTGGATCTCCGACAACGGAGCCCTGCGGTTCGGTGAGTCGGACGATCCCGGGCATCTGCTCCGGGCGATGGCCTGGGCCCGCGAGCGGGATATCCAGGTCCTGATCATTCCGCACATCGGTTACTGGGGAACGCGGTTTAGCTGGCGCGGCGAGATCGATTTTCCGGACGTGGCGGGCTGGAATCGGTTCTATGCCGACTATGAAGGGTGGATCGTGCGCATGGCGGAGATTGCGCAACAGGGCGGGGCGGGCCTCTTCTGTCTCGGCCTCGAATACGACATCGCCCAGCAACACGAATCGCGCTGGCGCGCTCTGATCGCCGCGGTTCGGAAAGCGTATCGCGGACCCCTCACGTACGGCGCCCAACATGACAAGGTCGGCGACATTGCCTTCTGGGATGCGCTCGATTACATCGGGGTTCAGGCCTATTTTCCGCTCACCCGTGCAGTGAATCCAAGCGAGGCGGAGCTCCGACGTGCCTGGGATGCGCGCATTCCCGAACTGCGGACGCTTTCCCGGCGGACGGGCAAGCCGCTTGTGTTTACCGAGATCGGATACAATGCCAGCGCCCGCGCCGCCATGGCTCCGTGGGAGTATACGGGGGGAGGGGCGAATGCCGAGGAGATCCGCGCCCGGTGTCTCGCCGCCGCGTTCGACCTGGAAGCGCGTTTTCCGGAGCTCGCCGGGATGTTTTTCTGGAAATGGTTCCCGCGGGTGGAGGGCGAGCCGCGCGAGAATTTCGACATGCGCGATCCCGGGCCGCTGCGACTGTTGAGGGAACGGTGGAGCCGCGAAATCCCCGGCGCGCGTCGTGACGCCGAAGTTAGTTATTCGACCTCAACCCAGTAGAAAAGCCGCGCCGACCCGGGAGACGGAGAATCGATCCACGTCATTTCGCCAGCGGATCCTGCAAGTCCGGCGACCACGGTGTCGAAGTTGAATGTCCCGATCTCCGTGGATCGAAGCACTCGATAGGTGCAGCCCGGTTGGCCAGGCCAGCGCACGGTGAAAAATCCGTTGGCGTCCCTGGATGCACCGGTAATGCGAAATACGGACCCGGGGCTTGTCGGCCCAGTGCCGGCACGCATCTCTGCAAGGTCAGACTGGCCGTCCGCGTCGGAGTCCGTTGCGTAGGGTTTGGTCCCGTAGATCGAGATCTCCGATCCGTCATCGATGCCGTCGCCATCGGTGTCGAAGAGGGTCGGATCTGAGCCCGCGGAGACCTCCTGGGCAATCGAAAGCCCGTCGCCATCCTGATCGTCGCTCATCGCAAATCGGATATTGGAGATTTTCACGCTCGCATTGGGGTTGCCGCGGCTGACCAGCGTGAAGACGAGATTCGCGGTTTGCCCTGTGAGCCCGGTGAGATCAACCTCGACCGGTTGCGCGACTTCGCGGCTGATTTCCAGGTCCAGCGCCTGATAAAGGGGGAGTGCGTCCCCGAAATCGACCGTCACGAAATCCCCATCGCCCGCCGGTCCGATGAATTGATACTCGAACTTCAAGGCGATGGCACCCAGCGGGATCGTGATGGGTTGCCAGATCCCCGCGTCGTTCTGCTCGGTCAGCGTGAATTCCGAGCCGGAGAGCGCGACGCTCCCGAACGCTTGAAAACCGGTGAGCGGCGCGTCCGGGAGTTCGAAGCTCCCCGACATTACCGAGGCCAACCCCATGCTCATCGCCATCGGGGCAGACATCGCCCCACCGCCAATCGCCGGCCCGGCAACAAAGGGCGAGTCATAGAACCCCGTCGCCTCGCCGCCCTGCGCGGGAGATAAGCTGATCGTTTCGTCGATGTACCAGCGGTAGGCGTAGCCATGGCCAGTCTCTCCGAACGCGAACATGGTCGCTTTGTCGTCAAGGGACGAGAGGCTGTGGACGTGTCGGTAAGCGTGGAAGGATGCGGGAGCAGACGGCGAGACAACCGCGCCGTAGAAACTCGAAATCACCTGATCGACGTGCGTGGGGTCGGGGACATTGGACGAACCGAGCAGCAGGTGGGACTTCTCAGGCCACGGGGTGTCGAGCAGCGTGATGCGGTCGACGGTCACTCCCATCGCCTTGAGCTTCGCTGCCGCCTCTCCGACGACGAATCCGCCCGCGCTATGCCCGATCAGGTGGATCGGTTTCGATCGGTCGATGTTGGGCAGCGGGCCGCCGGGAGCCTGCCGGGATTCCAGCCAGATCCAGGCGGCAAGGGGTTGTCCCACCGTCAGGCCGTTCTTTTTCACGTAGATCAGATCGATCAGCTTGTTCAGGGCCTCGGCAGTCAATTCGGTGCCCACTGCCGCCGCGGAGATTTGGCCGAGACCTGATTGAGCCGCTGCCAGCGCGATCCCGCCCAGCCAGGTGCGGACCCACCCGGGCATCTCGCTGGGGTCCTTCGCATACTCTCCCCAACCGTAGAGCACGATGTTCGGGCATTCGGCGGTGCCGAGCCGCGACTCGATCCCGGCTGCCATCTCAGTCATCCACGGCACATATTCGTCGCTGGCGAGACCGTGGACGATCACGATCAAGCCGTTCTCGGTCCGGGTCGAATTGAACGAGAAGGATGCCCCGTTCTTGCCCGCCAGCCGTCCCACGCCAATGTCGCTTCTCGGTGCCCCGCCCGGCGGCTGATTCACCACCTTGGGCTTGTTCGCCGAAACCGTTCGCGTCGCGATGCGGACAGCTCCCGTATTGTCCGTGCTCCGGAGCGAGACGGTTCTCGACCCCGTGCCTTCGGGAAGTTGAAACGCCGCCTGGATACTGGAGCTGTCATCGAACTGCCCATCCCCATCCAGATCCCAGAGATGGGCGACCGGGGCCGTGCCGCCCGCGACCGTCGCCGTCACCACGATGGTGCCCGCCGGGCTCTCGGTCGCCTCGATCCCATTCGAAAACGCAGTTCCGCCGGGCGACACGGTCTGCGGGGCGGACTCCCGCATGCCCGATGGGAACCGGTAGGCAGCCTTGACCTGAAACGTCGTCGGGCCGGGACCATCGCCGATATACAGTCGGTTGCCGATAAAGCCCGTCCCCGCGGGTGCCGACCCTGCCAGCATCCAGAGCGCCGACCCGCTCACGTCGAGCGTGCCACCCGCCCCAAATGTCGCCGTGCAGGTGAACAACGCGGAATCGCCCGTGCCGAGAATCCGCGGCGGCGATGTGATCGCCACCGATTCCAGATTTCCCCCGACCGTGTTGAGCGCGAAGGCACCCGACCCGCCACTCCCCGAGTTGCCTCGCCCGCGCGTGTTCGAGACAAAGTTGCCGGATTGGGAGACGACCGTTCCGGCGGGTGTCCGGGTATCGAATCCAAAATCGAGGCTGGCTGCGGTGCCTGAGCCGCTATTTTGCCGGGTATCGACCGGAAACTCGGGGGAG
>ENA-ORBV01015843-ORBV01015843.1-microbial-mat-metagenome-genome-assembly--contig:-NODE-15843-length-11030-cov-6.101890_pt1 | contig 11030 bp, 12 predicted proteins | sample MGYA00237777_ERZ505514 | MGnify/ENA primary metagenome ERZ505514 (study PRJEB26160, sample SAMN06269048) | microbial mat metagenome | isolation source: Oligotrophic lake microbial mat | place...
CTCCCTACAAGGCCCCTGCCACTGGTTTGACTTGCGATGAAGGAGATTGGCACAAGAGAACAGCGCCATTCATGAGAACTGTGAAGAACGCTGCATGGTGGAAGCGTGACTTTGAGGAAAACATTGTGAAGATCAAGGCCTTCAAAGATCAATTTGACACAACGCAAGTTCCAAATTGGGTTGATGGTGAGCTGTCATTCACGCCTCGCTTGAAGACTCAGTGGCTCGAGAAACCTGGTTACGACCCAACCTTGCACAATTGGATCAAACGTCAAGACCGTCGAGAGAGAAGAAACACCCTTTCCGGCACACGCAGGAAAAGATTGGAGAAAATTGGACATCGTTTTGGCCCCACTGGACGCTGGGATGAAAAATTTGATGAACTGAAGGAGTTCAAACAGGAAGTGGGCCATTGCGAGGTTCCCGAAACAGACAAGAAAACTGAGGCCCTAGCCAGCTGGGTGTTCAAGCAGCGCCTTCTTTGGTTCAAAGGGGTGCTGCCAAAACACAGAGAAGAAAAATTGTTGTCTCTGGGATTTGTCTTTGACAGGGGCTGTTGCAGCACCAAGGACAAATGGAGGGACCGATTCCAGGAGTTGGTGGCTTTCAAAAAGCGCCATGGGCATTGTTTGGTTAATCAAACACACAGCACAGTTTTGGAAAACTGGGTGAACAAACAGCGACAGAAACAAAGGAAAAAAGAATTGGATGAGACAAGGCTCAAGTTGTTGGTCAAAGTGGGGTTTGTGTTTTCTGCACGCGAACACAATTGGGAAGAAAACTTCTCCAAATTGGTTGCGTGCAAGGAGGAAAATGGCGATTGTTCGATTCCCCTTGATTGTCCAAAGGACAAAAAATTAGGCAATTGGGTTGGAAACACAAGGAGGGAATTCAATGATGGATCATTGAGCAAACACCACGAACGAAGGCTTCGCAAAATCGGATTCCCTTTTTATCCTCAAGATGACAAGTGGCTTGTTTTGTTTGATGAATTGGTCAAATACAAAAAAAGACATGGTGATTGCAATGTGAATACGAAAACCGAGGGACTTGGACCTTGGATCCTCAGACAACGCCAATTTTACAGAAAAGGCACATTGAATGACATGCATGGTTCAGATTTGAAAAAATTCGACATGTTGAAAAACATAGGCTTCATTTTTGATCCGTCTGAGGGGGGAAGCCCGGATTAACTTTTTTTCTAGTTTTTCTATTTATTAGTCCTATGTTTTCATATCTTTTTTCACCAAAGGGTTGGGCCCTCGAACCCAGCATGGGCAGTGGACGACCTCCAGTGGCGGTATTAATGTCAGCTCCTACCGATGTACGCTCTGTGATCCAAACTTCACGTTTGTTGATGAAATCATTCAAGATGTGATTGTTCAAAAACTCGGGTTGGGAGATGTGAATCAAATCTTTAAAGTCTTGATCGAATTTATAGTTCCACACGGCTGGAAAATCAGGTGCAACCGTTGTGGAAGTCGATGTCCCTGCGATGACATTGAATTGCATAAACTGGTCGTCTTTTCCTGCCTCCACGGGCCCCAACAACGTAATCTCACTGTTCATGACGGTGACATTTTTGCCGGGGTTGAGATCTGCAAACGAAACAACAAGCTCGTATCTTTCAGCGGGCCCAATGAAAATCTCATCCACTGTAACAGGACTCTCCAGCAGTCCTTGATCAGCTCCGATCACCGTGAATTCCAGGCGAGTACCGTCGTCCAGCTCAAAATAGAGACGGAGATAACGGCTATCACACGCATTTAACAGTCGGAGATGATAATATCCATCATTTTCCACTTCCACATACGGGTAGATGACACCATTGACGGTCATTGTGTATCCGAACATTTCTGGAAGAATGGAAAAGGGAGGAAGGCCGCCACCATCTCCGTCCTTGACTCCAGTTGGGAAGATCAGGTGAGCTTCCGAATCTTCTGGCTCGACGCCAAAGACTTTGTCGGCAAACGCAAGACCAATATCTCGGCTGCCTATCAGGAGTTCACTGATCTCGTCAACGCTTAATCCCGCGTCATCAAATGCCTGATCAAATGTAAGGTCTTTGATTGCGTCTTCAATGAGATAGAGACCTGCCATGCCAGCGTACACGTTCAGTCTCGTGATGGCAAAGGCATGGTCGTGATAGAACAAAGTGCAAGCATGCTGATCATTGGGGCAATGGTTATAACCATTCAAACCATGTCTGCTCTGATGGAATTTTGTGCCGCCATCTTGAGCGGCATTGTTGTCCTTATCGGTGAAAATTTCGGTGTACCAAGTATCTGGATGGCCGTCATCAATGGCCAGGAGATGGCCTCCGTGTAGACTACACCCCAGCAGGCGCACCAGAGGGGACAAGAACAGACGTAACATTTTGGTTAGAAGGCAGGCGCGTTTTTTTTGCTGGATTCGGTGCACGGAAAGTGTACTTACTGGGTCGTGGTTCGCCGCTCCGATCCATGAGCCGAGGTGCAACGGCAATAGAAGTCTTCATCGGCCCCAAGCGGAGGGTCAGGTAGCGGCACATCGTGGGTTCCGTTCCAAAATGTTTTGGCTGCGCACGATTCGTTGTTAAGATTGGCATTGCCGCAATTAATCGAGCGGTCCATGGGAAACAAGTGCGGACCAAGGCCCAGCTTATTGTGAAACGTCACGTTGATGGCACAGCCTTTCGTGGTTACAATTGTTGGGCCTGGAAATGTCGCATTTCCATCTGGATCAGTGGTATATCCATAGATCTGAGTCAGCAAGGTCGACCCATTGGCGTCCTTGATTCCAAAGTCCTGGTAGCTCGACTTCATGTAGATGTCAACGGTCTTATTACACTCTGTCCTCATATCAAGGACAGGAGGTGCGAAAAGCTTGGTCTGGTATTTCACTTGCGGTGCAATGGGAATGAACTGTTCGACACAGTCAACTGTACAATCGGAATGAGCTGCTGCTTGTTTTGACAGCCCGAAGGCGGCCATTGAGAAGGCAAGAAGTCGTCCGGAACCTCGATTTGGACGTGCCCTATTATTTACCAGGGCCGCCCTGTCCTCATACTCGTCATTTGGAACGCCCTCTACGTCCTCTGGTTCCTCCAAGTATACGGCTTCATGCCTAGGCTCGGGTTCTCTGGTGGTGTTGCCCTTTTTGGATGCGGCGGCATGGTAGACGTACGCTGCACCGGGGACAACGGCCAAGAGCAACCAGAAAGCATGCTTCCATCCACTACTGCCGCTGTCATCCGTGGAAAATCCAATGGGCCTTGACCCAATGGGCCTTGGGGGGCTCTGCATCGCTCCTTGTGTACCACTCACAAAGTAATCTCCGATGGGGCCGTGGTAGAACAGGGCGGGGTTGATAACCATGTGGAAGGTATTCGTCCCTGCCAGGGTTACAGCTAGACCTTGTACTTGTACGGTCATTGTGTCGACTCCCCACTTGATTTCCTCGTTGACGGTGGGATCGTCATGTGCCAATGCAATGTCGCATTTGAATGGAGGGGTCATGTTAAATTGCGGGGGGCCAAACTTTGTGGGTAGTGGTGGGTCGCAGGTGCCGTTAAACATTGCGGCGTTCTCAATGATCGAGTTGGAGGGCGTGAGTGGGACTCCTGTCGCTGATCCAATGTCAAACTTCCAGGTTTCAGCGTTATGCATCCCTAGTCCTTGGAGCTCTGTTGGAGATGCCAGGGTGCCATCCCCAATCACCATTCCATTGGAAGCGCGGTTGTCCCAGAAGACATTAGTGTGGAAGTCTTGGGGCACACTCTGGTCAGACCCATGCTCGGTCAGGTTCATCTGGGCTACGAGAGCATTGGTGAGTTTATTTGTGGCTAAGCCAGCGGCAAGAAGCTGGTTTTCGGTGGATTCAGCTGCGGTGCCTGTCACAATGTTGTTCATAACAACTGGTATGAACGAAGGGGAAAAGTGAGAGATGCTCTCTCGTAGTCAGGCATTGCTTTGGGCACATTGGAGCGAAAACTCACCATTCTCCCAAAAGAAAACATATGGGGCATCATTCATTGACACGCCTCCACCTTCGTGCATGGCAATGTTGTGTGTGATAAGATTGGCGTGGACGTGATATGTACTCAACCCCGCATTCAGAAATCGAAGTCCACCACCGTCGTCACCCGACGAACATGCCTGAATCCAATTATAGGTGATGTCGACATCACCTGCATTGGGATATGCGGTGGAGCCCACATTAAGATTGCCTTTTTCTGACGCAATGATGATACCGCCGCCTTCATCAACACCACGGTTCCACAAAATCCAGTTCTCAGTAATCTTGCCCCCGTTGCTGGTGCCAAAATGAGTGATACCCCCACCGTATTCTTGACTTCCATTTCCGCAAATGTGATTCTTTTTGACGACATAATTATGCGAGCCACCATACAATCCAATTGCGCCACCACCCAGGTTGGTAGCACCATTGTACAAGATGCTGTTTTGGGACACTGTTAGCTCCGAGTTGAAGCTGCTTCCAGATCCATCTTGAAGGTTCATCAGAGCTGTTCCAACTCGTATCCCACCAGCAAAAGTGCCGCCATTGCCATTGATGTTATTGTTAGTAATGCGGAAGTATCTGACGTAGGTGTGGAGGGTAATGCCGCCGCCTTGAGTAGTAGTGATTTGAGGTTCATCGTTTGTTATCTGGCCAAAGTTTCCAAATTGAGCCGTCTGAATTCCTCCAGTGATGAAGCATCCATCAATGCCGCCAATCAAAGCCATGCTGGTAGCATTCCAGCTGGAGTCCAGAGGCCCATTTTGATAGGTCTTGTAGTCCCCCATTACATGCAGGACAGAACCTGAAACAAGCCCATTGTTGAGAATGCCATCATTTAGTACAGTTGTGCCATCCGTTTCACTTCGAGTGTTCTTGAGAAAATTTGCCTTGGACACCAAACTCTGTTGGTAGTTATCCGTGGCTAAAGCATCACAGAACAGCAAAGGAGGTTCGCACAGGCGGCCAGCACCGAAGTTGCCTCCATCCAGTTTTGTTCCTCGTGTGGCAAGGGTGCCCCCGCCACCACCGATTCCCTGCAATTTGATGGGGGGACTAATGGAAGAAGTGCGGTTGTTAGAAATGTCTGTGACGATGTGTCTCTCCGGGCAAATGCGCGGCTTCATTTTACTTACAAGCTCATGATTAGGTTTTCCCAGTGGGCACCTTCTTCGTTATTTTCTGCCAACGGGGAAGTGTTGGCAATCGGGTAGATCATAATGAGCCCACCACGGCTGTGCTCGCTGAGTGGACGACTCTCCCAGTCATCTATGGCTCTCTGAATCGGCCCTGCAGTATGAGCTGTGGTTTGACTGTCAACATAGAGCCGCGAATCAAACACAACTGGATTATACGGCGTGTCTGCTCCAGTGATATGAACAGAGATGCCCGTGATCCATTCCATGTTTTTATCATTTACAAGGTGCAGTTGGTACATTCCATAGCCAGTAGCATCTACTGGTACATCGATTTTTATCGTCACCTGTGTTTTCACGTGAGGAGATTTAGTTTTTCGTCTTCGCAACTGGAAAGTTAAACGGTCAACGATGAACTTACTGAATCATAGTCTGCAAGAGAACTATCTACGCTCCGAACAGTGACTGCAGGAATCGTGACTGAAGTTGGGTTAACGTAAGGGCCTGTTTCCTGCTCGGATGGAACCAGCAGCTGGACCGTGGGGTTAGTGGGGCCCAAGTTCCGACCATGGATCACAAGCTCGCACGGATACGTAGTACAAATAGGTCCGTCGCCTGCAACACGGAACAGCTCAGGTTTACCGTCGGGTAATTCACAGGGAGGATTGTCAACAATACCGCCGCCCGCCCTTGCGGTTGGGGCCGTGATTGTGACCGGGGCCAGATCAACAGGAACAATGCGCCCAGGTAGTCCCTCAAAGCACGCTGTGATAGAGCGGTAGTTGGACTTCGGCTTCGTAGCTGAAGGTAGGGCCCTGGTGCCTCCATCATTACCGACTAGGCACCACATCCCCGCCATGAGGCCTGATGCACTTGGCGCATTTGCATTATTCCGACTCGCCGGAACAAGTACCTCAAAATATCCATTTGGCTTGGTTAGGGTTAGGGTTCAAAAAAGAAGTAGTGAGCGGGACAGCGGGAAATCGGAATCCGAAAAAGATTTGCATTTTTGTCTTTGCTTACATCAGTTGTCACGTCGGTCAACTTCTGACCCTTGAAATCATAAATTCCAACTGGCATTTCAGGCACTCCCAGCAACTCTGTGAACAGTGTTGAATTCATGTTGGCTTGGGGAAGTCTGTCATCCAGAACTACCCCTTTCCAACGGCTCGGTATGGGAACATCGGTGAAAAGATGAAATGTTGCCCTGTTATTCACATTCGCTTCAACCCTGATGACCTTGACATCACAGTAATGCACTGTTGTGCCATTAGCATGAGAGCCGCCATTAATGCTGAAGCTTGGATTATCAACCAACAGCCCATCCTTTGTCTTCACTGTCATGATCCCTCCCGCACAAGGCATCTTAAAATTCTGTCGATTTGGTGGGAGGGGCTCACTTCCATCCACAGGCAGTGGACAGTCTTCACTTTCACTTGGGCATTGCGGTCCAATTGATCCATCAGGATTAACTCCCACCCAGAGATCCGACTCGTAGGCATTAACATCATGCTCGCTTCGCACCTTGTACGCATCTTTGTGTCCCCGAATGTCTTTTGGGACTTCCATCTGGATGACATAAAGTCCGGGTTCCAAGTCGGTGAACTTGAAGGTTCCATCCACTTGCGTAAATCCACCGACTTGGTTCCTAAGCATGGGGGTCTCGATGCACGGTACGTCTTGACCACTTGGCTCTGGAAGGACTCCTTGGTGAACTAGATGCAAAAGCTGGTTATTATGCTGATCCGTAATTTTGCAGTTCGTGGGTGTTTGAAATTGTGCCGAGGTTGCAGTGTGGTCTGGCGCACTATTATTTCTGTCGTAAACTATCTGACCCGCCTTGTAGTCCTGAAAATCAGTTTTGTGGGTCCACATCATAACAGGTTCAGGCTTGGTTGACTCTTCGGTACCGATCCAGAATTTTTCGCACTTCATGGGCGCACCATTCTCCGCCGTCTTTAGGTTGCCGTCTTCATGCATGCAATTGTGCCCAAAGCCTTGCACCAGATTGAATTCGCATTTGCTTTGGCATTTGCCTGAGCCACTAAGAGTCGGGTCTTGTTCATAGTCGAATGGGAGACGGTAGAGGTTCACTGTGATACCGGGAATGCCTGGTTCGTGATTCTCTACAACAGACTGGGCAGCGTCTAGATTCACACGGGTTGTATCATAGACCACAGAACCAATAATGGTACCCTTGTTAGGACTGCCAATTAGATCTTTAAGCGGTTTGAAGCCCACATCAAGCCTTGTGTTTACTCCTGGTGTCCCAAAAAAGGCAATGCTGTCTTCTGCTGCAGTAGAACCAGCAGCGACGGTTGTCACATTCGGCTGCTGATCTGTCTTGTACGTGTATCCTGTCATCTTGTAGAGCGGATGGAAGGCATGTAGTGCCATCCATGATGCCAGCGGGTAGGTGTGGCGAAAGCTGTAGAAGCCAAGCCTCTCGGGGTCGTTGAATGGAACTTCGAACTGCAAACCTCGATCAATCTGGGTACCATCTCGAAGGCGCAACACAGGGAAAGGGCCGTTATAGAGGCCAATTTCGCCAAGCTCGGGTTCAAACAATCCATTTTCATTGTCATCAAGGAAGAAGAAACCCTCGATTTCGGTACTGTCGTTCAAAAACGGTGAATGGTTTGTGGGTGAGAAAATCCAGACAAATATATGGAGCTGAACTGACACAAAAAAGGGTCACAAACTGTGGCTACTTACTACCAACCAGTGAGAAACAGATTACCAACATCGAATGCCTTGGGTTCGCCAACTGCGGGTGGGGGGATGTTGAAGGTCTTGAATTGCAAAATGAATGTTTGCGCAATCTGGTTGGAGGGGAAAAGGAAAAGAGGAGAGAAGACGGCGACAGCCAAGTTAGCCGGATAACCTCCGTGTATCATAAAATTGCCTGGCTGCTTGCTACTGTACCAGTACTTACATCGAAGAAAGCAATCTGGTAGTCGCCCGGCGGAATCATAACGCTGAATGTACCATCAGCATTAGCCAAATCACAAATAACCGCTTTATCGTTCTGGTTCAAGTCAGAGATGCAGTACATTCCGTCTTCGTTGTCAAGGGGGCCCTTATCCATGCCCACCTTCCCAATGACTGCATTATCCTAAAGATCACAGTGCAGTAGATGCAACATCGAAAGTGTGAGAGATGCTTTGCTCAATAGCGGCTGCTGGCTGTAGTGGCAACGAGAAAGGCATACATACCTGGTGCAGACCCACTATTTCAGCGAAATTAATGCCGTTGGGCCATGGTGAAACGGTCGTAATCGTTCCGGTGAGCTCGACAGCATCCGGATCTGCAGGGTTGAGATCGCTGAATACTTTGACGAAGCCACCGACGGCGAAAGGGAACTTCTCGTTTCCAACCACAAACTCATTATCATATCCGTCCCAGCCTTCGTGGAGCCAGTAATCCCATCCATGTCCACCTTCAAGGGTGTTGGTCTTGATCCAGCCTTGGTTTGGCGGAGGACCGACATCCAAATCGTATCGCTGCGGCCACATATTAGGGACTTCAATCATTCCATTCTCGTCGGAAACAATCTCGAGAAGACTATTGCCATAGTAATCCTCTGTGATTGGACCTTCGATATCATTCACGCCAATGCCGAAGTCAGCCAAGGGCAATTCACCAGGGTCGTATTGGCCATTCGTCCTGTAGGTGCAAATGACAAAAGAGAATAGGAAATAGGAAATCGTTAGTACGCAAACGTTGACGGCAAATAACAATTATACTTGCTCAAGTAGGTACTTACGCTGCAGGGGTTAAAGTTTACGACGGCGAGAAATAATAGTTGTAAAATAATGAGTAAAATCCAGGGTAGAACGTCCAACAAGCACAACCATCCGCAATAGCACTTACGAGCAATATCATGAAAGATGAACATCCGAATCGTTCCAAGAGGGAGTGGATGTTTCTGGCAGACCATGTCCACAGTAACAGCCGCTTCGTGCGGTCCCGCCTTGAAGTAACCACCGCAAAGACGATAACCTTCCGCCATTACAGTCACCATGTAGGATGTATCGCTGTCGGGGATCCGCAAACCAGTTACGTTATTCCATTCACTGGAGTCGCCGCTCGAGGAGTGGGTATACACGGATTTCTCCGATTTGTGCTTGCCTGATAAGAGTGTGTGCTATTCTGATAGCATGTCCACGGACCAAAAAAAGCATTTTGCAAAAGAGAGACACGCACAGATTCAAGTCGAATTTCTTGAGAATCAAAATCTAACATGCATTGATCAGATTTCGAAGCAACTACTCGGGGGTTCGACGAGGAAGCTTGAGAATGTTGCGCCCTTTGCTTTTGTGTGTGGTCATACTGGCAATATTGTGGATGGTAACGACTTAGACGAAATTTGGGATTGGCGGGACAACCTAGGCAGAGCCGATTTCAGATGCTGCTACAGCGAGACTGGGGCAGATACGGCATGCTCACCCCAGGACACCACAACCAGCTGGTGTGTAAGTATGACCGATCCCCGTGATCCGCCTACCGTTTGCGAGTTCACTACTGCGAACACCAAACTTTGCACCCTCGACGTGGCAGACTTTCCATTCTCCCCAGAGGGCGCAACCGATGGAGACTCGGAACCTGGTAGCTTTGGGGATCCCCACTTCAAGACATTTGGTGACGAATGGTTTGGTAAGCGTTGTCTGTATTTCTTATAAATGTCTGTTTTATGATCCTCTTCTAACATTAGTTTGTTGCAACAATACTTTCATTCAAATCTCAGACTTTCACGGTGAATGTGATTTGGTTCTCGTGGATATCCCCAATTTCGCTGGCGATACGGGTATTAAAATCCACATCAGGACAACCAGTCGCTACGAATTCTCATACATTGAATCAGCAGCCATCATGATTGGTGAGGATGTCTTGGAAATTTCCTCTTTTGGCCAATACCTTCTCAACGGAGTATCGAATGCGGAGATGCCGAACATGCTTTCAGGATACGTCGTCACCCACACCACTCCTCGCGAGAATCAAAACAAGTTCGAAATAGACCTTGGCAATGAAAGGCACATTACGGCCAAGGTTTTCAAGGATATGGTGAGCGTTAACGTCGGCGTAAACCATGGTGATGATGCTGAATTCTTGGACGCAGTTGGACTCTTGGGACACTGGGGGAATGGAACTCGTCTTGCCCGTGATGGAGTTACTGTCATGAGCGACCCCAATGCTTACGGGCAAGAATGGCAAGTTCTGGATACGGAAGACCAGCTTTTTATCACGGCAAGAAAGCCTCAGTTTCCTACCAAGTGCTTCCTGCCTGATCTTAACGAACGTACCGGCTTACGCGCTAGCCGACGTCGCCTTGGAGAGGGCATCTCAGCAGAAGCTGCCGGTGTTGCATGCCTCCATGTCAGCAAAGAAGTCCGTGATATGTGTATTTTTGATGTGATTGCCACCAATGACCTCACTGTGGCTCATTCTGGTGTCTACTAAGTGTCTCTTGGAGCCGCAGGTTAAATTAAGTTGGCTCAGGCTGGAGGACGATGCAGTAATTCGATTCTCCTCATTTGGTGGTCGATTAATCCACATTCCCAGTTGCGTGTGTTCTTCATATTTGCATGTACAGAAATAATACCATTGTGTACCAGTTGAGTAGTCGCTGTTGCGCAACTTGAGTTCAGTGAGAATAGTTTAATAACGTTAAGATATATCAACCACATTAATTTTTGATGTACAGTTTCGTTAAAAAAAAACGGGTGTTCTCATCGGCAGGGCCTCCACATCGATCTTTTGTGAGATGATGCAAAAGATTTTTTCTTTCGGATAACCGGTACTCACCTTCTCATCATCGAGTCTGCCCTTAGATAGCTTTCGGACGCGGTCGCGGGGCGAGCACATCGACCATTTCGTAATAAATGCCTTGTTTTTGAC
>ENA-ORBV01015844-ORBV01015844.1-microbial-mat-metagenome-genome-assembly--contig:-NODE-15844-length-11030-cov-5.406007_pt1 | contig 11030 bp, 20 predicted proteins | sample MGYA00237777_ERZ505514 | MGnify/ENA primary metagenome ERZ505514 (study PRJEB26160, sample SAMN06269048) | microbial mat metagenome | isolation source: Oligotrophic lake microbial mat | place...
CTTAGTCTCGTGGGCTCGGAGATGTGTATAAGAGACAGCTACTATAGTATGAATATTTATGAATTTGCGTTTTTCCTTGCAGCAATTGGCGCATGCCGCGTAGTATGCGCACGGACGCTTGCATCACCAGCCGCCATCACAGTGCATGGGTTCGCGTCTGCGGAATTGAACGACGGGCCTACGTTTGGAAACGTCAACCCCAATGCAGCCGCGTCTTACATGCTGATCTACGCTGCCAGCGGACCCTTGGAGCCGCCCCAAAACCGATCTCGGTTCCTGGGCGTACTGGCAGCTTTTGGCGAGCAGGTGCAAGTGACGATGACCCGAAACTTCTCCAAGCAAGGATATTTTGCAACTGCGAACCCGGTGGATGCGTGCTCGGCGTTGCTGACCAACGCTACAGAAAATCGAAACGTCACGAACAGCGTGGCACTAGTGCCGCTCACCTCGACTTGCTCCTTCGTGTTTCAAGCAAAACGAATGCAAGACGCGGGTGCTGTAGCAGTCCTGGTACGATTGATCCAGTGAACATGCCTTTCAAACGCTCGATCGGTTGAACTTATGATCAATTGGACGCGTGCTATTGGTTATGCTCTACCGAATGTGTCCTTTTAGATCGTGAACAACGTGGCTGGCCAGCCACCGTTTATCATGAATGGGACGGCGAGTGACGCTGCAACTATGAACAGTACGTACGCCAAGTATGATTGGCAGCCGCGACGTTCTTGATGAGCGACTCTGACTCTGAGTACAATGTTATGTTGTTGAATGTGATCGAAATTGCTCGCACACCCACGCGTAGCCTTGCCTCGCTCATATCAGGTGTGACGATTCCGGTGGCAATGGTATCCATGGAGACAGCAAACTACCTCGCTTCGCCAGCCTTTCAGTACGCATGGCTGGAAGGGCAAGTGCTGAATGGTCGCGGATACAGGTATGATCAAACAGTCCAGTAGTATTGATGTGGTGCGGTGGCGTTGTTGCATCAGCTTTATAATTTCCTCCAGACTGACGTGATACGGTGAATCCATGACCAGGCGTCGATACCAGGTGGCAGCAACCGCGCTGGTCATCATCCCGGTGCTATTGGTGATGATCTCGTCCTGGTGGGGCACTGCACCGGAACGCGCGTTTGCGCACACTCGCAGCTATGTGTTTCAAATGAGCGATCTGCGTCGTTTTTTGGACCCATCCACCCCTGAGCGACCAGGTACGAATGCTTTGACACCTGTCTTCTATGGCTATTTACTCACCTTCTGCGCTGTGTCTGGTCTGGTGTTGCGCCACACACATACGGACAGTTGTAGCGGCTCAACTACAGCCACGTTCTGCGGTGCGGTGGGCGATCCAAGCATCCGGAATCCTGGTGGCTCTCTACTATTTCTACTTTCCAGTCTTCTACATCCTACTGTCCCTGTTCGCGTTAATCGCCTCTCGATGTACGTGTTATGTCGCACGATCTCGATAATCACAATGCTGCTGCTGATGATGTTTAATGCGTCAACGCGAATGTAATTGTGCATTCTCTTGTGCAGCATTTGCTCGCATTATCCGGTCAATCGTGAGAAGCCTCTCGCCCTACACTGCCCGACGCGTACTTTTGAACGTGGTGCCGTACGTTATAGTTTACTTTGCGCTGGAAAAAAGAATGGCTGACCTGTCACATTTTCTTCTTACCGTGTCACACTTTTATTGACTCATTCGGTTGTTGGTTCCGTGCAGAGTTCCATTGTGCGGTCTGTGCGCCTACTTGACCCTGCTATCCTTTCTGCCAGCCTGGTGTATTACCATTTGGTTTTGTCTGGAGCGCAAAAAGGATTACGCCTGGATTTTGCAAGACAGTAAGAGCACTGTTTGATTGACATATACTTCGCAATTGGAGCGTGCACTTGTTTCACGGACTATGGTTGTTCATTCAGTCCTCGCTGCAAGCGTTGCCGTCACCACGGGAATTCGTATCGGTGCACCGACGCTGAAGGTCGCCACCCTCTGGATCTCAACGGCATTTGTTTACGACGTGTTCTGGGTGTTCCTGTCACCGTACGCGTTCGGCAACAGTGTCATGTATGTATGCGCCAATTAACAGCACGTCGCATATGTGTGTATATGCATATTCAAGTAGGAGGTGGCGATGGCAAATGCATTGTCCAATTAACGTACTCATGTGATTTTCTCCATGCATTCATCGCAGGGCTGAGGTGTCGCAAGGTGGCGGTCGATCTGGAGAATACATGCCACTCGCGTTTCGGGTCCCGACAGGCGGTGGCCGCTACCACTCTCTCGGCATGGCGGATGTGGTATGTAATGCGTCATCGTCATTACAACCCAGCACCGCTTGAATCAAAATCAGTGACGTTTTGCGCACCGCGGGTGGGTGTGCCTTCGATCGTATTGCCAGATCATTCCCGGCGTTTTCGTGGCGTACTGCTTGAAACAAGATTTTCTGCGCATGCGGGACTCTGGTGTATCACTCGAATCTAGGCCAGAGTATGAAGCCACTCGTGATAGCATTTACGCCCGCGCTGCAGAGCGACAGCTTCAGAGCACAGTCAGGCGATCGACTTCAAACATCAATAACGGGGCTGACGGTGTATCACGTGCATGCGGGCGGCGTCTCCAGACAAGCCTGAAGGACACCCTGTTTCGGTATTCGTATTTCATGGCTGCGATGGTGGGCTATTCGGTTGGGCTGGCCTTGTCTCACACCATGGTCTATACTCAAAACCGCACGCAAGTACGTGCACGCTCCCACGTTTTGTTTGTTGCAGCAGGGGGATGGCTTGTCCCGGTGATTATGCTCATGCTTAAACCATGTCATGTGTTGGTTGCAGCCGGCTTTGTTCTATATCAATCCGCTCCTGGGGCTCGCTGTGATATGCGTGGGACAGTACCACGGAGAGCTCAAAGTGCTGTGGTACGGCCGACCGATTAATCCGGATAGCCCTGACGGTATCAAGGCGGCTAAAGAAGCGCAAAAGAAGAAGGAGGAGGCTAATGCCAAGCGACATGCTGCGCTGGACGCAGCCAATAAACGCACGCAGAGCGGCACCATCAAGTTGCCATCCGCATGCGAGTCCCACGACAATGGCGTTGGCAAAGCGGCGGTCGCTGAGCAGGCGGAGAAACCGCCAGCCGTGCTGTCTCCCCGGAAGGACAACCGCCTGAGTACTGCAGCATCTGTTCCAACAACAACCGCGCAAGATGCGAGTTCCACACAAGAGGCTCAAATTACCGTAACGAAGGATTGCGAGGCTGGAGTTGACGGTGGAGGCCTCTCCGTGCTTGCATTGGCACCGGCTACGGTTACCGCATCGCTGACGAAGGTTTCGTCTGCTCATGCACACATTGCTCAAAGCAACGACAGCCAGAAGCCTCCCAGCTCGAGTGAGGCGTCCGTGCAGCTTGCAATTGATGTGGCCAAGGATGAACACGTGTCTCTCGCTTGGAAACTGAACACTTCGTTGATCACAGCGGTGAACGCTACGGACCTGGATCAATGTCTACGGGCACTGCAGCAAGGCGCCAACCCCAACACACCGGATAGCAGTGGTGATCGATGCTTACACCGAGGTTAGCATGGTTATTCACCCGTTCCGTATTAGAGGATAGCAGTGCATCTAGCTGGGACTTTTTTTTGCACTGACTACATTGTCTGTAATGTTTTTGGGTTTGAGATGCAGCGTGCTGGCGCAAATCTTTGCCGTTAGTGAGGTTACTGCAGTCATATAAAGCTGATCTGATGGGCCTAAATCGCCTAGGTCAGACTCCGCTACACTGGGCATGCATGTCAGGTGACCTCGGTTGTGCAGCTCATCTGATCCAAGCCGGTGCAGACCCCTTGATCCAGGTATGATCCTGTCCGCTGTGCGCTTGTACTCTTTCTTGCAGCACGGAATGGTCCCCATAATCGCGCGATCATCCAGCTTAGTCTTGTTTGGTCGATTGCATCATTGCAGGATGCGCAAGGCTTCTCCCCAGCACATGCCGCAGCCCAGTTCCAGCACGCCAACGTGTTGGCATTACTTCATTATCACGGCGTTTCCCTGAATGAATCAGACAACAAAGGTCGGACGCCTCTGCACTGGGCTGTATCCGTCAGTGCCACCACCATCACGCAGTTCCTGCTGCAAATAGCGCGGGTAAATCCGTTGCCGGTCGATTTCGAGCTGCGCACCCCGGTGCATTTCGCAGCGGCGAAGGGATTGCTGCCGTGCCTCAAGACATACGTGCGCACTGTGAAGCGAGTAAGATGACAGCTCTTCATATGGGGTCTTTTCCGTTCTTGCGTTGTGCATGCATTGTGGATTGTTTAACTTTCACGCAGACGTGTTGCTTATTTTGATAACAGATCTACGGCCCATCGATGATAGTCAAGAGTCTTCTTCAACACGACAAATATGACAAGCTGCCCATGGATCTGGCGCTGTTTCAACCGGATGATAAACCCTTATTTCACGTGACTGACTATATTTTCGTCACGCTACAGAGAGACCGCTACCACATGGCCACTCGCGCAGGGTACGTAGCCGTTGCAGATGTGTCTAGCATAATACGGATTCCAGGCGCGGGCACCAATTTGAGCATGTCTTATGTGCATGGAAATGCAGCGCGTGGCTTTTGGTACAGATGCCTCTTCGCTGGCTAGAGCGATGGCAGGGGCGTCTTTCCCGCAAGCGCGTGTTGATGTGGCTATGGGTGCTGGGGTCTCACGCCGGAGCGCTGGTGCATGCGGTGCTTCATCTCATGAATGCGCAGAACCAAGATGCAAGCGGTGAGTCGCCAGTCTAGATCTTCTAAGCAACCATCACTGCTTAGTTAATACTATTTCCCATTATGCGGTTGAATTGTGCGACAGGCTACGCCGCTGCCATGGCCGTGATTGCAATCATAGGCGCCTCAGCCATCGCCTACATGTGGTCATGCTTCCGCGATCCGGGCTATGTGTTTCCGGATGTCCGGTTGTTCCGCACGGGTGATGATGATCGCTCGGGAGGTGCACCGGCGGCAACCGGAAGGTCTGCAGGACTGTTGCTTGTGAAGATGGATGACTCTGTCCAATCTGCCCGCACCTCCACGGATGCGAACGAGCATCGCGACCTGTCGCAGATTCCTGGCGAATGCTTTGCAATCACTGCACCCCTCGCCGGATCCCAAGCTAAAGCCTCAGCGCTGCTGAACCGCGTGTCGCCGCCCGCTGACCCAGTCGGAATGGCGCTGGCTGCCGGACATGCGGAGCAGGTGTGCTTGCTCTGCGCTGCCGTCTATCCACCCGACGTCACAGCGGCTCCTCCTCTTGCCTCCGCAAATGCCGGTGACCGCATACTCTCTTTAGGGCAATCGGACCATCTGGCCAAGCACTGCAAGAAATGCAATCGGTACGGAAACGTTCGCTTTGCTTATCTATCTTCGTAGCGTCCCTTTCGCTTTGCTGGTCTGAGTCTTTGCTAATCCAACGGGTTGTCGGATGTGTTATTTTGCCAAAAGCTGCGTGCGGGGTCTGGAGCACCATTCCACGTTCCTCAATAACTGCTGCGGAGCACATAATCGTCTCTGGTTCGTCATTTCGCTCACCGCTGTTGCCCTCGTGACAATGGTGTCCTCTGCTCTGGCCGCGTACGACATTATTGGTATGCGTTGTTTCAAGTTGTCTGGGAAAGTGTCGGTTCACAACTCAGGTGTCGTCGTGGATGTTATCATTCTGATCGATTACGAACCCTTGCTATCCAATCCGTGCTTAAGATCATCTGCTGTGCGTGTTTTCATATAGCGTATTCTCGCAAGGACAATGGTGGTCTATGGGTGCTCATCTGCAACAACGTCATCCTATTGCTGAGCTGCGTCATCATTATGCACGATACCAGATCGCTCTTTCGTCGCGTGGGTCAGCATCTGCTGCATATTGTGCAGTCGGTGCGGTGTTGCATACAGCGCGCAGCTGCGAGCCCCAATTGATCATGTAGATTTCTTATGTTGTGTGCACTGCGTGGGATAAATTAAAGCGCACAAGTCACGTACTCGAGTGCGCTGCGACGCGTATTGCGAATTTGTTCGCCAGCGATCAGTTCAAAGAACTCGAGTTTCTGGATCCAACTTCTTGCGATACCTGATGGTGTAGCAATTGAGCGGCAACGAGGACTTTCTCAACGTCAAAGCTTGTTTGCTTGCTGATTGCGGTGAACTATGCGATCGTCTATAATCCGATCATTCGCGCGCTGGACGAGGAGTTCAAGCGGGTCCAGGCGATTTTGCCGTTCGATGTGATGCGAAGTGCTGCAGCGTTGACAAGACTGGTTCAGAGGTGATTGAGTGTCAATGAGCTTTAGTAGGTACAATACAATTGAAAGCATTGAAGAAGCAAACGATGCGCTGAGAAGGGTTTGAGAAAGTTCGCTCGGTGATCCGGTGCATTGGACGCTCCCGCTAAGCAGGAAGGCACACGAAGCAGCGGCTATCTACTGCACTGATCGATAACTTGCCCACGCTGGTATCAGATAGCAACAGTGTAGCATCACGGACAAACTGTCATGAATGGGTTTGGTCTGGAAGGTGCTTTCTTTTTGGCGAAGGAGTACAGTGGGCGATCAAGTGACCCTCCACGACCACTGGTGCCCAATGTTTTTCTGCAAGTTGCAGTTTTGAATGACCTGTGCTGGAGTAATGTCCATGGCTTTCAAAATGTTTCTCATGTCGTAAATCGCAATCAACGAATCTGTTTCGATTTTAATCTTTCGCTCGTATAATCACCGTCGAGAGAATGTTGAGGTTTATCATACTTTCGAAGAATCAGTTTGGTTGGGCGAATATTAATGGCTTCTTCAGCCCAATACCAGATCAGGCTTTCCGTCAGCCATCTTTCTTTGGCAACTACATCGCACCCGTACCAGATCTTCCGCCCCGTTTTTGATGCTGCTGTGAAGAAGTTTCTTGCACTTTCGAGCGGCTTCATTCACACTTGCAAACGTCTGACATTCACCCGTGTTTGGATCGGTCAGCGCCACTCGACCTTCCTCGCGTTGAAAGAAGTCTGGCTCTGGCTCGACGATGGCCCGCGCGGTGGCTTGCGCCCGTGATTTTGCCTCAAAGTCAAACTTCACTGGCGCTGGTTGGTCGAACAAATCGGATTGCTCTTGATCGAACCAGCTGAAACAAACGAGCGTCATTCAAGTTCGGATCTTGTCCATGTACTGGTGCACATCTGCATGTAGCCTACGGTACCAGTCGATACACCATGCGAACGATCTGTTTACGATTGGTCTCCCCTTTGTACTCTTCGTAAAGTGCCAACCAAGAAGGGACGACCTGGGTCACCGGTAGGCCTAGCGGTGCCTCATTTCTCGAAAGTTCAGACGGTGCCATCGTTGACGAATCAGACCGTGCCATATTTTGTGGCTCGACCTTCTTCTTTTCGTTCACTACAACGTTTTGCTTCACTGTGGTTGGTTGATTTGGTTTCAGTGCTTGGGCATTATCGAATTTGCTGCATATCGGCTTGACTGCTTTGGGTTTACAGTTTTGTTCACACTTTTGCTCGTGAGCGGTCCGAGACTGAATGGTGGTGAAACTCCGACCACACTCTTTACATAAAATTTTCACTTTGCTGGGATTCATCGGACACGTTTTGGTGTGCCGGTACATACAAGATTTTGTCTTATACTCTCTTTGACGGAACTTGCACGAGATCATCGTACTTTACGAAGAGGAATGCTTAAGTCGCATGACTAAGCGATATAGGGACCAATGACCCACACTGTGATCATTTTTTTCATAACTACGACTCAGGGTAAAGTCCAAAGTTCAAATTCTTACTTCTCAAACTTGATTTTTCAAAAATCTATCCTATCTACGCCAAGACTTCTGGACAGCTACCGTAGGCCTAGCTGGTGACTTCGACATACGATTGCAACTGCACTGTCGAACTTGGAAGATCTTAGACATGTGACCACTTGGGTGGGACTAGCAGCATAACAAAAGTCCCATTATCATCTTTGCCCCGCGTGCATGAGGTTCGGCGCAATCACAACTCCACCACCACCGATGCCGATATTGACATTCAAGCCGCAAGAATACAGCTCCACCTCGTCCGGCACAGCCTGTATGAGGCGAGGAGGCTGATTCCACTCGGCATCATGTGGACGGACGAAGATCAACCGAATGTTCCACTCCGGCAAAGCAGCGAAAAGATCAGACCACACATATGCATCCGACAGAGTGCTCGGCCGCGACGGAGAGCTGCACCAGATAGGCGACCTTTGCATTCGGAATAAAGTGCAACAAGATGGAATCAAACAGGATGTTCGTCGGATTGAGAGAGATAAGATGAAGTGAACAGCGTTTCTCCTGAGCCAAATCCGCGGCGATCTGGATGTCGTTCTTGTAGTTCGCGAAAAACATCACGCCAGGCCGATTCGTGTCGTTGAAAGACGGTGGGAACGTAGCCTCGATAACTTTGTTCCCGCACTGCGGTTGGCTGCCCCGTTTGTCGGTAGGCCAGCGTACTGACAGCTTTACAGGCGGCAAATATAGCAGCGATCGGCGAACAAACAGCTCGAAAAAGTTACCATACGCTGAGCCGAATGCGAGTTGAAGTACGGTGATGGACGCACGATCCAGCCGGTGAAGATAGTCCGCAATCACGAATCGAGTTAACGCAGAGGCGGGGAGCATGAAAATATCACGTCTTGGCCCCAAAACGTGCTGGTGAACAAAGAGTGACGACAGTGAGCGATCGTGTAGATTGGCAAAGCCCACCCGGGCTGCACCTAAACCCGCGATGAAGCGGTTGAAAACAGAATCAGGTAGCTCGAGCCCAAGCTGGGTGCAAGCGTACACCACGGCCTGCTCTTCACGGCTGTCTTGCCCGCACACCGCCATCAGCCGACCTGGGTCAGAGTGCAACATGTGACGAACCCAACGAATACACCCTCCAAACACCGCGTACGCGTGCTTGATTTCGAGTTCCTGGTCACGCAAAGACCCTCGTTGCAAAAGCGCTTCGGCTTCCGCATACGTCCATGAAGAGAGTGTCGCCTGCGTGTACGGATACTCGGGGGGATATCCCCCCGGATCGCTGCCATAGTGGAACTTGCCAGCAGAATTGTCAGAGGCAGTCACGACAATCAGATCCCCGTACGCCTCCAATTGAGGACTTTCGATGCGCGTCTTATACCCATCAATCAAACAAAAATCGACATGAACGTTGTCTTGATAGATGTCCATCACCTCCAGCTGGCGAGTAAGAATATTCACTCTGACAAAGGCATCAGTGTTCTTCGCGTTATCGACCTCCTCTTTTCGCAACCGGAATGTAACAACCGGATATGCGGCATTTCGAGCGCTTTCGGTCTGCTGCAGCCGTTGAAGGTAGCGCAAAATCCAGTAACCATGCATGAGCGATTTTCCGATGCCAGCAGTACCGTCGATAGCTATGGCTTTGTATCCAGCAGCAACGGTAGCATCAAACAGACGGTCGTACTCTGGACGCGCCAGCAACGTTGACTCCTTGCCGTTGAGCCAGCGCGCGTCATCTGGCAGAGTAATCAATTTGAACTGCTCAGGGCCATTCACGTAAACGGTTTTGGCTTCGGATACAGCGCTTGAAGCAAGGGATACGCCGGCAGCGGCGGCCGTGCCCGAAGCGCTACTGTCTACATGCATAGGAGCGACACCAGCTGATTCGCTTGCAGACGACGTGGGCGTGATTCCAAAATGGACTTGAGATGTGTTGCTCTCAGAAGAGAAGCTCAAGTGTCGCAACAATCCCTCAAAGAACACCTGGCAGCCGAAAACAGGGTCAGCACTCACAGCGTCGGATAGCAAAGTGTTGTGTGAATGAGCGCTTGCCTGAAGTGCATGCATATATGCCTTCTGTTCTGGAGTTGCGTCAGCTGCTGCGGGTCCAGATGCAACGAAAACGCATCAGGATAAGGCACCGAAAGCGCACAGGAAAAAGTAGACACCAGCACCATGGACAGCATAGCAATCTGGACCTTGTGAGCCGGCTGGAGCAGGACGCAATGAGCGAATGAAAAACGGGAAACCTACGATCGTGTCGCCGAGACAGCTTGACCACTTTGGCCGGCTGCGAACGAAGCCATTGTTTTTCTTTGCGCAGCTCGCCACTCCCAAACAAGACCACAGGGTCTGATCTTGCATAAACTGACCAAGGAGAGAAAACACGAAATCAGCCGAGGGATGCACGCGCGGAGCAGTAGCGCAAACTACGTACGACGCTCTTGCAGCAGTGAAGCAAGTTGTTCTTCCAGCGCAGCCAGCCGGCGCAAGTGCAAATTTTTTGCGGGTTCGTTCGTTTCGACCCGCCACTCTGCCTCCGCTTGCTCGATTCTTTGCTTTGTAACTTGTATTTGCGTATCCAAGGTGTCTGGCGTAGACGTCAAGGGAGTTGTGCTTTCCGCCATTTTCTGCAAATCACCTAGACAACGAAGCACGTGCTGAATGTGGAACGCCTTCCCGGTCCAACTGTGTAGCTTTGGCTCGGCTTCTTCAAGGTTCGTTGGACAAGTGTCCATTGACGTATCAGTGCATCGCTTTGATAAGCGGTGCCTGTCGTTTGCGTTGCTTGTGCCAGCTTCGCTGGAACATCGACGCATGCAGACCAGTCATCTTCGGCTGATCTTCAAGGTCCTTGCTTCACTGAACGAGAAAGCACTCGTCATGGTATGTCAGCTGAAGCACGCTGAAATTGACTGAATGGTTTTTTCAATTGAGAACTTGGCGACGCATGTGCTTGGCGGTAGATCCATGCCTGGACCTCAAGCGAGCGCTGCTGTCGCGGCTGGTACTGTTGTATCGGGCCCTAGAAGGGCAGATCTCACTGGCTGACGTGATTACACCTTCTACATCATTATCCTCAAGCGTTGCAGCAGCATCTACCGATGCATCATCACAAATGATATCGACAAGTCTGCGAAATCAGTGACAGGCGTTCGTGATCTCTTCGTTTGTGTAACCGTGAGCGCGTGCTCGTTTGCGTTTCAAATTCCTGCCTTGGACTGGTGTATGTCGATCATTTC
>ENA-ORBV01015845-ORBV01015845.1-microbial-mat-metagenome-genome-assembly--contig:-NODE-15845-length-11029-cov-23.391801_pt1 | contig 11029 bp, 9 predicted proteins | sample MGYA00237777_ERZ505514 | MGnify/ENA primary metagenome ERZ505514 (study PRJEB26160, sample SAMN06269048) | microbial mat metagenome | isolation source: Oligotrophic lake microbial mat | place...
GGTTGCGCAGAAGACGTGGGTGGCGTCCGTCGCCACGCGCCAGGGCGAGGGCCTCGAAGAGCCGAGGCACGCGTTGAATAGAGGACCGTGTGGTTGTCGCGGCCGGCAATTGCTCGAACAGATCGATCGCCCGGCGCTGAAGTCCCTTCCGAGCGAACCTTACGAGTTCTCCGAATGGCGGACGTGCCGTCATCAGCTCGCCAGTCGCCGCATTGACCTCCGCCAGGCTGTAAAAGGTTCGGTGACGAAGCCGCCCGAGAAGCCATCTCTCGACGATGAGCACCGCCTGCTCGACCTTCGCCTTATCCCGCGGACGTCTCGGCCTCGCTGGTAAAATGGCGGTGTCGTAATGCGCCGCCATCTCGGCGTAGGTCCGGTTGACCTGGGGGTCGTAGAGACAGGCCTTGATCACGGCCGTCTTGGTATTGTCCGGCACGAGCAAATGCGGAACGCCGCCGATTGCCGCGAAGGCATGGACATGGGCGTCGATCCAGTCGGGGAGCGCCTGCGTCCAACTCGCATGAGCAAAAGTGAAGCTCGACGCGCCGAGCACGGCGACAAAGACTTGCGCGTTCCTGATTTCGCCGGTCAGCCGGTCGATGACGACTGGAACCCCATCGCCGGCGTAATCGACGAACAGCCGTTCGCCGGCCGCGTGCGTCTGCCGCATCGTCGGCGACAACTTCGATTCAAAGCCGCGATAGAGCTCGCAAAACCGCGAATAGCTGTAACCGCCAGGATTGGCGGCGATATATTCATCCCAGACGATCACCAGGGTGACGTGCTTGCGCTTCAGCTCCCGATGAACCGTCGGCCAATCCGGCTCGACGTGGCGGCGATGGCCCCGCTTGGTCCCATGATTGGCGTAAAGCGCCGCCTCCAGGTCGCCGTCGCTCATCCCGTTAGGCAACGGCCAACCCAGCCCGCCGACCTCGAAACGCCTCAACGTCTCGCGCACCGTCGAGGCGGCAACCCCCAGCCGACGCGCGATTTCCCGCGTTGGAATGCCGCCGGAAAACTTTAAACGAATGATCTCGCGCACCTGGCGCATAGCAACTCTTCCCGCTGGCATAATCACTCCCTTGGATTGCCAAAGGAGGGACCCTAAACAGGCCAGCGGAGGCGCTCGTCGCCATTCCAGACCCCGGGCGGGATTATTCCGTTCCGGTGGGCGGCATCATCTCGTTATGGTGGGCGGCATCATTCCGTTACGGCGGGCGACATCATCTCGTTATGATGGGCGGCTTGAGTAGGAATCAGCATGCCAAAGGGCATACGACAAGCTGGATCGGCTACAAACTGCACATCGACGTCGCCGATGGCGACATTCCGGTGTCGTGCCTGTTGACCTCGGCGTCGCTGCACGACAGCCAGGCGGCGATCCCGCTGGCGACGATCACCGCGGAGCGCGTGACCAATCTCTACGATCTCATGGACAGCGCCTACGATGCGCCTGAAATCCGCGCCCGGAGCAATGCGCTCGGTCATGTGCCGATCATCGATAGTAACCCGCGGCGCGGCGGCAAGGTTGTGGACCAGGACGAGGCGCGGGCAAAGCGGCGCGCCAACTATCGGCTGGCAGAAGACCTGCGCTACAACGAACGTAGTGCCGCCGAGCGGGTCAACAGCAGCTTGAAAGACAGCTACGGCGGCCGGTCCGTGCGGGTGCGCGGCCACGACAAAGTATTCTGCCACCTGATGTTCGGCATCCTGGCGCTGACCGTGGAGCAGCTCATGCGACTGGTGACGTAGCCGCGCCCGGTCGCTGGTACGCGTCACAGTCGAGATCGGCAACCGGACATGCCACCGGCAAGCCGCGCCGGAGGTCCGCCAAGAATCGTCGTAAAATGACAGGTCTCACCTGCTGCGCCCCTCAAACAGGCAAACGCTTCCCCGCGCCCGCCCTACCGTCGAGAGTTTTGCAAGAGGCTCGGCTGGTTGAATTTAATGAGATAGGGTTTGACGACCGGGGTTGGCTCCAGATGGGCGTGAAAATGCTCGGGTAGCCGAGCGTAGCTGTTGGAAAATGCCGCGATAGTGGGGGCTGCGTGTTCCGTGGTAATAAAATCGGCCATGCGGGAGATATAACACCCGCCGTGGTCGGATAGTAGAGCGGGATGGCGGGATCGACCTCTCGGGACCAAGCCCGCGTTGCGTAGGAATTTCACGACCGTCATGCTCAGGCGCCCAGGTGAGCCCCGGCCAAGTGGCGGGCTATGTCGGGCCTCAATTGGAATTCGTATCCTCTCCACCTACTCCGCCGTCTACAACGTCTTCAACACCCAACAGCCCCACCGGGTTAAGCTGACAGGACCCCCGACCGCCGGGCATTGCCATGCATGTGCAGTGGTTTGCGCCATACGGTCGCGAGCCACGGCTGGTTGTGGCGCGGTAGTCCCGGCGGGCGGTAATAATGCCGGATCTCCAAGAATCCCGCCTCGGTGACGTAATCGCGCCATGTGTCGAGATCGAGGTAGCAGCCATAGCGGTCGCCGCTCAGGCCTTCTTCGTTGTTTCCGCGTGGGTTCGAGCAGAAAAGAACGCCCCGAGGCTTCAAGGTTGCCGAGAGTTCGAGCAATACCCTCGGCAACTCCTGACTCGGCACGTGGAATAGAGACGCATTGGCAAACACGCCGTCAAAGCGGCCGTCCGGCAAGGTCATTGTGAGAAAATCCTGGTGGAGAACCTCACACCCGGAGAAGGAACGTGCCATGGCCACGAATTCATTCGATCCGTCTAAACCTATGGCCTCATACCCCAATGAACGAAAATGCCGGAGGTCTCGACCGGGGCCGCAGCCAAGATCGAGAATGGAAAATGGCGGCTCGCCCTCGATCGCGTCCAGCAACGCCCTATAGTTCTGGCTGACGTCGTGATCTCGGGTGCCGTCGCAGAAATCTTCAGCCGCCCGGTCATAATGGCCGATGGTTGCTTCAGAGATGCGCCGCAATTGTGCTTTATCGAGCGCATTAGACGATTTGTCGGTGTCGGGATTATCTTTGGGCTCCGCTGTGCGGTCGCCTTCCCTACCCGAACGATAGCGCTTGACGCCCGTGCTGCTGAGGAATTTGGCCACGGTCGCACCAGTCCAGCGCCGGCCCTTGTGGGTGCTGATCCCGTTGGCGTTGAAATGTTCGGCGATGGCGTGGGGAGCAGTCATTCCCGCCGCCTCGGCGGCCTCGACTTCGACGACGAGATGCCGCACGAACGCCTCGATTTCCTGTCGCCGTTCGGACATTCCCTAACTGCTGCCGGCATCTGCTGGAAACAGACGTATGATCGCCTGAACGAGGGGCTTCATGCTGTAAGACGTGTCGGGCATCGCGTCGGGAGACACGCCGAGGCGCGCGAGCGCGTCAGCGGCCACTGGCCCGATCACGGCGACCTTGGTGCGCGCAAGTCCTTGTCTCAGCGTTTCGGCGAGTCCGGTTTTCTCGGCAACCTCGCCAAGCCGCTTGACCTGGGGCGAACTCGTGAATGCAATCGCAGCAAAGCGCCCCTCTCCCAGCTGGCGGATAAGCGCCTCGACGCGGTGGTCGTCGGCATCTGAGGAATATATGTATGGCGCAACTATAGCGACCATGGCCCCATGCGCTTCAAGGAAGGCAACAAGCTTCTGGTTTGGCTCCTGCCCGTAGATCTGTACGCTTACCGAACGCTCGTGCATGGTATTGTCCGCAAGCGCAGCAATGATCCCGTCCGTAGTCGGAACTTTGACGGCGAGATCGGAGGAAAGTCCGATCTCGCGAAGGGCGCGCACGGGTTTGGGCCCACGCGTGATCTTATTCACTCGGCCGAGCGCGGCCACGAAATCGTCTCTCAGGCCGGCGCGATCCGCAAAGCCCACGAGCCGCCGAATGCCCTCGCCGGTATACAGGATCAGGTCATCGCACTCGCCCGCGATGACGCGCCGAATCCAAGCCTCGACCGGTGCCGAATCTGGCGCGTCCCGGATGGCCACGAGCGGACAGCGCACAGCCTCGGCGCCTTCCCTCTCAAGCATTCGTGCGAGGAGGTCTAGCTCACGGCATTCAGCAAGCGCGATCCTGCGATTTGCGAGCGGCCCGCTCATGAAGGTTCTCCGACCAGCTGATGGAACATTCCGGGGTACGTCCTTCGAAGTGCACAAAGATTATGCCGCTGATTTGACGCTCTCAACCACGCTGGGATTCCTTTTGCGAAATCGCGAATTGTGCCCCATGCTCTATCATGTGCTGCTAGATAACGGGTAAACCGGAGAGGCGCTGTTTCATCCAGCTGATCAACCCCCCGCGAAGCAAGGACAGCACCTGTCGCGGCGACATGTAGTGACGCATCTGGAACTTGTACTGGCGCGTGACGTTTTCGACTATCAGTTCGCCCCCCTCCGTCAGCACGCGCCGCAGGTCGGTCAGGCGCAGCACGTCGCCGGCCTGGATGCCGTCGTAGTCCGCAGGATCGACGAAGGTCAGCGGCAGGACGCCGAAGTTGATCAGGTTTTGCGAGTGAATCCGCGCAAAACCCTTGGCTAGAACTGCGCGTAACCCAAGATACTGCGGGCCCAGAGCAGCGTGCTCGCGGCTCGAGCCTTGCCCGTAATTGCTCCCCCCCAGTACAACGTGGCCCGGCACCTGCTTGGCTCGCGCGGCATAGGTGGGATCGAGCCTGTCGAATGAGAACTCGGCGATCTTGGGAATGTTGCTCCGGAACGGCAGCACGCGCAACCCTGGCGGCATGATCTCATCGGTCGAAACGTCGTTCCCCACCTTGAGTAGAACCGACACTTCGATCTCATTAGGCAGCGGCTCGAAGTTCGGCAGCGAAGCGATGTTCGGGCCCTTCACGAGGTCCACGTGCAGCGCCTCCTCAAGCGGCAAGGGCGGCATGAACATCGCGCGGTTGATAATCGGGTGGTCCGGGTCCGCGATGCGTGGATAGGGGATGCCAAGTGTGCGCGGGTCGGTGATAACGCCGGTGAGCGCCGACGCCGTGGCGGTCTCCGGACTGACCAGACACACCTTGTCTTCGCGCGTGCCGGAACGGCCGGGGAAGTTGCGCGGCACCGTGCGCAGAGAGAGTTCATTTGTGGCCGGCGCCTGGCCCATGCCGATGCAGCCGTTGCAGCCGGCCTGGTGCAGCCGCGCGCCGGCGTGCAGCAGATCGGCGATGTGCCCGTCGCGCACCAGGGTTTCGAGCTGCGCCCGGGACGTGGGGTTTACGTCGAATGAAACGCGGTCGTTCACTTGCCGACCCTGCACCATCATCGCGGAAACGGCGAAGTCGCGGTAGCCGGGATTGGCCGACGAGCCGATGTACGTCTGGTAGATCCGCTCGCCCGCGACTTCGCTGACCGGGCGCACGTTCCCCGGGCTGGACGGCATGGCGATCAGCGGCACGAGGCTCGCCAGATTGATCTCATCGTGCATGTCGTAGGTCGCGCCCGTATCTGCGACCAGTTCGACCCAGTCCTCTTCTCGCTGCCAGGCGCGCAGGAAGCGGCGCACCTCCTGATCGGAAGGGAAAACGGTGGTGGTCGCGCCCAGCTCGGCGCCCATGTTGGCGATCACGTGTCTATCCATCGCGCTCAGCGTGGCTAGCCCCGGTCCGTAATACTCGACAATCCGGCCCAGCCCGCCCTCCACGCCGTGGCGGCGCAGCATCTCCAGGATTACGTCCTTGGCGCTCACCCAGTCCGGCAGGCTGCCGGTGAGCTTCACGCCCCAGATCAGGGGCATGCGCGTAAAGAACGGCTCGCCCGCCATTGCCAGCGCCACTTCCAGCCCGCCGGCGCCGATGGCCAGCATGCCAATCGCGCCGCCCGCTGGCGTGTGACTGTCAGAGCCGAGGAGCGTCTTGCCCGGCTTGCCGAAATTTTCCTGGTGGCACGGATGACTCACTCCGTTTCCAGGCCGTGAGTACCACACACCGAATCGCTGACAGGCGCTACGCAGGAAAAGGTGGTCGTCCGGGTTCTTGAAGTCCTCCTGGATGATATTGTGGTCAACGTACTGGACGCTCACCTCGGCCTTCACCCGGTCCAGGTCCATCGCCTCCAGCTCCAGCATCACCAGCGTGCCGGTGGCGTCTTGGGTAAGCGTCTGGTCAACGCGGATCCCAATCTCCTCGCCGGGCTTCATGTCACCGTGCATTAGATGCGACTTGATCAGCTTCTGCGTGACGTTCATGATCATGATCATTCTCCCAAGTTCGATGAGATTACGGAATCACACAAAGTTACTAACCCGGCCATCAAAGACATCTCATGAGCGTCGCAGCTAACTGACACACATTGGCTTCTCTAGCGGGCAGATGTTTGGTTATCAGCAAGCGCGATCCTGCGATTTGTTAGCGGCCCGCTCATGAGGTTTCCGCGATCAGCTGATGGATCATTCCGGGGTGCGTCCTTCGGAGTGGACAAGGATCATGCCGCCGCTTGATCCGGAAGCCCGTCATCAAGATTCGGCCATAACTCCAAACCCGGCCCACGGTCCAATCAGCAGCCTGATCACTGTTCACCCCGAGGAGCCCATTCCAAATGGGGGTCACGGGTGGAAGCGATTTGACATCGGAATCTGCAGGCAGCCGACCATGGCTTGCTAAATCCGGCTCAAGACGTAGCGGGCGTTCGAGTCTTCAGACTGTCGACGGCGTGCACCGGCGGCGCGTCACCCTGCATCAAGTGGGCGATTGCGCCGTACACCAGCCGCTGGCTCTCGAGCAGGCTCCTGCCGGCGAACACGGGCGACGTCACTTCGATGCTGAAGTGTCCGCCGCCGCCGGTGACTGCGGCCCGTGAATTGTGAATCTGCTGCTCAATGGCCTCGCGCAGCGCGTCGATGACGGAACCCTGGAAGTCGGTTGGATGTGATGACATGGTGGTCCCTTTATGTGGCAGTGCCGTGGTCTGCGCCAATGAGGCTCTGGAGCTCTCCCGACGCATTCATCTCGCGGACGATGTCGCAGCCCCCGATAAACTGCCCGCCAACGTACAGCTGTGGAATCGTCGGCCACTGGGAGAACTCCTTGATCCCATCCCGCAACTCGGGTGAATCCAGCACGTCGACGGTTTCGTAGCTCGGCAGCAGCTTATCGAGGATCTGCACGACCTGACCGGAGAATCCGCACTGTGGCATCTGGCGATTGCCCTTCATGAACAGGACGACCCGGTTACTCGCCAGGAGCTCGGAGATCTGTTTCCGGAGTGATTCGTTCAGCGCAATAGTGGTCATTGTTTTTCCTCCAAGTGGTACGCGGGTAACGTGGTGAGCCGTCGGTCTTCGACGGGGCCACCGACGGTGAAGTGGTAGAAGCTTTGCCAGTCGCGTGAAGAGATGCCGAACACCTCGTGTACGGGATCATCGAAGTAGCAGCCGATCCCGGTCGCGCGAATGCCCGCCTCTTCAGCTTCGAGGTACAGCACCTGGCCTACGAGACCGGCCTCCCAGAAGAGATTTCGATAGAACGCAGCGCCGTAGGCAACCAAGCTGTCCCTGTAGTCGGCGATCATCGCCAGGCTGAACGCCCCATCTCCCGCGATATCCTGACCGCAGGAAACGCTCGCAGCCAGAGCGCGGTAGTCCCCTTCTTGGAGCAGGTACAGCGGGAGTCCACGCGGGCACGACGCAGGGCGCCGCCACAGGAACTCACGCTGCATCGCTTGCCGGAGTGGCTCGACCTTCTCCGGATCGCGAGCAAGCGCGTAGAGACCCGGTGCAAGGTCGTTTACGCGGTGTACGAAGAGGCCCAGGTGGATGCGTGGGCGCCAGGGAACGGCGTCCCACGGCATCGATCGCCCGTCTCGGGTGGGCATAAGACGAGCGAGCATCCGGTAAAACGTCGCAGCGGAAATTGTGGTGGATGCGTCCATACTCACTGCGCTTCTGCGCCCCAGGATGACGCTCGAAGCGGTGAACGCACCGGATCGAACGGGCGGCTCGAAGAGTTCTCTCTCAGAAGGGAACCTGGAGAAATCTTCGTCGATCGCAGTCGTCGAATTCGCAGTGGCTGCGGCCACCTCGTCGATCACCGGCCAGTCGACGCCATGCTCAGGACTCAGTACGTTGGCCGTGCCGTACCAGCGTGAAGCGGCCCCTTGGGATACTACCTCTTTGGACAAGCAGAGGCCCCGGTCACTGGCCCAGTTCCCCCGGACGACAACTGCCAGGAGTTCGGGACGTTCTCGCTCCGCGCCGGCGTAGCGGTCGAGTCCGAGAAGCTGTGACATGGCGTCCACACGGTCGAGGAGGAAGAGTTTCCAGCCCAGGGCGGCAGCCGCGAAGCGCAGAGTCCCAAGGGCATGACCGACGTCGTGTTGGCAGTACCGGAACGCACGCTCGCCATACTTCCAGGCCTCTCGCCAATGAATGGACGAGAGCCCCACGAGGAATGAACCCTCCGGAAACGCGGCCATCAAGGCAGTCCAGACCGACGGGTCAACATCTGATCGACGTTCGAGACCGTGTTCCTTCGGTGCGTAGTGATAGACGCCGGGACGGTCGTGGATGGCGCCAATGGCTGGCAGGAACGCATATCCCTCGGTCGGGTGCAGGTTCCCGCTCGAGGGGTTGACGCGAAGAGACCACGTCGTTTCGCGGAACCGTTTCCACGCTGTCAGCGAGAGGGCGTGGCGGAGGAACAGCGAGATGGAATCAATCGAAAGCGGGGCTGGCTCTATGCTGTCGGCGACGTAGAGTTGCCAGTACGGAAGTATTTGCTCCCTCTGCGGGAAAGGCAGGTGAACGAGCGGCGCTCCATCGTAACGGCGGAACGGATTCGGCTGTGTTGCCCAATCCATGGTGCTGGCCGAAGCAGCGAAGCGGTGGTAATCGTGCTTCGTTCGCTCGTGGTAGGCCATCACGATTTCCTGATTCTTGAGTCCGTCGTCATCCATGACTCTCTCCATCACGTGCCGCAGCCGTGCTGCAGCGCTCGCGGAGTGCCTCCGCAGCATCCTGACTAGGACTTCGGTCGCGCCGCCCGCACCTGGGCGGCCCATAAGGTCATGCCGTAGTGTGATCGCCGCTACCCTCCAATGTATGACATCTCAATCTTCTCGACTGCAGGCAGAAACCCCTCCGTCATCGCGCTCCTTAATTCCGAATATCGATCGCCCCGCGCCCGCCAAATATGGGCGATGGCGGTAGAAATTTCCTCATCCGAGCACCCGCCCCGCATCAATGTACGCAGGTCGTGGCCACCCGTTGCGAACAGGCACGTGTAGAGCTTGCCTTCAGTCGAGAGCCGGGCACGGGTGCAGGAGTGGCAGAAGGTCTGGGTGACGCTGGAGATGACCCCGATTTCTCCACTGCCGTCTTGATAGCGCCAACGCACGGAGGTCTCCCCAGTGTAATTGGGGGCGATTTCTTCCAGTGCCGTCTCGGCCCTGATACGGCGCACGACTTCGGCCGAAGGGATAACTTCACCCATCTTCCAGCCATTCGTGGCGCCGACATCCATGTATTCGATAAAACGCAGAATGAAGGGTGAGCCTTTGAAGTGGCGCGCCATCGGCACAATATCCTGATCGTTGATGCCCTTTTTGACCACCATGTTAATTTTAATCGGGCCGATGCCCACTCGATGAGCGACAGCTATGCCTTGCAATACTTCCGCGACTGGGAAATCAACATCGTTCATGAGCTTGAAGGTCGTATCATCCAGCGAGTCGAGCGACACGGTCACGCGCTTTAGACCTGCGTTTTTCAGCGCTTGTGCTTTTTTGGCGAGCACGGAGGCGTTGGTGGTCAGGGTCAAGTCCAACTCGCGGCCGTCCGGTGTTTTCAAAGCGCTTAACATCTCGACCAATTTCTCGATATTTTTGCGTAACAGCGGCTCGCCGCCGGTCAGACGGATTTTTTCGACGCCGTGCGCCACGGCCAGTCTGGCGATGCGGGTCATTTCTTCAAACGATAGCAGCGAAACCTTCGGAAGGAATACGTAGTCTTTGCCGAAGACTTCTTTTGGCATGCAATACACGCAGCGGAAGTTGCAGCGGTCCGTGACCGAGATGCGCAGGTCGCGCAATGGGCGTTTCAGCGTATCGGTGACCAAGCCGGCGGGGGCTTCAAGATTTGACGGGATGGCCGCCACCCCGTTGGAATAACGGTTCTCGGCAATAGGGATAATATTTTCGATCATGGGATCACTCTTGTCCTAATTAGGCGCGAGACGTTGAACCCAAATGTGTAAGGGTGATTGGATACCGAACCGCTTAACCATATGACAAGTGAGCACCTCTCTACGCCCCGCCGTGAACCGTGGCCGTCGAATTCCCTGGGCAAACGTGCAGATCGCCTGGCAAGGCGAGGTTGCGTCGCGCGAGGACGCGCGACGCTGAATAGAGTGCGCCCCCGGGAGCGTCAGGCCATCGGCGCGCTGCCGGGCACCGGAGCTTGCGTGGCCGCCTGGAACCCGACCTTTCCGTGGGTCCCGTCGCAGAACGGCTTGTTTCCGGATTGGCCGCAGCGGCAGAGGGCGTAGCCATTCTCGGATTTCGGGAACGGATTGCCGGCCGTGTCGAACAGCTGGATGTCTCCCTTCACGATGTAGGGGCCATGCGCCTTCACGGTGATCTTGACGTTCGTCATCTCTTCTCCTCCTGTAGTTTCTGTGGGCAGTCCGCCCGATCTGTGCGGCATGAGCCCGGGAAGGCCCCCGAGCAATCCGGAGATGGAGGGCGCACGCGTTTGGCTGCGGACCCTGCTCTCGTCTTACCATCGTGGTGGCGGGGGAGATCTCGATCGACATCATCTCTTCCTCCTCACAATAGGCCAAGCTGCAATTGGGCAGCCTCGGACATGCGGCTCTGGTCCCAGGCCGGCTCCCAGACGATCTCGATGTCGACGTCGGTGACGCCGGCCACCCCCTGCACCTTGCGGCACGCGTCTGCCTTGAGCACATCGCCCATCCCACAGCCGGGCGCCGTCATCGACATCTTGATCTCGATCCGGTGGCCACCGTCCGCGAGCGGGTGGGCTTCGCAGACGTAGATCAGCCCGAGGTCCACCACGTTGACCGGGATCTCCGGATCGAACACGGTCTTGAGCTTCTC
>ENA-ORBV01015847-ORBV01015847.1-microbial-mat-metagenome-genome-assembly--contig:-NODE-15847-length-11029-cov-5.162619_pt1 | contig 11029 bp, 14 predicted proteins | sample MGYA00237777_ERZ505514 | MGnify/ENA primary metagenome ERZ505514 (study PRJEB26160, sample SAMN06269048) | microbial mat metagenome | isolation source: Oligotrophic lake microbial mat | place...
CCATGTGACATGTCAGGCGCCTTGTTGCTGTTTGTTTGAGTGATTGATTGATTCCTTGATCACCATAATTATCATGGTCGCACCGTACTACTAATGATAGTCAAGTAACATCTCCTCGATCAGACAAGGTACAGTAATTTCAGGGCTCGTTAGTAGATTGCCACTAGCACGAATAGAAGACCAACAATCAGCATCATGTCCTCCCATTTGCTGAAGCTACGCCGCCTGCAGCAAGTGAGTGCAACATCGAAATCAAGGTCGGTTGGTGTCGAAGATTCGTACTTTCGCAGATTCAGGCGGAACCCGTGGTTTCATGTGGCCCTTGGCGGGGCAACCTCATTAATGGCCTATGTGCTGTTGGACGAATCAATAGTCGCCGAAGATGTTTCCCAGAGCAACAATGCCAACACTAGCAATCAGCATGACATGTATTTAGAAGCAGCTCAGCTACTCGAGAAAAATACACAGCAGAAAACGCAATTTCCTCTTCCGATTCTTCCAATAATTGCCTCTCCATTGTTGCAGCCACACCGTTGCGATTGTGAAGCTAGCAAATTCAATCTCTTTGGCCGGATCAGTAGTCTGCGTCGCAGTAACACTATTGAAACTTACAAATCTGAAACGTGTAAACATTCCGTCCGAAGCATGTACAGAGTCAACTGGAAAAAACCCTTGGGGCAAGGTGGTTTTGGTGCTGTGTATGCAGCCACGGATCGCAAGACTGGTGAAAAGGTCGCACTCAAGCAGATATCGAAAAAGTATACAGACAATTTGGGATTCCAGCGTGAAATGGAGGCATTTTTGCATTTGCGAAGACATGGGTGAGTCTATAATGGATTATGGAGACAGTACTACAGCAGAACGACCGTGCAGGATCAGCAGTGAAATGTGCTGCATTGATTATGCTCGCTCATGGGTCGTTTCCAACTTTCTACTGTATTACTTTGCAATACAGAGGGCATCCAAACATATGTGGTCTTCGAGAAAATTTCGATGAAGGAAACTACTTCTATTTTTCCCTAGATTTGGTAAGTTTTTGAAAACCAAGCGCCATCTATGATGACGAACGTTCTAGACTTCTTGGTAGTCCAACTTGACATCAGTGAACGGAAGTATGCTGGCATGGTGGGATGGCACAAGTGAATGAGTAGGTGAAACAACACTTACCCATACAATCTGTTCTATGAAAATCTCCAGATCTCAGGCGGTGAAATGTTTGATCATTTGATTCGGTCCGGTCCCTATTCCGAAGAAGATGCAGCCAGGCTCATTCGAGAGGTTGCCTCCGCCTTGAACTTTTTGCACGGGATCGGATTTGTTCACGGGTAAGCTTGGCTTTGTGTACGTACCTTGTAAACTACCGAAAATGGAAGACGCTGCTAACTGAGTACTCCAATTGCTTGATTTCCTACTTCGCGTAGAGATATGGTCAGTCAGCGTTCAGCACCTCTAGTTGAAAAGCTTGCGTCTGGCAGGTTGTAGCTTTTCTCACAGGTTGCCTCTTTTGCTTAAACGAGTCAGAAACCAGAAAATCTCATGCTTAGCACAGAGAACACTAGCGATTCAGTTATTAAACTGATAGACTTTGGGTGTGCGCAAGTGACGAAGTCCTCAGCCGAAGAACCAGGCGTTGTTGGCTTGACTGCTGCATATTCTTCGCCTGAAATGTTGGCCTTACCTGCAAATCAGCGAAAGAGAATAGACCCACCACTTGGTAGGTGCAGTAATGCGAAATGTTAGCTTGGTGTTGAATCATTGTTTTGAATAGTCCTCTTGATCAGGTTTCGCGTGCCGGGCTCCACTGTCACTGTGTGGTGTCCGCCTTCTATTTAGGACCTTTTTCGTTACCTAAAAATTACGGGAATTGCGTGGAAACCTTTCGCTCATCTTGCACATCACCACTGTCAAAACTCACCAAACTGCAATTTCCCGGCATCTGCAGATATGTGGGCACTTGGTGCGTAGCCTCTGACGCGGTTTTACCTTGTGGCCGAACACAGTTATCTTTTCTCATGGAAATATCCAAATTTCACTTCACCAGGAATCATTTTGCATATTATGTTAGTCGGGTGTCACCCATTTGATTTGTCTGGGGATAGCCCTGACACCAAGATCTCACAGCTGGTTTGTTCGAAACAAATACCGCCTTCTTTGGAAGAAGGCTCGGAGTTCACGGACCATCTGAGTGGTTCTGCGATACACTTGATTAAAAGGCTCCTAGACTGGGATCCTGCGAAGCGAATAACAGCGTCAGAAATGCTAGAGCATCCTTGGGTGAGGGGCGAGACCGCGCGAAAGGACAAGATATCGGACTCTGATAAAAAGCTGGCGAGTTTTCGTGTATTCAAAAGTCGCCTTGAGGCCAAAGTGTTCGAAGATATTGTCTCGTGGGCAGACTCAGCAGAATCAGATCAGGCTGCGAAGCGGACATCTCTGATTGAACGCTCCTTTCGCAAATTGGACGAAGAGCAAAAGGGTAGGTGGTCGCGAGCGAATTTCATTCTCGGCCTTTTCATGGTTGCGAATTTCTAAGCTTTGTTCTTTCCTTGATTAGGCTTTGTTACGGCAAAGGATTTGAAAAAGCTGACTGGGGGGTCCAATGGTGCGTCGTCTGGGGACCCAGGAGCCGAAAACGAATCACTCTCACTTTCGGCGTTTTCAAGCTTACTTTCCGACAACATGAAAGACAGATTCTTTCCGAAGGGAAACATTGTGTATCGAGAAGGTGAAATAGGGAATTCCATGCTGTTTGTAAATTCTGGAAAGCTCGAAGTCACCACCAGAGACGGTTACAAAGTAGAAGTCAGCGCGGGAAACTTTGTTGGCGAAGGGGCGCTGGTATCGCCAGAGAGAACTCGTAATGCAACGGTAAGTGACGTGGGCATCTTTAAAATCGCCTCCGGAAGATATTTTCTTGGTTGTCCGGCTAATTTTGTTTGTTTAGGTGAAGTGCGTTACTCCTGTGCACGCTATCGAGATTTCTCGTGAGCATTTCGAAAAGTACCTTGCGGCGTCAGAAAATTTGTCTGTTCACATGCGCGAAAAGGACAAGAGGCGCGCTCTGAAGAGAACCAAAAATATTCTGAGACGGCAGCGTGAATTGAAACCTTTGGATTTGAAGAAAGGAGACTACGTATTCAAAGAAGGTGAAGAGTCACACGAAATGTACATTGTTGAAGAGGGTTTGGTCGATGGTTTCTTGAAAGGGCAGCCAATTTCAACTTCGCTGCCTGGTGAAATGTTTGGGGTTGGATCTCTGATTACTCATCGAAGACGAAATTCAAGTGCCGTGTGCGCTAGCAATACCTGCCGCGTGCATATGATGAAAGGTGAAGATTTTTTTGCCTTCATGGACACTTCCCCGATCTTGAAGGCCTCGGTACAGGATGTTTTTCTACGAAAAGAATTCGCAAAAGCTGTCGCTTTCAAAACGAAAAAGAAATTCCCACTTTCGAAGGAAGATTTACGAGAAGTTTTCGAAGCGATTGATACAAGCGGTGATAACTATATCACACTGGATGAACTCCGCGCTCTTCTTGTGAGCATGGATAAAGATGTTCCGGAGCATCTCGTGAAGGGCATCTTGAACAGCTTGGATATCGATGCCTCAGGTGTGGTCGACTTTGGGGAATTTTGCCAGATTTTTCAGGATCGCCAAGATCGGCTAAAATATATGCGATGAGCGTGCAGGAATCAAAAAACGAGGAAATTGATCTCTCAGCCGTCGGGGATGCCTGGGCAGTCTGGAATTGTGGAGAATTGCAACTTACTGCTACTTCGTTTTAGCACTACAGCTACTACAGCTAATACTCTCCTCGCAGTCCCTCGTCATCCCACAGTTTATGGGTTTCTCCTAAACGAATGAATAATTCAGTAGAGACAACAAAATGATAACAGTGATAGCATCAAATTGCCATAATCATTCCTGCTGGCACGGATTCGTCTTGGACAGGCTCGTTGTTGAATGGAAAAAGGATGCTATCAAGTTTCATCATGTTCTTCCTGGACAGTTTGGTGTGCAACCAGCCAAGATCTTCCAACGTCTTCATGAAAGTTTTGAACCCTGCTGAAGCAACGTTTGTATATCCCCCCTTACTCGCAACGTCCTTGTACGAATGGGCCTCTCCGTCTGCCAGAACTGCCCACATGGAACGAAATTTTCCGGCAGTAGAAGAAACTTTCTTACTCTTTGACAGGGTCTTGAAGAGCCGTTCGTGCATTTCTTTATTGCTCCTAGGACATTTTACGTCAGCAGGCGCGCTCTCAAGGCCGCTGTCAGTCAACGAAACACAGCCTCTACCCTGCGTCACCAATCCTTCATCAACAAGCGTTTTCAAAGCGTCTGCAAATGATTTGCTCTGGTCGTTCGCGTAGCCCGAGAACATAGCGACAATTATTCTTGTAGCGTTGAGCATACCGATAGCATTGAGTTCAGCCATTGCTAAAAGAATTTTAGCCTCCATTGTTCCAACGTTCTGTCTTTTGTTCATTCTGTCACCAGGAGAGACCGCGGCCGGACGTTTCTTGGCAGGCACTTGCTCTTCCAGTCTAAATGAATTTGGGAGGGGAAGCATTTGAGGCTCATCTGCCTCCTGCGGATCCATGGATATGGGGTTCCAGGAGACTGCAGCGGAAGTTGGGGACACAGTTGCGTCCCGATCCTGACCTATCGAAGCTGGGGAGCTTGCCAGCAAAGTTTGATTGATGTCCTTGGCGTGTGCTTCCTCGCCTTTCCTGGTGTCTTCGAGGCCTTGCTGCTTTTGATTTGCAGTGGAAGCTGTCGACACTTTTCTGGATATCGCGGCGGGCAACAGCAGCTGAGAGACATCATGCACAGCTAGCTTCTTGACAACTAGCTTCTTGACGCTGCGGTCTTCAGCAATGGACACTTTCCGAGGAAGAGAATCTGCTGGCAGGACCTCTTCAAGCGGATTGTCTTTGTCGTCTGCACATTCCTGTGTAGTAGGCTCTGGCTCTTCCTTGTCAACGAAAGTCGCTTCACAAACGATTTTGGATGCCACGAAGGGAGCAGGGAGGAGCAGGAGAGCCTTTTCCTTTTCGTTCCGAAAGCTGGCCTGGTTTCGGCGCAACCAAGTCTCAACATGATTTCTTCGGATTCTGTCCAAGTCCGGATAGAGCTCGATCCAGGCTTGCGAACCCTCCTCCTTAACCACAATTGAGGAGATGAGAACAGACGAAGAGGGACTTCCGTGACTGACATTGGGGAGTGTGAGGATCTGAGAATTCAAGCCATTTCCATGCAAGTGCTTATGCAACCACCCGGTCGCCTCGATCCAGTCAGCATAGTATGGGTGGCGAGCTGCTAGTGCGCCAACAATTCGGTCGCTGGGCATATCCTCGTCGATCCCATGGCCAAACTCAAGGGGGAGCATTGTGGGAAGGTGTGCCACTACAAGTTCCCCGTCTGTTTTGAAGACGGGTGCTTTGATGAAACCGAGAGTAATGTCTGCAGCCTTGCTGATCACGGTGCTTTCCATTGCCCGGTATTTTGGTCCAGGGAGAATGCCGATAACATTACGGTGCAGATTCTTTTTGGATATCGACACAATTTGGGGCTTGCGTAGACTGTTTCCTCGACTGGCAATGATGCAAGGTTTCTCGTTGGGCTTACTCTGGCCAATGCACATTCGAGGGCTGGAGAGTATTGTCAGTGCCCCGAATCCATCGCGGCATAATAGAGCACTTGTCTTGGTAAGAAGACAATGGCGGTACTTTGCTTGAATAAACCACTGATTCAACAAATGGGAAGGATCAGTGGGGCTTCGTTGAATATCGTCGCGACTAGAGCAGTAAGTACCGAAGGCAGCATCATGGTCACTTGGAAGAATGTTTTCCGAAGCCCAGTCAGCCAAAGACAAAGACGCCATGGTCGAATACGACGGATATCAGAACGAAGTGTTTCGATCGGTTGGATGAATACGTTGTTGGATGAATACGTCGTCTGGGAGTATAAGTCGCAGCTGCAGTTCTTGTTAGTCTTGTCGACAACTATTAGAACGAAGTGTTTCGATCGGTTGGATGAATGGGAGTATAGGTCGCAGCTGTAGTTCTTGTTATTCTTCTCCACAACTACGGCAGGAGATCCCCTTTCTTGCGTGTGAGTTGTTGGTTGCACCTGAATATCAGAACGAAGTGGCGATTATTGAGTCGTCACGCTGGCTTATTTGAAGATTATTGGGACGTCACGCTGGCTTAGTTCATAGTGTTTTGATCGGAAGTGTTTCGATCGGTTGTCATCGTGGAAAGTCACCCTGGCTTATTTCATCGTGCTTCGATCCGTGTCTCGATCAATCGGTTGAATTCATCGTGGAAATTCACTCTTGTTTCAACTGCAACTTCGTGGAAATTCACTCTTGTTTCAGCTGCAACTTCGTAGAAATTCACTCTTGTTTCAACTGCAACGATCGGTTGACTTTCATCGTGGACAATCACTCTTGTTTCAGCTGCAAATTTCATTCGCACTTCCTCCATGGTAGAAATCTGTGAATAGTCAATTCGTGTAGCCCTTACTCGCCCCCAACCGTGAAACCAGCTTTTTGGTGAATGTGGCCCATGTCACTCTGAAAAGAGAGAGGAATCATGAAGTCAGGTTTCAGATCTTCCTCGGTTTCATTTCCCTTTTCATCCGCTCCACTGTCTTCAACTTGAGTTTTCGTCAATTCATCACTTATTCCTTCGACTTCCTTCTTGGGTGGTTTCTCTCGTGGAACTGTCATGCTTTTGAGTATTTTCATGGTTCCTTGCCTAAAGCAAAAAAGTTAATGAGTGATAAAAAGAATGTAAAAAACAAATTCATGTGCCAATTAACGCACCCATCCACCTTGTCATCTCGGAATCTACCCTCTGTAAGGTCAGGCAACAGAGCAAAGACATTTGGCGAGTAAGTAATGAGATGACATCATCGAGTATAACTCAGCACTACTCATCAGTGAAAATAAATTGGACCTACCATATACAGCACCGTTTGTGAAGAGAATCGTTCCTCTTCCTTCTCGGCGGCCATTGCTGAAAAGTCCATTGTAAGTTTGACCGTTTGGATAAACCGCCGTCCCTCTACCTTCCATAGCATTGTTCGCCCACGTTCCCTCGTATCGGAAACCATCCGATACACGAAGCAATCCATTTCCGTGCCTCTTTCCGTTCTTAAATTCACCTTCATACCACGAGCCATCACTCCATGTGAATACGCCTCTGCCACACATCATACCTTCTCGCCACATTCCATCATAAGTGGACCCATCCGGCAAAACATACTTGCCGTAACCGTGTCGTAGATTTTCTTTGAAATCACCTTCATAAAAACTTTGCCCCGCTTCCCCGGCTCCCGACCCACCACCAGGAGTGTTCTTCTTCTTTCCCTTTTCGTCCGGCCCACCCGCAAAATAATAGAAGGTGCCTTTTCCGTGCATTCGGCCTCGCTCTTTTTTGATTGGAAAGGAATCAAATTTCTATTGAGTTAGAGAAGACCAAAAAGACTAATAACATGCCGCGAAGGCCAAAATCAACGTGTATGAACGCAACACAGACTCACCCCATTCACCTTGATAAATAGTTCGTTTCCTGTCAGCAGTTATGAGTGTTCCTTTTCCATGCTCCTTGTTCCGCTTCCATTCCCCTGCAACCATATTCGACAGCAAGCATAAACAATTTCTTAGTCAAATCAACGCAGAACAACCAAGTCCACAGAACGTTTAGTAGCTTTACCTTCGTAGAGAGTTTGGTTGCTGTACACGCACACTCCTCGCCCTTCCCTATGCGATTTGATCATTTCGCCTTCATAGACAACGTACTTGAAGGCGTTACCAGATGCATTGGTGCCACTGGTGCCACTGCTTCCTGTGCTCCCCCCTTCTTCCTGTGACGGGTCATTCTTTTGGTAGTAAAGGTAGTGCGCTGCTCTCCAAATTGCCATCTTTGGGTCCCCAACTGCTGGGAGTTTCATATAGTTGCTACTGCTCGGCGTTGACAGGCTCCCACTTTGTTGCTTGGCTTCTTTAGGCGTTCCACTTTTACTACTTCCACTGGTTGCCTTTTTGGCACGTGGGGTGCCGGTTTTTGGAGCAGGCCCTGGGCGCTTCCCAGTTGAAGAAGCAGAAGGAATAGTAATGGAAAGAGGTGCCCCGGCAACAGCCGGGACAGCGGTCTGTGGTACAGCGCTGTCAGCCGCCGTCGAATGGGCGGGCTTGGGCTCTGCGACACGAACTCGCTTAGTAGCAGATCCACCAGCAGCATTCCCCGTCGAAGCGCTCCTTCGTCGTGTGGCACCAGTTGTTGCTTCTTCATCGCTATCGCCACCAAAGGACGCCCTCCGCTTGAAAGAAATTTGTTTCTTTCTCGTGAAATATGGACGGCCATCGTTGCTGTTTTTGGATGACGCTCGAATCAAAGACGCAGCTTCCTCAACTCCCTGCCGACTACTGCTACGGCGTCGCTGGGGTGTATTTTCTTTGGTGGGAGGTTCAATACTTGTTACGTACATCCTTTGACATTCTAGAGTTCCAGTAGAGACATCAAAAGATCCCAGCAATTCAAAGGTGCCAAATTGATTGTTGCCAGTTCCACGCACATGAATGAGTCCTTCCTTCAACGTGTCGAGGTGGTCGTCTTTTTTAAAGCTATCGTCATCACTAGTTTTGTCCTTCTCCCTGTTATTAGGTGTGGCACTCTCGTCGGTGTCTTTTTTCTTTTGGTCATCCGGCACCTCTTCTGAATCGTCCAATGGAAAGCATGCTTGGGCATTCTTTGCAGGAGTCGCGTTCAAGTAAATGTGAAAGTTTTCTAAAAAAGAAGGAAAGAAAAAACAGTTAACAAGACTTTCCTATACTTCGACGTGATTCATCTCGCTGATGATTCAACGAGCAAAACTGCTTCATGGAAATTCATCTTGGCTCGATCACAAATATCATTCAACGCCTTACCTGGGATCTTTTGAATAATGGGTTGCACCTATGAAGGAAGTGAGGACGAGGGCAAGGACACGTGAGCAATGAACGATTCAACGCCGTTCAGAATCATTCATTGTACATTCATTGTATCAAGTTTAAAGTTGCTTTTGTCAGTGGACATACCGGCCATCGGTTCTTTTTCATCGGGGTAAAAGTATTAGTAAAGTATCCTTTCCACTCTCCTCCTTCGGGACACTTATCGGGGTATATTGTAGCGGCATCGGTAAAGGGGGGATCTTCAGGTGATAGGGGAGTGGCAAATGTAATTTTTGGATGTTTGGCCGTTGCTGGATCATTCGCAGCCGTTGAAGGAATATCTGTAGGGGCATTTTTGTCATTCGAACTTGGTTTCGGTATGTCATCTTCTTCCTTTTCTGTTTTATGATCTTTGCCGTCCTTTTTTATGTCACTCTCTTCTTTGTTTGGTTGTGATTGGGCTTGTTTTTCCTCTCCTGAGGACGAACTAGATTCTTTGGCATCTTCGTTGTCAGAACGACCAGACGTCGCCTCGTCTTTCTTGTCACTTCCCAATTCGGTGTTTGTGGCGGGTTTCCCTTGTTCTGCTTTGGAATCAGCAACGTCTTCTTGTGCTGATTTAGAGTCTCTCTCGCCATTATTTGCGGCAACAGAAGCCGCAGATGTGACACTGAGTGCATTTGCCTCAACCTTTTCGTGCTCCCCTTTTTCAATGGTATCATCTTCGTCGTCCTCTTCGTCGTCATCATCCGTGTAATTCAAAGATACTACCAATACGGTTTCAGGGTCAACTTTCCGGGACCATTTGTATTCAAAGGGCTGCCACTTTGATTCATCCTCTGGCATTGTGAGGCCAAAGGCCCAATGTCCTTTCCACGCCCATTCAAAAGTAGTATTTTCAGAGGCAGTCGTATCGCCTTCGGACTGTGCTTTATTATTCTCTCCAGAGGGAGAAGACGAAGCCGCTGGTACAGGCAGGCTCTCTTTGGCACATGTGGCAGGGGTCTCTGGTTTTGGAATGGAATCCTCGCCAACTTCTTCTTTGGGGACGGCCGCAACCTTGGTTTTTTCTAGTTTTCCGCGAAGTGCAATCATCTCGAGTTTTGTCGTGTTTTGTTTCCAAGACCGTGGTTTTCTTCTCTTGTTATTATTCAGCAACCTGTTAAAGTCAACATGTAGGCACGGATTGTTGGTTCTGTCCAAGTGTTAACTCCTCTCTATAGTAGCTAGCTAGTAGTCGAGACTTATTAACTAGTAGCGATGATATCTTGAGTTCTGGAGGAGCTGTAATAGTAGACTGTACAACAGCAGATAACTGATAATAGAACTCCGCAGTTACTAGCTAGTGAGTTGCTACAGTTGAGTAGTTAGTGATTCGATGTGCTGTCCTGATAGCGGCCGTTTATTGATCAGCATGTGATCGATCAATCCTGCGCAGTTGGATTTCCCGCCATCCACGAACATGCGGCGCTTTCCCCGCATCCGTGGGAACCTGGAGATGGAGTCCTTTAGACACACACTTGTCCAATGTCCCTTTCCACAAAACCACATGTCCCCAAAAATCTGACACTGATTGTCCACAAAACAGTTCGATTTTTGGAGCGACAGTAAGGGGTGCAGCAAAGCATGGCTGGATGGTGTCCTTCTGGCATGGCATGGCTACTCGCCTCGCTCGTCGCTCCCCACATGTGCCTTGCACCTCCAGAATGGAGACCTGGACAGCTTTTGCATCACAATTCTGATTTATTAAATGGTAATTCTGTGTCTGCAAGAACTTGGAGCATGGGTTGGAAATGTCTCTTACACTGGATTTTGTGTGTAACTTTGTACTGGCGTGTTTTAATATCTCGAGTTGAAGACAAATGGAAATTTGCAGAGTCATGCCCTTCAGTTCACTTCATTGACACATGGAACAATTAACTTGCTATTGTTAGCATCACCTTTATGACTGTTGGAATGGTTTGGATGGTCTACTGCTAGCTAGCTAGTAGTAGTGCATGGTAACTTAGTTGTAAGTGCTGTCTCTTATACACATCTCCGAGCCCACGAGACTAAGGCGAATCTCGTATGCCGTCTTCTGCTTGAAA
>ENA-ORBV01015848-ORBV01015848.1-microbial-mat-metagenome-genome-assembly--contig:-NODE-15848-length-11029-cov-4.875457_pt1 | contig 11029 bp, 6 predicted proteins | sample MGYA00237777_ERZ505514 | MGnify/ENA primary metagenome ERZ505514 (study PRJEB26160, sample SAMN06269048) | microbial mat metagenome | isolation source: Oligotrophic lake microbial mat | place...
GATCTGCGGCACGCCCACGCCCGTGACGACGCGGGTGGTGCAGATGCTGCCCGGGCCGATGCCCACTTTGATGGCGTCGGCTCCTGCTTCCACAAGGTCGCGAGCGGCCTCAGTGGTGGCGACGTTACCGGCGATCACCTGAACCCCCGAAGCCCGGACACTCGCGAGTTGCTTGACGGCCCGGACGGTGCGGAGCACGTTCTCGCTGTGCCCGTGCGCGGTATCGACGACCAAGACGTCAACCTCGGCCGCGACCAAGGCCTCGATGCGGTCGTACTGATCGACCCCCACGGCCGCGCCGCACCGCAGACGCCCGCGTCCGTCGCGGCAGGCCCGGGGAAACTGGCTCAGGCGGTCGATATCGCGGATCGTGATCAGCCCCGAAAGCCCACCCTGCCCGTCGAGTAGGATCAGTTTCTCGACTTTATTGCGGTTGAGGATCAGTTCCGCCTGTTCGAGTGTCGTTCCGGCGGGGGCGGTGATGAGGTTGCGGGAGGTCATCACATCGGCGACGGTGACCGAGTTGTCTTCCACGAACTTGAGGTCGCGGCGGGTAAGAATCCCGAGAACCTTCCCCTTGCCGCGGGAAGAGCCCGCGCCTTCCGTGACGGGGAAGCCCGAAACGTGGTGCTGCCGCATGAGTTCGCGGGCTTGCTGGACGGTGTCGGTGGGCGAGAGCGTCAAGGGGTCGCGGATGATGCCGTTGGCGGACCGCTTGACCTTCGCGACCTCGCGAGCCTGGACCTCGGCGGGGAGGTTTTTATGGATGATCCCGATGCCGCCCTCCTGCGCCAGGCCGATCGCCAGGGCCGACTCGGTGACGGTGTCCATGGGGGGCCGAAAGGAGCGGGATGTTCAGGGTGATCGAGTGCGTGAGCCGGGTGCGGGTATCGGCGTCGGCTGGCATCACGCCGCTGCGGCGAGGCAACAGCAGGACGTCATCAAAGGTGATGCCGTCAAAGGCTATTTTGGGCGTGATCGGCAAGACGGGAGCGACCCGCGACGTCGCGGCGGGCCGTTCGGCGGCGGGTGACGCGGAGATCGGAGGGGTTCCCATTTGATAGGGTAGGCGGTGGAAGCAAGAACAGGTAGCAGATGGTAGATGGCAGATACGGAATCAGATTCCGAGATCGGCTTTGGTAAAGAGCGTGTCGAAAACCAGGCCTTTCGCTTCCACATTCTCGCGGGCACCTTCGAGGCGGTCAATCGTGGCGATGACCGCAAGGACGTCGGCGCCCGCTTCGCGAAGGGCGTCGACCGCTTCCAAGGCCTGTCCGCCGGTGGTGGCAACGTCTTCGATAAGGACGACGGTGTCGCCGGGGCTGACGACCCCCTCGGATTGCTTGGCGGTACCGTAATCCTTCTTCTTGTTGCGGATGAAAATGCACGGCAGGCCGGTGTGGAGGCTGGCGGCGGTGACGAGCGGAATCCCACCCAATTCGGCACCCGCGAGGCGAGCGATGCGGCGGTTGGTGCGTGCTTCGATGGTCCGGATTCGATCGGCGAAAAGCGGGGCGAGTTGGCGGAGGAGTTCCGGGCGGGTGGAGAAGAGATACTTGTCAAGGTAGTAGGAACTGGTTTTGCCGGAGCGCAGGATGAACGTTCCCCGCAGGAGGGCGACTTCGGCGATCTGATGGGCGAGGGAGGTTTGGTTGGGTGCGGACATGGAGAGAGGAGACGGAAAGACCGAATGTCACCTGGTAGGGGTGTCGAGGGGATCGATGACGGAGTACTGATCGAGATTGAGGAAGACGATCTCACCGTCGTCTTTGCGGAGTTGAAGGCGATCGATCCAGAGTTTGTGGTCTTTGGAATGGGCGAACCAAGAGCCGGTCTTTTGCTGTTGAAAGTCAACGACCGCGCCCTCGACGGTGGTTGAGTAGGTAGGGCCCCCGTTCCCCAAGTGTGGGAGCTGTTGGGTGACGCGGAGCCGGGTGCCGGCGGGATAGGACGTGTGCATGCGGGGCAAAGATAGGGGTCAGAAGAAGAGGCTGTAGGTGGCGAGGGTGGAGGCGGCGACGGGACGGCCCAAGGCGTCGAAAGCTTCGTCGGCGCGGGTGCGGAGGGTGTAGTCCCCGTTGTCGGCGGTGTCCCAGGTTCCGCCGGGCGCGGCGAAGCGGTAGGTGACGGTGTAGGTGTTGCTTGACGCGTTGTACGTGCGTGACACCAAGGAACTGACGGCCGAGTAGCCATTGGGACCGGCGAGGGAAAGGTCGTCGCCATCGCCAAAGGAATCCCAACTCATGAGGGTGGAGCCAAGGGCTTGGTAGGTCACCGCAACCAGGAGGTCGGGGCGGCCGTCGGCGACATCGGTAGCGGCCAAGGAGAGTGAGGGGGACGTGAAAAAGAGGTTGTACGTGCTGAGTTCAGAAGGGGCGACCAGAAAGCCCTGGTTATCAGAGACCTGCCCCGGGCGCATGTTCACGGTGTATGTCCCGTTGTCAGAAAGGTCCCACGCCCCATTGCGGGCCGTGAAGCGGTAGGTCGCAAGCAGCGCGCCATTGGATTGGGGGACGCCAACGCTCACCAGGGTGCCCAGCTCATAGAAACCTGAGGGACCCACGAGCTCGACATCGCCCGTCGACACGGAGTCAAACGAGATGCCCTGAGGGCTGCCCGCGGCGTCGGTATAACGAACCGTGACGTCGATGAACTCACTGCCTTCCGCAACGGATACGGACGCCTCCTCCGCCGTGGGGTCGTTGAAGAAAAGGTTGTACGTCGTGAGGCGTCCGGAGGCTACCGGGAATCCGAGGTCGTCCCAAACTTGGACGGGGCGGGTCCAGAGCTCGTAGGTCCCGTTGTCGGTGGAGTCCCACACGCCGCCGGGGGCGGTGAAGGTGTAAACGGAGGTGGCGGAGGTGCCGTTGGCGGAAGCGGAAAAAAGAACGCCGGGAATGATCAGTCCGTCGGGCCCGCGGAGCTCAACATCGGAGGCATCGATCGAACCAAAGCTCATGGCGGTGTTGTCGGTGTAGGTGACCGTCGCCGACAGCGTGGTGGCGGAGGTCGAAACCGCCGTCGCCTCGGCGATGGGGTTCTGGAAGAAGAGATTGAAGGTGGCGAGGGGCTGCGAGCCCAGCGCCTCCATGGAACCGGAGAACACGACCTGATCCTGGGCAAGGGTGAGCGTCGCCGGGCCGTTGTCGAGATAATCGAAGCCGCCGCCCGGGGCGACGAAGTTGTAGGAGTTGGTGACCGAGCGGCTGGCGGCGTCCGGGGTGCTGCTTATCAGCGTGGTGGCGAGGATCGTCCCGGTCGCCAGTTGGACCATGAGGTCACCAGACGAGAAGGAGGTGAGGTCGAAGTTGTTGACGTCACCGTCGACGGTGAAGCGGAAGTCAACGCGGAACACGCCGGGGGTGGCCGCAGAATCGAACGAGGTTCCTAAGAGTTCGAGCGAGACGGTACGGTCGAGGACAAAGAAGGACGTCAGGACGGCGGGCCCGACGTTGCCTTCGTCGGAGACGGGAACAAAGAAGATAACCTTCTCGTCGAAACTGGCATCGGTGGGGAGCTGCCATGCGAACCGCACTTGAGCGGCGTCCGCCGCGACCGTGCCGATGAGGGTGTCTTGCTCGATCTCAAAGACGTTGTCGCCATCGTCGAGGTAATGACGCAACTCGGCGTTGTCGTGAAAGCCGGTGAGTGTGGTGGTGAACTCGACGGTCTGGCCGCGGGCAAAGGCGGCTCCGTGGTTGATAAGTTCGACGGAAGGCGGCTGTTCGACGAACCCGACCCGGGGCTCCGTGACCGGGGCCACGGTGAAGGGGTCACCGCTGAGAGCCAACCGAGCTTCCAAGGGTTGGAAGCAAGACCCGGGGCCGAAGGGCGCATGAGCGGTGGAACGACGGACGGGGCGGCACGCGGGCAGGGAGCCGGCCAACGTGCGGTACATATTGATCAGCGTGGACATGTTCTTCGTTCCTCCGGGAGTCGACTTGAAAGCGACCGTAAGAGGAGCGTGACCGCACCCATCAGCCCCTTCAAGCGAACCCATGGACTATCGGCGCGTGAGGATGATCCCGCCGTTAAGCGGAGACTAAAAAAATGATCATGTTCGCCGTGCCGCAGCCCTTTGTGCCGAATTTTGATTCGTCACAAGCACCGGATCCGGGCGGATCGACGGCGCTTCTAGAAAAACAGGCCATATGTGGTGAGGGCGAAGGCGGGCACGGGGCGGCCCAGGGCGTCAAAGACTTCGTTGGCGCGGGTTCGGAGGGTGAATTGACCGTTGTCGGCGCTGTTCCAAGTGCCGCCGGGGGCGAGGAAGCGGTAGGTAACCGTGTAGGAATTGGTCGAGGCGTCGTAGAGACGCGACACCAGCGAACTGACGGCCGAATAGCCGTTGGGGCCAGAGAGGGAGAGGTCGTCGCCGTCGCCAAAAGAGTCCCAACTCATCAGCGTTGCACCCAAGCCTCGGTAAGTGACGGCCACCAGCAAATCGGACCGGCCGTTCGCCACATCGGTGGCTACGACAGTGACGGTCGGTGCGGCAAAGAAGAGGTTGTAGGTGCGGAGATCGGAGACAGGAACCGCGTATCCCTGATTGTCAATCACTTGGTTCAGCCTCGTCCGGAGCGTGTACGCGGCGTTGTCGGAATGGTCCCACACGCCGCCGCGAGCGTTGAAGCGGTAGGTCGCCACGAGTTGGCCCGGAACCGGGATCGAGCGGGAAACGAGCGTTCCCAGTTCTACATACCCCGATGGACCGACCAGTTCCAAATCGCCGTCGCTGATGGACCCCCACGAGATGCCCCACGGAATGCCCGGCGCGTTCCCGACCGCATCGCTGTATCTCACGGTGACGTCAAGAAACGATCCCCCATCGGTGACGGATTCGCTGAGCCGTTCGGCCGTGGGGTTGTTGAAAAAGAGGTTGTAGGTTTCCAACCTGCGGCTCAAAACGGCGTATCCCAGATGGTCCCACACCTGGGTGGGCCGAACCCAGAGTTCGTACGCTCCGTTGTCGGTCGAGCCCCACGTCCCGCCGGGTGCCGTGAAGGCATAGTGACTGTTGATGGCGGAACCGCTGACCGCACGAGAACGGAGCAAGCCTGGCACGACCATTCCGCCGGGGCCGCGGAGTTCAAGATCGGCATCGTCGAGTGATCCCCAACTGATACCGACGTTGTCGAAGTACCGGACACCGACCAGGAGTTCGTGGCCTGACACGAGTTGCCATTGTGCGTACGCAACCGGCGCTTCAAAGAAGAAGCTGAACATCTGGAGCGGGCGGGCGTTGAGGAAGACGGATGGGTTCGAGAGCGCGACCTGGTGAGACGCGAGGCCAACCAAGACCGGGCCGTTGTCGGAAACATCCCAGGAACCGCGGCTTGAGGGGAAGGCATAGATGGCGGTCACGGTCCGGTCCGCGGGGTTGAGCGCGGAACTGATGAACGTCCCCGGAACGCCCTGTGGGAACGCCCCGCCTGATGCGGTGACGTCGCCGCTGGAAAAACTGGTGAGGTCGAAGTGGTTGACCGTTTCGTCCACCTGGTACCGCACCGTCACTCGGAACTCGGGACCGATGAACTGCGTCTGCACGATGGTGACGGACACGGTCCGGGGAATGACGGTGTACGTGGCGGTCACCGCAGGGCCCGCCCGGCCGGCCGCAGTGAACGGAACGGCGAAGACCCGGACCAAGCCGCCGGGTGCATCGGTGGCCACGAAACCATCGAGCGGGGCGTCCCCGAGGGAGTTGTCGGCGGTACTCAGGAGCGGATCGGCGGGGGTGAAGACACCGTCGCCGTTATCGGTATAAAAATGGACGAAGGCGTTCAACTGCGGTCCTGTGGTGGTCACGGTCAAGGCGCTGAACGCTTCACCCCGGAGGTAGGTGGGCGATGTGAACACCAAGGGGCTGAGATTCGGGGTGGCAATCGACTCCGGGTCGAGTGTTGGGACGGAGTGAACGAACGTCGGTCCGACGAGCAGGAACTGCAGCGGGCCGAACAGATCGCTCGGGACGGTGACGGCGTGCAGGGAGCGTCCGGCGGGGCGAGCGAAGTCTTCGCCGGCGAAGAATCCACCGTCGCCCCGCCCCCTCCTCAATCGGAAACCGTCACCCAAGCCGAGCAGGTCGGCACGGCGGTCGTCGTCGATGTCGCCGATGAAGTAACTGTTGAAGAACGCGACATCGGTCCCCACCGACGTCACCACCGCCGGTTGAAACGAGAGCGTGCCGGCATTGGATGTATTGACGACCGTGACGACGGTGTTGTTTTGGTACGGCCCGAAGGCGAGATCGTTGATGAAATCGGCGTTCAATTCGACACGGTCGATGCGTGATGCGTTGGCCGTGCCTGGCACGATGGCGGCCGCTCCGAGCACGCCGAACGATCCCGCACCGTCGTTCCGAAGAACGCGGGCGTCCGCGGCCGAGGTGACGACAAGGTCGGGCCGCATGCCGGGACGCAGCCCGACGAGCGCGATTTCGACAGGGGACCCGATGGTGGCGGTCGCGATCATTGGCTGCTCGGCGAAGCCACCCCCGGTCAGACCGAAGAAGACCCGGATGCCGGTGGTGGTGGCGATGAGGAGATCGGGCCGGGTGTCGTCATTGATCGGCGCGGCCGCGATGGCGCGAAGGCTGAACCCGATATCGAAAAGGAGCGAGCCGGGACCGGGCGTGAAGGTGCCGTTCCCGGGGTTGCTGCTCACCCGGACCTGACCGAGCTCATTGGTCCAAACGATGTCGGTGTCGGAATCGCCGTCGATATCGGTCGCCACAAATCGGAGAAGCGACGGGTCTGCGGCGGTGGAAAGCAGGCGCACCGCGCCGTTCTCAAGCGACCAGACGTTGAGCCCCGTGGGGCCGGAGGTGATGAGTTCGGGCCTCCCGTCGCCCGTCAGGTCGGCCGTTCGCGGGGGTTGGAACGCGAGGCTGTCGGTGGGCGTGATGACGGTTGAGCCCCAGCCCAGCGGCGAAACCGGACCGCCCCGGCTGACCGAGTAGCCGTTGCCCGCGTTATCGTCGAATCGGAGTTCATCGATCCGGTGGTCGCCGGTGAAGTCGGCGAGGAAGACGGCATCGGGCTTGGCGAGCGAGGACCCGAGTGTGGCGAAGCGTTCAAGGGTGCCATCGGCGGACGCTCCGCCCCGGCGAACGTCGAGAAATGCCGCTCCCCTCCACGCCCGGTCGGCTATTCCGTCGCCGGTGACATCGGCCACCACGAGGCGGCCTTCGCTGCCGGTGTTGACATCCGGCTGTTGCGCGAATGTCAGAAGCCCGATGCCGGACGTATTGAAAAGGGAGAAGTAGAGGTTGAGGGTCGAGACGGTGACGTCCGGCTTGCCGTCGCCGCTCACGTCGGCCACCGAAAGATCAAATGGAAACGCTCCCGTCGCGGTGTTCAGGACGTTGGTATTGTCCAGGACGCCGTTCACGAACCGCGCGATCCATGCCCGATTGGTGGTGTCGTGCAGCCACGCCAAGTCGCGAGATCCATCGCCATCAAAGTCCGCGGCCCGGATGCGCAGGGGAACTCCCGCGGCGTCGAACGAGCTTTCGGCGGCGGTTGAATACACGCCGCCAACCAACGTTCCGGTGACGATGCGGATGGTGTTGGGTCCGGTGCTTCCCAGCACCAGGTCTGGCACGGTGTCGGCCGTCATCTGGGCGACTTCGAGGGCCGACAAACCCGCTCCCGTGTTGCTGGTGTAGATGATCCGGGGTGTGCCCAACACGCCTCCCGCGTTCGCGAGGAGGTAGACGGTGCGGGCGGCGGCGGCGAGCACAAAGACGTCCCGGTCGCCGTCGTTGTCGGCGTCGGCGAGCACGACGCGGCTGAGGGTGGCGCCGGGGACGGCCGTAACGAGCGTGAGGGATTGCGAAAACGCCGAGGGACCGCCCAGTTGGACCAGCACCCGCCCGGTGTTGGCGTTGCCGATGCTGACGAGGTCGGCGATTCCATCGCCGTTGAGGTCGCCGATGGCGGAATCCTCCCGAGATCCGATGGGTTGCTCGAACGAATCGAGCATGCCGGCCCAGCGGCGTTCCGGCAGAACGGATTCGATGTTGCGGTGGATCGAGAGCCTGGTGAGATCGTCCTGTATGCGGCTGTCGGCGGAGACGATGTCGGGCTGGGGGTCGGCGTCGAGATTGACGAGCACCCAGTTGGAGACCGCCTCATCGGACCCGAATGTGCCTGGCCTCGATGTGACCCGACGCTCTAACGTGCCAGTCGGACCACCGTGCCAAGTGACGAAGGAAACCGTGGTTCGGAAGACCGCGTCGTTAAAGCCGTCGGCATCGACGTCCGCGATCAGAGCCTCGCTGCGCACCGGGCCGGTGCTATAGACCTCGGAAGAGACAAAGCCTTGCGTGCGGACCGCGGCTTGGGAGACGAAGAACGCGGACGAAACGAGGCTGGACGTGGCGATCAGGTCGTCGCGGCCGTCGCCGGTGAGGTCGCCCGCGGAGAGCGAGAACGTCTGCGAGGGACCGGTGAATCCGAACCCCGCCTGGAGAGTTCCGTCGCCGGAACGCCCGAAAAACAGACTGAGGGCGGGGCCGAGTTGGGCCGCCACGTCGGTGATGCCGTCGCCGTCGAAATCGGCGGGCACGAAACTGTCGGCTCCGCCAAACTGTTGGAAGGGAGTGAATTGCGGGTTGACCGCCGAGCCGTTGCCGACGAAGCTGGCGGAGACACCGTTGACCGATGCGACGATGTCAAGGATGCCGTCTCGGTTGAAATCCGCGAGATCAATATCGGCCAGGCTGGTGCCGGCGTTCCGGATGGGACCGACCCATCCAAACGTGGGGGTGCCAAGGGTTCCGGCGTTATTTAAGAGGACGATGAATCCGCAGGGGGCGTTCTCGAACGAGTCGCCGAATTCCGAGATGACGACGTCCAGGTCGCCGTCGTTGTCCAGATCGCCCAGTTCGACATCGCCCGCGACGCGGCCGAAGGCGAGCGTCTGCGTGGACTCGAAATGGCCGCCGCGATTGGTGAAAACCCCGAGGCGGATGGCGTTGACGGGTTGCGGGCCGGCCGTAAAGCCCACACCGACGAGGTCGGCCCGGCCGTCCCCATCCAGGTCCCCCGCCTTGAGTGCGGTCCCGAAGCCCAGTCCATACCCGCCCGCATCGACGGTATCTAACGTGGAAAGAAGGTCGAACGTCGGCGTCGAGTCAAGGAAGCGGCGGGGTTCAAGGGGCTCGCACGTTGCGGGAACACGGCGGGCCCAACCGGCGCGGCCGACAAGGTGGCGGAGGGTGGAAAACATGCGGAAAGAATACCAAATTTCCGGGTACGAATGGCGGCTCGGCAACGCGGTTGCGGTGCGCTGGCTGGGTCCCCGCAGATCATGGGGCTGCGAGTTATCGGACGGATTGGTCGCACGGTCGCGGGGTGCGCATTGCCATCCCGGTTCGTGGATAAGAGCAGCGTGAGGCGTTTCATTCCATGGCGTGCAGGTGCGTCGTGCAGACCGCAGGGTTCTTCGCCTACTTCTCCCCGCCGACGGGGCGTTTCCCCGCGGCGGCACGGCAGATCGCGACGAAGTCGGCGGCCACCAGCGAAGCCCCACCGATCAACCCGCCATCGACATCCGGCTTGGCAAATATCTCGGGCGCGTTGCCGGGCTTGAGGCTGCCGCCATATTGGATGCGGACGCGTTCGGAACGGTCGCCGAAAAGCCGTTGCAGGCCAACGCGGATGTTCCGGTGGGCATCTTGGGCGTCCTCGGGCGTGGCGGTTTTGCCGGTGCCGATCGCCCACACGGGTTCGTACGCGACGGTGAGGCGTTCGATGTGGTCGCCCGGCACTTCCGCGAGGCCGGTCTTGATCTGTCGGGCAGTCACGATGTCCTGATGCCCCGCGAGCCGTTCATCGAGCGTCTCGCCGACGCAAAGGATCGCCTCGATCCCGGCGTCGAGCACCGCTCGGAGTTTCGCGTTAATAAGTTCGTCCTTCTCACCGATGACGTGGCGGCGTTCGCTGTGGCCGCAGAGGGCCACCTGAACGCCGCAGTCCTTCAGCATCGTCGTCGAGATCTCGCCGGTATAGGCCCCGTCGGTGAAGTTCGAGACGTCCTGGGCCCCCAATTTGATGGACGAGGACCGGTCTCGCAAGATCGCCCTCACCAGCATGAGGTAGGGGAAGGGCGGGAAGACGGCAACGTCGACCCCGTCGACATGCAAGAGGCCGTCCACGACGCCCCGGGCGAGGTCGGCCGCAGTGGTGCGGTTCGTGGTCATCTTCCAGTTGCCGCCGACGAAAGGTTTACGGTCGCTCATTGATGGAGCGTAGGAAAGCGACTTGAAGTCGGGGAAGATAACGGACGCGGGAACGCGGAAACAAAGGACCAAAGACCGAGGACTCTGGACTCTTCGGCGTGCTCTCCACCTCTTCCCTATCCTCTCGCCCAAATGCCCGCCACCGCCCGCAACAACGTTCTCGCCGGACTCTTTGTGGTGGGAGGACTTGCCCTCGGGGTTTGGGTGAGTTTCATGTTGGGAGAATCGACCGGCATGAGCGGGCTTCCGTTCACCGTGCGCTTCAGCATCGAGGACGGGGCCGTCGGCCTCAAGCCCGGCTCGGCGGTGCTTTTGGGCGGCAAGCAAGTGGGGCGCGTCACGACGGTCGACTTTGCTCCCGGAGCGGCACCCGGCGATCCGCCCCTGGGCGTTGACGTCAATGTCGAGATCCGCGGCGACCTCACCATCTACGAGAACGCGTCGATCACCCTCGTCGGCCACGGTGCCTCAGGGCTCGAGTTCTTCGGCGTGACCGAGTGTCCCGAGGTCGACGAGAGGGTTGGCACGTCGCGGCTGCTCACGTCGTCGAACGGCTGATAAAGCGGGTGATCGTCGGCACGGGCCTCACCCCGCGATCCGCGCAAGCACCCTGGGGCGCCGCCGGGCACTGACAACCCCTCTCCGAGCAAGCGGTGAGGCAGACCGGGGGTTCGCCGGACCTGCATGCGCGCGCGTCCCGGGATCCGGCGCCGGAGGGTGGACTGCTCCGGATCTTCGCGGAAGCGCTCGAGGGCCTGGGGCTCAGCAAGTGAAGCGACGGAT
>ENA-ORBV01015850-ORBV01015850.1-microbial-mat-metagenome-genome-assembly--contig:-NODE-15850-length-11028-cov-5.173500_pt1 | contig 11028 bp, 5 predicted proteins | sample MGYA00237777_ERZ505514 | MGnify/ENA primary metagenome ERZ505514 (study PRJEB26160, sample SAMN06269048) | microbial mat metagenome | isolation source: Oligotrophic lake microbial mat | place...
CTCTGCCCCTAATGGGTGTGAGTCAGACACTTGAATGACGTCAGGATAGAGGTCCCAATATCTTGTTTCCTCTTTCGCTTCCGAAAGCAGCGTTTTGAAGGAAGCATGTCGTGAAGCACGTTCATGAGGATTTCAGATCGAGCAATGCTCTCATCAGCACCACGTAACGGCTAGCTAGCTAGGAGATCCACTTGACTGCAAGTTGCTTCTTGTGCTTCACTTTAAAATCTGTTACGTCTCAAACCTTCAGAGGATATCACTTCCTTCAACAACAAAAAAGCAGATCGCATTCAAGTACTACAAAAGAAACGACACAACAAGACAAGATGGGAGAAACAAACGCTCTTGGATACCCCCAATTGGTCTGTAAAACGCCCGTCCCTTCGGATATTGAAGTGAGCCAGCAAATCGTCAAAGAAGTTGGCCTTTTACCCATTGTGGATGTCGCCAAACAGGTTGGATTGACGGAAGATGAAGTGATTCCTTGGGGCATTGCCAAGGCCAAGATTCCCTTGAGTGCCCGTGACAGTCGCGCTTCCAAGCCCGACGGAAATTATGTCGTTGTGACGGGTATTAATCCCACGCCCTTGGGAGAAGGAAAATCCACCACCACCATTGGTTTGGCCCAAGCGTTGGGTGCCGTTTTGGGCAAACCTACCATTGCTTGTATCCGTCAACCTTCGCAGGGTCCCACCTTTGGTATCAAGGGTGGAGCTGCAGGTGGAGGATATGCTCAAGGTAAATATGGCTACTTGTTTTTATTTCTATTTTATTTTTTGGTGCCTGTGAGAATTTATGTATTTCCATTTTTCTAGGCTCTGCAATTATTTGTATCTTTTTTTCTTTTTTCATCAACCCTAACACACCCAATCGATAAAACATTTTTAAAATAATTCGCAGTGGTTCCCATGGAAGAATTCAATTTGCACTTGACGGGAGATATCCATGCCGTCACTGCCGCAAATAACTTGCTGGCTGCTGCTATTGATACACGCATGTTTCACGAAGACAGTCAATCCGATGAAGCACTCTACAAACGTCTCTGTCCGGCAGGAAAACCCTTCTCCTTGTCCATGAAGCGACGATTGAAAAAATTAGGCATTGACGAAAACAAAAAGCCAGAGGATTTGACACCGGAAGAGCGATCCAAATTTGCACGTCTGGATCTGGACCCGGACAGCATTACATGGCAACGTGTCCTCGATACGTGTGATCGCCATTTGCGCAAGGTGGAAATTGGCGTTGGTCCCAACGAGAAAGTCAAAGCCAAAGATGGAAATGGTAAAGTGCAGCATAACCGCACATCTGGATTTGATATTACCGTGGCGTCCGAAGTCATGGCGGTTTTGGCACTGGCCAGAAACTTGTCGGACATGCGTGATAAGCTAGGAACCATGGTGGTGGGATACTCTCGTGCTGGAGAACCCATCAACGCTGATGACTTGGGTTGTGGCGGTGCTTTGGCTGTCTTGATGAAGGATGCCATTATGCCAACCTTGATGCAAACGGCGGAGAGGACGCCTGTTTTGGTCCATGCTGGTCCTTTTGCCAATATTGCCACGGGAAACTCTTCTGTCATTGCAGATGAAATTGCTCTCAAATTGGTCGGCCCCGACGGATTTTGTGTGACGGAGGCTGGATTTGGTGGTAAGAATGTTATGGCACTTTCTTCACTTTCTTTGATGGTTTTAATTGATGTTCAAAATTTTTACTCACTTGGACTGTCGTACTTCTTCTTCACTTTTAGCTGACATTGGTATGGAAAAGGTAGGTCGGATGATCCGTTCTAATTTTAATATTTTTACGAGGGCAAATGAATTCTCAATTTCTTGTTTCTGCCTTGAAACAAGTTTTTCAATATCAAATGTCGAGCTTCAGGACTGAAGCCGAAGTGTGCTGTTATTGTTGCTACAGTGCGCGCCCTGAAGATGCACGGAGGGGGGCCTCCTGTGAGTGCTGGAAAACCTTTGGGTAAGGAGTACACCGAAGAAAATGTAGAGCTCGTTACGAAGGGTACATCCAATCTTGTCAAGCACATCGAGAATGCCAAGAAATTTGGTGTCAACGTTGTTGTTGCTGTCAACCAATTTAAGGATGATACCCCTGCTGAAATCGAAGCAGTGAAGAAAGCTGCGATGGATGCTGGAGCATTTGACGCAGTTTTATCGAACCACTGGGCGCTAGGAGGAGCAGGTGCCGCAGATCTTGCTGCCGCTGTGGATCGTGCTTGCAAAGAAAATGACGAGGCGAACTTCAAATTTTTGTACGATGTCAACAAAACAATCAAAGAGAAGATCGAAATTATTAGTAAGGAAATTTATGGAGCCGATGGAGTGGAGTACGCCGACATGGCCAACAAGCAAATTGAACAATACGAGAAGGCCGGCTTTAGCAATTTGCCTATCTGTATTGCCAAGACACAGTACAGTTTCAGTTGTGACCCCGCTGCCAAGGGTGTGCCTACGGGGTTCAACATAACAGTGCGAGAAATCAGAAGCTGCGCCGGCGCTGGCTTCCTTTACCCAATCTGTGGTGATATCATGGTACGTCGATTGCTGATGTGGTTTTATTATGTGTGTTATCAATTTTACTTCAGGCGGGTTGGTGCTCACACACCTCATCACTACTGGTAACAGACTGTGCCGGGTTTGTCTACTCGGCCTGGATTCTTTGACGTCGATATTGATCTTGAAACTGGAGATGTCATTGGACTTTTCTAAATGTGATGCAATATTTTGAAGAGCCTCCTGAGATATGACATTTTTACAACTTAATGTGCTAGCTAGCAGAGGTCACAAATTACATGATATTTACTTCTATGGAAAGGCAACTGCACTCTGATGACAATCATTCACACTCACACAATGACACACAAGTTAAGAAAAAGTAAACACCGACGTGACTAGAACTCGCCAATTCTTGAGGATATGCCTTTCTCATCCTCCGAACGCAAAATTGTCTCCTTGTTTGCTTTACTCGATGTAAGGCTCGATCTGAAAGAGGTCCTAGTAGAGTTCGCTCTTTCAAATTGCGTTCGCCGCTTTTTCTGGAAAGCCATATTCCTTGTTCTCTCCTTGATATATTTGTCTTTTCGAATTTGTTCGCTCAAGCTTCTCGGCATTTGAGAAGCAGTAGCATGCAAAATATACCTTTAGTTTGGGAAGAGTTGGAAAGGGGGGAAACGGCATCGATTAGGCAAGAGCAACAAGAATGCAGCATACTAATACACCAGTGATTGATCGCGACACGATTTAATACAGCTGCTCCCTGCGACTAAACTTACTTGATCAGCAAAAATACGTGCTCGAAGAACACCACGAAGGCAAACTGGCCAATGTCTCCGAGCTTATCTCCGATCCAAAGGAAGTTGTAGTGTGTGAAGCCCATGAGCCAACAGTTTGTTAAGACCGAGATGACCACAACAATGTGCAGCAGATGCTCCCACACTCCAATTCCTCCTGTTTTCTCCGAGAGAGGACGGCGTCTCACTTTGCAGACCTTGTAGGCATCCAATCGCATGTATACCAGATGATTGATTAGACAAATGAGAGGAGTCACCGGCAGCACAACACTGAAGCATGTTACGTATGCAAATTGCACTACAGCCGTGATGTACTCTGGGAAGCTATCGTGAGGCCCTTTGAGGCACTGAAGCCATATGTCATCCTGAGCCTGATCAAGCAGCAAACGTTTGTTGACGAGTCGCAATTGTTTGACCTTGCAATGTTCGCTGTCCTTACCAGTGACAGGATTCCTGAACAGCTCTTCCTCTTCCATTTCAACCGCGGCCAATTCTTTGAGGAGCCGCTTGCGTCGCAGTTTCATACGAATCTTGTAGATCAGCAATGGGAAGTAAATCTGAAGAAACAATGTCCACCATTGTGCCACTGTTGTGTAGATGAGCACTCCTGTGCCAACTCGGAATATACCGTTTTCGATCATTTCCTTGGAACCAACCGACATAAAAGCGTAGTAGTACAGACTGGCAAAGTAACAGACAAACCGAAAGGAGAAGACCTTGATGATGAGGTTTGTTCGATATTCCGAGTGTGTTCTGTAATTTTCGAAATCATTCAAGACGTAGGACACATTCATAAGAATAAAATTCAACAAAGGAAGGCTTAGACCAAGGATGCTGGGCAGTCCCACGACGATCATCAGGAACGTCGTATCCATCATCAATTCGCCGGTAATTTTTACATCGGTGATTGGAGCGGTTTGCCCTATAGCACTCAAGCGGAATGTAAACTGGAAAGGCTCTGCGTATGGGTTGGATTTTTGTTCCAGATAATTGGCCATCTGGAGATCTCGGTTTGCGTGGAACAGTAAAATGATCAAGAGAGAACCAAAGGTAAAGGCAAGCGTCAAGGGAAAGCTTATCAACATCTTGAGAAGACGTTTCCATTTCGGGTACTTGACAACCCATTCTTGTGTGATAGGGTCAACAACATATTTTCCCTTGAACTGGGGTCGTGTAGTCTCCTGCTCTTTGTAGTCAATAGTGCCCCAACGATAAGCAAGATAATTGGAACGTTTTCGCCAATTGATCAACACCATGAAAGACCAGAGCATAATGAATACGGCAAAATAGGGACGGATAGCATGGTCCCAGCTTTGACTGATAAGCTGAAGAGCAAATACTATGACCCCAACACCAGTAAGCACCAGCAAGTGACATGAGCAGTGCTGTAGCCACGCAAAGTAGAACGCTACTTTCTCTCCAAAGTATTCCTCGATTGAGTCAAGGGGTTGGAAAAAACTGCCAATGAAAAAACGGTAAACTAGATTTGGAACATGCTCTTCCAGAACTGACATGTCCATTTCGCTCGAGTGGCAAGATTCGCCCTTCTTTTCCGAAATGCTTGTATCTCGCTCGATCCGCAAGCTGCACCCATCGCGGCCTAACCAGTTTTCTTTGTGCCAAAAGAAGCACCATGCTTCGTACAGATTATCGAGTTTTTTGGGGACGTGGAGTGGGACTCTGGCGCATATCATTTTGCCGAGATCAGTCGTTTGCCCTAGCTCTGCACCGGAATCGCGAATGCGAGACCCGATAATAAAATCGATGATTGTTTGTCGGTGGGACGAACGAAATAGTGCAGCGATGTGACTAGGGCATGCCTGAGCCTCCAGATCGAAGTCGCTCATCGGTCTAAATTGGTCCATCGAGTCCTCGCGGAAAGGTGCAAATGATCCTGGAGAAGAGAATGACGTGATATGTCACGATTTAGCACGAGAATAAATCGTGAAAAGAGGTGGTCTACTGCGATTCCTCTTACCTTCACGTGTTCTCAGTTTGAGCCTGAGCACCTCTGCAACATCCATCAACCGATCCTCTGGGCATCTTATCTTAATCATCACGCTTCTTGTGTCGACGTTGTATACTCGATGTGTTTCCAAACCAGCTTGACGTAGTCGACTCCAAATCTACGATGAAAACGGAGAGTGGTGGTGAGGATTCCTTGTCGGGAGCAAGAAAATAGATTCATCCAAAGCATGCAAAGTTTCCATACCTGTGTTCCGGGTGAACGGAAACCCAAAAAGTAATCCGACGGAGGCGGAACTGCTCCTGGTTCGACACAGCCTTCCATGTAAGTAGTATCCAACTTTCGAAGCTTCACGATTGTCCGTTCCAAACAACCGGGGGTGACAGGTTCGAAAAATTCATCTCGGTGGAGGGTATTTTGATTTTCCAGATCTGCTTGCTCTCTTTGCTCTAACTCGAGCCGGTTGACGTGTGACCCTATTCCAGCCGTTCTTTGGGCGGCAAAACGACCTGAAGCCGCATCGCGGTGCAGCAAGAGAAATCCGCGAAAAATGAGCCAATATTCGCCTTCGGTAGCAGCTTCGAAATCAATGTATCGAAATTGTACGTCGCTTCCTTCTCCTTTATACCTGAGAAAAGGACGAGAAAGTGTGGCGCGTTAGACATTTCCAAGCATGACGATGCAGTTTACGTCCTAGTCTCTGGTAATTTCCCCCTTCGTGCTTACCATTTGTTTTCAAATGATTCACTGGCCTTGCTTGCCGCACCCGGTAGTCGCTTGCCCACTCTACAAACAACGGAGAACGCAAGCTGTGCCGAAAAGGTAGCCTTGGAACGACGAAAAGTTGCGGTTCCGAGTTCGCCCTTGTCCGACCGTGGGTCCTCGTGACGTGCCGGGTGAACCGCGACCATGTCGCTAGCCCGAAAGTGTCCACTCTTTGTCGCTTTGGTAACCACATCGGTCACCTTTCGAGAAAAGGCTCGCTCTCGTATCATTTTATCTCGAAATTGCTTGGCGGCAATGAAATCTGGGACGCTAAAATTGTGATTCTGGAACACGCTGTCTTCATCGGTGTCTTCGGGGTAGCTCCAAGGTTGAGCAATGCTCCTACTTGTTACAGCATGCCCGGAGGAATTACGATTGTATCGCACTCTTTGCTCCTTGAATGCATTCATGGCATCTTCCGTCTCAACGAAATCAAAACTGTCGTGTCCAGATATGATTTATTTTCAAATATGGAATAACCGATTTTTAGACGCTTTCATGCAAAGAGAAAATGGTGTATGAAAATTAAATACCAATGTAGCTTACCTGATGGTATCGCCTCCGTCGTTTGAAACAATCTTACAAAAGACTGGTTCCATTCCACTTCGATGCCTGCGGACGACAATTCCACGTTTCAAGGCAGACAAAAACTGCAACATACCATTCGTGCGGGCAGCAATTCCTCGTGGGATGACTTGCGAAGGGATATCTTCGATCCGAAGACTGTTGCGGTGTTGTCGCCGGGGTCCTCCATGAGTCGCTTCATCGTCGCTTACTTCGCCGTCTCTTTCCTCGGGGACGGAAAAGTTTGTGGTACTTGCTCGATTGCGTGGTGCTGATGTAGCGCGCTTGACCAAGACGGATGACGATCCACCGTGAGACAGGGATCGAATTGGCGGTGACATCATACAATTGGGCGTTTGTAACACTCCGTTCAAGGAGTGTGGTCCCCATCGTCTTCGATTGAGTGTAGTCGGTGCTGTGGTGGTAGAAAAAGCTGTGCTGGGCGTATTTTCTGCTTCAAATGGGCTGTTCTGGCTGGTAGGGTGCCGCAAAAATCCATACGCGTCTGATACTCTATTCAATGGTGTAAACGCCACGGGAGGTCCTAATGCTCGCTCAAAAAGACTGGTGCGCGGGACGACCGATTTTTGTGTAGATGATGAGACCCGATAGGGGGAACATAAAGAAAATGTGCGTGGCCGAGGAGCTGTTCGCAGGACAAGTGCCTCGGGAGTGGCAGTATTGGTCGAACCAGAATCTGCGCTGTTCACACTTTTACAGTTCCCTCGACGTCGATGCATACCAGTTGCTGGAGTCGTGAAATTGTGGAAGGTTGCTGGAGTCGACAAGTTGTGGATGGTTGCTGGTGGCGTCAATTGTTTTGCGTCCTCGAATGCTTGTTCCTGGCCTTTTTCGGGTGACATCGACGTCGTTTCATCATCGTGAAAAGCACCTTGGTCGCTGCTGCTGCTACTGGATTTGTCGGGAGTCCCATCAGAAGACGTGGACGCCATGGTATCCACGTGGGGGGTGATTGCTGTTGACATCAGCTTGGATTGTGAAGCAGAAAGGATATTGTTTTCGTTTCGAACTGTGGTGGTACTGCCATCGCCATTGACACCATAACTGTAATCATCGGGTATGGGGGCTGTTGCTTCACTAATGGCCTGAGCTGCTGCTTCTCCCAATTGTTCCACACGAAAATCCAACAAATCTGCCCAATAGGAATAAGCTTGTTGAGGTGTTAAGACCAGCGCAAAATCAAAATGATCCTCATGCTCGATATCCGTCAGCTTTTCCACTTTGGCCTTATGAATGCTTTGTAGATAATTTAAATCCGACATGTTACGAGTACGCGGTGAGGGGGGAGGGCGATATTGATGCAGGATCTGTGTTGCCTTGATACTGGCTTTTCGTGCAACGGGGGCAATTTCCTTTTGAGTCCATTGACCCACGTGATGTATCATTTTGGAAACTGCCACAGGCGTAGCTTGCACCAATTTCTTAGTTGTGGACGTCATACTATTGCGTTGAATTTTGTTTGCTAGGTCTTGAGCATGATGATCATGATTGCTGTCGTCTGTGGGGCCACCAATGATTTTCAAACGACTAAGAATGCGACTGCTCCCGCCGGATTTATGATATATTAGGCGCCCGTCCTCGTGGGTTTGCAGTTCCACGTCTTCGAATACGTCCGAAGCTGGAGAATACGTATAGTGCTCTTCCTCGTCACCCATCACATGATGACAGGTACCATTTTGGTACGGATAAACGTCGGAATCACTAAAACTGACCCGTGAAGCGGTACCGACGCTGACGAGGTCCTCTCCAAACAAAGCACTCCTAGAAGACTTGGTAGAATTCAATTCAAATTTGGATAAGGTGCGTAGGTTTAAGCTTTCCGAATCACGACGAGACCCAGCCTCAATATCGTCTGCATCTGTCTCACAGCTGTAGGATGGTTGTAATTCAGGGCCAGTCAAGAGCGAAAGCTTTTCTGTGTCTTCGTCAATAGGAATGGCGATCGATGTTACGTCCTTTGTATAGTCTCGCTTGTCGTCATCTTCAATGTCAAACGCTGGCGATGTGGTAATAGCAGACGTCAAGTAACCATCACTCTCCGAAGACTGTAACAGTATTGTGCCTTGGGGTGCCTGTAATTGGGAATGCAGTTGCTGCTGTTGAGCCAGCGACATTGTTGCAGGTTTTCTCGTCGCTGTCATAATCAGTGATTCCGTGTCTGCCGAAGACGACAAGTCAATCGGTAGCAGCGTATCACTGTCAATGGGCATATCATCGAGCGATTCTCTTCGACGAGAATATTTCTGCGAGTGCTGCTCTGGACTGGCGAGCGGCGCACTTGCGGGTGGAGCAGAAAAGGTAACTTTTACAGAACTTGTTTCATGGCTATGAGCTGTAGCAGGGTCGTTGTTCGATATGTCGTTGACAGTGTTGTTAGCAGTGTCGGCAAGGACCACTGCTGCTGACGGCTGCGGCTGGGGTGTTTCGTGTAGCTGAGTTTGCGACGGCGGTAGAAGAATGGGTCCCAGAGGCGTTCGTGCTCGATTGTCAGGGGTGAAGGTATCCCGAAAAAAATCATTCTCTCTCCTCCTGTCGAAATGGTCGGTTTGTGTCGCCGTCGATGGAGGAACCAACGGAGGCGTTCCCGTCGAAGCACACGTCTCGTAACTGGCTGATTTCAGTATGCCGCGAGCAACAGTAGCAGTTGTTGATCTTTCAATAATAGCATTTTCTGGTGGATTGCTACTAGTAGTAACTTGGTTCTTTCCGGTGATTTGCTGCGGCGTCGGTGTCACATTTTCATCCTGGGCGTCACCATCTTCTTCTTCTCGAAAGTTTTCGTCGGGTTGCCACATTCTACAATTTATTCATTTATTTTGTGCACACTCGCAGGAGCTCTTCTTTCCTTGAGATTGTTGTGAAAGGAAAGTGAATGAATAGCTTGTAAAGGAAGTCCAACCAGCCCTTCAAGCAATCATACAATTCAATCAGCTGATTATTAGTTTGTGGTGTGTAAATCTATCTATCATCGATCGGATTGATCGATTTCGGTTCCCAAGACAGGAGACGAAAAGTGATGAGGTTTGAATTTTCGGGATAGACCTGCGCGCTCGCGGATCGGATCGGAGGGAACGGCTCCCTGGCTGGCGTCATTTCCACGAACGATTCAATCACGTTTTGCCTGCCTTGGGGTTGTTACCAGTACAGTAGCACAAGCTGGACTACTAAAGAGGTGGTAGGTCTAGGTAGCTAGTCTACTCCTAATAGTCTAGTATGATGCAGCGAATGGTGTTTGCCCCAGGTTTGTTGCAGGTAATGTAGTATGGAAAATTCCTAAAAAGAGTGTTCCTATCAATGATTGATCATTCCCAATTTGATTGTTTCTCTGTGAAGTGATGACTAATGAATTGTTTGTAATCTCTGCTAATTTAACACATTGAAGTGACATGTTGAACAAACTGTGGAAAAAATCATAAACATCAATTGAAAACTCTGATACATAGATACATCTACCACATGGTGAAATTGGTTTGGGTCATTTTTCTTCTTTTAGAAATTCCAGCAGTGTTGATGTCTTAATGTTTTGACTACCACATTGCATGATGTGGCACTGATGGTTTTGCTTATCCCCAAGTGGTAAAGAGTCCAGATAGTTCTTTATAGCAAGAGTGTGGCCTCTTCTTCTTCTACACTTGCAGGCCTAAATGTTGTGGCCATGACAGATTTAGAAAGAGAGGTCATCATGGACACTGTGTGAAGCCCTACTAGTTCCATCAAAGTTTTGAATGATGGTATCTAAAATGAGAGCAAGTCAACAGCCTTGCTGGTGTTAGACTGTTTCATCTGAAATGGAAATAAGATGCTTGGAAAGCTATACAGTAGAGACATGTATGGTGAAACATTCCAATTAACTACATTGTAGCACAACAAGTCACTCAGTTTTAGCACATCAAAATTGGCTATGTTGTTTTTGTATTGTTCATAGCCTAGGCTATTTTACTTGTTAATATGCACATTGAATTGTAAATAATCACTGCAACATGTTTGCCTTACTGCTCATCTTTGTTTTTGATTTTCTGATTGCTTTCAACAGTTTGCTTTTTGCTACTTTGAAGTGCACTTGAAGCAGCAACATCATTGTCATTCTCAGTCAGAAACTATTGGCCCAAATTCTAGAATAAGAGTACCTCCGTCACTCATAAGCCAACATTAAATTCAACCTTTTACTAGCACCCCTGCTTAGATATAACAATGTTTGGGCTGGTTTGTGTCATCATTTGGTCTGACACTGACAATAAGCAAATAAGTTAACCACATTGCTTAAACATTGTATCCTAAGTCAGCTCATCAGCTTTAACAGACTTCATAAAGCTTTCAGTTTTAACTTCCACATATGTGATCTGTCTCTTATACACATCTCCGAGCCCACGAGACTAAGGCGAATCTCGTATGCCGTCTTCTGCTTGAAAAA
>ENA-ORBV01015852-ORBV01015852.1-microbial-mat-metagenome-genome-assembly--contig:-NODE-15852-length-11027-cov-5.407215_pt1 | contig 11027 bp, 9 predicted proteins | sample MGYA00237777_ERZ505514 | MGnify/ENA primary metagenome ERZ505514 (study PRJEB26160, sample SAMN06269048) | microbial mat metagenome | isolation source: Oligotrophic lake microbial mat | place...
AATGCCGTTGCATCGTCCGAGATCGTGCTGAATCCGTAGATAGCCGTTCGTGAAGCAACGTGCACGGGTCTCGTCCGCATGTCGCACAAATGGCCCGCTGACATGATGCAAATTCATCAGTCAGGTAAAGCTGATTATGTTCTCACCCTGAACACTTCAAGACTTGTTGGCTGCTGCATCAAAGTCATCGGGCATTGTGCTGGCGAGTGGTGTAGGTTAAGTTTCTTCTTCAAGTTCTTGTTGGCATCCTCTCCACCAGCATACCAATTATGAGACTTCAAGAAACCAATAAATGCAATTCCCTTTTCAGTCATCACAGAGAAGGTTGAGTTCTTGATATCTTCACTCTCAGAATCTGAAAAAAAATATTATGTAGGTGTCGCAATCCAAAAACACAATGCAAGGTAGTTTAAATATGCAATTGCAGAGTTAGCTCAACACAGCTAGCAGTGTCATTCAGCGTAGCTGTGTTTTCTTCCTCTTCGCCTGAATAAAAAGAGAGGGCCTCTTTAGCCTCCTTATGATTCTAAAAAACAGCTAAAACTGTTATGTCTTGCCTTTGACTTCTATGTTTGAACCCCAACCAACTTGAAAAGTAAAACTAATGATCTTTCTTTGAACTGTGAGTGTGACTGCAGACATTAGTCATTTGGCATGCCATAAGTATCCAACATTTGAAGTCACACATTCCACAGAAGTTATGTCCATGACATTGGCCTATTCACATGCAATTTTGGTGCTTAGGTAGCCTGTAAAGTCTCACAGTCTAGGCACAGTTTCCCAACTGACCACAGTTGAATTGTTTACCCCCAAAGCGGCCCAATCACTTTGGGTCACGATTGGGGGGGTGATGACTCACCATTCAGACATGTTTGACTGGTCAACTGTGCACCATTGGCCAGTTTTGCTCCCTTAACAAGTTTTGGGCATGTGGTTGCCTAGCTAGTGGTCCCAAACCAAATGTTTGCAGCAATTATTTAGCAAACATCTTTTTCATTATCAAATGACTTAGTTCAACAACTGGAATCATTCACTAACCATTATGCATCAATGTGGAAACAACTTGCTATTCACTGATCAAGCAGTTTGCTCAGAATCATTTTGTCCATTCCAAGTTCAATAAACAAAAAGCAAAAAAGAAGGTAGACTACATGCAGTGCCAACAAAACAAAGACAACATTGCTGTTAAATGTCAACAACACCTCAAGACATGAGCTAATGCGCGTCCTACGAGCTAGTGGAAACAAATGAGCCGTTACTGACTGACTGCCGACAATTAACAACCAATGCAACTGAAGGCCGCTTTTATGAACAATCCGATGGCCGCGAACATCCTATTTGTCTCCTTCACCAACACCAATAGCATATTGGATAGGACCATGACTTCCTCTTTTTCCGTAGCACCTGTCAACGAGTTCCCCGCATCTACTATTGCTGTCTTGGTCCACAAGCATTATGTTGAGCGAGTACAAGAATATTTGTTGTGTCCAACCCATGCTCCCACTTGTTGGAAACGGATGTCGCACGGCAACACTGACAGTGAAGATGACGCAAACAAAACGTCTTCTACTAGTGAGGTCGATACCAAGAAGGACAATGGTCAATTTGAAAAGAATAAAGTGACCGTTTTGGATATTACCGAAACGACTGGCAACAGTCATGACCGACAAGGATATCATCTCCTGCTCGTACAAGCCACTGAGCGCCCCATTTCTCAAATATCTCCCATGGCACGACAAAATGTGGCGTGGGCGTTTAAGATCACTCATCAATATCAATTGCCAGTACCCATGGTCAAAATCGACGGCCGCGTAATGGTACAAGAAATTGTCAGGCAAATACTTGCTACCATTTCCTTGGAATCTATTCCCATCTTGTTCAATGACAAGCAGCATATTTTGAGAATCAATTGTTATCCCAAGAAATATTACGACGACATATACCTAGCTTTACAGCAAGCCGTTTGCGCCAAACTAAAGATACCCTCGTGGTCGTCATCCTCACCGCCCGAAGTTCCCTGGGAAGGACCCATTGCCATGACTCGTTCCGCTTCCAAATGTACCCATCGACTTGATATAATTTTGTCGTCGTCGTCGGCATCCACCTCGACAAGCGTAGTCTCTGAACCCGATTCAACCACAGCAGAGTCCAAAACTATCCACAATCTGCCATTGAATGATGATGCTGACTTTCCTTGTGTCTATTGGGGTTGGTTGGATCGTAACAACAACCACGACAAGAATATTCTCGAAACTCGACTCAACGAGTTTGCTGCCCAAGAAATCAAAGCGGTAGCACCCGATCATGTCACGGGCAAGGAAGTTTTGGGCAAGGAATTGGATACGGAAGTACCCTTATCACGTGCCTACTACAAATTAGAACAAGTGTGGGACGATATTTTGGACTCGCCGCATGAACAATATGTACTCACGTCCATCCTACAACAGCAACCACCAGCGTCAGCGGTGGACTTTGGCAGCGCCCCGGGCGGTTGGACCCAAATTCTAGCACAACGTACCACAACCGGAAGCATCAATCAGCAGCTCAAAGCTATCTGTGCCGTGGACAAGGGAAAAGTTGCGGATCGAGTGGTTCAAACCTACAACCATGTGCATCACATTCCCAGTGTCATGGAAGATTGCGCTCCATTACTCCAACCGTATGGTCCTTTTGGTATTGTCGTGTGCGATGCTTCGCTCCTATGGAGTGAACTCTTGGAGATTTTATTACGGGTGGTACGCAATATGTCCGCAGCACAACCCAACAACGACAACCAAGAAAAGCAGCAGTCGCCGTCATCCTCAGCATTCACACTCCCATGTATCCTAGTCTTGACTATGAAATTACCCTATCAGACCTTGCAAAGCATTCAACGGCATGTACGATTGATTCACGAACAAGTACCTAAGTTTCTCCACGAATTGGCGGCCGCCATGTACCCCAATTTTTCCCAACAGGATATTCAATCACGAGATGTATTGGTCCATCTCATGGCCAATTCCTCGAGTGAACGGACGTTGATTGTGATTTTTGAGAACAGCCAACAAAAGGACAACCAAACGACGAAAGAAGTACCCCAATCTACAGAATGTGCACTCGCCACCAAACGAATCAAGACCGGCTGAGCCCCAAGGAAACGATGAACAGCGTCTTGAACAAGGTCAAGAGCGAGGGAACTGTATTATGTTGCTATTAGTATTTTGCAAAGTGACCAAAGCTGTGTATGCGTCGACTGGAAAGTCAGTCGGCTTTGTTTATACCAAGATTGAGTCTCGCTAATGCGTTGGTGCCTAGAGGCCAATAGATGAGCTAAATTGTTAGAAGCAAAGTCCGCTCCTTGCGCTGGTCTCTTTCACGTAAATTTCCCGCGACAGCTCGCAGCAATAGGACAGTAGCAATGACAGTGATTCCATTCCTTCGGGAAACACCAGTGGCTTCTATAATATTATGCAGGAACTCGATGTTTGACATTGTACGTCCTCTTTCCCGTGCTGATAGACATCCAAATTGTCGTCCTTCCACTTTTGATAATCGGCAATGCTTCCCTTGAGCTGATAGACAGCCATGGACAACACTGCAAGATCGTCAGAGAGACCCAGTATGATAGCGTCTGGTATGGCATCAAATGGATTGACAATGTATGCGAGACAGCCCAAAATGGTCAACATTTCGGTACGACTGAGCGTTCGAACACCCTTGAAATGCATTTCGGCCATTTCAATGAGACGGTAACAGTCAGGACCAAGTTTCTGAGCTAGTTGCAACGCTAAATGGATCATATCCTGTCGTTTTCCGCCGTCATTGATCAACACTTCAGCCTCTTGTCGGGCGTCAAAAAAGGCCTCATGGTCTGTCGCGTCGTTTTCGGTGCCGTCGGCTGCAAGGTACAGCGCCACGACGGCTTTGGGTCGGCGTACCATTGTCGAGATTACTTTGTAGCCGATAACTCTTTTTGGCAAATCTAGTGGTATTCTCTCAGAAGTGTCTTTCTCACATCTCTCCCGCCACCCTGGCCTAGCTAGACTACATTGCTACTAGACTAGCTATCGTCGTGCTACGGTACCAGGTGGTTTTTTTGTGCAACCAAACCTGTTTTCAGTCGTGTTTGAACCACTCCGAGCCGCTCGATTTTGAACCTCGCAGGTTAACATTCGTGGGATAGGAACGAAAGGGCTAGGGCTAACCAATGTGGAGTCAATATGAGACCTATTTGTTACTTGCTCCTTTCTTGACTTTCTTCCGATGCGATTTTTTTAGCGTAGGGGCAACGGATCTATCCAAGGTGGGACTCGCTGAAGTAAATCTTCGCCCCCCTTGCTTTCTTCCGTGATAGAGCATGGTACGTGCTGCATGTGTTACGAGCGGAGGTTTTGTTGTTGTCGGTTTACTGCCATCATCCACCATCACGTTTTGTTGCTTGTGTGATCTGATCTACCTTAGCTTACTAGCTAGTCTAGTAGAGTATTGCTTTGGTTTCCTCTGCATCTACCTACTTACTCGATAGTCAATCCAAATTTATAAAAGATGAACGGAATCCCAAAGTCTCCGGTGGTCTATGCCTTCCCCCATATCCAATGGGATGCTCTTGGCTCTCTCCGTTTGACGGCCCAAGAGACGGCTCTTTTACGCATGGCCGAAACCAATCCAATTGACTACACTTTGTCGGACTCTCGTGATGCCAGTATGTATGCTCGAGTCCTCCTCAAGCTCTTGGCAGAAGCACATGCGGTTGGTGCTGGAACAGGTATGTTTTTCATTGCTACAACTGTAATGCTTGCTTACGTAGAATGGAAGCTTGCGGAGTAGATTGTTCTAACCAAACCTATATTCTTTCATTTTCTCTTCTTTTCATCTTTCCCGACAACACTCCCATGACAACAAAACAATGCCGCGCAAAACAACAATATGACATAGGTGACGTCTCGAAACTTCCTGAAAAGTGCACCGACGAAGAAGCCATGACAGCATTGGAAACAGATCCACTGGGAATCGTCAGTCACTATGCCTTGACCAAATTGTACGAAATCATTTCCACATTGACGAATGGAGTCTCTGGTGTTACCATTGCCTCTGTCTTTTATGTCGGAAAAGAAGGAGTATTGGTGGACCAGTGGAAAGCATTGTTGCGCGTGCTGAACAAGGGCGGAAAGGGCGACATTTTTGCTCAAAAAGTCGCTTCCCTATCTTTGGCTAAAATTTTATTGACATCCTTTCCTTCCCAGCGCTTCAAGCTGCAGTCGGTCGATAAGGACGGCAATCCCGTCAAGCCACGCCAAATTGCATACGCTTCCGCCGTAGAACCCACCGAGGCTCTCTGTGCCTGGGTGGCGTCCCAACTCAAGAGCGCTTCCGGTGCTATGGTGGGAGTCTGCATTCCGTCCTTGAAGGCTCTTATGGATGCCCACGAGTCCAGAATTATGTTTTGCAAATCAGGCGGAATCAAATACATTGCACGTCAACTGCGGGCTGGATCCAAAAGCACCAAAACACTCACGGCATCCATGGATAGCAAAAAGAAGGCTCAAACCTCAGTCCAACAGCTCTATGAACTCGTATTTTGTCTTTGGATTCTCACTTACGAACTCAACTCCTCTCATCAAATTAGAGCTGATTTCGCCAAGGATGGATTGCCCGTGTTGGCATTGGCCGAGATGATCTCCATGGCACCCCGAGAAAAGGTCGTCCGCGTCGCCCTTTCCTCTCTTCGCAATTTGGCTACCTGTGATGACGAGAACTCGCCCGCTCCTGCTGGACAAACGAAATTTGACGACAAACACTTTCTAGGAGAAATGATTGCCTGTGGATTGATGAAAGGAATAAATCACTTGCGAGAGCGACAATTTACCGATCCAGATATTGTAGAAGATGTCAAGATCCTTCACAAACTATTGGTGGACAACTACAAAGATATGAGTCGTTGGGAAGTCTACAAGAACGAAATCGAAGCTGGACACTTGCAGTGGGGTTCCGTTCACACGGAGGCCTTCTTTAAGGAAAATGCCCGCATGATGGAAGGCAGTGATGGCGACTTTCGTCCATTGAAAGTACTCATTGCTCTCGTGTCCAGCACCGACGAAGAAGTGTCCGCGATTGCCTGCTATGATATTGGTGAATTCGTTCGTCACTATCCTAATGGACGTGCCATTGCCAAACGACTTGGAGCCAAGGAATTGGTCATGCCCCTTATCGAACATGAAAATCCTGAACTTCAACGCCAGGCCTTGCAGTGTGTGTCCAAGATTATGGTCAACAATTGGGAGTACGTAAAATAAATGAAAGCGTGCGTGCCGTCATAATACCAACTATGTACGTGTTTCGCCAGACTAGAGAGAAATGCAATTTTTCCAAATCAGCGCAGCAGCCGTAATATCACAAGTCCCTTAGCCAAAACAGCGCAACAAAGCATACAACTCGCATTTTATTCCATAGTCAACACTCTTATCTATTACTAGCCCTAATCTTTAGTTGAAATACAATACAAAGTTGTGGATGTGGATCTTTTGTTGTTGCTGTTGAAAGTCTGTTGCATCCAAGCAAGCGAACCACTTCGACCTTCAGTTGATTGCGCATTAGTGATATTTTGGTGTGGGGGGCGCCAGCTATTTTCTCTGCCTTTCACCTTTTGCTTTCGAGCTTTCTGATGTTGCAAGTTGTGTTTCATTTATTCTGGCCCAAAGTCTGTATCTATTCTTACACATACCCCATGTTGTAGTAGATTTCATCTCTGTGTACATGTAGTTTGTGATTGCTTGAGTTTCAAATGCTGCACTAGAAGAAGCAGAAGTTGAAATCCTAAGCAGCACCGAAAATGTACCTAGGGGGTACAATGATTTTCTGAGATGGGTTGAAGATGCATACAAAAAAACAAAACTCTTACAAAAAATGGTCTAAATAGAAACAAATAGCACAAAATAACACAACAACATCAATTATAATCATTTGTTTTGTGCCTACATTTAGGCTTCAATTTGGAAAAACCAATTAACATGTTCATTTGAAGGATTTTTTTTAAGCAAAAGGATGAGTAGATTAGCCTTAGAGCACTAGTAAACAGAGGAAGAAAAAAAAAGTGAAATTGATAGAAGACTCTGCTTGGTACAGTAAATGCAGCTCATACAAGCAGTTGTAATTTCCCTGCAAGGTCCCGTAACAGACTTTTACAGAATGATTCAGTCATGGATTGTCAGTCACTCTTGAAACATGCTCTTGAAACTCTTGAAACACTTGCTGTCTCTTGCTATCTCTTGAAACACTCTTCAAATGTGTTGCTGTCTCTTGAAACGCTTAAAAGTGTTGGCACTCTTGAAACTCGAATTGATTTTAAAAAGTGGTTGCACGCATGCGCTCCGAATCTAATTTCATTGTGCGCATGCGCACTGAATCAAATTTTGATTTTTCTGAGGGTGATAAGCACTCTTTGAAAAATGCTCTTGAAACTCTTGAAACACTTGCTACCTGTTGCTGTCTCTTGAAACACTCTTGAAATTTGATGTTGTCTTTTGAAACGCTTGAAACTGTTGCTGCTCTTGAAACTCCTCTTGAAACCATCAATTCAAACACAACTCCTCTAGCACTGTTTCACCGGACATCACTGTGGTGTCTGCATGCCGCTCATTGAGGAAAGAGCGATGGAAAGACATTGCGGCAGAATAATGTTTGTTGCTGTTCTTCACTCATCATGTCATTTCATTCCTGACAGTTTGCTCAATCACATTTCAACTCCTGAAACCAAGATGTCTAATTGGTCTCAATTCTAAGGCAGCACATTCCCCTTGCTTCAGCCTCTGCACAATTTGAGCATGCTGCAAAAAGAACTGCTCGTGGCCATGGAAATGGAATGCATTGATTGTCTTGTCCAATTTTCTTGTGGCACCTCTGTCATCATCGTCAACACCCCAAGTAAGCTATCTTATAGCTAGGCTTGTTGGCTTTTTCAAGTCATGGAGATGGTGCTTGCAAATCTACAGAGCTAGCTAGCACCTGACACTACTCTAGCTAGTAGTGCTGTAGCGCCTACAGTATGTGCTATAGTAGCTCTGTTCCTTCGGAAGATCCTTATCCCTACTATTTCCGAAGTTTTCTGCTTCAAATCGAAAGATTCGTGGCGACAAAGATCACCACTTTTGACACTTCAAGCCGAATAGAAGACAACAAGCTGTTCTTAATGCAACTTTCATAGTTTCACTTGACTTTTCTTATTGATACTCCAGAAATAGCTAATAAATATCCCAAAATGATGTCCTCTCTCCGCTTGTTTACCGCTATCTGCTTACTGCTGGCACCATCAGCCGTATCCTCCTTTCAATCGCCACAAGCAACTCCACAACGACAAAGATCCATTCAAGGCAGTCAGAACCCAGCAGCATCTTTTCGCATTTCCCCTCTATGGGCTGGCTTGGAAGAAGACGATGCCGTCAAACCTCTTGAATCTGCTTCGTCGACCGATATCGACAAAGAAGCAACCTATGCCATTGCCAAAGAATATGCCGAAAAAGGACTTCCCGAAGATTCGGCACGATCGAATGTTGGTCCTTCTTCTTTTACCATGTAAGTTTTTTGGGAATATTTTTGCTACCTGCACTGTATGCTCCATCTATCCACCAAAAAGCAAAGCATGTGGCTCATTATTACTATGTCTCACTTGACGTTTTACTTCTTTACTTTTTTTCATTTTCTATTGTACTTCAGACTCTTGGGCTGTTATGTCATTTTTGTCATTGTCGACACTGTTTTCCATATCACACCTAAGGAGAATTATATTGATGCCCTGTCAAATGCGGTCAAGAATGCTACTTCATAGTAAAAAACAATACCTGTTGTTATTTTTACAGTAATATCACTTTTGGGGGTTACTTCGTACTGCTGCAGGTGTCTACGAATTACAATATTGGCAACAACGTATATTGTCCGAATTAATAGGCGCTATATTGGTGCCCATGGATGAGTGATCTTTTGGAAATGCCGAGATCTTGTATTCTGCTGGGGTTTTATCTTGCAATGTGTATTCTTGCGTTGGCGTCCATCACAACAAGACAAGCATAAAACCACGGCCAACCAATGATCATAAACCACGGGATGCCAATGGTATTTCTAGTTTTGAGAGTGGTTTTCGATTTCTTCTATCGCATATCGTCTTCACAACCAAAACTTCTACCAGCCAGGTCTTTCACCCAAGGATCAGTAGCCTTGTTGAGATTATGGTAGATATGTATTGGTAATTAGAGTTCAGTTCATACATACTGTACTGATTCTTGTAGTTACCACCAGTAGTACAGCAATCCTTTGTCTCAACTTTTGCGAGATAATGGAATCAGCGTTTGGCGCACAACGGCGTCAGCTCCAGCTTCTGTTGCTTCACTTAAGCTTCAACCTCCTGGTGTCAATGGTGCCAAAAGGTAACATTTCCTTCCAGCTGCCAGGCAGTGCTACCTTTTATTGAATACTAGAGTACGGGTGGCATACAAATAAAAATTGTTTTTTAGTCTTTGAACCTTCATCTTCTATTCTCTTTTTCATTTTTCTGGTTCAATCTTTTTTGCTGCCAAACTTTGTAGTGAGCCTGGCTTTAACACATTGAATGGTCACCCAAAAGCAATGAATCAAACATAACTAGCTCTGGAAATTGAGCAAGATTATCTTGTGAATGAGTTACTCATCCATGAAGAAATAAAAGATGTTCCCCAGCCAACTGAGTGACACCATCATTAATGATCAGTGCGCTTGTGAATATAATGTTGCAACATTTATCCAGGAGCAACAAAAACAGTGCACCCCTAGAACAGCACAAATGCCCTGCACAACAAGCTCATCATAACAAATGGACAACAGAAATGCAGACACAGATGTTTTAAATGATGAGATGTCCAGCACAAGATTGTGGTTGTCCAGATGGCAATGGCAGAATGAGAGATTGCAAGACAAAGCATTGTGTCAAAGCATTGCCCGGGCCAAAAAAATCAGGTTGGATGTAATCCGGTGTGCACTACATGTGCTTGCAGACCATAATGGTGGGTTTGAGGATGAATCTAATATTGTTATCTTGGTTTGCAATTTTCATGTGAAGACAGTTGCAATGTGAATCATTTTGCTATTCATTTGCTTCTTCTTTGTGGTCCTCTAGCTTTGGTCTTCACCAATTTTTTTCTGGGTGCAGAAGGAGAAATAAAGTGCTGGTTTGAAAATGTTGTGGTGACTCTGCAAATCACAACTTGTTTGCTTTTTTTGTTTCTAGTGGTCAAACTGGTAACTCACTTCTCATTTTGAATGTCAACTGAAATGAAGCTAGTGTGCTCGATTCACCAGCCACTGGCTACCAGAGAAGACCAGTTAATGGAAGGTTAAATCTTGAATTGGAATTTCATTCATAGAAGCCACATGCTTCTTTTTTAGCAAAAACAAATAATTGTCACTTGCATCTGTTAGATAACCATAGGGTTTTTTGTTATCTTGCCGGGCAGTTCACACATTTTGATTCCATGCTTCTACAAAGAAAATTGTTAGTTGTTCACGGAACTGTCTGTGGCAAATCTTGAAACCCTTTACAGCTAGATCAACAAGAGCATTGGACGCAACAGATGTCCAAATGGTAGATCTTGTCTTCATGTGTTTTCTTTTTCATTGCATTTGACATTTTTTCCAAACATCCCTTTGCAAAACGTTTTTTGTCATTTGAAAAGAGCAATCGCAAGCATGCAATGAACAGTCCACCCCTCCTCTGCAAGAAGAATTTCTTGTCTTTTGACATTGCAGGATTGATCTTACACGTGTCACTCATTGATGACTTCATTTGTCAATCTTTGTGTCGCCTAAAAATGGCATTCAGTGATCACCAACAACAGAAGGAGCTGTCCTGAAGACAGAGTTGTCTCATGATGTCAGATTGATCATTTGAATTCTGTCATTGTTCATCCTTTAGGCCGGGTTCAAAGCAGACATCAGACTTCCTTTCATAGGTCAGACATCTTAAAAATATGTCTGCATGTTCCAATGTTAGAGTCTCTCCAACACTGCGCGATTTGCATGCTGAG
>ENA-ORBV01015853-ORBV01015853.1-microbial-mat-metagenome-genome-assembly--contig:-NODE-15853-length-11027-cov-5.121735_pt1 | contig 11027 bp, 14 predicted proteins | sample MGYA00237777_ERZ505514 | MGnify/ENA primary metagenome ERZ505514 (study PRJEB26160, sample SAMN06269048) | microbial mat metagenome | isolation source: Oligotrophic lake microbial mat | place...
GCTGGAACCCTTGGATCTCAAGGAATTGCTGCATCTGCTCCATGACCCAGACGTACGACTTTTCGTCGGGAGGGATCAGGGAAAACGCAACGGCGTCAATGAACGCAGAGGCTGACGGCACATCGTTGTGCGTGGCAATGAAACGTGTCTCGTGTCGACGCGTCCCCAGGTCAAAAGCGACAACAGACTCCCCGGTCTCCTCATCCGTCCTCACGAATTCAATCGGGTATTCGTCGGCTATCTTTCTCCCCGTGGTTACTACACGGGGTACAGGCAGCGCCACCGCCGCCGACGCGTTGCGAACGCCATCGGCGGCGCTGCCTGCACTCGCGCCTATCTCCTTGGAAAATGAATCAGACATGCGAACTCCAAATCAGTTGGGTTCACATGCGACAGCAGCGGCGAACCCAGTTAAAGGGATTCGCAAACGCATCGCTGCTCAATCTTGGGTAAGGGTGCCTCGGGCCAATCAGGTCCTCGAAGATCTTGTCCTTACCGCTGGAGCGCCTTTTTTTGACCGGGTCCGGCTTCCCGTTATTTGCAGTGCGATGGTAGGCGAATCGCTCATTGAGCGTCAAGACGGTGTTGCGAAATCACACCACCCTGGCATCAGAGTCCGCTGGATCGTTGTCGTCCGGCGAGCGAAAGGAGTAGGTGACACGCCTCGCGTTGATGTCGTAATCAACGATGACCTTGAAGCGAGAGCCGATCAACCGCGTGAGCATCGGATCGTCCGATAGGGTGTCGGCAATGCCCATCACATACGGCTGCGCCTGGTCAGCAGGAAACCGAATAGTTGCCTTGCGTTTCATCATCGCGCAGCCCTCCGCACCTTCGGGCGACGCATCAGCACGCCACCGCCGATCTGTTTGTCATGGCGCGCGGTTGGGCCAGCAGCATGCAGGCGGCGCGGCACGCGGCCAGCAGCCGAGCGCGCCAGCTTCTCAACAGCCGTCGCGCTTCGCTTCATGAGGGCCACAGCCCCCATGCCCCCATGGGCGGTCAGCGTGTCGTGTGCGCGTTGCCCGAGCGTGTCGAGATAGCGCAGGATCACGGGGTCCCATCCGTGGTGATCGACCGAGTGCTGCGCGGCGTCGATCAGCCAGGCACAGGCTGCAGCGGTCCGCTCGAGCGTGTCGAGAAAATTTGGCTCTTTCATCCGTAACTCCAATGGTCTTGCTTGACAGCAAACGCATGGAGTTGCGCGTCATGACCTCACAGGGAGGACAGTCTCAGGAGCCGTTCGTAATGAGAAGGTCGGGTGTTCGATTCATCTCTCCGGCACCACACGTAAAAGGCCCCTGGCTGTCATGGTCAGGGGCTTTTTCATGTAGTGGATAGGTAGCCTACACGTGAATGTTATCTGGAATGACTCAATTTCTCAAGCGAGAGACTTCTGGGTCTGCGGGCTACAGCGGCACGCCAGCACGCCGCCGTTTGATCTGGGGCGTAGGCATCATTTCTTAAGGCCCTTGACCTCTTCGAGCATTTGGACTGGGGTGACAACGCCAAGGGCGACGAGTGCAAGAAGAAGACAGCCCAAGGCGACGAGGCCAGTTGCCCAAGCGTTCTTGAACCACAGCTGCAGGACTACGGCACACCAGATTCCGAAAAAGCAGGCCACGACAAAGAGGAGAAGCTGCTGCGCCGGGGGCAGACTTCGCAGAAGCGTTAGTGTCGCCAGTGCAATGAACGTCAATGCACCCGGAACTACCAACCACAAAGTTCCGATAGGCTTCTCAGCGGGTTCAAAGAAGCTCTCGGCCTTCAGTCCGTTGTCCTGAAAGAAGTTCTTGATTTCCTCGGTTGTACCCTCGAAGCCAGCTATCTTCACTTTGAGCCTCCGCGCTCAGAAGGCACGACAGCCCGAACGTCCTTTTCGGCGGCCCGATCAGACCACTCGGCGGCACCTCCATCCTTTACGAAAATGAGCTTGTCACCCTCAAGGATCGTATTAGTTCCGCCGAAATGAAAACTCTCTACGTTTCCGCCGAACGCACCCTGCTTAACTTGCGACAGCGCCTTTCCGAGACTTGTGCTAACCGGGTTATAGACATCATCGTTTTCAACTGCTGGGCCTAAATAGAACACCATGACTGCCCCACCTGGTTCAGCGGGGTAAATCGAACATTGAATACCGATCCCCTGACGAAGGAAGGGGGCGAGCCGCCTTCGGAAGTTATTGATGTACGACTGGATCTGGGATTTGTTCATGACGGCAATTGTGTAACTGGCAGTGCTCAAATATGCCTAATGTGTTGTATCGAGCAACGACTGGTCAATAACTTGGGCGATGAAGCATGACTTTCAGCACGATGTCCGCGCAAACATATCCTCGCGCAATGAACGTTCAGTCATTTTCTGCCTCCGCCAGGTCCATTAACTGCGTGCGAAACGCCGCAGGCTTGCAGTAGCGAATCCAGCCGACTAGCGGCAAACTGCAGACCTTCCGGCGCAACGTGAGCATACCGCTCAACCATGGATTGTGTCTTCCACCCGCCCAGACGTTGCAGCTCGTGGGTCGGTGTTCCCGCTTCCCTTTGCCAGGTGGCGAACGTGTGCCGCAAATCATGCCAGCGGAAGTCGTGAATGCCCGCCCGCAATGCAGAGCATTGCGCCAGGCCCTGGTATTGACCTGCACAATGGGATTGCCTTCGTAGGTGAACACATGTGTCTGGTGATCGCCATTGCGCTTCTCCAGCACATCGAGCGCCGCCTGGTTGCGCGGGACCGAATGCGGCCGGCCATTCTTGTGTTCGGCGCCTGACACCCACAAGTGCCGCCGTTCCAGGCTGATCTGCTTCCATTGCAACCGGGTCACGTTCGCCTGCCGCAGACCGGTTGCCAGCGTCGTCATAGTCCGAGGAACCGCATGATTGACATCGGGCTCGGGAGCGATCAGATGTCCATGACATGACGCAGCATGGCGAACGGCACGTGCCAACCGGCGCCGCCTTCGCAATCGACGGTGGCGGTGCGTTGGTTGATGCGGGTGATGATTCCGACTTGGTGCTGCAACTTCTCGCCAGCGGCAAATAGCCGCCGGCCAGCACAGGGCGAAAATGAATCAGGCGCGCTCAGCGGTCACGCTCAAACGCAGGCCCACTGCGTGCAGTACCTTGTGCAGTGTGGCAACGGTCGGGTTCCCGTTTTCGCTCAGGGCACGGAATAGCGACTTTTCACCCACATCGGCGCGGCGAGCCACGTCGGCCATGCCGTGCGCTTTGGCAACCTGTCGAAGGGCCACCAGCAGCGCGGCGGGGTCATCCAACTCCAAGGCGGCTTCAACGTATGCGGCGGCTTCCGCCGGGTCTTTAAGGGACTCGATTAAATAACTTTGGTAGCCCACACTGCGCGGTGCATTCATGGTCAGCCCCTTTCTCTCCAGTCGTTCAGGTAAACAATAGCCTGCCGCATGGCACGGCCTTGGTCGGCTTTGTCGCTGCCACACAGCAGCAGCACCAATACCGGCCCTTGTCGGCTCAGATACACGCGATAGCCCGGCCCCTTGTCGATGCGAAGCTCTTGCACGCCATCGCGCAAGGGTTTGCAGTCCCCAAAATTTCCGGCCTCCAGCCGCAGTAGCCGGGCCTTGATGGCGGCGCGACCTTGCCGGTCAGCCAATGCGTCCAGCCACTGCGCAAAAGGTACGCGCCCAGCACTATCGCTGTATATCTGAATGTCTATCAATAGTATCTTAAATGGTACCGCTACGCTACCACGTGCAGTTTGCCTGGCTCGCCAGTGCTATCAAACAGCACCCCGGCAAGGCTCAGGATATGCGCTTCTATTCTCTCCAGATACGGGCGCAGGGCGTCGAAACTTCGCGGCCTGTAACCTTCGGCGGTTGCGCTTGGTTTATGAGCCATCACCCGCGCAATTGCCCCGGCAGGCGCCCCGGCAGCCTCACCCAGCAGCGAGAACGAGCGACGTAGGCCGTGAATGGTCGGGCCATCAATGGCGGCGCTCTTCAGGGCCTTCGCATGACTGGCGCGGGTGTCGGTAATCCGTCCTGATTTGGCCGTGCTGGCGAACACATAGGCTCCCCCCTCGGGCAAGCCTGCCAGCAGGTGCGCCATGTACGGGCTCAGGGAAATTGTGCGGGTTGCGTCCACCTAGTCAGCAATGGTCAGCTTGCGCCACTGAAAATCCACATTCGTCCACGTCAGCGCGGCCAGTTCTTCGCGGCGAGCACCGGTTAGCAGCAAGGCGCGCAGGTAGGCGCTTGCCGTGCGGTTGCTCAGTTGCTCCACTCCTGCCCACCAGCCCGGCACTTGGGCGGCCTCCAGCGCATCAGTGCGCTTGGTGTTTCTGGGCAAGTTCTCCAAGATGGCGGCGGCCCTGCCCGCTTCGCGATCTGTCATGGCCCGGTATTCAGGGCGAGCGGCACACCAACGCAGGAAGCCTCGAAACATCATCAGGGCGCGGGTAGCTTGGTGTTTTCCGGCCATTGCTTTTAGGTCGGCAAGGTAGCGAGGCCTCCATGCTTCGCGGCGCTTGGGTCTGCCCGTCTCCAGATACTGCGGCCAGAGTTCGCCCACTGTCAGGGCTTGGGCGGCGGCTGCCGTTGCGGCGGCATGGTCGGCCTGTTGCTGGCGCTCCAGTTGCCGGGGGTCGGTGCCACCGTCCAACATCACGCCAATACGCCTAGATTCTTTCCGTGCGCCGTCAATGCTCCAGATACGAACATCGCCGATGGTGCGGCGGATAGTCTGGCGGTTTAACTTGGCTTCATAGACGAACGATTTGGCTCCGGCCGCGGTGACACGCACTCGCGGGCCAGGCGCTCAACTGTCACGCATGCAAGCCTGTTGCTTTCCGTCCGGGCAGGCCAGGCGTTCGATTGCCCCGGCAGTTAGGATCTGAAATTACTGTCCAGGTGGACGGGTCAGGCAATTTGGTTTGAGGCTCTTTCGGATCCATGGCATCCCCTCGATGCAGCCCTGTGAAGGAGCCCCAGCAGGCCAGCAGGGAACTGGCTTTTCGGTCGGATTGCAGCCCGGCCGATCTGGGGCGAAACGGCTACGCAGTCTCCAGTTCAGGCGCGGCCATGCGCTTGCGTGGCAAGCAGACGCGGCGAGACCCCGTGTCAGGCGCGCGACCTCAAACCACCTGCACGTGCGATTCAAAAAGGTAGGCGTCCAGCGTCTGTTGGACTGCAGGCACGACCGAACGTGAGGTCTGCGGCAGTGACACACTCACGCGCATGCCGCGCGGCCCCCCGGCGCTGACCTGCACCTGCGCATCGGCCAACTGGAACTGCTCGTTCAGCAAATGCTTGACCATGCGCGCTGCCGCGTCGCAGCGCAGCTCGGGCTTGAATATCTTGCCGACCGACGTGGTTGGGATTACCTCGACGATGTGGAAATGTTTGGGCCACGCGGGGCGTTCGCCGATTCGTTGCTGTGCATGCGCGTGCAGCTCGGCATCGCTCACCCGTGCCCCGGTGCGCAATGCCACAAAACACACCGGCAGTTCGCCCGCATAGGCGTCGGGCATGCCCACGGCAGCGGCCACCGCAACGGCGGGGTGTTCGGTCATCGCGTTCTCGATCATCACGGGGTCGATGTTGTGGCCGCTGCGAATGATCAGGTCTTTGGAGCGGCCGGCGATGTAGAGGCGGCCTTGCTCGTCGGTGTAGCCCAGATCGCCGGTGTTGAGCATGCCGTTGTCGATGATGCCCGCGTTGTGCTCGGGATTGCGGTAACCCGGCGACACATGAGGCCCCCGAACGCTGATCACGCCAACCACGCCGGTGGGGCAAACATCACCCAGCTGGCCATCGGCCTCGAGGTGGCGCACCTCGACCCGCGTGTAGGGCAAGGCCCAACCCACCGACCCCGCACCACCCGCGCCGGCCAACGGGTCGTACGCGATCAGGCCGGACGACTCGGTCATGCCGTAGACCTCGAACAGTTTGCGACCCGTCACCTGGCGGAAGCGCGCGCCCACCGCCGGCGGCAACAAGGCCGCGCCGGTGATGCCGGCACGTACCGTGCTGATGTCGGCGCCGAGCAGCGGTACCTCCAGGATCGCGCCGAGCGACGTAGGAACGCCGCCCACCAGCGTGGCCTTGTATTGCGCCACCAGACGCCAGAACCCCTGGACCATCGCCGGCGTCCGCAAACCGCCCGGCGACATCACCACCAATTCCACGCCAGCCATGAAGGCGGCCAGGCCGCAGGCAATGGTGCCGGCTACATGGAAGAGCGGGAAGGTGCCGGTCAGAACATCCTCGGCGTGGAAATTGCCCATGGCCGCACCGCCCAGCGCAGCGGTCAGCTGCCCGCGGTGCGTGTGGGCCACCAGCTTGGGTGTACCGGTGGTGCCCCCGGTGTGAAAGTAGGCCGCCACGTCGTTGTCTTTGCCGGGCTCGCCGAAGACCAGGTGGTCGTCCGGCTGGTCCGCCAGCGCGGTGTGAAAGTCGATCACACCCTCTTCGACCGGTGTACCGGGTGGTGCCACCCGGATCAGCGTGAGGCCGGGCACGCGCCTGCGCAGTTCCAAGGCCTTCTGCCAGATGTCCAGCACGGGGTGTGGACCCAGCGCCACCAGGGTGCGTGCGCCAGACGCTTCCAGCAGCGCAGCGATGTGCTCGACCTGAAGCAGGAAGTTGATCGGTACCGCGTAGCCGGCTGTCTCGGCACCCCACAGCGTGGCGTGTGTCTCGATCAGGGCGGGCAGCATGTAGGCCACACCGGGGCGAGGTCCGCCGATAGTGGCGAACAGGTTGGCCGAACGCCGCACCATGCCCAGCAGCTGCGCGTAGTTGACGCGGCGGGGCTGTTCGTCGGGTGCGCCGCTCATCAGCATGGTGATGGCCGTACGTTCGGGCTGACGCGCTGCAGCGCCCATGAAAACATCCAGCACGCTGTGCTCGGGCAAGCGCTGCTCCAGCGTCATCGCGGCTTCAAATTGCGCCAGGGTTTCGCGATCAAGGATGGGGTGGTCGTTGAGGAATGCCATGGGGTCTCCGGATACCGTGCTTGCCAATATTGGCTGTGTTCTTGTTGGGCCCGAACGCGAACCGCGTTGCCGAATTATCGTATTGGCATCAATTGAGCCCGTCGACCAACGGCACGCCGTTTCCCTGGCACCAGGTCGACCACGAGCGAGACCCCGGAACATCATCATGGCCCAGGCGGGTTGGGTTCGCACCGTTGACGTTGTAGCGGTGTTCACGCGGGAGATTCGGCTTGATCGGCGCTCGTCGCCGATCTCGACGACACTCGATATCTGACGAGGAGGTGGGCCATGGCGAATTGTCCGTCCGGTGACCGAGGCCACGCGTTTCGTGTATTCGCATGCATCGCGCTCGGACTGGCGCCAGCCATCGCTGCCGGTGCGGGCACGGAACTGCCCGACGTGGCCAACCCGGATCATTTCCAATGTATCGGCCGCAACCGCTTCTCCGGCGTCGTCAACCTGCCCATCGAGAAGCAGGACGATACCGTGACCTGGTCCTATGCAGCCTTTTTCGTCGAGCCGGTGCTGGGCACGCCCACCATCATCTATGGCCCCCGCTTTCGCGAGCTCGACCCGTTGATGCGGGGCTTCATCCGACGCCACGAATGCCAGCATGCCAATGGCGTGCAGGACGAGATCGCGGCCAATTGCGCCGCCCTGGTGCAAATGCGCGCGCAGGGCCTGACACCGCGGCAGGAGGCACAACTGGAACGCTGGCACTTGGCCGAGGGGCGGCTGGACCCCCAATATGGCGGCAGCGGCGCCGCGTTCTGGGAGCGCACCGTGCGCTGCGCGGCCACCATGCGTTGACACTTGCCGTCTGCTCAGGTCAGCAGCGCTTCACCAGTGTCACCCAGAAACCCGCTGTTGTTGTCGGCAATATCGCCTCTTTGACGTCATAGCCAGTGTTGTGCCGCATGCAGCCCGGGCCGGTGCCGCGGGTTTACCGTCGCCATTGCCGACGATAAACTAACGACCCGGCACCACGTCCAGCATGAACGCGAAATCGTCGCTCGACTGCAACGGTGAAGTAGACGATTTGGCGCAGCGTCGCCCCGAGCCACGTCGATGTTCGCGCGGCTCGCGTCGGTCGAGGGCTGAGCGCGCTCAGATCGCGCCGCTCGTCACCGCCTCACGACCGGCGGCGAGCACCTCGTCCACGGGCGCGTCGGCATCGGCGAGTGTGGTGCGCGGGTTGATGAAGCAGGGCCGGATGGATAACCGCCCGCCGACCCGCGTGGAAGATGCGACGGTCCGACCGCGCGCCCGCGCGGCGTGGAGCACCGCATCGTTGAACGCGTCCAGGCGCATCTCGTTGGTCCAGCCCGCGGGCCGGTAGCGGAAGCAGCAGATGGACAGCACCGGCTCCGCCAGCAGTTCCAGCTCCGCCGAGGCCCGCGCGCGCTCTGCAACCCGCCGAGCACAATCGTCGTGGCGCACCAGCCGCTCCCGCACGCCATCGGAGCCGATTTCGCGCAGGAACGTACATACCGCGAGCCCTCGCGCCGGCATGGAGAAGTCGACCCCGAAATCGGGCGTGCCCTGGCCCAGCTCGTCGCAGGGAGAACCCGTGTCGCGCGTGCCCACGGGCACCTGGCGCTCCCGGTCGTAGGCGCCGGTCTCGATCTCGAAGGCACGGCTCAGGATGCCCGCGTCGCGCATGATCGCCGCCCGCGTGCCCACGGGTGCCGCCAGCCACTTGTGAGGGTCGATGGCAAACGAGTCGGAGGCGGCGAGGTCTGCGTACCGGTCGCGCACCCGCGCGTCGAGCACGCCCCAACCTCCGTACGCGCCATCGACAGGGAGCTGGCCGCTCAATCGAGCAGTTCCTTGGGTATGTTGCCGCCGTTGGCCGCGATGTGGCCCAGCACGTTGCGATGCAGCCACAGGTTCATCTTCGCCGAATCGCCCATCAGTTCGGTGGGACAAAACAGTTCTTTGGCGAGCGCCTTGCGGGCATCGAGGCTGCTGTCGATGTCCAGCAGCTTGAGCAGATCGACGATCGAGGTGCGCCAGTTCAGCTTCTGCGGATTCGCGGCGGCGCGCGCCTCCAATTGCTTGAGTACATCGACCACGGCGATCGGATTGACCACCTCGGCTGCGGCTGGCGCCAGGGCCACCGACGCCGGGGCCGCCGCCACAGCAGGTGGGGGCGTGGGGGCCAGGGGTGCTGTCTCGCCATCACCAATACCCAACTTGCCCAAGATTTTTGCAAAGAATCCCATGGTGTTTCCTCCTTGAGCGGGCGTGCGCCGCGGCCCCGCCGAATTGCAGGGCCTTGCATCAGTCGACCGCCAAAGCATGGTAACGCGCGATGCAGTCGTCATCGTGACCACAGGGGTACCAGGTGGTGACAGCCCCGGCGCCAACAATGTCGGGCGCATCGATAGCGCCTCAAGCGGTACCGATGCCGAGCAGAACCCGCGCGACGCAGTTTGCTTGGTACACGACAGCAAATGCGCCCGCGCCAAGCCGGTATGCTCGACGACGTACCAAAGGAACCCGCATGACCCAGGACCTGCTCACCGACGTCGAAAACGGTATCGCCACGTTGACGATGAACCGGCCCGCATCGCGCAACGCGATGACGCGCGATATGGTCAACGCGATGCATGCGGCCCTGACCGGCTACGCCACCGACCCGACAATCCGGCTGGTCGTGTTGACCGGTGCCGCAGGTGCGTTCTGTTCCGGTGGCGATGTCAAGGATTTCGCGCTGGCCGCGGTCAGCGGGGTTGCGCCGATGGGCTTCGATCAGCGGGTGAGCGATCTTCGCTTGCGCACGGAAGTGTCCCGATTGCTGCATGAAATACCCAAACCCACGTTGGCGGTGCTGCCGGGTCCGGCGGCTGGCGCCGGCCTTGCGTTGGCGTTGGCCTGCGACCTGCGCCTGGCCTCGGAAGATGCCAAGATGACCACCGCCTTCTCGAAGTTGGGCTTGTCGGGCGATTTCGGCGGCAGTTATTTCATCAGCCATCTGGTGGGTGCGTCCCGGGCCCGCGAGTTGTACTTCACCGGCCGGGTCGTGCTGGCCGACGAGGCCCTGCGCATCGGACTGGTCGATCGGGTCGCCCCGGCTGCGCAACTGACACAGGTTGCGCAGCAATGGACACAGGAACTGGCTGCCTTGCCGACGGTGGCCCTGGGCTACATGAAACGCAATCTGAACCTGGCTCTGCGCGCATCTTTGTCGGACGTGCTCGACGCCGAAGCCGTGCACATGGTTCGCACGTTCGAGACCGCCGATCACAAGGCCGCGGCGGTCGCGTTTGCCGACAGGCGCAAGCCCGACTTCAACGGGCGCTGAGTCACTACGAGCGCGATGGCAGGCCGGGCATCACCGCCCGTGGAATGCCCCGGGCGCGGTGCTCATGTGTTCTGGATATGCGCCTGCAATCCCCTGCGCGGTGACGGCCCGACCGCAGGAGCAAAACCCACCCGCGCCCACATCTGGATGGTCTGCGCTGGCGCTGGCGCAGTGAGCAAGGCCCGGATTTCGGCATATGGCCCCGCCTGCTCCGGGTACTCCTGCAGCGCCTGCTGCAGAGGCTGCATCGCAACACCTTGCGCCGTTGCGGCCAGTTGCACCCGAGCGTAGGCGCGTCCAGCGTTGACCTGGGTAACGCGGTCGTTGCCTTGGGTCACCACCCACAGGAATCCAGGCGTGGATGCAATCTTCTCGTCAAAGTCCTTGATCTGGCTGGTGGTGGCAAAGTCGTCCGGACCAGGCGCCTGGCTGCGGTTGAACAGGCCCAGGCGGTCCATCCAGACCACCATCGGATCCATCAGCGACAGGCCATCCCGGTGCCGGGCCACCTCGGCAGCGCCGACCCGCAACACCTTGAACGACTCCAGTATGGCGCGTGGTGTGCGCAACTCGATGGCAAAGGCCTGCGAGGCGATCGCGCGGAGGCGCTGCAACTGCTCAGGTTGGTCCATACCCACATGGCCAAAGTGCAGCCCATTGGCACCGGCGGCGGCGGTGCGAATAGGATTTTCAAACGCCATCGGACAGCCCAAGAATGGGCCTGAAAAAGCCCCCGGCCGAGCCCGCAGAGGGC
>ENA-ORBV01015854-ORBV01015854.1-microbial-mat-metagenome-genome-assembly--contig:-NODE-15854-length-11027-cov-5.004566_pt1 | contig 11027 bp, 5 predicted proteins | sample MGYA00237777_ERZ505514 | MGnify/ENA primary metagenome ERZ505514 (study PRJEB26160, sample SAMN06269048) | microbial mat metagenome | isolation source: Oligotrophic lake microbial mat | place...
TTGAAGTGTAGCTTAGCCAACAACATGGAAGACTCTAGAAGATTCCACAACCATAGCTAGCAGCACTGCAAGTGCTTGTGATTTCCATTAAACTAATCTTTTGCACCTCCAATGGATCTCTCATCCAACAACCACGACACACATCATCACTTCAATGTCAAACATGGGTCCTGCACTGGATCACAAAAGAAGCACTGCAGCTAAAGAGCTCTGTTTTTCCTGTGCACAACCTCAATTACTCCACCTGTTGTCACCTGCATTTCCTAGGAGCTTGCATGGGTGGCTGAAGGATGTGAGGTTCTTGTGTGGGTCCCACGAATGGAACACTAACCCTAATAAAATGGAAGTGACGTATGCATTGTGTTGCATCTCAAAACTTCGAAATCATGTTTGTGATTTGTGACAGCTTGTGCGACTACGAATGCACGGTTGCATTGGAAGTCCCGGGTTGTTCACACGATTGTAAGTAGGGTTCAGTCTTGTGGCAGTTGGATTCCTCATAGCCGTGGCAATGACAACAGCCAAAAGGGATATTCTCACTCTGACAGAACACCGATGCTCTGCACGAATGGCTACCAGTAGTGACAATAACGGTATGTATTATTGGATCTTGACAAATTCAAAGCACCAACCAACAATCACATAAAATCAAAATCAAAGTAGCGAATCTGTAAACCAAGAAATTCAAAAAAACATAAAACGAGATATCAGCCATGACGGAAATTCTTGCTGCCCCTGCCCCGGATGTCCTCCTAACCTCGTTGATTACGGAGGATGCTCTTCCTGAAGACATTTCCGTCATGACAGAAGATGCCACCGCGCTGCCGCCAGAACAAGCTCCAATCCAAGGCCAAGATCTTGGCTATATCGATATCACACTTCTGCGCGGCCTCGAGCCAGCTTTGTCTCATGAAGAACAGGCCCATTTGACCGCCTTGCTCAGGTCCGGCAACCCCAATGACTTGGCCGTGGCTGCCAAAGTTTTTCATGACATTGGCGTCATGCTCAAAGCAGGAACAGCCTCTCCTTCCCAACGCAGCGATTATCAACAACTCCAAGTGCAAGAAGCCTTTTCAAGCTTTGCCATTTCAACAAACGGTAAAAAAGTTCGTCCTGGATACAATAATCGAGAAGAACGAGTGGCCGATGAAAAAAAGATCAACGATGTCGTCAAGGCCGAAAAAGCTCGTGCCTTGCCCTTGCCCGTACGCATGCCCCGTATGATGGTTTTGAGTTCGGCCTTTGACGCTTGCTCGGCAGCCAAGGGACGAAAACCATTGACGTTCGTCGATGATCCATGGGATGGCACCATTGGTGCTGCATTTACGAAACTGGAGGTTCATAGTGATGCCAAGGGCATTTCCAAATTATTGCCCGCTGCCAAACAAAAAGCTAGCAGTCATGTCGACCACAATTTGAAATTTTCACCCGGTTTTGATGCCATTGTGGATACGATCGAAGGAGGATATTCCGCACGTCTTGTCGAAGGATTGGAAGGCGATACCAAGCAACCTCGTGTACTGATTGCCACGGTCACCAAGGAAGCCGCCAAATTGGGATTGGTCCAACGTGGTGATGTCGTCACGCATGTCAATGGTGCCGCCTTTGAAGGGACAACACAAGATTTGAACGAGTTGATTACGAAACTCTACAACGACAACAACACTGCTCCTCTTGAGATTGTGGTCAATGCCGAATTGTGTATTGCCAAAGCACTGGAACTACGCGCTGGACTCATGAGAGGGTAAAGGTAACATTTTTTTTTTTGAAAAATCTTTCGATTCGTCGTTGTGTGGAATGAATATCTCTGGAACGTAACCATAGCGGGTTTATGTGCAGGGTTTTGTAGCATCAGCCACGCAATTATAGAATGTATAAAGTGAGCTGATCATACAAGGACCAATTGGAGACTGTGAGAAACGGAAGCATGTAGTATTTAGCAAACAAAAATTAAATAAAAATTATAACCATATCGTACACATTCGTAGCTACTAGTATATCAATATTGCGTTTGCGGGTTTCTTCCCGCCTTTATTTGGACCCCCCATGCCACATCCCACCATGCGAATCCAAAATTGAAATAGTAACGAATCCTACACCCGACAGAGATCGAAATGTTAAAGCGAACCTCATCTCGAAAAAACTGCATGTCGTACCCCGGTCATGGAGATGAGTACATGCTCGCCTAAGCGAAGGTCAAAAACAGATAGACAAAGCGTGATCGCAGGGACGGCAACGCTGAAACCAGACTGCAGTAGGCGTTGGACCTTATCCGCCGCCAGCAATCGTTGTGTCTTGCCGCGTTTGACAGCGGAGCAGCCTCTTCTGCAATGGGAAAATTGGCTTCGACCGGTTTTACAACTGTGGAACATGAGCAGTGTGGCGGTGGCGCGATGAGTGATTTTCCTCCTGGTTCCCGAAAGCTACTGATGTAAATTTCTGCTGTTACTGCCGGGATGAGATCATATTCTAGCTCGTCCAGGCACGGGATGCACGGTTCACCAAATTGGTTTGACTGATAACAAATTAAAAATTTGCCACACACATTCCAGTGGTCAATTGACCATTGGATGTCCAATCTCAGTCATTGACAATGTTCTCGGTGCCATCCGACATTTCGATTCAAATACAGGAGCAAGTATCGGAATGTATCCAGACTGAAATCAAGGGGTACGTTATTGGCGGTGTTGGGAAAGTTCACCGTGGATCTTCCACTTTTGAGCTTGCGCCATGAACCACGGAATCCATGACAGCCGACCACGGCGTAAACGTGCTTTGCAAAGTCATCAGTAAGCTGATTCTTTCAAAACATCTAGCTAGCTAGTATTGAAAGCAAAAACTAGCATAAAAACCCTGCTATAGTTAGCTGTTTGTTTGTGCAGTGCCCGCTTGACCACCCCATTGACTGGCTCGCTTGTTTTTTGCCAGCGTGATAGGCTAATGCGTCGTTTTCGGCTTAGGCAATGTCTCAGGTGGTGTGTTAGGGTTCGATAGCGCTTCAGGCTCAGGTAGCTTTTCGGGCGCAGGTAACGGTTCGTCCTCCCATGGAAAGATAGAGTCCAGAATATAGCAGTCAAAGGATTTAAGTTCCTCAAGTTTCTCAAGTCTCTCTTTTTCCATCTTGATTTGCTCGAAAGCTGCTTCCTCTGCTTTCTTGTACATGGCATCATCTTCAGCCTCCTTCCTGGCCATTTCCTCTGCCTCAATCCTTGCCTTTTCTTCTGCTTCCTTCCTGGTCTTTTCTTCGGCTTCCCTTTTAGCAGCTTCTTCAGCTTCCCTGGTTGCTTTCTCCTCGGCATCCAATTTTGCCTTTTTCTCAGCCTCAATCCTGGCCTCTTCTTCCATGATAAAAGTTAACTTCTCTGCTTCTTCTGCTGCAATCCGCTCTTCCTCGTCCCTTTTGAATTTTTCTTCTGCTGCTTTTTTTGCACTTTCCTCAGCCTCAATCCTGGCTTCTTCTTCCATCTTAATCCTTTCTTCTTCCTCAATCCTAGCTTTTTCTTCAGCCTCTCTTTGGGCCTTCTCCTCGGCTTCAATCATGGCTCTTTCTTCTTCTTCTTCTGCTACTAACCTTTCTTCCTCCTCAATCCTAGTTTTTTCTTCTGCTTCATCAGCCTGGATCCTGGCTCGTTCCACTTCTTCTTCTGCTACTAATCTTTCTTCCTCCTCGATCCTAGCTTTTTCTTCTGCTTCACCAGCCTCCATCCTGGCCTTTTCTTCTGCTATCATCCTTTCTAATTCCTCTCGTTGCGCGGTTTCCTCTGCTTCAATCCTGGACCGTTCCGCTTTTGCTGCGGCTAACCATTCTTCCTCCTGAATAACCCTAGCTTTTTCTTCTGCCTCCATCTTTTCTTGTGCCTCGACTCGTGCCTTTTCGGCGGCTTCAGTGGCCGCCCATTCTTCCTCCATGGCGAGTTGTTGTTGAGCTGCAGCTTCGTCCTCATCCTTCGCTTCTTCGTCCTCTTCCACATCTCGGTCCATCTTTTCTTCTGCTTCGGCTTCTGCTATGGCATCTTCGTCTTCTTCCATTTGCTTGGCCATGGCCGCGGCCTCTCCGGAAATAATCTTTCGTACCGCATCAAAGGACAAACTCCCCGTTCCATCGGTATCAAACGTGTCCAAAATCAATGTCTTGAGGTCGTCCATGGGTGGAAGTCGGACATCGGATCCTTGAAAGAGCGCGCCCGACGAATAAAAGGTTTCCAACAAGCCATCGAGTTCTTCCACGTCCAACATGTTGTTGCGGTCCTTATCAAAGGTCGCAAAGACGGCCCGATGAAAGAATTCTTGGTTGCCCTTGGGATCGACCATGTAGCGCTCGCGAAATTGATAAAATTGGTCCTTGGTGATTTCCGCTTGCAGGGCATCTTCTCCCGTAAGGCCGGACGCCAATTCCATGGCGACCCGGGCGGCAATGCGTTGACAGTCGACTTCACTCACAGTGTCGCCGAGATTCACAGACAGCATGGCCCACAATTGGTGATTGTGGGCGACAAAGGAGGCAATTTCATCGAGACTGGCGGCGTTGCTATGGTCCTTGTCGAGGGCGTGAAATTCAGCGTTGGCATCTTTGCGGCCTTGACTCTTGAAAAAGCCCTTGATGGAGTTGGTGGCTTCTTTCAATGGATCTACCGTGAGTAGATCGGCCATGACTGTCCTAGCTAGCTAGCTAGTGTATTGTTGTGTGTTTTGTGTATGTTGAGTATGGCGGTCTTAATGTTGTGGTGCTGTTGGCGCTACTGGCTTTTAGTAAACACAACAATGAGCCAGGCAGGAAGCCAGTAGTGGTGGATTTGAAGGAGGCTAAAAGTGTTAGGGAGGGTCATTTCGTGTCCACTTTTCGTTTTTCTTTTGTCCGTATTGGTGTATCCATAAATTGATCCGCTCTTTGAATTTCGATCGTGGGGGTGACGTCAGTGAGACCTTTGAGCGAATGTGCGCTTCTTCTTCTCAGTCATCAATGGAATCGTTCACACGTCTGGCCGGCAGGTTTGGACCGGGTGGCGTCAATTGAAGGATCGCTATCATAGAGCGCTTCTTAAACTTGCATCACACGCCTTCTCCTCTTCTCTCCAGAAGCCAAGCAACAATAATAACAACAACAATCATACAACACTTCTCCTCCCACTTCGTCTCCTACTGTACTTCTCTTACCCCAACAAATATGTCCTCGTTTCACACAGAGTACAACACAACAGCCCAGACGGACGCTGCCAAAGCCCTCGTCAAAACGGTAGCTCGAGCCTTTTACGACGACCACACGATTGTGGTGGTCGACTTTTTGCTGGACGCCAAGTTTCTCCGCGATGGGAACTCCATGGGCAAGCCCCTGCATTTATCGACCAAACAAGTGCGACACGCCCTGGCCTTTCTCCACAAGGAACACTTGGTGAATCAAGAGTGCGTGGAAGGCCGCGTGGAAACCTCGGACCAACAGAGAACCTATCGAAGAACGGTGCGGGCCAACTTTTGGTATTTGGATCTTTGTCAGGCCGTGCACACGATCAAACTTCGGCTGGCCAAGATCAAGAAGAAATTCCAAGAAGACGTCAACAAGACGGACTCCACGTCGACGTATCAGTGTCCTGGCTACACCACCAAACGCTGCAATGGACTCTTCACGGAAGAAGAGGTCCAGCACTGTCCCATCGACGAAACGACGGGTGAATTTCTCTGTCAGGAATGTTACCAAGTCCACAAGGACAATCCCGAGTCTACCATTGAGTCGTACAAGCTCCAATTGATTGACAATACGCAAGCTCGTAAAGATGCCGAACAAAAATTGGCCCGGTTTGAAAGGCAAATGAGAGCCCAAGAACATCTTGGGCCAGGCATTTATCAACTCGTCCAAAAGGTGGACGACATTACGCAAAGCCTCCAAAATCGTCCCGTCACGTCTCATTTGCCCTCTCACAATGGTGCACAAGAATACCTCATTGGAGAAGTTTTGCATGACACTTCCAATTTCAATACCGAAGCGGCCGAAGAATTTTCCAACGCCATTTACGTCACCGGCTTGGACGGACAACGCATGGTCTTGGAGTTGGAATTGGGCACGGGGTTGCAAGCCAATTATTGGGCCCACCAAGGGGCGGCGACCCCTCATCGCATCCGTAATAATGACGCTTCTGGTAAAGTGCTTCCCAAACCGGTCACTCAACGGACGGCGTCTCTGCAGGCACTCCAACCTCTTCCCAAACCCAAACGCATTTGTCGCAATACGACTCCCTTTTTTCTAAAGCAAGGGACCAATGGCGGAAGCGAAGAAGGAGTCGACGATCTTACCAAACGGACACGACAACTCAGTATTGAATTGGAATCCTTGGACGAATTTAAAAACAACAATAACACTACCAAGAATACCTTTGACAAGATTCAAGCCCTGCAAATTCCGGAAACGGATACGTGTATTTTGTGGCAGTCCATCGACACGGTTCCCGATCGTGCCTCGGTGCAGCACTTGGTCCAACGAGTGGTCAAGACCCAAAAAACGCCCCGACGGTCCTCGTCCTTTCCACCCCCAAATTTACAACCCGCCTGTACCTTTACGTCCATGGATGCTACCACTCTTTTTAATTCTGTCGAGTGGGAGTCTGCCGAGACAAACTCCAATACCAATCACAATAAGGGCAGGATGAAAGAAAGCAACGAAGCCAGCACGATGAATAAGGATGCTCAAAGAACCAGCAACAGTAATAAAGGCAGAAGCAGTTCCATTTTACAAACCTACGCCAATGTCGATGCCTTTAACAGTATGGATATGCTCGAGTCGTTTCTGCCCAATTTGCAGAGCATGGATATGATGGCCGGTGGCGGTGGTGCAGGCAATAGCACTGCTTCTCCAATAAGTGGTAGTGGAAAACGAACGAGACGAGACAGTCTGGCCATGTTGGAATCCTTATTGCCGACGCTCCAGAGTATGGATGTTTTTGCCGCGGGAATGGGCAATCTTTTCAACAGCACCGATGGGGGCACGAGCATGAAGAGCATGGATCAGGTCCACCAAGCCATGCACCATAACAATCTCCAGAACAACAACAACAACAACAACAACAATAAACGCGCAAGTGCCGACAAGAAACAACTGGATTCTATTAACCTGTTCAAAAGTACGGAATATTGGGAACATGCCTTTGCCACCCAGGATCTTGCCATGGATATGATGACCTGGCAACAACAGCCACAGCCACCTACATCCCAAAAACCCGAACCTGTCGCGGCTCGATCCACCAGTGATGCCGGCATCCTCGGTTCTTTTCGGGAATCCTTTCTGGCCAGCCGGGATTGGATTGGAGATATGCAACTCGATCATGTCGAAATGCCATACAACTCAACCTTCTTTCAAAGCCACACCAGTGACAACGACAAGAAACTGCCGGCAGCGCCGTCTCAAGACAAGTGGATGCAAATGTATCAAGAAGGCCTCGATCCTGCCAATAATAATAATGTCCAAGGCCCCGCTCCCGTTCGCGCAACCTCGTCGTCGTTGTTTCCACCGCTGCCGGATGCCATGCCCCCACCTCTTCGCGCAACATCGTCGTCGTTGTTTCCGCCGCTGCCGGATGCCATGCCACCACCTCTTCCCATTACCCTTTTTTCCAACGCGAACGGATCGTCGAAATCCGCCAAACCCAAAGACAAGCCGGCCGCGGCCACGGCCTCCAAACCCAAAAAGAAAAAACCTGGCAATGGTCAAAGACGAGCGGAGCCCGTGGTCAAAGTCTTTGTGGAATACACTGACCATGATGTCTTGTGCCAGCGAGGGACCAAATCGCGACTCCACCCAGGCAACGAACGATACCGTCAATTGGTGGAACACCACAAACCGGAATATCGAAGTCTGACGGACAAATTCCTCAAGACCAAATTTGCCGCAAGTTTGGTCCAAGAAATTCAGGGCTACGGAGGGCGGTTTTTGGAAAAAGACAAGGAGACGGGACGGTGGTTTATCATTGCCGATAAATTGGCACGATCCAAGGCGGGCCAAGCCTTGCGAGATGACAATACTCCCGAAGCTCGGCAAGCCCGAAGGGAACGGTACGGCGGGAACCGAACCAGTAATGATTGACTTGATGAAAACTGTTATAATAGTGTCAATATGTTAGAATCATTATCCTGTGGCTAGCAGGGTATATTATTTAGTAGCTAACGATACAGGAATAGCTAACGATACAGGAATAGTACAAGGAATGATTGATGATTGACGTGTCATTCGTGGTCAATGTTACTGGTATTTTTTAGCAGTAGCTCTAGTCAAGAGGTAGCTAAAAGGAGTTTTGCTTTATCATAACCTTTAATCTACGGTCGTTGTCTCAAACCCATTGCAGGAACTATCAGTTGGGTTTGTTTTTCTACACCACCACTCTCAGCATCGTTGCTACTAGCTGTCGTGGTAGAAACGCCACCACCAGTAGAGGAAGAAGAAATACCACCGGTAAAATGTTCCAATTCATCCAAAGAATTCAAAAAGACGGAATGCAAGAGCAAGCGTGTCCAATCATCAATGCCGGTATCTTGGTTGGACCGAATGGCTTGAAGCAGCAATTGAATGGCAAACCACAAAAAATTGGTAGTGTTGATTTCAACCTCATCTGCCTCGTGGTTTTGGTCCGTGGTGCCAATGGCAATGAATTCCGCCAAGCAGGACAATACGGATGTGGTAAAGAACCAGTATTCCACCACCAACAAGGCTTGTACCAGAATGGGTCCTTCTTGTTGTCGTGAATTTGCCGTTGTTGAAGATGCATTGGTTGTCAGACGAGCATAGGTTTGCAGAGTCTGAATGACGGGTCGACACGACAAGGCTTCGGCCATATTGACGAGAAAAAACCAATACGAATGAACAAAGGCCGACAAGAGGGACCCCAATACCGTCAACACAAAAATGGCCGTCAAATAGGGCATGAGGGATTTTCCGGGACGTCCACCTTCAATGTTGATCACCGTCGCCAATTGACATTGTAAGAGATAAGCTGTGGTAAGACACAAAAAGTTTTGTCCCACCACTTGAAGAGTTCCCAAAATGGCATCGGCAATCGTCAACAAGGAAGAACTGCTGCTAGCAGTCGCTGTTTCACTGTCATTTGTCATGTGGGACATGGCCAACCACAAATGACACGAAACATTCCGAACAAAGCCAATCACCACCAGCCATACCAAGGCACGCCGAAAGGGATGCGACAAGCGTCCTCCAACCCTTGATGAAGACGACAATGTATCGGAAGGAACCCGTGGAAGGACGGCCACGGCTGCCACGCCCACCATAAAGATTTGGCCCGCCAAAAAGGTAACTTCCGCTCCGACTTTCATGGTTGTATGGGTGTAAAGATTTGCTTTTGCCTTTTTTGTGTGGGTGACTTAATGGCCAATGCTTCATTCTGCTCTTTATTTGGTTTGCATCGATCGTGCTTCGTGCACTATGAGTACTACTACTAGCTAGCTAGCTAGTAGCTACTAGCTATTAGTGTAAGTTGGATTCAAATCTGGTCAGAATGCCACGACTCACTCCATTCACAGACGTGGATAGGATTCAATCGTTCGAAGAACTGTGCGCGCCGTCATTTGTGAAGTCATCTAACTTAGTTGTGGTTTGCATTGAAAGATGTTTGAGCCACTGAAATCGAAATGCTTGAACTCTAAATCTTCAGCCTTCTGTGCACTGGTTGTTCTTGCAGCATTTGCAATGGGATCAAAGGCAATGACATGCTCGAATGATGTGTGATCAACCCCTGTTTGACACACAATGGCAACATCCAACCTGCTGGTGGAACACTTAACTCTTAGAAAGAACAAAGGTTTGAACCTATCCATGCTGCACAATTGCATAGCCTAAGACATTGAGAAGACCAAAGTCACACAACTGAATGCAGTCACAACAATTTTTGAAGTGGAAGCATTGTTCACTCTAGTGTTGGAGAGCCTGAGGATTCAGCAAAGGGTCTTTGATTGAACATGTCTCCATTTTGAAATTCTCAGTTAGATCATTCAAAAGCTTATGCATTTCATTCAAAAACAATCAAAGGCGCACATCTTTTAGTACATTGCAATGTGTTGAAGCAACAAGTGAGACAAATGAGACATTTGCCTTCAATGACATCTCTTTTGCAGCTGTTTCTGTTTTGTGCATGCTCAAATGTGCAACATCCAAGGAAAAGTTTAAGGTGTCATGGAACTTTGACCAACAGCAGAACAACAGAATGAGGGGGGAAATGCTAACACTCGCCCCTGAATGAAAAAAAAACATTTCAGCTATGTTTCCTATTTTCATTTGTTTTGAAATGTGCTGCAAAATGACAGTTGGAGGAACAACAGAAATTCTTGAAGAAGAATGCAACACAACATGCCTTCTTGGAGCCAGCAAAGCAACACATCGCCTGCATCAAACCAGACTAACATTGTTCCTTCCTTTCTGCAAAACAACCATCCAGTGTTGATGTGACAAAGAGCACAAATTGGAACATGCATTGAATGAGACATGGATTGTCCACAAGGACATGCGTTGGTGATGTCACATGTCAAATGAGAATTCATGCATTCAGGCATCAACATGACAACAATTGCCCAGCATGGATTACCTATAGCCAATTGGTTCAATCAATTGATGTGACAGGTGCACCAGAGCTATTGGAGTGTTGTAGCTGTTGCCATTGGCACCACATCATCAATCATCGTGCTAGGACTGGCAGTGCTAGCTAGCTGCTGCTGTCATCCAATGCCTGCCGCACTGCTGTCTGGTGGTCCGGATTTTGGTTCATCTTGTCCATTTGATTGAATCCACCCACTTGATTGTGTCTGTCCACTCTTCTCGCTAAATTGCTGCTAAACTGCAACAAAAATAAGCACACCATCGTTGATTCCTTTTCTAACAAACAATCTGTGAAATGTGCACGTGCTTTGTTTACCACAATCATCAACAATCTGCTAATCTGTCATATCACCAAATGTTTCCCTCTGTGGGGGCAAGACGTTGGTTGCTTCGGGAGAGGATGCCACCAAACCCATCCCTCTGTCCATCGATGCATTGGGGA
>ENA-ORBV01015858-ORBV01015858.1-microbial-mat-metagenome-genome-assembly--contig:-NODE-15858-length-11023-cov-8.299287_pt1 | contig 11023 bp, 12 predicted proteins | sample MGYA00237777_ERZ505514 | MGnify/ENA primary metagenome ERZ505514 (study PRJEB26160, sample SAMN06269048) | microbial mat metagenome | isolation source: Oligotrophic lake microbial mat | place...
GCGACGGTAGAGCGTTTACGGAGTGGCTGCGAAACAGCTACGACAACGACCCTCTCATTCGTCAGGTGCTCGCCATCCAGGCGCTCAACGGCGACAGTCCGCGACACGGGCCGTCGACCTTCATGGGTCCGTTCGCCTGCGAGCTGCAAGACTCAATCACCCGTCTACGTGGGTGGCTGCGGTCAAAGCCGAAGGCAACATGTGCGTCCAGCCATCATCACGATGATGGCGATGTTGGGGAGAGTCTTTCCGATCTCCAGCGCAGCGACGATTGCTGGGTCATCAGTACGCGTTTCTGTTCGACGGGTGCACGTGATCCAACCTCTATGAGCCACGCCTTCAAGGGTGGCTCTTTTTTTTATCCATAGCTGGGTTGGCCGTTAGAAGCGCTGTCATCGGCGCACACACCATGCGGACATTCCGTGTCAGCTTCGATGCATCTGACCTGAGGCGTAGGCATCAGGCTTCATCTTCGGCCTCTGCTCGTTCTTCTGCGTGCGCTTATAGGTCGATAACCATGTCCTTGCCAGACCTTTCGCTTCTGCGGCCTCCGCTGCTTCGAGAGCCGAGGAGAGGATGTGCCGACAATGCCTCCTCAATCTCTACTGCGTTCATGCGATCCCTTTTAGGGCGACACTGAACGTGTCTGCTCGAAGCGTGTAGAGCTTGCTTGTTGAGTCTGACTCGCCAAACGACAAGCCCGCCAAGGTTTCAGGCAAGCGATGTGTCCTCAATGCAGCGCACGTGAGGGCTGCGAAGCGACTGAACCAAAAGTGCAAGGGCATGCGAAAACTTCTGTAAAGGCGTGGCCTGACTATGCCCGGACTAGGCTCACAGGAGCCCCGGGCGGCGAAGCACATCGTGTTGAGCGCTCCGACGATGATGTGGTCAAGCACACGCGCTTCTACAAGCGCCGTCGCGTCGCGCAACCGAGTGGTGATGGTGCGCGTTAAGAGACCCGCCCCTAAGCCTGCGCTAGTCGTTGAGGCCTAGTCCTCCGCACCGGGAACATCGCTGCACTTCGGGCAACTCACGGCGCCTTTGGTTTCACCTTTCCGCCGGCAGAATCCGGTGATGCCTGGGATGGGCTGGAGTCCTTTTTTATCGAGCAACTGCCGATAAGCGGGCTTGTCTAGGCACGCAAATTGACTGTCGTGGCGTTCCTCATCGGCGCGGCCGCGCAGTTGTGCCTGTTTCTCATTGGACATGCGCAATTGCTCGCGGAGCAACGCTACTCGTTCAGCCACTTGTTGCGCAGTCTCGCACCTTACAATCTGACCATCGCTTTCCTCCTCGCAGCGACGACCGTCCGGTAACACGGCAATGTGGTTGTCGCACGCTAGGACGCTGAAATCGTCATCCAGCGTACATTTCGCGCCGTTTGGGAGTTCGATTGTCGCCTCAGCGCACGCCGGCGCCGCGAATGCAGCGATAACCAGACAAAGCATCACGCGTGTGACCATGGCACCCATCCAAGTTGAAGAGTTGAAGCGCTTCCAATCGCGCCTTACAGATTACGGCCGCGCGCGTCCCGTGCGCTTGGCAGTATCAGCAGTGCTGCACACACTCCGCTTCATCATGGCGACCACGCGGCCTAATAGCCGTCCCACCGCGACACTAACCACCCCATCGTCAATATCAAGCCTGACCTTTGCGGTCGTGCGCGAGGCCGACACTATCCAGCCCGCCCGGACGCCATCGATTGCGCCCTTGATCGCCCACACATCACCCGCGGTTGGCACCGCCTTCGTTTGCAGAATAAGAACGTTGCCAGCCAGCAATCCGAAGTCCGTGCTCTCGGTGACCGCAGCGCACATCAGCGGCCCCGGCAGCCCGAATACCAAATCACTTGGGACAGGCAACTGTCCACCGCCCAACTGCGGCAGCCACACACCTCTCATCAAGCCGGGCGAACGGACGCCCAAATGCATCGCGTAATCGTCCCCAAACGTCAGCCATGCGCGATCGCACCCGTACTGTTCCCCCAGCTCCGCGTACTCTGATCCGTTAGGTTCAGTGGTCTCGTTTTCGTAACTGATCACGCGGCTCTCGCTCCACCCGAGCGATTGCGAGACGTCTTTTCGGCTCAATCCCAAAAGCTCCCGAGAATCGCGGAGCCGCTTTCCGTAGCCCTTCAATACGACACGAGAAGACTTCTTTCTCGTCTGGTTTTCATCGCCGCGCGAGGCGTTGCCGCGACCAGCGTGGGTTGTCATTTTCGCCATTCTGCCACTCCACAAGCATGCACCTCCATCACTGCCGCCGAGCATGAAGCCCGGGCCAACAGCAGTGAGCGCGGCCGTATTGCACCACAGATCACGCCAGCGACTCGACGGCCCTCTGTTCTGTGTGCGGGGCGGACTTTATTGTTTCGGCGGACTTTATTGACTGAAATCCGAGTTTTCGTTTGTGGACAGATTGCTTATGTATCACACTGAGCGTAATGTTTTTTCCGAAGTATAACGTTTGATTTTCCACACATTGAATGCACGAAAAATACCGCTCAGGAGATGATGAGATGTCCATCAATCAAGCAACATACGACAACCTTGCCCGCGCTCTCGCCGACCTCAATTTCCCCACGCTGAGCTTTGCGCAAGCGGAGCAGCTCGTCGAGCACACTCACCTCGCTAAGCTTCAGAGTCTTGTCGCCGGTGCTCGTGTCAACAATGAGCAAGCCCGCGAGGAGCTCGATCTCCGCGTGATAGCGGTGCGTGCCTACTACACCCTTCTTGAGCTGGGTTTCCGCGAAGCCACGCTGCCCGCCACCATGTCGGTTATGTCGGAGCAGGGCATCGACAAGGTTCGCCTGACCGTCGGCGACGCCATCAAGGGCGACGTCAACGCCAGGACCATCATCACTGGCTGGCTCAAGAACGCTAGCGAACCGGATTCGACAGTCCTCGACAGCGCAGTGCCTTCCCAGCCTATTCGCACGCCTGCCGGATCTGGCCGCGCTCCCATTCATCCGACCCCGATTGCTCCGCCTTCGCGAACCGTGGCCGTGGAGCGCTCCGCACGGGCTGAGCCAAGCCAGTCGTCATCTCGCACGGTCAACGCGACGGCCAGCGCTCAAAGCGCTACCGCGCTGACTGAACCCTCACCGTCACGGCCAACGTCGCAGCCGGACAATGTTCACCAACTCCATGCCCCCCACGTTGAGCAGCGCTTCTCGAACTACGCCGACGACTCCGACACAGGCGATCAGTCGGCCCCACGAGACGTGGCGACCCGAGACCAGCGCCAGTACGATCAGGTCGTCGTCTTCGGTCGAGATCGAAACGGCGCCACGGCGCTCCAGTTTGACTGTTCGCCTGCCCCAGCGGAGAAGGGTGGCTATCTAACCATCAACCTATCAATCGCGCGCGCCAAAGGATCGCGTACGCAGGACGGCGTCGACTGGTCCCGCAAAGTGTGCGTCATGCTGTCGCCGGATGAATGCGTACTTTGTCTTAACGTCTTATTGGGCGTGAATAGAGAGTTTCGTGGTGCTGGCCACGGCCCCACCAACAAGAAATGGTTCCAAATGGCCGAGTCGGAAGGCGACTACGCCGGCAGCATCTTCGTCAGCTTGTCGGATGGCGGCGATCAACGGGGCTGCTCGATCATGCCGGGAGCGCTTTTCCGGACGATTTGCATCTTCCAGCGCGCTGTTCTTGACCAGAGCCGAGCATCGGAAAGCAATATCGTGCCTATCCCGTTGCTTGACATCCTAAAGCGGGTCGGCCCAATGGCCGATGCAGCATCTGAAAGCGAGCGCGCACGCAAGGATAAGCGCGCGGCGCGCGGATGATCAGCGCCCCGATTTAACGCCACGGCAGACCCATCGAAGCGTCTGCCGGATCAAGCCATACGTCACACCCCCCAATCGATTCGGTGCTGGTACAACCTTTTCCCACCGCGTCGAGCCCGACGATCGTCGGGCGCAACCTGCGCAGGCCTCTAAGGGTGGAAAGGCACCGGGGCAGGGCGCTACTTCTTCAACTAGAAACTCTGTCTCCATAGCGCGCAATTGGTCGTCGCAACACGGCAGTCCGCTCGCGACTTCAACCAAAGTGGCCAGTCGCAGGCCCTCCTGAACTTGTGCACATCACCGAAATGGCGCTCGCATATCGCCTCATTCCGATGATTTGCGGAGAAAGGGGTCGGGCACCATAACTGCATGCACGACCCTCAAGAACTTTCGCAGCTCAACGCCGCTTGCCGCTGGAGTGTTTTCTTCGCCGCACGCGCGCCGCGGCCACTGTTTGCCGCGCCAGGCTACCTTTTCCGCCTATCGCAAATAGGGCAGCCCGCTACCCCGCGCTCCGACAGGTTCCTTTCCCGCTACGAGGCGCTCAAGCAAGCCCCTGAGCAACTGATGCAACGCACCGTCGAGAGCGCTCCGCTCAGCAACGGCGAGGCCGTCGTTCTGTGCTATGCGCTTAATGGCAGCGGCGACATCCATGCCGAGCCCGAGCAGCTTCCACAGCAGCTGCTTGTGTATTTGCACATTCCGTCATCCGAAACGTATACGCGCCGTCTGCTTTGTATCGATCCAAGTGCGCGCCAAGGCCTAGTGCTGCCAGATCGTTTACTGCCCTTCGATCTTCATTTCCTGCCCGATCTCTCAGCCTCAGCCGACCATGACCCTTCCTTGGCCATGTCAAAAAAGCGAGTCCATTGACCATGACAAAACAAGCCAGCACGCATCCGCTCGTGTCCCACTCCCCCTGGACAGATGCCCAGCACAACGATGCCCTCGCTGCGGCAAAAACTCACGCCGAGGCATGCAATCGCAAGCACCGCCGAACATCTGACATCGGGTTTTTCGCAACAGCCACACTGTCAGGCTTCATGCTGCTTGGCCGCGACAGCATCCCTCAGTCGGTGATCATCGCCTTGGCCTGCGCGGCAGCGCTCGCGCTGACAATCGCCCTCCGCTCCGGCACCTCGATCCGCAGCATTGGCTGCCTGATGGAGGAATGGATGGCGGAAGTCGGCACTCACCCGCTCGTCGAGCCCGAGATCCTGCTTCTTCGAAGTCACGCCCGGACCCACCCAGCAGCGCAGGCAGCTCTCGATCGCTGGTCCGCTACCGGTTTGCAGCTTCGCCAGCGCGATTTCGATGCGCTGGTCGATTCGCTTCACGCCACGGGGATCGACGTGCCGCATCGGAGCCGTGTTCTCGACGACGCGCGCTGGGCGGCTGCACTCTGATGGGCCGCTCTGACCATATCTCGACCCTCATATTCGATCTAGACATCCTCTTTCAGAGCGCGCTTGATCGATTGGAGAGTCAAGCGCGCGACGCCGTCATCATCGACAAAGCCCTGCGCCAAATCCTTGATCAACCCGACGAGGATGCCTCGGTCCTTAACTGGTCCCCTGAGCGCGCGATGTCACCGCGCACGGCGTTTCGGGCGCTTGCTCAGCAAGTCGTCCAAGCCGCCGACGCTACCGTTACACGCAACGACAACGCGATCACCACTCTTGATTACGAGGATCTGATCAGCTGGCCTGATGAGCCCAAGCGCCTCCCTGGGCAGTCCCCAACGCACGAACTGTTTCGCCGCATTCAGTACGCAAGAACAAAGTCGCTCCGTGACTTCTGGAACCGCTTTGTCGTGAGAATCGCGCCCGATCGAGATCCCGCCGCTGCAATTCTCTCTGCCGCCACGGACCTTGTCTCTGCCTTCGGGGTTGAGATGCCTGATCGCTTGTTGGTTCCGTACCGGTCAAAGGCCCCTTACCGCACGCTTCTGTTGCCTTTCCATCGCACGCCTGAGGACATCGAGTGGACGGTGCATGCGCCAGCGCTCGTCAACATGACGCGAGCCAACCACGCACTCGCAACCATCTGCCGTGTGAACGGCGACACCAGTATCGCAGCCGCGATCCATGAGGCAAACGGGGCGCTGCACGCGCGTATGAAAACCTCGTTTCGTCAGTACCGCCCCCGCGAGACCTTCCTCGCTGGCGATTACATGCACGTGCAGTTCTGTCGCGACCATGTCGATTACAGACTTGGCAATCGCATTTGGGAGCGTGTGTGGGAAGCACTCCCACAGCACATTCACTCACTCCAATTCGTCGACTCTCCGGAGAGCCTCTAGCTATGCGCGCCTCAACCGCCTTCGATCCTAGTGCCAGCCTGTCCCTGCGGCTGCCTCGCTGTCCAGTACCGCGCTCAATGTGGCGCCAAACACCTTGGTGCAAACCGCTAGGCACTTGACCACTATCTGCAGGCGAACTGTCCACCTTCGCCAACGAAGTTGCCCAGCACCGGCGAGAATTTGACCGGCAGCGATCGGCCAATATGCATAGGACTGATTTATGAATAGCGCGCGGTAACGGGCGAGCACACCCGCGTCCGCACCCGTATTGGGAGGCCGCCGAGGCGCTGGCGAGCTCTACATAAATGTAGCGTGCTCAGGAAGTCCGGGGGCCGGCGACAGACCCAAGCCCGCAGCGATGAGGTACTCCAACTCAATCGTGTCTGAGCCATGCGGCTGCGCCAAGACATTGGCAAGCCGTAAACACTCGCCTTTGAAAAGCGCCATTCATCACCCTTCGTTGAGTTGTGGCATCGCGCTGCACAGGACGCCTACGAAAACGGACGTCGATAGCGCAGCCCGCTGCTTTTCGCCGACTCTGGCATTCGATGCGCGGACATACAAACGCAAGGCCGCCGCAGAAAATGCCAAGTGCCTGGATGCGCAACGCGAATTGCAAGCGACGCTAAGCAGGAAGCTAGGCGTCCCAACAAGGACGCAAACAGGCCACCCTGCAAGTCACCAGCCGATTTTGGCCGCGTGGCTGCATTGTGATTTGATAGATCGAGCGGGCTCTAGAACGATTGGCCTGATGTGTCGACCTAAACCTTAGCTCGCTTCCAGTCTGGCGGCTGGACGTGGACACGGTTTGCCTGGTCAGCTGGTGGGCACGCTTGCTGCGGCTGAATTGTGGATTAGGCGCGTGCGTTGAATTGGAGCCTATTCACCGCATATAGTGCGGTGAATAGTATCGATATTCACCGCAGGAGACGTCGGCATGTGGATCTGGGAGGAACCCGACTGGCCAGTCCTGCGTTACGACGCAGGAGCCCTCGCGGCGCGGCTGGCCGACACGGCGCATGGAGTTGGACGATTGCATGGGCGCATAGCCGCGCTGCGCCAGCACGACCGCGATCATGCGGCGCTGATCGCGTTGACGGCCGACGTGATGGAGTCCAGCGCGATCGAAGGCGAACGTCTGGACGTGGAGGCAGTGCGTTCCTCGCTGGCATGGCGGCTGGGCGTGGAGCCCGCAGGAAAGCGGCGAGTAGACCGGCATGTCGATGGGGTGGTGGAGATGACCTTGGACGCCACACGCAATGCCGCGGCGCCGCTGACAGCGAAACGTCTGCAGGCTTGGCAGGCCGCGCTGTTCCCCACCGGGCGCAGTGGGCTGAGCGAGATCCGCGTAGGTAAGTGGCGCAACGACGGCCAGGGCCCGATGCAGGTGGTGTCCGGACCGATCGGGCAGCAGCAAGTGCATTACGAGGCACCACCAGCGGACCGCCTCGTGGCGGAGGTCGCGCGGTTCCTTGACTGGTGCGAGGCGCGCGACACTGAGACGCCGCTGCTCAAGGCGGGTCTCGCTCATCTCTGGTTCGTCACACTGCATCCCTTCGACGATGGAAACGGTCGGGTGGCACGCGCGGTTGGCGATCTGATGTTGTCGCGCGATGGTGGCGAGCTGTATCGCTATTACAGCGTGTCGTGGCAGATACAGGCAGAACGCGACGCCTACTACGAAGTGCTGGAGCGCACCCAGCGCGGCGGCACGGAAGTGACCGTATGGCTGGCCTGGTTCCTCGAATGCGTGGCGCGCGCGGTGCGCCGCGCCGATGCCGAACTTGATCGTGTGTTGGACAAATCGATGTTCTGGCAACGGGTGGCACACGTGCCGCTGAGCGAGCGGCAGATGAAGGCGCTCAATAAGGTCCTCGATGGGTTCGACAAGCCGGTTACCAATCGCAAGTGGGCAGCACTGACACGAACCTCCTCCGACACCGCGTTGCGTGATTTGCGTGCGCTTGTCGGGGCAGGCGTGCTGGAGCGTACCGACGCAGGTGGTCGTTCAGCGGCATATTGGCTTGCAGGATTGCCGATGCCATGGATGCCAACCCCCGAGCCTCGGAGTTGAACTGGGTGACTCACCAGAGCAGGCGGAACAGCGTGAAGTCTGCCCCGCCAAACCTCGTCGACATGATCGTTTCCGGCCAGCAACGGCGAGTCCTTTGCGGCATCCGAGCAGGTTTCACCACGCGTCAGAGTAGGAAGCGACTTCGCCCGCCGCACCCATCCCTACAGCACAATGATCCGCTCGAACCGATGCAGATCGTGGCTAACTACGCCGGCACGCATCAGGCGGTCAACGAAGCCGTTGATTGGTGCCCAGAAGTTTGGAATTTGCCGGTTCTCCTCGTGGGTCAAGAACCACGCCCAAGGCATCCTCTGCCGCCTGCCTCGCATTCTGGCTTCACGCCGGCACTTATCTTGTGCGTAGAACAGTTGCCAAAGTGCATTGTCGATGCCTGCTGTCTTGCGGACCCATTTGCTGAGGTCGACCTGCGAGAACGCATCGCCTGACTGCTTGCCATCGATGAAGTAAAGAAATGCCCTAGCCTGCCAGAGTAGTGGGTGGGTGTTGTACGCCCAAGAGTGTTCTCCCCATTCCTGCAGAGTCGAAACGACCGATGGATTTCCAATCTTGGTCAATGTTTCGATTCCCAATTGTTCATCGCGTTTGCGCATGGCAGTCATCTTATCTGCGATGACTTGACGCGAGGTCAGCTGGTTGAGCTGCGTGAGTGTTCTCTCGAAAGGCATCCGCAATTGCTGTGCTTGCCACGCCTTGCGCGCCGCGTCCTCACGCTGCTCCTCGATCCGCTTGGCTTGAACGCGTCGCCATTGCTCGGCTTCCGCTGCGATCTCAAGATTACGTGCGGCTACACGCGCTTTGAGCTCAGCCAGCGACCCGCGCCAATCGTCGCAAGCACTTGGATGGGAGATCCAGTGCCGGTTGCCTGGATCAGCCAGTACGGCTTTTTCGAAAGCTTCCGGGTCTTCGGCCTGAGCTTGAGTCAGACCTGAGAGGTTGATTTCGAACATTCGGCGGCCTTCCGACTGCACATTCCGCGCCTTGGTGTCGCCAACCGCGAGGGAAACGCGGATCTCGATCAGCAATTCACCGTCCTGATCAACGGCAGCCACATCGGGTCGGTAGTCTCCGAGCCAAACCTCGGTGAGCACCCGTTCCAAATCTCGGTTCTCGGCGGGTCGATTAACCGATTCGCCGAAATGCCGCCCACCATCGTCATCTGACAGAACAGGTGGGTTCGGCATCAAATCTGTGCCGACCCAAGCCGGAATTACCACGCGACACTGCTCGCTGAGGAGTTGCTTCGCCATGAGGTGCACGGCTGACTCGAAGCCGCCTGCGCATTCGCTCTGCTCGTGGTGGGCAAAGTGAGCGCAGCGCTTTTGTCCGGCATTTCGTGCAACGAGACGGGCACCGCAGCCGGGGCAGGTGCAATCGCATGCGAGGCCGCTCTCGACTTGTCTGGCCGACCACAATCGGCCCGCCTTCTTGCCAAATGGGACGCGAACAGAGGAAATTTCTTGTTGCTGGCGCATTAGGGCTCCAAAATTTTCGGGGGAGCCCAACGATCGGAGGATGGCGTGGCACAAAACAGTGCGATTCCTGTGGATACATGTTTCTTGCAGCTTTCCGCTGCCAAGACGCTGGTGGACTGGCTGCGGGTTCATGGTGGAACGCAGAAAGAGCCGCAGGCGTTGTTGGTGCTAGCCGATGCGACCTTAGGGAGTCTGGAGAAGGGCGGGGAAGCGCCGTGTTACGAGGTGGAAGCCTTGCTTGCCCTCTACTTGGACACTTTCGCTGGACTTCGGCCAGAAGTCTCTGCCGGAAGCTGGCTTCGCAGGAAAAAGTTGACGGAATGGTGGCAAGCCCACCGCGATGACATTGCAATTGCGTGCCGCGAGGCGGGGCTCGATCTGGCGCCGGATTTGCTCAGCCCGCAAGGGGGAGGTCGAGGCAACTCGTCGCGCTATCAGTTCCGCTTCAGAGGACTGGATGCATTTGCGCTCTCTGAGCCGATTGATGGCAAGTCTGAAACTCTTGCCGACACGGAGTCGGACGCGTCCACTTGCGTGAGGTATCAAGTCGATCCGGCCACGCCGACATGGTGGGCAAGGGGCTGGTGGATCAAGCACGAAGGATTCCCTACCCGAAGTTGGCGCGGAGTGCTTCTGCTGGCTCAGTTGCTATTGGGTGGTGCCGCGGCCTTGCTGATGTGGTCGACGATCGGTCTGCTCTTCTGGATGTCGCCATTCGATGACCCGAAGAATTTCCTATTGCTGGTGGTCACGATCGTTTTGACTTGGATGCTCTGGGTTGAACTTCGACCCCTAGCCCGGTTATCCGCCAACCGTATCTCGATAGCGCCGAGTTACTTGCTCGACATCAACCAGTTCTACGCTCAGTTGACGCTCCGTAAGAGTGCAGGCGGCAAGGTGCCGATAGGCTGGTTCACTCTCTCGCGACACTGGGGAATCTGTCCAATTTGCCTCGGGGAAGTCGACCTAGCGGACGGCGCGCCTGCGTTTCCGGGGCGCATGGTTGGGAGGTGCGCCGACAGCCCCTTGGAACATGTCTTCTCGTTCGATCCGGCTCTACTGTCTGGCATTCACCTGTATGCGAGTCACGCAAACTCACATCGAAGGCCCAACAGGTGAGCATTGTCGAACTCTAGGCTGTGCACGGGAACGGCGATCTGCGCGCGCCGGTAAAAAAGCATCAGTGTTCCGCTGCCGAGTGATCACGCGCTGGGTGTGATGATCGGGCCGCTATCGACCCATAACGGTCATACACCTGCGCCGCGAGCACTGAGAAAGCGGTCATTCGCAGGCGACCCCGTTGGGCGCGGCAGACGGCCTGCCATCGACGCAGCCCCGAATGACATTAAGTGCGAACAACG
>ENA-ORBV01015859-ORBV01015859.1-microbial-mat-metagenome-genome-assembly--contig:-NODE-15859-length-11023-cov-6.432761_pt1 | contig 11023 bp, 8 predicted proteins | sample MGYA00237777_ERZ505514 | MGnify/ENA primary metagenome ERZ505514 (study PRJEB26160, sample SAMN06269048) | microbial mat metagenome | isolation source: Oligotrophic lake microbial mat | place...
GTCCTCGCCGGTGCCGAGGCCGAGGGCGGCGTCCTCGAGACCAGCTCCGCCAGCGCGCGCACGCTCGTTCGCCTCGGTCCGGGCAGCGCATCGGGCGGCGCGCTCGCGACCTACTCCGGATCCGGCAAGCGTCTGGTCGAGCTCGGCGCGACCACGGACGGTGACGGCACCGTGGTCACCTTCGATGGCAAGGGCGAACAGCTGGTGGCCCTCGCAGCTTCGGCTCAGGGCAGCGGCAAGGTGCTCGCCTTCGACGGCGGCAAGGAGCACGGCTGGCCCGACAAGTGAGCGTGCGTCGCGGCGGCGCTCAGAGCCCGTCCAGCTCCTCGGCCGCTCGCTCGCCCGAGCGGATCGCGCCCTCGATGTAGCCGTTCCACTCCTCGGCGGTCTCGGTTCCAGCCCAGTGGATGCGCCCGACCGGCGCACGCAGGGCCGGGCCATAGCTGGTGAGCACACCCGGGGGCATGAAGCCGGCGTAGCAGCCGCGCGTCCACGGGTCGGACGACCAGTCGCGCTCGACGTAGTCGCGCGCGTCCCGTGCCGACTCGCCGAAGTAGCCTGCGAACGACTCGAGCACCGCGGCACGTCGCTCCTCGACCGGCCGCCCGCTCCAGCGCCGCGCTTCCTCGCCCTCGATGAAGCCGAGCAGGACGCCGGGCGTGCCGTCGGGTGGCGAGTTGTCGAAGGTGACCTTGACCGGGCCGGTGTCGCTCGTCACCTGCCCGGTGAGCCCGGCGTCGCGCCAGAATGGACGGTCGTAGACCGCCTGGCACTTGATGACCGAGCCCATCGGATAGCGCTGCGTGAGCTGATCGCGCGCCGACGGCAGCACTGGCGCGTAGTCGATGCGTGCCGCGAGCGTCGGCGGCAAGGTCACGATGACGCGACCGGCGCGCCAGACCTGGGTGTCGGTCGTGACGACGACCGAGCCGCCCTGGTCGACGATCCTGCGCACGGGCGATCCGAGCACCACGCGGCGCCCGAGATCCGCTGCCATGCGCTGCGCGACGAGCTGCGAGCCGCCGACGAAGCGCAGCTCCTGCGCACCGCCGGTGACGCTGACCAGCGGCGTCAGTCCGCCGCCGGCGTGCACGTAGAAGAGGAAGTGCAGCAGCGAGAGATCTCGTGGCTCGACCGCGAACACGGCCTGGACCGAGAGGTCGAACAGGAAGCGCGCGCCGGGCGTCTGGATGTTGGCGAGCTTCCAGGTCTCGACCGTCTGTCCGTCGAGCGCGCTCACGTCGACACCCTCGGCGGCCCATGGCGCGTCGAGCGGAATGCGGTTCGCGAGCGGGTCGAGCTCGCCCAGCACCACCGTCAAGAACTCGTTGAGGTCGGCCTGGGGAATCGGTGGCAGCGACAGCGCCGACGCCCCGTCGTACGGCAGCAGGTCGCCGCTATAGTAGAGCAGGTTGTCGCCGAGCGTGTAGGTCGGGAAGGTATCGACCCCGACCTCGGCCGCGAGCGCCAGCAGCCGCGTCTGCGTCGGGCCCGCCCACTGGCCGCCGACCTCGACGATCTTGCCGCTGCCGATCGAGGCGTTCAGGGTGCGTCCGCCGACTCGATCGCGCGCCTCGAGGACGACGACCGAGGCCCCGCTGCTGGCCAGGCGACTTGCCGCCGCGAGACCTGCGAAGCCGGCGCCGATGACGATGACGTCCTGGAAGCTCGTGCCGCCGGGTGCGGCTCCTGGGCAGGTGGGCGCGATCGCGGTGAGGTCCGCGGCAGCGAGGGCCGGGGTGGCGGCAACCGCGCCGACCGATGCGGCGGCGGCCAGGAACGAGCGCCGCGACAAGGCCCTGGCGGGGGTCGGCTTTACATCCGGGGTTGGATCGCCACCCGCGGTCGCTCCGGCGCGGTCTCTCATCGTCGCTGAGCTAGCAGCAGCCGCGCGCGCCGGGCAACCGCTCTTGTCAGCCGAAGGCGCGCGTCAAGAACCAGAACAGGCCGATGCCGCAGATCGCGGCCGAGCCGGCCTCGGCGACCAGGCGCTCGGCGCGGCCCTCCTGCCAGCGCGCGAGCAGCCGCAGCAGCGGCCACAGCACCGCGACCACCGCGAGCTGGCCGAGCTCGACGCCGACGTTGAATCCGACCAGCGCATGCACCAGCCGATCGGATGGCAGCTCCATCTCTGCGAGGATGCCGGCGAAGCCAAAGCCGTGCACGAGGCCGAACGCGAAGGCGATCGCGGCCCGCAGCCGAGCCGGGCGCGTCGCGCCGTCGAGCAAGGCAAAGTGGCACAGCGAGAACAGGCCGAGACCGAGCAGGGCGAGCGGCCGCAGCGAGCCAACGCCGAGTGCCGCGAGGACGGCCATCGCGAGCAGGAGCGCGAGCGCGATCGCCGGGATGGTCCGATCTCGACCCGCCAGCAGCCAGGCGTTCTCCGCCGCGACCAGCGCGATCGAGAATCCGATCAGCGATTCCACCGCGACCGCGTCGGGCTGAACCAGACCGAGCACGGCCAGCGCGAGCGTGACGCTGTGCGCCAGGGTGAAGGCGGTGACCAGGGTCGCGACCTCGCGCAGCGTGTGCGCCAGCAGCAGCAGCGCCGCCACGAACGCCAGGTGATCCCAGCCGGTGACGATGTGTTCCAGGCCGAGCACGACGTATCCGATGAAAGACGTGCCGGCGCCGGCGAGCGCGCCGCTGCCCTCGTCGAGCGCCCAGGCGTCGTCGCCCTCGGCCAGGACCCGCTCGGTCACCTTGCCCTGCGGGTCGCGGACGCGCGCGAAGTGCAGGTGTGAGGGGGCCACGTCGAGCAGGAGGTCGCTGCGCAAGCTGCGGCCGCCGACCGGGCAGCTCACGCGCCACGCGACGACGCGCCAGCCCTCCGGCGCGATCAACGCGTGCGGGGTCTCGGCCGGCGCACAGGGCACTCCGTCGCGCTCGAGCAGCAGGTGCTGGCTGGCGTACAGCGCCACCGGGTCCACGGCGTCCTCGCCGTCGGAGCTCGCGAGCTTCAGCTGCGACAGGTCGAGCGCGCTGAAGCGGACCTGCAGCCGCGCTCCGGCGTCGTCGAGCTCCAGCGTCGAGTGCGAGATGCTGCGGTTGTGCGCGGCGACGTCGCTCGAGAGTCCGGTGACGACGAGCACCAGCAACACGACGCCGGCGAGACCCACGCGGTCTCTTGCAACGCGGCGTGTCGTCACTTTGCCGTCTCGCCGACGTGAATCGCGCTCTCGCGGCGTAGGTCGTTCACGTACGCGCGCAGCGCGTCATCCTCGTTCCTGCGCCGGAGCTCGGCGCGCACCTCGCTCGCGACCTCCGCCAGGGCCGGCGCGTGATCGGGCTCGCGCTCCAGCACTTCGACGACGTGGTAGCCGGCGGACGAGCGGATCGGATCGCTCGGCGCGCCGAGCGCGAGCTCGTCCACTGCGCGGGCGACCGTCGGACCGAGGTACTCGCGCAGGGTCGACGGATCGATCTTGCCGGCGGGCAATTCGGCGATCGGGGCGTCGCCGAGCGTGCTCGTGACGGCGGCGAATTCCTCGCCGGCACGAAGGCGCTGGGCCGCAGTGAGGGCGCGCTCGCGGGCGCTCTCGTCGCTGGTGCTCGCCGTCACGCGCACCAGGATCTGACGCACGCGGACGCGGCCCGGCCGCGCGAACAGGTCCTGATGCTGGGCGAAGAAGTCCTGCACCTCGGCCTCGCTGGGCTCGCGCGTCGCAGCCTCGGCGACCACCGACTCGACGACCGAGGCGACGATGTCCGCGCGAACCCTGCGGTCGCGGCGCACCAGCCCGAGGTCGAGGCCCTTCTGCACGAGCAGCTCCTCGTCGATGAGCCGATCGAGCACGCGGCTGCGATCCGCGGCGTCGAGCGGCGTCCTGCGGTCCGCGGCGAGCGCTGTGAGTGCGCGCTCGTAGTCGACCACCTGGACGGGAACTCCATCGACGGTCGCGATCGCACCTTCGGTCAACGTGGAGGAGGCGCGTGGTACGCCAACCAGATCGATCGCGGCCAGGGCCAAGCCCAGCGCCGCACCGAGGCCGAGGAGCAGGCGAGGGCGGTTGGTGCGGGTCACTCCCATTCGCGAAGCTGCGCTATCACGAGGTCCTGGCGCGCGCATCCGGCGCTTCACAGGGGCGATTGCATTGACATTCGCCCGCGTCGCTGAGTAGTTTGCGCGCGTTTCGACGCGAACGCGCGGGTATACCGCGCGATACACTGCCCATCGTGCTCTCTGCGGGCACGACGGGCTCGCCGGTCATCGAGGAGGGAGGCCAGGATGGTTGCTCGATCCGGGAAGAGAGGCACGAGGGAGACGTGGCTGGTCTCGACGCGCTGGCTGGCGGTTGCCACGCTCGCGTTGCTGGTCGTGACGCCGAGCGCCGCGCTGGCGATCCGCTTCGGCCAGAACGACGCCGTCGAGTTCCGCGGCAAGGTGTACACGCAGTACACCGTCGCGACCGAGGAGTCGCAGCTGTACACGCAGCCGACGATCGACCCCGGCAACCTGAAGCAGTGGCGCAACTTCTACAACCCGGAGCTCGAGGTCGACTTCCGTAAGCTCACGGGCTGGCGCGGCTTCTTCACGGACTTGAGCGGGCGCGTGGCGATCTGGGGCTTCTATGACGGGCTCTACGACGTCGGCCCCGAACGCTACGCGCAGAACCTCGACTTGACGAAGCATCCGGGCACCGAGGCGGCATTCTACTCGCAAGGCCATTCGGTGGAGGAGGCGCTCAACAACACCGGCGCGCGCCGGGACGGCCGTGAGTTCTACGGCCGACGCACACGCGTGAACGAAGCCTACCTCAACATGGCCAAGGGGCCGTTCTTCATGCGCATCGGCCGCCAGGCGATCTCCTGGGGCGAGGCCGACACCATCGGCCTACTGGATGCGAACAACCCGTACGACGTGCTGCTCACGCCGGGCATCCAGATCGACCTCGACGAGGCACGCATTCCGCTCTGGACCCTGCGCACGACGTACGAGCTGTTCTCGAGCTGGGGGCCGCTGTCGAGCGGCTTCATCGACGCGTACTGGGTCCCGGGCTGGCTGGACGTGAACACCGGCTACCTGAACATTCAGGGAGTGAGCCCGTACTCGCAGCCGCCGCCGATCCAGGGGCCCGCCATTCAGGTGTTCGACAAGCTGCCCGCGTACTCGACCGGCAACTCGCGCTACGGTTTCAAGTTCCAGACGGTGATCGACCGCGACTACAACCTGTCGCTGTGGTTCTATCGGACGTTCCCGATCTCGCCGGTTCCGACGCTCCTGGGCTTCTCGGCCGACAACAAGTACATCACCACGACGGTGAATCATGGCTTGACGAACGTGATCGGCGCCGCCATGAGCTGGTACAGCGAGGTCTTGGCCTCGGTCGTCCGGGCCGAAGTCGAGCTGTTCAACGACGAGCCGGCGGTGCTCGCGTACCAGAACATCGGCTCGGCCATCGCGTCGGGTTTCACGGAGCCGGGTACCTACCAGACTGCCAACATCCTGCGTGGCGAGTTCGGCTTCGACCACAACTTCTTCGTTCCCGAGCTGAATCCCTCGTCGAGCTTCCTCGCGATCATGTCGATGGTCTTCCAGGCCAACCTGACGGAGACCGGCACGAAGGACTTCCGCACCCCGATCATCAAGCCGAGCGCGATCGAGCGCGAGCTGAAGGGCGGTGCGCCGGCCGGGTCGGTCGCGCCGGAGTACTGCGACAATCCGAATGCGCCCGGCCCCAAGGAGTGCGACTTCGTGAACGCGGACGTGTTCGAGGCTTTCGTCCAGGCCACCGTGCGCTCCGACTTCATGGGCGGGCGCCTGCTGCCGCAGCTCACCACGGTCGGCACGTCGCGCGGCGCGCTGCTGTTCACCCCGTCGCTGCTCTATCGCTTCACGGACTCGTTCCTGTTCGACATCAAGTACGTGAACACGCACACGTTCGGCAGCGGCAACAACGGCTACACGCCCGGTATCGGTCTGCTGCGGGACCGCGATCAGTTCTGGTTCCGCGCCACCTACCAGCTCAACTGACGGTTTGACCCCGTCCCGGATCGCAGATCAGAATGTCCGCTCAGGCAGGTGTCGCCCATCCGGGCGGCACCTGGCCACCGTCGTCTTTTTGAAAGGATCCATCACATGCAAGAGCTGAGGCTACGCCGCGCCTGCCAGGCAGCACTGGTCGGCTTCGCGCTCCTCGTGTCGCGAGCGGCATTCGCCGCGCCGATCGACGAGGTGCCGTCGGGGACCGTGCTGGGCAAGGACAACTGGGAGATCGGCAAGGGCTTGATGCCCGACGAGATCCTCGAGTTCTACAAGCGCGGCGAGTACACGAACCCGATCCTGAAGCTCGAGGCGGTCAACCGGATCGTCGTCGACCCGAACCTGAAGGCGGCTTCGGAGAAGAATCGCGGCAAGTACGACATCAACGACGAGGGCACCGTCGTCGACAAGTCGAGCGGCCAGCGGCCGGCGATCATCACCGGACACCCCTTCCCGGACATCGATCCCAAGGACCCGAAGGCGGGCTCGAAGGCGATCTGGAACTGGTTCTATACGCTGTACTGGGAGGGCTCGTTCCACACCCAGTCCCCGGTCAACTGGATCTCGCGTGACGGCCTGCTGCGGCGCATCGAGACCGACGTGCACTTCAAGTACTACGATGGTGCGCCGCCGTTCTTCCAGGCGCGCATCGCCGAGAACCCACTCAACGTCCTCTCCCGTACCATCGGCATGGTGAAGGAGCCGGCCGACGTAAACGGCATCGTCAATCTCAACTGGCGCTTCCGTGAGGGCAACAAGCAAGATCAGGCGTGGGTCTACGTTCCCGCGTTGCGCCGCGTGCGGCCGATCAATCCGGCGAACCGCTCGGACGGTCTGCTGGGCTCCGACATCTCGCTCGACGACGGGCCCTACTTCGACGGCAAGCCCGAGGACTTCACGTTCAAGCTCGTCGGCGAGGGCACGGTGCTCGCGCACTACGACAAGCCTGCGCTGGAGAACGGCTCGCCGATCAAGAAGGTCGACCCGGGTATGCCGATCTCCGACGCGATCGACTCCTCGGCGGTCGGCTGGCGGCTCGACACGCCGGAATTCCAGCTCATCCCGTCGGAGTGCTCGGATACCCTCAAGGCCGCCGGTAAGTGCGTCGACTGGAAGAAGGGTGAGGGCCTGGTGGCGTGGGCACCGATCCAGTGGGCCTTGGTGCCGCGTCCGGTGTGGATCGTCGAGGCGGTGCCGAAGAACCCGTACTACCTGTACGGCAAGCAGGTCATGTATCTCGACAAGGAAACCGGTCGCGGCTACTGGAAGAACAAGTACGACTGGAAGGGCAACGCGCTGGTCAACTACGCGCTGCCGCAGTTCCAGGTGACCAAGGTCGACGGCGAGCCCGGCTACGTGCGCACGGGTGGCGGCGGTAACGCCGGCTACTCGGTCAACTACAAGCTCGATCGGGCGACGGTCACCGGCATGCCGGTGCACCCGACCGAGTACTACATCGACATCCCGGATGAGATCTTCGAGACCGACCGCATCGTCCGCAGCGGCAAGTAGTCTCGCGCGTCACTGCAAAGGGGCCGGTCGTCTCAGCGAGGCGGCCGGCTTCTTTTGTGCGCCGCTTGCTACCGGGTGGGCTGGTTAGTACCAAGCCAGCCTTCGTCCCCGTCGTCTAGCTCGGCCAAGGACACCAGCCTTTCACGCTGGTAACACGGGTTCAAATCCCGTCGGGGACGCTTCACGGGATTCGCCGTTCCCGACGGCACGCAAGAGCCTGTAGAGTAGCGAGATCGACCGAGGCGCCGACCTCGCCTCTGACGGGCAACGAGCGGGGTCGTATCGCTCAGCTGCAATTCACGATGCACGAGAAGAGGCCGGTCGATTCGCAGTAGCCGATCCCGGCGTCCCTGCTCGTATGTGCTCCGGCGCCGCTCCCCTTGGGGCGAGCGCGCCGCGTTGTGTACAGTCCCCCGGCAGGGAGATCGTGAGATGTCGTTCGCGACTGCGACCGGTCCCGCGTCGCGGGACTGGGTCCACGTGCTGTATGAGGTCACGCGGCAGTTCGCGTCGACCCTGGAGCTCGATGAGGTCCTGAGCAAGGTCCTGGCGCTGACGGTTGGCGCCGTCGCCGCCGATGCGGGCAGCGTGTTCCAGGTCGATGCCGAGGGCTGCGTCACCAAGAGCATCCTGGCGCGCGACAACCTTCCGGCCCGTGTGAAGACTCCGATCCTGGCGACGGTGATGAGCCAGGGGCTCGCCGGTTGGGTCTACCAGCACCGCACGGCCGTCGTCCTGCGCGATACCCGGAGCGACCACCGCTGGCACTTCTTTCCCGACGACACCCTGGTGACGCGCTCGGCCATGGCCGTTCCCCTGATCCGGCAAGACCAGGTGATCGGCATCATGACCATGATGCAGGCGGATCCGAACAGCTTCACCGAGCAGCACCTCGAGCTGCTGAGCGCGATCGCGGCGCAGGCGGCCGTGGCCATCGAGAACGCGACGCTGTACTCGCGCGCCACCGTCGAGCGCTCGCTGCTGCGGACGGTGATCGCGAGCGCCAAGGACGTCATCCTGGTGACGGACCTCGAAGGGCGGATCGTGCTGGGCAACCCGGCGGCGCAGCGAGCCCTGGGTCTGGCTGACGGCGCACAGGGAGCGCTGGTCACCGAGCAGCTTGCCGAGCCGGCGCTGCTGGACCTCTACGCCCCGGCACAGCAGCAGGGCATGCACGAGGTCACGCTCGCGGACGGGCGCGTGTTCGACTGCGCCCTGGTGGAGATCCCCAACGTCGGCAAGGTGCTCGGCATGCACGACATCTCGACCTTGAAGCACCTCGACGCCCTGAAGAGCGAGTTCGTCGGTCACGTCGCGCACGATCTGCGCTCACCGCTCGGCGTGATCCAGGGCAATGCCTGGCTGCTCGCCGGCCTGCCGCAGCTCGATGCCGACGACCGTAGCGTTGCGCAGGAGATCCTCGACGCGATCCATCGCATGCGGTCGTTGATCGACAACATCCTGGACGTCGGGCGCATCGAGATGGGGATCGAGGCCGAGTTCGAGGTGGTTGACCTCGCACCACTGCTGCGCGAGGTGGCCGCAGCGCTCGACGCGGCGGCCCGTCAGAAGAACATCGCGCTGTCGCTCGAGGTCGGCGATCGCCTGCCACCGGTCCGCGGCTCCGCTCTCCGACTGGGCCAGGCGATCAGCAACCTGGTCAACAACGCCCTGAAGTTCACGCCGTCGGGCGGCCGGGTGGCGATCAGGGCCGGGCACGAGAACGAGTGGCTGGTGGTGCACGTCGTCGACACCGGGCCGGGCATCCCGGCGGCGCTGCAGGGCAAGCTGTTCCAGAAGTTCTCGCGCATCGGCGATGGCCGGCCGCACGAGGGTAACGGTCTCGGGCTGGCGATCGTCAAGACGCTGGTCGAGGCGCACGGGGGACGGGTTTCGGTGCGCTCGGAGGTCGGCAAGGGAAGCGTCTTCGGCTTCGCGCTGCCGCCGCATCGCGCGCCGCCGCCGTAGCCCGCGTCGCGACCTTCACCCGCGCATGCCGGCGAGGCAGCCCGCACCCTCCAGCACGCCGTCGAGCTTGCCCTTGTCGGCGACGGCCGCATACTTGTCGCGCAACGCGCGCAGCGACTTGGCGTGGTACTTCTGCGGCTTCTGTGTCCAGGTGTGGCCATTCAGCGCGACGCTGAACTCCTCGCGGCTGCCTGCGACCGCTGCCTCGTTGGCGAGTGTCCAGGGGACGAACAGCCGTCCGACCTGCGCTTCGAGGAAGGGCAGCAGCGTCGGCTCGAGGCTCGACCAGGGCTCGAACTCGCCCTCCGCGCGCGGCCACAGCATGCGCTGCACCCAGGCGAGCACGTTGTGCGCGCAGCCTTCGATCAACGCGCCCGGCGTCGGATCCGTCCAGGCGTCGTAGATCTGCCCCCACAGGGCGAAGTCGCCGAATCCGGGCCGCGCACCGAACAGATACGGCCTCTCGGCGAGATGCGCGTCGAGCAGCGCCAGCCCGTCGCGGAAGGATGCTTCGATCTGTGGCGCGTTCTGCGCGTTCGAGCCGACGAACCACACCCGGTCGACCATCCGCTCGCGGATCATCGTCGCCATGGCCGTGTGACGCTCCTCGTCGGCCGCCGGCATCATCGCGCGCGCCAGGCGCCCGGCCGAGCTCACCTGATCGACGTCGCGCGCCCAGCGGTAGTGGAACATCCACTTGTTGCCCCACTCGTCACCGAACTCCTCGAGCAGCGCCGACACGAAAGCCGTGGTCGCCTCGCTCGGGTGGATCGAGGGCTCGGGGTGGCGGGTCTCGATCTGCTCGATGATCGGCGTGGAGTCCTGGATGGCCTTCTCGTCGGGTGTGACGACCAGCGGGACGATCTGGATCTTGGCGTACTTCTGGTACTCCGCGTCGCTGTCCGGGTTGCGCACGATCCAGCGGTGCGGGATCCCCTTGTAGCGGAAGTACGAGCGCACCTTCACCGAGTACGGCGACATCTCGGAGCCGTAGATGCGGTAGATCTCACTCATGGTCGTATCGTCCTCTTCGCGGATTCCGCTCCGCGATCAAGCTGCGGGTTCGAGCGCAACGTGTAGCGAAGGTTCGAGCAGCGGCCACATTTTCCCAAGCCGCGCTGGCGCGCAAACGTTCCGGGAGGGCGCCGGGACGCCGCTGGCGGCGTCGACCGCATCGCCGCAAGCGAGGTTTGGCGTGTGACCGTGGCCCGTCTGCTTGCCTGGACGACGCTCGCGAGGTGAGATCGGGCATGGCCTTGCGCATCGTCGCCGACGAGAACATCCCACTGGCGCGCGACGCGTTCGGCGCCTTCGGCGACGTCGTTCTCCTTCCCGGCGTGTTCGTTTCACCCGAGGGTGCGTCCGCCGTGCTGTCGGGCGCGTTCTGAGCTGCTGATGGAGTGGAGGTCGATGTGAGCACCCGCGCAGAAGGCCCAGTGATGAATGGTTTCACCTACACGGCAGGCACTGTTCCTTCCCTACTTAGTCTTTTCAAAGATCAAGCACCGCAGCAGCTGAGCTTCCATGAGGTTATTCCAACGCTGGCGAGCTCTTTTCTGA
>ENA-ORBV01015861-ORBV01015861.1-microbial-mat-metagenome-genome-assembly--contig:-NODE-15861-length-11022-cov-6.759159_pt1 | contig 11022 bp, 4 predicted proteins | sample MGYA00237777_ERZ505514 | MGnify/ENA primary metagenome ERZ505514 (study PRJEB26160, sample SAMN06269048) | microbial mat metagenome | isolation source: Oligotrophic lake microbial mat | place...
ATCCCAAGACAGGCCGTTATCTTGGAAACAAGAACGGCAACAAGAGCACTGGATTCAAGAAGACTCAGAACTACAAGCGCCAAGCAAATCAAATGCAAGGCAATCAGTCGAGAGCCTTTATGAGTCGCGAAACTTGGATGTCGCTAGGAAATTCGGACAAGAAGGCATGGGATCAACTATCAGACCCAGCCAAGATGAAGATCACTGCGCACTGCTTCAATAAAGGAAAAGAGCATGCAGCCCAGAATTCCAAAGCTAACAAGATGGAGGCCAAGGAACACGATTTAGTCTTCGATGGCGAGTCGGATGAAGAGCTTGAGGCTAAACAGCACGACCTAGCATTCGATGATCCTGAAGAGGAAGAAGAAACTGGGATCGAGGTAAACAATTTCGAAACACTCCAAGTGTCTAATGTGGAGTCCACTCGCAAGTTGTGCGAGGACGAAGGAGTTGATTTTGACACGATGCTCCAAGCCCAGAAAGCCAACACTCGCCTACAAGTGCGCAATCACGAGCTACTAGATTCAGATAGCTCTGATGAAGAATCGGTAGCAGACCTCGAAGTCAACATGCATAAAATTAAGGGCCCATTGGAATTCGAGATAAGCGATTCGGAAGAAGAAGGCGAGGAAGATCCGAGCATTCCTGCTACTGTGGAAGAAGCACAAGTTGTAGAGGCAGGAAGTGAGATCGATGACCCTGACGCTCCAGAAGATCAGTCGATCCAGCAGAAGCGCACAGCCGCAATGTTCGAGGGAATGCTTCACTTCTCTGATGACGAGGATGAGGATGAAGAACAATTCCAACTCAATGCATGCGGCTTCACATCCTCCATCGAAGAAGCAGTTGATGCCGATGGAACTGATGTGCTTGCAGACGCTGGCAATGAAAGTTTTATTGGAGAACAAGAAGGTAACCTCTCTGGTCTCACCAACTGAATAGTGAATCAGACAAACGCCGACTTGTTGAGGCATTTTATGCACCAGAAGGCACACAACACTTTTCGGATAGTGACGACGAAGAAGATTCCGAACATGAAGGCAAAGTGTTTGTCAACAACAAGACCAAGGTCGAGGTTGGAAAGGAAGAAACCAAAGTGATGACTAGAAATGAGCATAGGAAAGCACATGTTGCTCCTCCACCTGCTAGCAAGGCACCTTATCCAACTCCTCGTAAGGTTCGCTCTCTTTCTCCCAAGTCGTTGAGATCCAAGACTACCAAGGTTCCTCTTTCCACACAAGTTGCACATCAAGTTGCAAAACAGGAGCGAGGACAAGAAGTCAACATCTTGGTGACTGCGGACACACCACTCGGATCAACGGATCCAGAACATCAACCTGGGTCTGCGACGGCACACCATCTAGCTCCTAGCCCTAAGAACTTGTGCATTGAACCCAAATCTCTGGAGTGGCACCACATGCTCCTGGCGGCAGCCACTGGTCCATGCCACCATGTTCTGCTGTTTGCCAGGGCAGTCTGACAGTCATTCAGCACATGCACCTTTCCTTGCTTTCTGCAGGTCACCTTTTCCATCCAATGAGAACATTGAGTCAAAATGAGAAGCTGGCTGCTTCTGCCGCCAGGCACAAATGGAACTTCCCAACTTTCTAGTTCACCTGCCTGTGCAGGGACCACAAACAGGTGCAGAAAATTGTCCAATTTGCCCAACTTTTCCTACACTGAGGTACCCAACCTTTCCAAACCACCCAACTTTCCAGTTCACCTGCCTGTGTGGGCACCACCGACAGCTCCAGAAAATTGTCCAATTCACCCAACTTTTCCTACACTTGCCCACCCTGCTTTTCCAAACCACAACATCTGCGTCTGACCACCCAACTTAGCAGCACACTTACCCAATTGCCAACAGGGTGCCCAGACCGCGGGCTCAGAAAACGTTGGGGGCCTACCACATCAGTGGCTTCCAGTTTCTTATCTTCCTCCATGAAACTTGAACTGTCTGCTGTGTGCACGGCCTGTTGTACACACCAGCACGTGCTTGTGCTATTGGCCAGCTGAGTGGCTGTTCTTAGAAATATTTCGGCAGTTCGGATTTTTTGCTGGTTAGCGAGTTGCGACTGGTACCACTACAGATACTTCACGTTTTCGGTAGATGTAACTTACATCTGAGTACAATTAAAAAGCCAAAAAGTTCCCCCTAGCTAGTAGAGCAGCGACCTTTCGTCGGGGTTTTCTATGCTAGGGCCTTTCTTGGGCCAGCTAGCTAGTAACTTTAGCTAGCTAGAGCGTGGTCAAAGATTTTCCGAAAGGAGGATACAAAGAGCCATTGAAGAGCCTCTTCCTGAAAATTTTACCGTCGCCGACTAGCACCGATGGAACACAAGAAACGAACCCGGTCAGCCCGGTCAGGGTGTTACCTGGTAACTGTTAAGTGCTACCCAGCAAGCATGTTAGATTTGAAACATCGCGCTAATAATTTGGCTCTAACAAAGAGCACCGGCGAAGATGCCCCGACCTTTAAACGTGGTTGCGAACTCATGAGTTCACGTATGAGAATACCACAGCTACTAGTACTGGGTTTTACACTGTACCACCCAAAGTGGCTGACTGTGTCTGCCTAGTGCCTACGCGACCGGAACATGGCGACTCACACATAGGTTGTCCCATTGAAATATAGAAATTTCGAAATCCGAAGCCAGCTGCTTGGCAATTGATTAACCATGAAAGTTAGGTGAACGTTTCGAGATCTCACTATAATATCATTGTACTGTTTTTGACTTAAGTGGCGAACCCGCTAGGTTGTACCACTGTTTCGCGATAAAGTTTCTGTTCCTTGGTAGTTAGTGAGTAAAACCCCCACTTGGAATCAAAACGTTTCACACGATCATTAGTACTACGTCAGGACAGTCGATGAATGGTGAGCTTGATAGTTAAGATCCGTGAACTCTTCACTCCTTAATTAGCAAGGCACTCGGCGCAGAACGCTGAGATGCTCGTTGAAGAGACGCAAAAGGTGCCCGGACTATGGCAACCACTGTGGCGAATAGGCTCCAGTGAAAGTCCGCATTCGGAGATTTCCGCATGTTTAGGGTTGTAGTTAGGCCTTTTTCCGGATATTTTTCGAAATCCTCGGCCTTCGATTTGCGTATCTTTTGTACCACGTCCTACCTGTCACATCTCCGATACATCGCCGTATTCACGTCCCCGAAAACCTCCGGGTGTTCTAAAAGGCCATTCATCTTGTTTCCCCATAACTTCTCTATGATTTCTGCGGCTCAACAGTTTGCCCTACAGTTTGAACTCTTTGAACATTTAGCTCGGTATTTACATCACATCAACTTCTCCGAACCCGATCAGTGATCTCTAAAGCTATTATCCACCAAGGTTGTTGTCATAAAAACAGCTTGCACACAAAAACAACTCATAAACGCAAAAACAACTTACAAAAGCAAAGCAATTACAGTGTACCTTCCCATCACACTAACTACTCCCTACTACACTCATAATAACAACAATGATGGAAAAACAAAGCATGGCCGACAAGCGAAAAGAGGCAGCCGCAGAAGCGGCCAAGAAACTTCACAGTGGCAAATGGACGCTCGAAGAAGAGGCCTACGTGGCTGGACTCATGGAAGCCTTTCGCGATGGCATTTTGGATGTTCAAGACGGCACTACGCTGCGCAGTTTCTTGGCGACCAAACTCAACTGCAAGCCCAAACGCATTTCCAAGAAATACGAAGGCAAGAACTACGATGGCAAGCAATTGTACTGGAAGACCGAAGACGACATTTCGCCTCAAGAAATCCGAACGCGCTTGGCGCATTTGGATCGATTGGAAGCCAAATTCAAGGAGTGCCTGCAAGCCATTGAATTGGTCAAGGCATCTCGCGGAGATGGAAGCAGTGTCGCTCCTTCCAAGGCAGACGATCAAGTGTCATTGGCAGATGATCACGCGGTTGTCGCCACTCCGGCGGCTGCGTCCTTGTCTCCTTTGTCGTTGCAAAAGGGATTGATCAGCTCCCCCAGTCCCGTTCAGACGGCACGAGGCAGCACTGGTTCACCAGCCATGACACCGGCTGGATTGGATCTCTTGCAATCTCGATTCGCCATGCAGCAACGCGCTGCTCCTCATCAAGATCTGTACCGCACAGGTGCTGCCTCTGCCGCCGATGCCACTGCCACTTTTCTGGCGAGACAACGACAGTTGGAAGCCATGGAATTCGCCGCGGGAAATCCTCTCTTTCGCAATGCTCCTCATCAAGCAGTGGCATCAGCTCCTTCTCCTGCCAACTTGAGTGCTTTGTTGGGTCAATTGGGAAATCTTCCACGACCCACTTCGCCTCAGTCCATGGGCTTTGCTTTGAACAGATCCACCTCACCCCTCGAGCAACAAGCCTCCAACACGAGTTTCTTGGAACAAGCCGCGGCCTTGGAACAACAAGCGCGTCAATTCCGCAACATGGCGGCCTTGTCCCAAGCAGCCGCAGCACCATCGGTTCGTCCTCCTACCCATACTCACTTTCATCATCATCATGGCATTGGTGGCGGTATGCGTCGTCCTTCCGGGAATCAAATGGCCGCCGCCCAGGCGTACGAAGAGTCCCTCATGATGCAACGCCTTCAACAACCCGTCGTGAGGGATTTGGGTCTGTACTCGGCAGCTGGTCGCACGGGCAGCTTGGGGGGTTCCAGTAGTGGAGACTGCACTGCTCCTGCGGGCGCTACCAACACGAACAACAAGCGCATGCTGTCTTTGGAAGAGTTGCAAAAACAACAGCAACATTTGCAATCGCAGATGAACAAACGTCAACGATTCGTTTAACCATACAATTATAAAAAGAACATGCATATTAGCAAATACTTTTGTATCAAAATCAATACATGCTCTACTACTAGTACACAACCCATTGCTATAGTAGCACAGTCGTAGGAACCTGACAGCTTGCCATGCGGAGAAAGACGGACTTCTATGTGCGTCGTGTGGGAAAGCGAACCTTGGTGGATGGCCTTCTCTTTCTTCTTCTCTTTTTGCTACTTCTTAACTAGTAGTAGTAGCTTGCTGGTTGAGAAGAGAGAGAGGGCTGGAGGTGTCACCGTGGAATGCTAGCTAGCTACTACTAGCTAGCTAGCTAGCTATTAGTATCTTCCAAGGATTCGGGATGGGTGAGCGCTTCACACCTCTCTTGTACAAGTACCAACAACAACATCCTTGGTTGAGTTGGATCGTTCTTTTCATAAGGTAGCTGGTTGCTCCAATACCATACTTCTACGACTGTTGGATCCCAGATGGTTCTTCCACTGGCGAGCTAGTAGCTGCTACAGTATTACACTACTTTCAAAGACTGCTTGGTACGTGCAGGAATGACTACTAGATAGTACTATAGTAAGAGCGTTGGATTATGACCCACTACGATGCTGCAGTTTAGCCTGCTGAATCATTCTGCCTGCCTACTACGCGATGGGAATAAGGATCCACAGGATGGAATAGTGGACTGGGCGACCTTATATCGACATCGAATGCTAGCTAGCTAGCTAGCTAGCTAGGAACCAATTTTTAATGCAGCACTTCGGTCCTTTCATCTTTACCACAGAAGAGGAGATTCCATCTTCCCATCCACAACAAAATAATCGTTGCTATGCCCTGGCTCGGCAACCGTCTCGCCCGCCAACTGGAATGCTGTCATCATCTTGTGTGTGTGCCTGTCCAAGGAATCACCCAAGTCCATATGTGTATACTGTCGTCACTGCATGGATGGTTGGATCTTTACCAATGATGACACACGGTCGAGAGCCATGCATGGGCAGGACAATAATCCAATTTGCACGAATCGCATCGAGAGCAATGTTGGAGTTGAATACACCTGCGAAAGACGGGTGGACCGCGATGGTTGCTTTGGTTGCGATGGGCGGCGCTGCTGGGGAATGGGTAATTGGCATGTTGTGTGGCATGGGAACATTCGTGACAAAAGACGGGTCGATGGCAATTGGCTTCACTGCAAGACGTTCGAACCAGCATGCCTCCCATCCGGGTAGTAGTAGTAGCAGCATCAGCAGTCTTTGTGCCAGCAGCAGTAGCAGATGTAGTAGCAGATGTAGTAGCGAACCCCTGCTCCTTCTTTTCACCATCGTCATCACCATTCACCGTTTTCGAGGCCGCCTCTTGGTTGGCCAATAGCGCCCTCCTCTTGCTGCTACATAATGTTGGTTGTATTTGTGGTCGGGGTGTGGGGAAGCTTTTGGATCGCGTCAAACAAGAAAATCGTGACGACCAACAGAGTCCCGCAGGAGCAATCATTGCAAATTGTTGACACTGGATACAATGAATGGACATGACATGTTTCACGCGTGGTTTGGGGTGTAGTGGCGGTGGTTGTTGCAGCGGTGGTCGCAGTGTACCAGCAGTATCATCACCGCTATCATCATTATCATCGGCATTGTTGGCAATAGGATCACCGTCAATCGGAATGGCAAGATCTTGAAATGACAGTGGTGGATACATACTGTTGTTGGTGTTGTTATCCTCGCCAATGTTGTCATTTTTCACTTGCGTCGGTACAATGACTCGTCGTCGTTTCTTGTTGGCTTCTTCTATGTCCTCGTTCGTGCAACCAATTTCTTGGCTGTCTTGTTCCTTACAATTAGTAGTAGTTGTTGTGATAGTGGTACTGGTAGAATTCGTGGTACTACTACTACTACTACTACTTTCGTGCATAGTCGGTGTCAATGTCAAAACATTGCTGACTCGATATCCCAAAGGAGTGATTTCGTCTTCCGCCGCCGTCGTCGTTGTCGTCGAAGTAGGATTGTTGTTGTTTTCCGAAGCTGCCGAGGGTTTGGGGATGCTGCCTTGGTAGGAAAATTCCGAAAGCATCAGTGTTCGACTAGTGGTAGTAGCAGAACCGACACCTGCACACACAGGACAGAGGAGATCCAAGGGGAGATTGGGTATGGATGGATCATGCCTGTATTGGGATGTATCCATCCTCCGTACGGATGCTGATGATGGCGGTAAATTGGTGGTTTGGTTCGCAGTAGCGGACACAGAGTCAGCAGCAGCAGAAGAAGAAGTAGTTGGTTGCGACTGGGAAGACGCTGCGGAGATTTTTTGTGCACCGCCTTCAACTTCTTTTTCTTTCTGACATGTAGAGCAAGAACACGGCTCATCTGTTGTTGTGTCTTTCTGGTCGATTTTATGACCATCGTTTGGAGGATCATTATTGTATACAATGGGCTCGCTGGTGCCACTGCCGGATCCCAAAACACCAGTCGTAGCCGTATTGGGCCTTGGCGGCAGGGTGGTCCATTGCATTCCAAAACAATGGCGTCCCCATTCGGCATTCAAACAAATCGCCATTTGGGTTGGAAAATAATGCAACACCCTCAAAATACGCAAGGTCACATGAAAATGCGACAGCGAAGAAGAAGATGACTGTGACTGTTGTTGTGGTAGTGGTGGTGGTCCTTTCTCATCCTTCCTTCCTTTTGCATTATTTATCAGAGTTTTGTTTTCCACTTGCGTTGGTGGGCCATAATAATGTTGTGCTTGTTGTAATACTTTGGTGATGCGTTCTCGGGAGGTGCTTATGTGAAAGGAGGTCGACCATTCCTTGGTGGCCAAATCGGATAGAACCGTAATCACGCCCCTGGCTCCATTGTTGCTGTTTCCGTCCTTGTGGGCGTGAAACCGATGATGCAAATGGTTCACGCATTGATCCAAAGAAATGCCCCGCGTCACTCCATCCCGCCAAGAACGACACACTTGTCGCGAGTGCAAGACATCCGAAAATTCAAGATGGTCGGCAACCAAATTCCACAGTGGAAAATTGGCAAACCGGCAGTCCACAGCCGGGTCATCATGGTCGATAGTATTGCTGGTGCCGCCGGTGTTGGTTGTCGGTGACATGATTTTGCCTTCTTCTTCTTCCTCTTATCTTTCTTCTCAAAAGCACAAACAAAAAGGACTGTTAGCTAGCTAGAGCTCCTTACTTTGGGCGACAACACACTGGTAGCTGCCCTATTGCTAGCTTATAGTTGCAGCACTTTCGTAGCTACACGGTCCATATATGATAAGAAGTGCAGGTGTTGACCTCGTCGACGGTGCTAGTAGACTAGCTAGCTAGGCACAGAAATGGAATGTCAATCAATCATCGGGTGTGAAGCGTCGCTGTGTTGGGGGGCGTATCTTGCTCATGATTGAATTGAAGTCCCGTGGGACAATGATGTGAGTCACTTCCTTGTGGATCCCTAATGACACTCCCATGACAAATGGCCTCACAGACACAAATGAAGCAACGGGAGGGAAGGCATTAGCACACCAATGTTTTGCAACATGTGGAACTTGGTTGTTGCTAAAGGGGCATGCTAAAAATGTGGGCTGTAAGACATCTTCTACGAATGCAAAAATGAACTTAGATATGGGAACTGTTAGAAAGGGTCCTTCGTCCAATGCTTTTGTGCTGCCTCATAGAGATTTGTATTTAAGGCTCAAATGTCTCAAAAATTGTTCACAACCTGGCATCATTCTGAGCAACACTCCGCAGTGGAGAGATCGTTCACCCCCAAATATCTCTTCTCCTCTCGCAGAAGTCGGGGCTAGCTCAAGTCATCCTCCTCCATTTGGGTGCAAGCAGGAGGCGGCACAGAAGCAAGATTTGGGGTCCGTGGGCCGCTGACCAGCCAGGCGCATATAGGTGGCGAATATCTTGCACTACCGGTACGCTGGAATTCCAGGAAGCCTGACTTGTTGTCGTTTTCGCCGAAACCGCCCGCTGCGCTCTCAGTTGTTGTGATCTAACACATAGCTAGTAGGTTCGGCAGCATCTGTGCCGGTTCTGCTTCGTTTATCGGTTCCGTTGTCTCTGTGGTCTTCCATTCTGTTGCTACTTAACGTATGCCCTTCCTCAATTTTGGTTTCTTCATCGCCTCCCGCAAAGGACGAACCAGGCCGCTGCTCCTCCTCTTGCGTTTTCTTGACGGCCGAAGGCGCAACGAGTCAGCAGATCTAGTGACGTAGCCAGTACCCGCAAGAGCAAATTTCCGGTTATGATTGGAATTCGCGCACGTTGCAGCAAGCGAAAAGAATTATAGAAGTGTCCTTTACAATAAAAATTGTAGAGCATGGCAGCAGTGAATTGTTGAATCAATCGTTTCGTCCTTCTCGTTATTGTGCAATCATCCGCTCCAGAATTCGTTCCACGATAGGCCCGAAGCTATTTTCCCAAACTTCCTCCAACTGGAATCGGACTATGCCTAGGACTGGGACAATAACCAATGTCATAAGGACATTCCAGCCACAGTGTGCTCCCACAGAAGCTGCAAGACCATGTTTCTCAAACATTGGTGATAACAATCTCATGGATATGACAAAGGATATCGTGGACTGAGCCAACGCCGGCAGCATATACTTCTTCGTGGCGTTTTTACGTATCTCATCGTCTTCTTGAATATACCGAAGGGGACTCACATGGTTCGTCACATGCACGACACCAAAAGCAAGGCTCGACACAAAGACCCATGGCGTGTATCCAAAGACCGTTAGGATGGGCAGTGGTTGCTTCATCCGTCCATGGAGCAGAGTATGGAAGGCCAAGATCGATTGTTTCAGAAAAGAAAAGAAACAAAAGCGGAACAACAATTCTTCCCGGATGGGTGCGATGAACCAAAAAGTAGCGAGTTGAGACGACACGCTATTGTTATCAAAGACCTCAAGAGCCGTTGAATTGTGGTTCACCATCAGCTCCAATTCTTGCGCCTGTCTTTCTCGGTTGTCTTGACGAGCAATTAGCACGGCCCCAATCTTGTCGAGCATCCATAAAAATACATTTTGAAGCGAGGAATTGGGTGGAAGCTTCTGGTCGGAAAATCGAACCAGAGCATTGAACGTTTTGTTCCGGAAACTCCTGAGACGCAAAATGGGTAAGTACCAAAGCCACCTGTTACAAAAAATAATGGCGTATTCCACTTTTAGAAATCCCTCAATAAACGGTGCAAGATGTTGCCATGTTTGCTTTCTCACGTTGACCATGAATAAATGATACACGTAGAAACACGTTGTGACAAGTAAAGACACGCCAAAACAGGCGACGCTGATTGGCACCCAGTTGTCACTAACTTCTTGTACCCCTATTCCAAAATTCTTGACTGTGGCGAGGAAAAATTGTTTCGTTGTCTCTAAGGTTGCACGTGCCGGCACAGCTGAAAGGGAAGAAAGACTTAGGATTGGCAACGATGAGGCCCGCTTATTGGTGGTTTGTCTTTCGGGAAACGAGGAGAGTCGGGATGTTCTTCCCGTTGGAGTAAACCCCCACGCGACTGGCTGTCGCAAAAGTGCCAAGATGGTTAGCAGTAGTAGAAAGCCACAACCCCGTGGCCTTCTTGTTGTTGCCGATATGGACGACACGCTAAGAAAAAATTGAGTCAACATTATTTCTGACAAATGTCTTGAAAACATCAGCACCATCAGGCGATCGGGTGGGTGAGTTAGAAGATGCTCTTCCCAAACCTCAAATGTACCGCTTTGCAGTAGCTTTTCACGTCAAAGGTGTCTTCTTTTTCGCCGAGCTTTAAATTTAGAAAAAAAATTGAGCTACTTAGCTCACAGCTATCCCTGTGATGCCTATGTTTTTCATTCGTGCTAGTGCCCTGGATGGCACAGATGGTCTAGCTAGCATTTACTTGGAGTGACAACAACTGAGTTTTTGATGTTGTCCGTTGGTTGCAGTGTGGTGGCATGCATGGGTACACACAATGCGTCGTACTAGCCCTCAACGGTAGGTAGGGATAGCCTGGGTTGGCTACCCGGTTCGCAAAAGGTTACAGGTTACTCACTTTGAACAGGTCATTTAACCGGTTCGTGGTAACCGGAACCGGAACCGATTCAAAAAATGAATAGGTTAGTGACCGCAACCGCAACCTATTCAGCAACCTGTTCAGTTTGGCGAACAGGTTATTTGAACAGGTTGCCGGTTGCTGAACAGGTTGCTGAACAGGTTGCTTTTGGACAAACTTTTGGGCATTTCGTCATGACATTGGTCAAGATGGATGGCAAGTTGAGCACAAAACAGC
>ENA-ORBV01015863-ORBV01015863.1-microbial-mat-metagenome-genome-assembly--contig:-NODE-15863-length-11020-cov-4.407018_pt1 | contig 11020 bp, 13 predicted proteins | sample MGYA00237777_ERZ505514 | MGnify/ENA primary metagenome ERZ505514 (study PRJEB26160, sample SAMN06269048) | microbial mat metagenome | isolation source: Oligotrophic lake microbial mat | place...
CCAATTCTTTGATGATTTGCAACCATTCAAAGGAAAATCCCACAAATTGTCCGTCGTCGGTGACTTGGCCCAAAAAGGATTTGCTCGTCAAAAAGGCAGCTCGCAGCGTCAGCGACTTGGGAAAGTCGTTGACGCCAAGGCCGTCTACATGTATGACGGTCGTCGTCGCTATCAGAAGGAAGAAGAAGAAGAAGACATCACAGTGGTGGTGGAACATCATCATCATCATCCTCGTGGTCGTCGATCCCCGGCGAGTATAGCTAATAATAGAGCTGCTTCTTTTGCAAGCAAGCAAATAGATCGAATATATGCGGAAGCTGAGAGAAAGATTCTAGCTAGCTAGCTAGTTGCTTTTACTTCTACCACCTGGTAGTCTACCGGGTAGTTCTGTTATGACAACCGCCTCACACGCACCGGCAATTTGATTCATTGTGCAATACGGTACCTCCCGCAAGACTTCAAGCACCGGCTCGCTGTTGCGTGCCTGCATGAGTGCATGTGCATGCTTGTGACGGCCAAGCGAAGTCTTGGTTCCCTCCCCGTCTTCTTTTTTATTCATGCATCCAGGTGAGCAGGTCACCTTACAACGATCCGATAGTTAACCATTGACCGCCCAGTTGACACACTATTTCTTAGCGATATTTTGAAGCCATTATTCTTTGCAGGCCCCAGAGACATTTATTACTCGGAGTGCTGGATGAGTTTTACTCGAAGCATCTTCTTTGGATTTTTTTATTTAGGTGCTGGCCGTGTTGGGTGTCTGAATTTTTAAGTCATTTACTTAAGTAGAAATTATTTAGAGCACTGTCTTGCTCCCTGATGGAATCGATGGACCATCTTGACAACATCTTGACACTGCTACTAGCTAGCTACTGGAGTAGCTATGGTAGCTGCTGCAGTAGCTGCTAGGCAAGCTGCAGTAGCCAGCTAGCCAGAGCAGAGTCTCTTTGTGCTAAAAGTCATTCACGTGGAAGGAAGCCAATGCCTTTGACATGATTCTGCAGGCACCTTTGTCACCTTTTGTGCTTTGCTGTCTCTGCGGATGGGACACTTGCCCCTGAAACAATTAATGTCAACTTTTCAGAGAGAATTGGCAGCACCTCACCATGCTCTGTTGTCTTTGGATGTCTCAAGTCCCAAATGTGCAAAACGGAACATCAGCAAAGACAACAACACGCAAATTGACTTGTTGAAGCTTCCTCTGGATTCAGTTGAGGAATTGCAGCTAAATGCAATTCATGTTGATCAGAGAAATGAGGAATTTAGATTGGAGCCTGTTGTCAGTTTTGTTGTGGTGGACCAAAAAAAGGTGCATTGTCAATTGCAATTTCAAAATGGACGCAAGGCCTGAAACCAACACAGCCAAACAACCTTTCAAGATGTTGATTGTCTTCATTGGCCTTCTCAAAGAAAGCAAGGGCTGTCAAGTTTGGCATTGGCACCATCTTGTGGACTTTCAAGTTCGGCCGACAAATCAACCGAGAAGGCGGTGTTCCAAATCATCAGCGACGACAGATTGTTCCAATCACTGACGATCTGAAGAACAAATGCTGTCACAACACCTGGCCCCTGTGTTGCTTCAGTTAAGCAGCTAGCTACTCTGCTTTTTCAGTGTCTAAGCACTTACAGCACATGTGCCTAAAAAGTTGACAACACGGACATGGCAACAGCAGTGGTTGGGTTAGGGGTTTGGGTTTTGGACGTTTTGAATTACGTGAAGGCACGCAAGCATAACACTCGTGCCGTAAATGATCGGCAGTACATTTAGGATGGCTGGCGCCGAAACCATCTTTTGGCGGCGGATAGGCGAGGAAGGCGGAAGCGCTCACATTTTCGGAAGCTATTTTCGATCCACCGCGATCGTTGACAGCGGATTTTTCGTTTTGGGAATTTGACAGTCAAGTGAACAAAACAACATTCAAGCGAGTAGACCGTCATCATTACCAACCTATATCTATTCAAGTTAGTAGCTATAGGCAGCTCTTCCGAGATATTGGACTGCGATAGTGACTCTGTATTGCCAAAACGAAAGAAAAAAGCAACGATGGCGCCGCAGCAAGACTCCCATCGCCTCGCCAAAGACGACGACGACACCAATAGTAACACCAGCAACAACAATGATGATTCCGACAACGAACCTTCTGAGACCTTTGAAGATGAACCATCCTCCCAACGTTCCATCAAGATTACCGTCACCACGGAGGATAGCGCATCCTCCGCATCCACGCAGTCCAGTCGATCACAACGCCGCCAAAGCAAGCAACAACGAGAACAAAAAATGCCACGACCCACGCACCGAAAACTTGTGAAATGTGCAGATAACACAGATAGTGATGCGGAAGAATTAGAGAAAGAAGAAGTCGAACCCTATTATGATGTAGACCTTCGAAATGATTCCCCCCCCGCCAGAAGCAAGACTAACGCCACCAAGCAGCCATGGCTCCAAGAAGGTCGTTTTTCCTGGTATCACATTGGCTTGGCAGGTTTCTTCATACAAATCGTGACGGCCAGCATCTTGATTTTGATTTTTGTCATTCTCAAAGAGGAGGACCCTTCGTCTTCGGAAGCCTCTCTGCAAACCATTGACGATGCTCCACTGTATTTGAATCCCTTGCCCGACAACATGGCCGACCTATGTGAGGCTTCCAAAATGAGCAATCCCGTCCAACGAAAGGCTTGTCAAGACATTTGTGATCAAGCCGCCTGTTGTCCATTGTCTCATTTGGATCCACAGTCTTGCTGGGAAGATTATCCGCAACTGTGTGAAGAATATCATCACGCTTGTTCTGTCTTGAAAGCACAAGATCCTTCTGAACAATCCAACCAACCCGATCCCTTGCCTCCCGTGTTGGACCAATCGATGCCCACTACCAGTGATACTCACGTTGTGGTGAGTAGTCATCAGAACAATATCAGTAGTTACTACAATCAAGATTATGGTCCCGCATACTATGAAAAATACTTGAAAAATGCCACCGTCTTTCCCAATGCCGTGGTCTTGTGGAATCAACCGCAACTCTTACCACCGGCCCCGGATGCTTTATCGCAATTGTGTCAGGCCGCCAAACTTTGGGCCAACAATGAATTCAGTTCCGAAGAAACCACGGGAGCCGCTTTGACCTGTCATGAAGTGTGTCATACCGCCAAGTGTTGTTGGGACGTCGACGGTACCAATCCCGTCGATCGATGTTGGACGCATCCCAATTGTTGGGGTTACACCGAGGCGTGTTCGGTCTTGCTCTTGACCCAAGAAAGCCTGCAAACTGTCCAACAACAAGCCGATCGATTGCAACCGGCACCCTCCAATCTGACGGAGTATTGTCAGGGGGAAAAGATCGAATCCAATCTCGATGATTTGTTGGCCTGTCAACAAGTTTGTATGTCCGCCGAATGTTGTTGGAATACCGGAATGGTCGATCAATGTGCCAGTACCAGTTTGGGCAATCATGACAATAGTGACAAGTGTCGTGGATACGATTATACGTGTTCCATCTTGAATCTACCCTTTCGTCCTACGACTTCTGGCGAAACGGGCGGGAGTGTGGCGTCGTCGTCCTATTACTGGGACGACCATGCCGCCGTCAGCAATACCGGGACCAGTAGTAGTGGTAGTAGTACCAACAATGATAACTATGGTGCTACTACCATTACTGGACAAGTGACTGTGATTCCCGGCAATACCGATGGCAACAGTGAAGCTGATGCGACAACTACGGATGCTACTTCCACAACTTCCACTCAAAATAATCAAACGCACATTGGTATTTCCAACAGCATGATACGAGATGTTTGTTGGAATCATGACAATACCATCAGCATTCATAATGGAAAGGCCACCATGTGTGAAGAAGTTTGCTATCCCGGATCATGTTGCTTCAACCAACCCAATGATTGTCCTGGTCCACCCCATTTGCCGGCTGACTTTTGTGACAAGTATGCTCCTTGTGACATTCTGTATACCAAGAAAAACTCCTCACCCGACACGGCAGCCCGTGTGGAAACGGCATGTGCGGATCATGACGACCTTTCCGAGTGTGTCAGCGCTTGTGCAGCCGGAACGTGTTGCTTTACCACCAATCCATGGCATGCCTGTGCGGCGACCAATCAAAATATTCATTGTCCCGATTATAAAGCGTGTGAAGTCTTGTACGATGGGGGCATGGCGTCAGCTGCTTCCCAAACAACAACAACGACCATGGAAGCTGCCAATAATCAAGAGGCCCGAAATAGCGACAACAATGAGCGAGGACGAAAGAATCTTCGTGCTTAATTAAAAACAGAGAGCGGGGATGGTGCCTCATGATGGTGTTCCTTCTAGCAATCGGGTCAAGACAAAGGGATCAAAGATGACTCATTCATGGACTAAAAAATAATGGTGCCTGCATTTTATTTATCATTCATAACTAACTAATCATAATATCACTACTAGGGTTTTCATGTTTTTCCTGTACATCCTTGCACTGTTAGCTAGCTAGACTGCACCAACTGAACCTTTGACTTCGGTGCTGCCAGTCCATTCAAGACAGGTCTACTCTTTCTCGAAGCATGCCTAGACATCCAACTAAGTAATGTCTTAGAGCACATGCTCAAATCTTACCTGGTTGTTGTGGGAAGCGCAGCATGTGTTCCCATTGTCAGTCCCAAAGGTTTCAAAAGACAGGATGCAGCTACAACCATGGTGGCTCTCTTATTTGGAGTGTCACTTCCAGAGCAAAACCCAAAATCCGTACCAAAAAGACTACACAGTTGCAGCAGCAATCACATGACACAACACAATCCACAACCAGAGTTGCCAACTGCTGGAACTGCAACCGCGTTCGGCACGGACTGCGGTGGAGACAGTCCTAGCCCACTGGTTTCTCTGGATTTGAAGTGTTTCTTGATTTGCATGGTGGGATGTACAACAAGTCAGAGGAGGCAAAGGGAGACCAAAAGGAGGATGCTGCAAATTGCAATGACATTCGCTCCAAAAGCAGTCAAACAATCAAATGCTTTCGGTGCCTGTCCCAAGCAATGGTCGTCCTCTAAGAAAAGAAGTGTCAAAGAGGTTCATGAGAGAATTGCCCCTGAAAGACTTAGTTCAGGTCTGTCAGGTCAAACAACTTGAATGCTTTAGGAAGAGACCCTCCAAGACCAGCAAACCCAAGGCTAAGAACAGTGAGACTGCTGAGCCATCCAATGAGTGGGTTGATGGTCCTTGCAATCCTTGCATCGCCCCATGTTGCAACCGTCGACAACTTGGATGACAAGAACAGATCTTTGGAAATTTTGTCAGATGGTCGGTTTGCTTGAAGCTTGAGATTCTCTGCACAAAAGAAAAACCAGTTTTGTTAGACAACAAGCCTTTCATTCCCCATCATGTGCCCGGCCCTTTTGATTTGACAGGGAGACTTACCAGCACGGAGGTCAGCAAGGTTGCCAATCGCCGCCGCAGGATGTGATTGAGAGCAAGAGCATGTCTCTCGTGTGTCTCAACTGTTGACACATGCAGGGGCACATGGGCATGCATGGGGTGACATGGAGTGCTGTGAACTGGTGCGACTGCTGCCCAGCTGGAACACAGTGGAGAAGCTTGAAAGTGACACGCATGTTGCTTGTGCACTTGCAATGTGGTCATTTTAAGATGTGCAATCAAAATACTTTGATGGTCAACAGTTCATCTTTGTCAGATGAATTTGAGGGAACATTTCCTGCGATTGTCAGGCGTGACCACATTCACTTTTAGGAAGGCAACAAAGACATGTCATGTGCTTGTCAAACTGGACCAAAAATGAGTTTGATGACTTCTTTCAAACATGCAATAGTTCTCCGCGGTGAGCTTCACATTTGCCGCATTTCAGTTCTGCAGCTTTTCACATTGGGGTGACTTCTTTTTGTCGACCTTTTGGTCAACAAACTGGTCAGCTTTTTGCACACACATTGCCTTCGTCTTGCCATGCAGCGTGGGATCCAACAGTGATGTGAGTTTCTGTTCAGCAGTTGCTGGCAGGAAACAATCACGCGATGAATGGGTTCTGGTGTGTCAATGTGGCAACTGTCATCTGGGTGGAATGAACATGTCACATTCCTTGGAAGAGCACGCTGTCCTCATTTGGAACATTGGCCGAACATTGCGTTGGCGCAGTTCAAACAGGAATTGAATCAAATCCCCTCAGCTAAATTGTGCCCGTTGACACTGCCCTTGACAAGCTCATGATGACTGTTGAGCTTGCCTTCAGTTGCTCTTTGTCCCTTGTTGCCCTTGTTGCCCTTGTTGGTCTTGATCAAGGTGGTTGTGTCTTCCTTCCAGAGTGAAATTGATCTGAAAGAATCACATGTTGCTGAAAATCCCCAGTGTTTGCTTGCAGCAGGATGTCAGCATGATTGGAAGTGTTGAATGCATGATGAAATCAACAAAGGAGTGGACCTTTGCAACAATGACTTCTCTGGTCCTGTCACAGGAGAGCGCATTGTGCCTTCACAGAAGTCTGGAGTGGGATGCACATGCAATGTTGATGCAGACCAAAGTCCTTCCTTGACAACCAACAATTCGTTTGCAGCTCTGAGCACTGTGGAGGCAATGCTGGAACCCACTGGTGGCAATGTTGGACATTTGACTGTTGTTGTCATTGGATCCAATGTCATGGTGGGTCAATTGGCTGTCTGCGAACTGCTGCAGCATTTTGGCAACATGAATCTTGTTGGGAGCGAACTGTCCGGGTTTTCTCCCTTGGTTGATCTGGTAGCAAAAGTGCTGCTTGAGCTCTCATTTGGAGATGACATGAACAAAATTGGCACCAATTTGTTTTCTCTTTTGGCTGTGCCTGCCCATGCCAAGCTTGCAGAACCATTTTGTCTGGTTGAGGGAAACCATGTCAACATTCATCGGGGACTGAAGGAAGACAAAGGAGCTTGTCTCTTAAAAATGTCTCAGTCATCAGCAGAACAGTTTGATTCCAATCAATGAAGTTTGCAACAAATGTGATGGATGTGGCAAAGGAAACAGACTGAGTCTTCTCTGTGACAAGTGTCGTGAAAAAGGCAGCCTTTGGCCATGGCACAACCTTTGTGTGTGATGTGGCTCGGCCTTTTGATCTTGTCATGGGTGATGAGGAAGTCAAAGCAAAGACAGGGTGACAGTTTGCAACCCGGCAGGCAAGATGATGTTTGGCAATTGGAATGGGTTTTGGAGGGTCGGGGGCATGGCCGGCATGCCAGCATCACGGGCAATCATTGGAGCAAACTGATGCTGGCCTCAGCTGCGATCCAAACCGAAATGCCACAAAGAAAACATGGAATCCTCAAGCAGGACCAAATGCAAAAGAAGACGGTTGTTGGCTCTGACTCGGGGAAGATGACAGGCATTGTCATCCCATTGGTCTCAAGTCCTTCAATGACTTTGCAAGCTTTTCTTTCTTTCCCTCCATGCAATCCCGATCACAGATTTCCTTGGTCATGTGATTTTCCTTTGCTGGGTCTTCATTCCTTTTCACTCAGCTGCATGGCTCTGGGTGGGACACAAAATGTGGCATGCAGTCGAATTGTCCTGTGCATGAGAGCCCATCTGACTTCTGATGGAAAAAACTTTTGCCAATCCCGGTGTGTCTCAGCCCAGCCACAACATTCTTGAAATGCTTGTCATTGTTCTTGACAACATCCTTGTCAGCCAAATGCAACTGACCATGCTTCCAAAATTGGCAACTGGACACTGAGCCTCTGTGAGGCGTTCCTGACGGCTCTCCCATGAACTCTTGGACATCCTCTGCCTGAAAGATCATCCCAGCCAGTTGTGGTTGGTGGCAGCGCTTTTGGGGTCTCGCACTTGCTTGTTGTCATTTGGGTGTCGCAGAGAGCGCCCGCCACGAACATGTTGAGTGGGTGCCGGTGCGAGCTGCCGGGAATTTAAAAAACACTTCAACACAATTTGCTGGGGGCCACGCACAAAAGGACATTTGGGCGATTCAACAGTTGTTCAACAGTTCGTCGTGTTGTAGAAAATGTGAGTGTTAAACAACACCCAGCAACAACAGGGGCCACGGGTAAACAAAAATGTTCAACCAATGTTAGTGTTGCGCAGTCACCCTAATTACCTTTATTATGTTAAACCACGTCCTCTAGTAGGTCTATAGAATGGATTTTGTTGTTAACTATTAGGTGCACCATGGTGCCAATTCCTTTATTCAGCCGCACTGAATTTCTATAGCAATGCGATTTTTTTAGTGTGGACACGGATCACACCACTCATGCGTGGCCCCCCAGCAGTTGGATGCACGTCACAATCAACTGTTCTGTCGACGGCAGTCTGTTGGCACATGCAGTTAGACAATTGCAGCAGCGTTTGTTGCGGGGCGTGATGATGCTGTCTCAAAATCTGGAATCGCCCCCCCTTGCAAATCTGATCAATTATCATGACTGGTTTGGGTCTTGGTGCAGTGCTGCATGCCAAATCTCAGGGTTGTGTCTCATCTTTCACTTTTTTTCAGCCGTTAGAACTAACAGTCTGAGCTTGTAGCTGATCTACATGATAAACTAAAATGTGCAGACATGTCAAACCTTCCTCTTGTGCAGCACATGTAAAGTGTGTGAAACAGGCCTCACAGCATGCCCAAATGTTGAGAATGCATGCACAAAGATTCAGCTTAGCAAATCCAAAGAATCTTTATTTGAAGGGGTTGTTCCAGCTTCTTTTCTCAATTTTTGAATTCAGCCAACACTCATGTCATTTTCTAGATTGCAAAATTTAACACTGGTGCACTAAGCTAGCTCAATGCTTTGTTCCTTCTAAGTGTTGTCACAACCTGTCAACGAAAACAGAAATACAGGTGTTGACAGTGCTAGCCTAGTAGGAACTGGCTTTCCAGAATCTTGATGGTTGATCATAACAATGAACAATAGGTTTGATCGTTTGTGCCGAGGCCTTAGCATGCTATGTCTAATGCAGACACACTATCTTGTGGCCTGGTAGTGAGGTCTCGGGGTTGGTGGGCGGCTTTAGACGAAACAATCCTTTGCCATCGTTTTTACATCCCTAATTATCTGTATTCCTTCTTGGGGGTAAGCAACGTGTCGTGGCCAACATTCGCTCTGTCCCTTCAAAAACAAAGAGCAAAAAAGTGCTAACGGAAACATGTTTAGCTAATAAATTAATCATAAGTCTATGACTCCGGCTTGACCCACCGAATGGTTTTGTTTGGATAGCCGTTGAGGAAGCTCTTAGCATCCATTCCTTTCTTTCCTGCAGGTTGTAAGCTTAAAATTTCTAGAACGGACCCATCACCACAAACGAGACGAAGTCCATCTTTTTTCGTTGGTCCCATGCTAAGGACATCAGTGGGTTCTTGGTTCTCAGGAATAACTCTTGTTTCCAGGAATTTGAGTTTCATTGGTTCTCCGATATTGTCCTCGTCCTCTATTTGCACATAAATGAAAACTCCTGGCCACATCGAAAAACCTCGCAAACGATCGTGACAAGTTTTGGCGGACATTTCCCATACTTTTAGTTCTGCTTCGGACGACGAAATCATAGCCGCCTCGACCACCATACTTTCATCTTGCTTTGTTGCAGTGTCCATTGTGATTTCGCCAGATAAAAGACCTGGCATGGCATCTAGCAAAGATTTTGTCCCGATGGTGAAGAGGTGTGCCAAGACAGTTGTTGCAGTGTCATTCTCGTCGACGTATTCTTCCTTTTGAGCAATAATAGGCCCTGCGTCCATTTTCGATACGGTAAACAAGACAGACACACCAAGAGGCTGGTCGCCTGCTTCTAGCGACCTTTGGACAGGACTAGCTCCTCTCCATCGAGGCAGTAGTGATGGATGGATATTTACAGTGCCAAAGGTTGGAGTGGCCAAGAATCGTTTCGGCAAATATTGTCCGTAGGCGGCCGTAATGCACAAATCAGGTTGTATATTGCTCTCTAAATCATCTAGAAAGTCCTTGTCCTTAGCCTGAAAACGACATCAATTGTCAGAATAATGTTTCTTGGCAGCAGCGTTCAAAGAATTCTTGAATACTTGAAGTAAAAATAAATTGAACTCACCTTCCCTGGCCAAATGGCTGGAATACCCAGCTCTTCCGCGACCACAGCCACGGGGCTTGGTTCTAACTTATCTTTCTTACGCCCGCGCGCCTTGGGTGGCTGTGTGATCACGCTGACAAGCTCATATGGGCTATTTTCTCTCAGAGAATCTTCGTAAATGGTCCGAAGTGTGGTGGCGGCAACCTCGGGAGTGCCAAGAAAAACGACACGTTTTTTGTTGTTAGTGGTAGCACTGGAGTACAACCGAAAGAAAACACGGTGTGCAGTATATGAGGCAGCCAGGGATCTCGGCGAGCTCCATGATGGCCGGGATGATGCCGATCGTTGTTGAGCATAGCGAGACACAATTCGTAGCCGGGGCGACAAGCACCAGGCAACGGTAGGAAGTGTCAGTGTCATTAAAGCGCTTATCAACTTCATTCCACTTTCTCGATTTGACCACACTTCCCTCAAACAAGTAGCTTTGGACAATCGTCTACTGGCCTTCTATTTTACCATTATTCAGAATAGTTATTCCGTGTGCAGCGACTTGAGTCCCTCACCTTGATTCATCGTTTTATCGAGAGCCATCGGCAGACAGCTCAAAAGCGAAAAAGATGCCAACGACACTACTGACTGACTGCATGGTGGCAGGCCAGACCGAAAAATGAGGGGTCCCGACAACGGCGAGCCCCTGCGCGCCCTTTCTGGCCTTAGGCGCTCACTATTATTAATTCTTATTACGAACACACAAACCGATCGTAAGTAGTGATGCTTCCTGCTACTAGTACTAGCTAGTATACTACTAGTAGTAGCTACTAGCTAGCTAGTAGTCTACTACTAGACTGTACTGCTACTATAGTAGCTGGAGTTGCAGGCGTGTGCTGAGGCTAGCTAGAGCACTCCTACATCATAAACTGACAGTCGTCTGCAGCGACAGCGGCGGCGCAACTATTTTATATAAACCCTGTCTCTTATACACATCTGACGCTGCCGACGAATAGAGAGGTGTAGATCTCG
>ENA-ORBV01015864-ORBV01015864.1-microbial-mat-metagenome-genome-assembly--contig:-NODE-15864-length-11019-cov-10.407787_pt1 | contig 11019 bp, 9 predicted proteins | sample MGYA00237777_ERZ505514 | MGnify/ENA primary metagenome ERZ505514 (study PRJEB26160, sample SAMN06269048) | microbial mat metagenome | isolation source: Oligotrophic lake microbial mat | place...
AGATCAACCTGCTCGAATCCGCTGTTGTAGACGCCATCCTCGACGCTGCCGCCCAGGGCCGCACCCTCGTGCGCCGTGGCGCCGTGACCCGCCTTTACCCCTCGCAGTTCGTGCTGGTTGGCTCGATGAACCCCGAGGAGGGCAAGCTGCGCCCGCAGATCCTCGACCGCTTCGGGCTGCGCGTCTGGGTGGCGCCGCTCGACGATGCGCGCCAGCGCCTTGAGGTCTACCGCCGTGCCCAGGCCTTCCGCGCCGACCCGGCGGCTTTCCGCGCGACCTACGCCGCCCAGACCGCTGCCCTGGCCGAGGAGGTGGAGGCCGCGCGCGCCATCCTCCCGCACGTCACTGTGCCGCCCGCGCTAGAGGAACTGGCCCTGGCGCTGGTGCAGGCGCTGCATGTGCCGTCGCACCGCGCCGAGATCGCCCTGCTGGAGGGTGCGCGCGCCCGTGCCGCCGCCGACTTTCGCAACGTCGTGGGCGAGGAGGATCTGCGCCGTGTGGCGCCCCTGGCCTTGCGCCAGCGCCACAGCCCCCAGGTCGAGGAGCACGCCCGCCGCAGCGCCGAGGAGCGGGCCGTGGTCGAGCAGGCGCTGGCCCAGCTTGCGCCCACAGCGACTCCAACCCCACCTCCACGCCGTGGCAAACGCAGCACAGTGCGCCAGATCGAGGGCGACGCGCAATAGCCGCTAGCCGCTAGCCGATAGCGCATTGCGGCGAAAATGGCCCTCGGGTTTGAACCACGAAGCCCACAAAGCCCACGAAGCCGGTCTAGAAGTAGTACGGCCTTCGTGAGCTTCGTGGTTCACCTGCGGCGGACTTTCGCCGGGCCTCCCTAACGCCTTGTGCCCGTTAGTTTAGTTTCACCAGGTGCGATATAGCCCGCATCCCTGCCCAACTCGATCATTCGGCTCGGTCTTCGATCTCCCATGCGTGATCAAGTTCGTGCCAGGACAGGCGGCGGACAAAGTAGCGCGGAGTCCAGCGCACTCCTCCGCGCGGCCCGCGCGCTGGCACCTCACTGCGCGCTACTGCGACCAGCGTGGTCAGGATGGCTTGGCGAATATGCACGAGTGCCTGGCTTAGTTGATCCTCGTCGCTCGGCTTCAGCTTCCCACCGAGGCTCGTGAGATAGCTGGCGTCGACGTCCCATACGTGCTGGATGAGCTTCATTAAATCCCGCCCACCGCCGCGCGGGCCTTTGCTCAGGGCCTGCCCGGTCGCCGCCTGCACAGCCGTATCGAGCGTCCGCCAACAGGCTTTCAGCACCATCTGGAAGCGCTGGAGCTCGGTCGGGTCTATTGGCTTCGTGTCACGGGACAGGGCGAGGTCGGGTGCCCCGAAATTGGTGGTGGCATTGCCCGTTAGCCGCTCGACTACGACCAAAGCAGATGCCTCAGACGGAGCGCGGAACCGGAGCCGTATCGTCTGAAGAGCACGCGCGTAGCGTGGCCCGTAATCGTAGAGCGCTTGCAGTGCTAAGGCTTCGTCGCGCCCGCTGCGACACCAGCCCGGCCAATCGTGCCGGCTAACGTATAGCCTTCAGCCGCCGCTCAAGGCGCGCCCTATAGCAAAGATTACAACTATATGCCAGCGATCTTGCGCGCCGAAGGCGGTCGGCTGGAACACAATGTTAGGCGGCGTGTCGACTTGCAAAAACTTTATCGTTCCGTTATAATAATAACTGACCGGACGGTTATTATACTTGAAAGGTGTACAGCGGTATGAACATCAGTTGGGCACCCCCACAACTGCGAAAAGGCTGGCGAGGCTATTGGGATGCCTTTGTAGGTCCAGGTGCCACCTCGGCCGAAGAATGGCTGCAACTGCTAGGTGGTCTTGTGCTCAGCACGATCGCTCTACTCGTCTTCTTCTTGCATTTCCCAGGCCAACCAACACTCGCTCAGATCGTGGTCTTGAGTCTGTTAGCCCTTGATCTGAGCGGTGGAATCATCACCAATGCCACCTCGACGGCAAAACGCTGGTATCATCGTGAAGGTCAGGGATCCTGGCAACTGCTTGTCTTTATCCTCCCTCACGGTATCCACCTTGCACTGCTAGTGTGGTTGTTTCCAGGCTTCGCATGGTGGTTTTTCCTCCTGTTCTATGGCTACCTTGTTGCATCAGCGCTGCTCATTTTGCACACGCCACTCTATTTACAGCGGCCAATGGCCTTCATCTGCTACGCGGGTGTCGTTCTTCTCAGTTCGTTATCCGCTCCAACCCCTGGCCTTGAGTGGGTCGTCCCCTTTCTATTCCTTAAATTGCTGATCAGTCATTTGCTCAAAGAAGCACCCTTCCGTCCAGCACAGGAGCACCTGCCATGATCGCCCGTGTACTTCCGTTGGGCGCTGCCCACATATCTGCTGTTACGGCATTGTTGAGCGAGGCGTTCGCTGCCGACGTCGGCATGCGCGCCATATGCCGTGGTAGGACGGAGGCAGACTACCGGCAATGTCTCGATGCCTGGTTTCTGGCAACGTTGCACTTGCACCTCGCAACGCAACAGCCAGCTTGGATTATCATCGTTGGTGATATAATCGCTGGTGCTGCGTTGCTGACGCACCCACATGTGCGATTTGCGTTTCATCCTTGGCTGGGCTGGTTAATGAGGGTAGGCACGCACTGCGGTTGGGGCAGCGTCTGGCGTACCGCGCAGCATGAACGACAACGCCGTGTCCATCGGCCTGCACAAGCACATGCGGTGCTGGAATTTATCGCAGTGCGTGGGGACTATCGGGGACAGGGATGTGCTAGATTGTTGCTTGATGCAGTGCAACAATGGAGCAAGACGCAAACGTTATCAGGCATCTGGTTAGAAACAACCCGTCTGCCAAACGTACCATTCTTTGAACACTTCGGGTACATGGTGACGGGGCGCATGCTGTTTGAGCAGGGAGAGGCGCTCTTTCTGTTCCACGCGCACGATGAGACAGGAGAACGATAATGCCTCGGCCAGATATGCGTGCAGAACGCATACCGCAGATTATTCAGGCAGCCATGATTGTCTTTGCCCGCAACGGCTTTGTACAGACCCGCATGCAAGACATCGCCCAGGAGGCCGGCCTCTCCAAAGCCACCCTCTATCTCTATTTTGCCAGCAAAGAAGACCTGATTGTTGCAATCCTCCAAGCCTTCTTTGAACACGGCTTCACAGAACTCACCGCCTTGCTCTCATCAGACAGCTCAGTGTCCGCTAGTCTGATTGTTTGGACTCGGCAACGCATGCAGGAGATGCGGGAAAATGTGGCGTTCCTCAGTATTGGGTTTGAGTTCTACGCCGTCGCTGCCCGCCAAAAAGCGACGCGGCAGGTGTTGCAGCGCTATTATCACCATTATTGTACCAGCATTGCGGCACTTCTCCAAAAAGGGATTGAGCAGGGCGAGTTTCACTCCATGGATGCACAAGAGCTGGCTATTGCGATTGTCAGCATCTATGAGGGGTTGACTGTACTATGGATGCTGGATCCTGTCGGATTTGATCTGGTAGGGGTTGCTGAACGGACAGTGCAAGCGCTTTTAGCAAGTATTGCGAAATCCGCCTAACGTATAGCTGTCAGCTGCGCCGCTGGCGGGCGTGTGCAGGGTGGAGGACGGCGGCACGCGGCAGCTGACAGGCAATGTGCGTGCGGCCGACTCGTGGAGCGCGTGGAACGCTGGGCCGCCAGCAGCGTCTGATGGTTGCGGGTTGTCAAGGCACCCACAGGCCGTCGCGCTTTGCCGGGTAGATCACGCCCAGCCCAGGAGACGCGCCAGCGGCGTCAGTTGCACGCCCTGGTTCGGGCTCAGGGACTCATTTTAATTATGATATATCGTCAAGCCATTGTTCTACAATAGACCGATATGCCTCTATAAAATCATGACGGTTAGACAGATTTGGGTTAGTAAGCAGCATGTATGTCTGATTGATAACACTACGAAGCTCTTGTGCTGTTAGCTCGGCAGAGAGAAAATGAATGACATCCTGTATGTCAATAACGGCGATATCGTGATTGTATCGATTCAAAGAAAGTGCCATATTAGCAGGCTGTGCCCACTCGCTATTGTTTATGTTGCTTGCAATAATAATATACTTATCTAGATGGAAGCGCTGCATCTTCTGGGCAAAACCGGAAATTCTGTTTTGCCAATCGTCTCTCATGGTAACCTCATAAGCACGGATAAGTCTTTTTTGCGCATACTCCTCAATATCGCCTGCTGTATTATCAAACTTGTCAGAAGCATGAGGGTGATGCGTTTTTACCTCAATATTCTGCTTTGCTCGGAATATCTGGAGCAGTGCTGCAATAAGAAATTGCTGCACATGTCCTTCTGATTGAAGATCAAGCAGCCTGTAGAATAACGTTTTAGCGCGCACAAAGGTCATTAAATCTTCTGGTAACGGTGGGAGAGGAGTGCTTATCTTTCTTGATTCCGCAAATTTGTAGGCAAAGTAGTTGGCAATATTTATTTGCTCCTCACGTGTTGCTTCTTTAATGACTAAAAGAAAGTCCTTAAATCGCTCGTCCTTCAGAAGATCGAATGTTCTTACTCCACCCTTTGTTCCAAGATTTTCACCCCAAGCAGTAATATTATTATGAAGCGTAAGTGATCGTTCGGTCAAAGCTTCACAGAGACGCTTATCCCCGTATTTGCCTCTCATTCCAATTGGCACATCACTCAAGTTCCAATTTTTGTCTTCTAATCGATAGAACATGAGAAATAGTAACATTGTACGCACACTCGCAGACTTCTTGGCTATTACTTTGTCTACGGCACCTCGGTATTCTGCAATTGGAAGGTAAAGAGTATCTTCCCCTAGATAGGTGTCAATTTGTGCGAGTGTGTTATCAACCGCCTGTTCAACGGCAGCATTTCGTGCGTTCCTACTCATAAATGTCTGTGCCTCCTCAAAGAAAAGATCGGCTTGCGTAAATACAGGCATACCTACTGTATAGTATGAAACGTCACCACGTTGCTCTAGCTGTTTTACCATAGCATCGCCTAAAATCTTTGCTAACAATGGTGGCACCGCATTTCCTATTTGCTTATATTGAGAACTCCGAGAGCCGTGAAAAACTGTTTCCTTAGAAAATGTTTGAAGAAGCGCAGACTCTAAAATAGTTAGCCGTCTTGCGCCTGGCAAAAAACCCGTGAATGGCTGACCGCCTTGCGCGAGGTGCGTGTGATACTTTGGAACAATGTGTAAGTCGTCAAAGAAATGTGTCTTATTGCCACCTGCTGAGGCGAGAATCGTTGGTGCTGGCTCGGATCGATTAATTGGCCTTCCACCACCATTAAAAAGTTGTCCATGGTACGGGCTTGGGCGCAGATCGGGATTTTTAGCATAAAACACTTTTGAGGCATTCATTTCTCCAATTTGATATGTGGGTAAAATGTCATTTACTGTTACAAAGGGTTGGCTTGTTCCTGTGCCATGCGTTTCATTTGGAAAAACAAACGGTCGCGTTTTGAACCCAACAATAAAAAGACGTTGTCTAGTTTGTGGTACACCATATTTGGCGGCATTGAGAATTTTCCAAGTCACATGGTATCCAAGCGAGCCAAGATGATTGACAACGGTTTGAAAATACGTTTTTCTATCGCCTACTGTTAATCCGGGGACGTTCTCCATAAGGACGGCACGAGGTCTAATAATTTCCACCGCATGCATAAACGCTGGCACCATATCCCGCATGTCATTTTGAGCCCCTCGTAATCCTCCAGATGAAAAGGGTTGGCAGGGGGGGCCGCCGACAACAACATCTACCTCACCGGAAAACATAGAGAAATCCACATTTTCTATGTCTTTACATTGCATTATCGCAGTAGGTGTGTGTTTTATATACGAGTGCGAAGCATCTTCTTCTATTTCTACTGCCATTACCGGATTAAAACCGGCATCTTTTAGTCCGGTTGTAAGTCCACCGGCACCTGAAAACAAATCAATTGACGTAATCATTTGGGAATGTTGTACTTAAGTCGGCTCACCAATCAGTCTGACGCCGACTTCTATTATACCACTATAATCCATCGGCTTGTCGAAAGACTGTAAGTAATGAGCTGAGGCCGAACTGGTGTTAGGCCGTTACCAATGCGGTGGCCCTGTGTCCTCTCCTCAGTTCCCTGTGCCCTTGCCCTAGCGCTCCGCCTGCGTGCCGACGATGGAGAGGAACGTCTCGGAGGCCACGTTGCGCCCGCAGAGCAGCGCCACCACCTTGCGGCCGGCGAGCCCGGCAACCAGCCCGTTGAGCAGGGCGGCGATCACCACGGCGGCGCTGCCCTCGACCACAAGGTGGTGCTCGTGGAAGCACCAGCGCATCGCCGCCGCGATCTGCGCCTCGCTCACCGCGATCAGCATGTCGGCCAGGCGCTGCACGAGCGGGAAGGTGCGCGACCCCGGCTCGATCCCGCCGGAGAGCCCATCGGCCAGGGTCGGCAGGTCGGGCGCGCTCACGATCTGGCCCGCCTGGAGCGAGGCGAGCATCGCGGCCGAGTTCTCGGCCTGCACGCCAACCAGCCTGATATTGGGGTTGATCGCCTTGGCCCAGAGGCCCACGCCGCTGAACAGGCCGCCGCCACCCACGCCGATAATCAGCACCTCGGCGGATGGCAGCTGCTCCATGATCTCCACGCCAAGCGTGCCCTGGCCGGCCACCACGTCGGGGTGATTGTAGGGCGACACGAAGCGCAGGCCCTCGCTGTTGGCGATCTGGAGCGCCGCCGCCTCGGCCTCGTCGTAGCTCGTGCCGCGCCGCAGCACGGTGGCTGGGTAGCGCGCGAGGGCTGCCAGCTTTGCGGGCGAGGCCGTCTCGGGCACCACCAGGGTGGCCTCCACGCCCGCCAGGGCGGCGGCGTGGGCGATGCCGAGCGCGTGGTTGCCCGCCGAGCAGGCCACCACTGGGCGGCGCGCAGCGTCGGCAAGGATCGCGTTTGCGGCCCCTCGCAGCTTGAAGCTGCCCGTCACCTGGGCGCACTCCAGCTTCAGGTAGGCCTCGGCGCCAGTGTAGGCCGAGAGCGGGCGGCTGTGCTCAAGGGGCGTGCTGTGGGCGATCCCGGCGATGCGCTGCCGCGCGGCCAGGATGTCGGCGGGCGTGCTCATGGCGAGAAGCTCCGTTTCATCAACGAGACTTGTCATTCCGAGCGCAGCGAGGAATCTGACGGGGATGCCCAGAAAGACCCTTCGACTGCGCCTGCGGCTCCGCTCAGGGTGACATGGGTCTGGCGTTCTGGTGTGGCATAAGGCGAACCTTCGTTGGAGTACTAATTGCCTGGAGGATCACGGTCTTAGCCCGGCCTCCCACCACCCCCGCGTTAGCAGGGCCAGCGCCACGTAGGCGATGCAGAGCGCCAGCATCACGCTGTCGTCGCGCGTGGGCGCCCAGCGCCGGCGCGGCCGCACCAGATGCAGGCTCGCCCAAAACAGCAGCAGGCTCCCCGCCCCGTAAAGCATCAGTGTTGCCCGGTAGAGCGGCAGCGCCACGCGCGACCCCTGGAGGTCGGCGACCACACCCTGGGTGAGCAGGCTCAGGGCCGCCACCGGCTGAAGCGTCTCCGGCGACACCACCTCCGGGGGCCGCGTCTGCGCCAGGGCCGAGCCAACGGCGGAGAGCGGGTTGGCCACCACATAGCTCGGCGGCGCCGCCTGCATGGCGTGGGTCAGGCTCCAGAAGTTGGCCGCCAGCAACGTGCCGCCCACCAGCGCCACCAGCAGCGCGTAGCAGAGCAGGGTTGCCGTGTAGGTTTGGCGGGCCAGGGCCGAGCAGAACAGCCCCAGCACGGTGCCAGCCATGGCCGAGCCCAGCACCACCGCCAGCACCCGCCCGATGTCGCCCGCCGTCACCCCGCCGAACAGCAGTACCACGCTGAACAGCGGCAGCGCGGCGACCAGCAGCAGCAGCACGAAGGCCATCCCTGCGAGCAGCTTGCCAACCAGCAGCTGCGCCGGGGCTAGCGGCGTGGCGATCAGCAGATCGTAGGTGCGCCGCTCGTGCTCGGCGCTCACGCTGCTCACCGTGGTGGCCGGAGCCAGAAACACCGTGAGCCCCTGGAGCGCCAGCGTGAGCCCGATAAACACGCCCTGCCCCACCTGGGCGCTGAAGATCGGTGGCCCCAGGCCTGTCTGCCCCGCCACGGCGCCATACACCAGCCGCGCCGCGATCAGCCCCAGTCCCACGTACACAGTGATCAGCAGCGCCGCCCGGCTGCCCCGCAGCGTCGCCCGCAGCTCCTTCAGCAACACCGGCGTGAGTCCTGCCATAAATCCTCTTCTGACGACGGATGACCGACGCCTTGTACAGGCGCGCTATAGCGCGCCCCTACGCCACCCGTCCACCCGTCCACCGTCCACCGTCCACCGTCCACCGTCCACCGTCCACCGTCCACCGTCCACCGTCAAGCTCTCCAAGCCTACGGCAGCGCCCCCCGCAGTGCGGCGTCGGCGAAGACGCAGCCCGCCTCGTCGATGCGCCCGCTCAGGCGCAGCCGCAGCCGGCCGCCCTGCACGAACGGCTCGGGGTTGCTCAGGGCCAGGGTGCCCGGCCCGTCGAAGCTTATTTCCACCCAGTCGTCGGTCGCCCAGCGGAACAGCTCGGTCGTCACGCCCGCGTTCGGCCACTGTCTGTCGCTCTGGAGGTCGAGCGAGAGCTCGCTGGCGCGCAGGGTAGCCATATCTGGGGGCAAAGCTAGGGTCATTGTCAGGGGGCCAGGCGAGGCCACGAGGCCACGGCCCAGGTCGCCAGTGCATGTCGCACGTGGCTCATCGCCCTGCTCGATCTGCATCCAGCCCGCAGGCACCAGCAGCTCACCCTTGCCGACGATGCGGGGCCGCCCCACCAGCAGCCCCACCTGCTGTGCCACAACGCCCGGCGCGGCCAGCGTCAGCGGCAGCGGGCTTGTGTCCAGCCAGGCCAGCACCAGCGGCTCTAGCCCCTCGCCCTCCTGGCTCGCAGCGGCAACCGCGTTGAGCATGGACTCCTGGATGAGCACGCGTCGATCAGGCGCGCTCCCTGGCGCCCTACCAGCCGAGAGCGCCTCGCCGAGCACCAGGGTGCTAAGGGGCGCCACCAGCTCGGGGCGCCCTGCGCCGAGTTGGCCTGGCGGTGGCCACTCGGCTGTCGCGACCTGCTCAGGGGCCAGGTCGCCCAGGCGCGCAACCCGGCCAGCGTAGACGACGCTCACGTCGCGCAGCGGCCCCCCCGTGCTGTTGCGCACTGTCGCCACGATGCCGTCGGGTCCGAGGCTCAGCTCGGCCTCCAGGGCGGGCAGCGGCACCAGGGCCTCGGCCTGCGCGCCCTGAAGCTCCCAACGATCCAACACTAGATTGAGATCTTCGCCGCCCTGGGCAAGCTCGCCGCCCGCGCCGTTGATCGGGCCGAAGCTGGCGACGCCCGCCACAATCGGGCGAGCTACCGCATCGCCTCCCACGGCCACGGCGAAGCGCTCGTCACGCGGGGTGAGTATGCCGAGCGCCGCGCGGGCCCGCGCCGTCGCCCCGTCCACCTGCTCCACCAGCGTCACCTGGCTCACGATGCGCTGGTCGGCGCGGCTAGCCACGGCCACGCCGCCCGCGATCGCGGCCACGCCCAGGGCCACAGCGGGCAGCACGATCCAGCCAAGCGCCTGCCGATCCAGCTTGCGCAGCAGCAGGGCCAGGCCAGGGCCGATCAGGATAGTGTAGACCACAAGCAGGGCAAAGAGCGGCCCCGTGTTCGGCAGGTTGATCGCCGGGAGGTTCGCCAGGGCGCTCGACAGGATCTGGGCCTGCAGCCCGTCGGCGTTCAGGTCGAGCCCCACAGTGTTGTAGATGCGCGTGGGGCGCAGCAGCCGATCCCAGAGCGCCGGAGCGCCCGGCCACGCGCGCAGCTCCGGCAGGCCAGGATCGAAGGCCAGCTGCGTCACGCGGCCCGCGCCAACGTCGCGCTGCGCCCAGAGCGGTGCGCCTGGCGGCCCCATGGTGCGGACATCCGGCGCCGGTTGTAGCGTGACGCCCGTCAGCCCAGCCGGAGGGGGCACGTCGGTGAAGGCGCCGAGCGTGGCCGCGTCCAGGGCCATTGCCGCGCCGATCTCCGCGAGGCGGAGCTCGGCGGGCAGGCTCGCCAGGGTTGTCGCCGCGCCTGGCCCCCCGCCGATCACCAGGTGGCCGCCGGAACGCACCCAGCTATGCAGCGTCGCCAGCTGCGCGGGCGCCAGGCTCTCGGCGGGCAGCTCGCCAAGCACAATCAGCGTCAGGCTAGAGAGGCCGGCGGGCTGGTCGGGCAGCTGCGCGGGCGCGCTGGCGAAGGGCAGAAACGGCAGCCGCGCAAGGTCCTGGCGGCGCGGCAGGCTCAGCTCCAGCGGCTGCGCGGAGACCAGGCCCAGCATGCGCTCGCCCTCCCTGGGCCGCACCGCCACGCGCTGCTCGGCAAGCACCGCGCCGTCGCGCTCCACGCTCACCCGCAGCTCGCGGCTGTCGCGGTCCATCGCGGCGTAAAGCGTAAGCGCGGCCTCGCCGCCGCCCGCGAGCTCCACCGTGGCGCTGTTGCGCGCGGCGCTCAGCGCCGAGGCGGCGCTAACCGTCACGCGGGCGGCGGGGCCGCTGTTGCGTAGTACAATGGAGAGCGGCAGCCAGCGGTCTGGGGCGTAGTTGCCCTCGAAGGCCGGCGTCACCTCCAGCGTGATCGCGGCCTGCGCGGCGGCCCGCCTTGGGCTCGGCAAAAGCGCGAGGGCAAGGGCCAGCAGGACGAGAAGTTTGCTCAACGGTTGTCCCCAGCCACGCGCGGAGGCAGCAGCACGCATTGTAGCAGACCCCGGCTGGCCACGCCCCGCAGGTGCAATCCACAGATTTCCGGCCCATTTCTGGCCGCGTCCAATTGCGCGAACATCTGCGTCATCTGCGTCATCTGCGGATAAACTTCTGATCACCGATTTGACCCCAGCCCGGCGCCTGCTGCTGGCCGCCCTCGTCTGCGCTGGCGCCGCCTGGCTCGCCGGCCCACCGGCCCGCCTGCCGCTGGTGCTGGCGCTGCTTGGCCTCGCACCTGGCTACCTGCTTGAGCGCAGACT
>ENA-ORBV01015866-ORBV01015866.1-microbial-mat-metagenome-genome-assembly--contig:-NODE-15866-length-11018-cov-6.945343_pt1 | contig 11018 bp, 6 predicted proteins | sample MGYA00237777_ERZ505514 | MGnify/ENA primary metagenome ERZ505514 (study PRJEB26160, sample SAMN06269048) | microbial mat metagenome | isolation source: Oligotrophic lake microbial mat | place...
CTCTATTCGTCGGCAGCGTCAGATGTGTATAAGAGACAGGTATTTTTATTTCCACTGCCAGCAGTAGGTGTGCTAGCTAGCTAGCTAGCTAGCACATAGTTGCACTTCAAGTAGAAGATTTGACAAAACATAGTTTTTATAAAGCTGACCTCCGAAACTGTGATTGCGCTCGCTTTAGTGTTGTAGCCCAGCAAAACCTGTCTACCAGTAGAGCGAATGATATCAAATGCTATTTAATAGCTGTCGCATAACAATGCTAAGCATGCCACCTGCCTTCGCTGCCATATCCGAAAGCAAGTTCCGTTACAAGGACGACCAGCCCCGGTTGGACCGGAAAACCATCTTGGTCCGGGCAACGCGCCTGGTAGAAGCTGTTTGTTGGAGTAGTCCAGCAGTTTCACTGACAACGCCAGCATCGCCAAAGCTACTACGTTCGATAAAATTTGGGCGGGAAGGTGGTTGCGGTGGTGGTTCTGTTGTCTTGGGCAAGATTCGATCGATTTTCTCCTCGATCACGCCGTCCTCCTTCTTCTTGGACTTGGACTTTTTTGTGGGTGTGCTTTTCAAATTCAGCTTTGCAACATCGATTAAGTCTTCCTTCCGCCTCTCTTTCTTTCGTCGAGTAGCGCGTTTCAGTTCCTTTTGGAGTACTTCCTCTAAGACTTTCTGTCTTTCCACCGTCCTGGTCAGACGACCGATTAGATCGTTCTTCTCTTGGATACGCTCAACTGCCAATGCAATCTCCCTTTGTAACCGAAGGAGGACGCTGCGGCTCACGATGATTCCCTTCGAGACTTGCTCTTCGGCTGGGCAGTTCTCACTCGCCTCAAAAACGGAGCTTTTGGCCGTTGACTCATTGGCGGGTGTTTCTGCTTCCGACAAGCTGTCCTCTGGCACAACGTGGTTCTTGAGTGTATGTAGCTCTTGTTCCAAAGCATGGTGTGTCGCGTGAGCATTCTGAAGTTCTTCGAATTGCTTCTGGGCTGCTTCATAAGCAGATTGCTTGTCGAATAGCATCTGCTTCTCGAGCCCTTCCAACGTTGCTGTCCACTTCGCTTCCGCTTCCGAAATAGCCGCAAGAGTTGCCGAACGAACTTCCTCAAGCTGATTCTTCAGTTCTTCGTCTTGCTGGTGGATCGAGCTGTCGCTCTGGATGCGAGTGAGATGATTCCGGAAGGTCAATTCCACCAGCATCAACGACATCTTGATCTGCCCATGAACCAATGCTACCGTTTCCAATGTTGAAAGAAGACGCTCTCGCTCGTCTTCGCCGATTTCATTGTTTGTGTCACTTGGCTGGTTATGCTTCGGCTGGAGCTCGGAGAGCAATTGCTCAATCACTTGAATCGTAGTATCGGCTCGATCCCAGAGAACGGAGACGCGGTCGAGATGAGCAAGAGTCTCTGCCCGATCTCGTTCGACCTTGTCAAGCGTCAATGCAATATTTGTTGACGCTTTGGTGAACATTAAGTCTTTCGTGAGTTCTTCTAGTTTCTCTTCAATCTGCATCTTCTCGTTGCTGATCCTCTCAGCTTGATTCTTCCACTTGGTAACCTCTTCCTGCAATTCTGCAACCTCGGTCGCATGCCTTGCTTGTGGCTCCAGATCCTCTTGTTTGCTAAAGTCTGCAGTGTCAGCCCAAGTGGAAGCATGAAGCGACATATCGTTCGTAAATGACAATCCCATTGTAGTTGCAGTAAATTGGAACGATTCCTCCTTCGGCGCTTTCTGTTCCTCGTCTACCACTGTGCCATGATTTGCTTGGTCATTTTCTTCTTCCACGCCCGATCTGTCACAGTTTGGCATATTATTCACCGTGATAGCAGCCTCGGTTTCAGGTTGATCTCGGTAGTCTTCCTCTGAGGCTGCTCGCGCCGAGACCGGAGATTGTATATCTCCTGGGGAGCTGCACGCTGCATCAGTGTCATAGTCAATGATACCTTCAAAACTGGGTTCGGCGTGCAAGATTGCCGGCTCTCCTTTTCCCTCTTTTTCGACTCTTTCTTTCCAAGTCTCTAAGCCTTTCCAAGTCGATAAGACAGCTAGTTCGACTTCCAAGTTGCTTTTCACCATATCCAAGTTCGATATTTGGTTGAGTAAGTCCCTTTCTGTGTACGTTTTCTCCTCCATAAAGTCTGTCATTTCTTGTTTCATACTCGTGACAACAACGTCAGAGGATGTCTTCATCATTTCAATTTGACGACTCAAGACTTCTACCGATCGTTCGTAAGCTGTGAGGCGATCTTGCAAGGCAATGACATAGTCCGGCTCCGTGCAGACATGGTCAGCGTCTTCCTTGGTATTCTTCTTGATAGTAGCAGCAATGCCGCTGCCGTCTTCGTCGGATGCATCCGTGACATCGCCACCCAGAATACCTTGCATGTCATGATAGAGTTCCGTCATTCGATCTTCAGCGGCCTCCTTTTCTCGACGAGAAGAATCTAGTTCGAGTCGTAGCCAATATGCTTCTTCGCCATGCTTAATTCTAGATTCCACCAACTGTTGATGCAGCTTTTCAATTTGCTCGGCTTGAGCAGCATTCTTTTTCTGTAGCATTTCGATCGAGAAGAGCTTATCATCATCAGATTGCTGTTGCTCCATGTCATGATTTTCGTCCGTTTTGTTGCAGTTGATACTAGCAGTACTCAATTCATCATCATTATCATTGTCTTGTTGGTGTGTTGCGGCAGTAGGGCCCTCCACTTCTTCTACTTTGGAGGGGGTGGCGTCTTCGGCTGCATCGTCGAGCCCAGGCATCATGCACAGCAAATGCGGTGTCTACTACTGCGCACGTCTTGTTATGTTACTTCTTTTGGATCTGCCATCCTTCACTTTATGCAGTCTCGTCTAGTAATTACGGGTTTGCTTGTGTTTGAAGTTGTCCAAAATTAAGCGAGCGCGAATGAGTGAGTGTTTGGGGAGTACCACACGCTGCGTGGGCAGTTACAGGACTCGTATTGGAACTTGTTTTGGGATAGAGAAAAACAAATTTCAATGTGGGATTCGAGCGTTTTGCCGCCTTCTTCCTTTTCGTACCTCCTCTGTTCCAGAAAGTGGCGCGGCGGTCAAGTTGCATGTGCATAATGCCGCCATCCTTTCTTTCCGCACCTCCTCTGTTCCAGAAAGTAGCATGGCGGTAAAGTAAGTTGTATGTGCATCAGAACCGTAGAGGTGCAGCGTGGACTACTCGGGATGCGAACGCAACCGGTGCCAGCTCTTCCGCCCCCAAGCGAGAGATATCCAAAATCAATGCCTCAAACCTGCGTTATAGATTCGCAGGCGTCACCAGTAGATGATGTGAGTATAGCACATCACTAAAAGCCTAGTTGACATTTCTCGTAAAAGCTCACTTAACTTATAAAGCTATACTACGCCGTATACCATAGCTTCTTTTTCGTCTTCTGACAAGTCAAGTCAGTACGGAAGTACCATAGAGCTCCCCGAATCAATATTTGGAGTGTAAGTGTTGTGATGTGATGTGATGTGCGTCATGACTGTATGTATTCTCTGTTTCTTGTTTTTCTTGGGCATCCTCCATTTCTTGTCCAAAATATGAAAGGATGCGTGTTTTTTTGTTTTCGTGATTCGTAAAAAAGAGGGAGCAAACGATCCGAAAGTACCCCGCCTTTCCTCCCCTTGACTCGATCCCGTGCACCTTGGTCATGGGTTTCTTCCGTCTCATTTGCTCTCGTCGGTCGTGCTTGATTTCTGAATTAGAGATATTGCGTGGGATGAGCCGTATCGGTATCATGTCGCTTCAAGTACTGCACCACATCCGTGTACTTTTTGCAGGCATCAGGAAGTCCACTGGGATGAATCAAGTGCGTTGCCATGTTTTGGCACTCCTTCTTGCTGTACTTGTGTTCTTCCTCTGCTGTAGTAGTGGAACAATAATAGATTATATGAGCATTCAAATGAATGGGCACAAATAGTATACGACACGAAAACAGCATGACTTGTCTCTTCCAAATTAGGCAAAACCTCCACCCGAATTAATGCCGTGGCCTCAACGACAATGACAACGAAGTCTCACCGAAAAAGTCCTCCTGGGAGAATAGGTGAAGGAGTATGATATTACGTTAGAGAAGGCTATACATCGTTTGAATGGGTCCGAAAAACTGAAATTCTTCACGTACCTGCATGAGATCATTTTCGTTTTGAACACTGTAACGACGGGCCAGGTTGATGGCCACGGAGAGCTTGTCGTTCTTGTTACTCATGATGAGGTATTTCTTGTTTTGAGAATCGGTTAACTATTATTTCTTTCTTCGTTTTTGTGTTTGTGTTTTTTATGATTGAATGCATGGATTCTTCGGATTGTTTGCTATGCGGTTGATGGCAAACAGGCTAGGAATCGAAGAAGATCTCGATTTGGTCGATGCGATGATTGCAAGTTCGCGTAGCCATGTCAACAGTTCACGCTTCCACCAGGTACGTAGCTTAGCTACACAGTTAGAGTAAGGTATGCGATCGTAGTAAGTATTAGCAAGCTCTGTTGCACACATCAGGTAGCTTTCCCGTTGGACGCAGTACAACATGTTCTCTTCGATGTTCCAAAACACATCAAAGATGCCAGAGATCGCATTTTTTTATACGTTGCATCTCGTATATTTTCTACGGCGATTCAAAAGATTTTTGGAAATCAAGAAGAAAAATGAGGGGGTGTTCTCGTTTTCAAGTGACATCACCACTCAGAATACTCGCGATTGGATCCTTCTTCGTCTGAATCATGGATATCCTTTTGTTTGGAGCCAATGTGCTACTCAAATGATTTTGTCTTCAATGTTTGATGTTGCGATGGCGCGTACTGTACTACATGTGTACTCAACTGTACCGTACCGTTTGGCGGTATTTCTCTGTACAGTATGGTATGTCATCATGGCGCATATGTTCGCGCCGTCCCTCTATCATGCGCTATCGCTATTTTGTTCTGTGCAAGTAGAGAGCTAGGCTATTGGGTGGGAACAATCATGATAGGTGTACGGCACGTTGGTTTGTGTAGTGGGTATTATGGCTAATGGCGCATCCGTCATCGTGTGCACGCAATATGGTCGCATTCCCACCAACGCAACGGCCTCCTTTCTACTAAGTATATGACTTCAACGTTCTTGTTCAAGGACTGCAACCCTGATTCAGCAACCATGGTTAGGGTAGGGCATTTTCCAACGGTCCTCCAGCGCGGGCCAGATCGAAAGACGCTATCAATCAAATAGACCTTTTCAATCTCAGATCTACCATAATACCAACCACTCACTCCATCAGTTCATCTGGTCTTGATCGTCGACAATGAAGTTTATTACTTTCTTAACGCCCTTTCTGGCTGTGGCTGCTACGGCCCAGGATTTCTTGGACAATCCTCTGGCGAAACAATTGCGAGGCGATTATGCTCGACAAGCAACGGGAAAGCTCTCAGGTGTCTTCACGGAAACTCAAAATGGCGGCCAGTTTATTATTCCCGGCGGCTGTTCCACCGCCTTTACAAGTATGCTATGTGTCTTTGAGACCGATAAAACCCCCTTCGGAACATTCAACGTGTACTTTAACACGGGAGAAGAAGCAACTAACACTACCTTTACATGCAAGGTAAGCTTTGTCGGTCTTGGCGCGCAATGTGAAACAAAAGCGGACACTGAATCGGTGTGGTGGTTCGTGGAAGATACGGGAGCTTCCAAAACTGACCAATATAGTGGAGTCTTCAATTGTGAGTATGAAGCGGCTACCACGTGCTTTTCGGAGGAAGCTACGGTTCATGTTCATGGAAAGGGTTCCACCACTATGAAAGATCTTAATGTTGGTGACAAGATTCTTGTGGGAGAGACCTACGAACCCGTCTATGGATTTGCTCATTTGGATAAAAGCCAGAACGGCAGGTTTCTGCAGATTTACACAACAGAAATTGTTACCAGGCCCCCCCTTGAAGTATCTGGAGATCACTTGCTACTGGTCAACAATGATTATGTCGCCGCCCATACTGTAAAAGTTGGTGACATTCTCCGAGGAGAAGGAGGCGGCGCTCTCCCCGTAACTAAAATCGATACAGTCATTAGAGAGGGTGTTTATGCTCCTCTAACTCCATCGGGAAAGCTATTGGTCAATGGAATTGCCGTTTCATCCTATGCGGCTCTTCCGAAAACTACGGAACTCTGGCAAGCCCTGTCGTCATGGCTCCCAATGTCCTACCACACGGCCAATCATATGGCATTGAGCCCCATCCGTATGGCATGCCTGGGAGTTTCCTCCCAATTCTGCAGCGGTAATCTCACGGACCAAGAAACAGGATATCCAACCTTTGTCCATGCTTTGTTGTCGATTTTGGACAAGGTTGACCTTTCCTTTTTGGCTCTCGTTATGATCTTTACTTGCGGTCCTCTTTATTTGCTCGAGTCGCTTGTTGGCGCTACTCTGGCCCCTACAATCATCGCTTTGAGTTTTGTATTGCTAGTACCGGTAGGAGTTGCTCTAACCAGAAAAAATAAGGGGTCTACCAAGAAGAGTCGCGCAGCTGGCAAGAAGTTTGTTTGATTTGCTCGTCCTTTTAGCTTCATGGTTATTATAATTTTAAACGAGCGAAGGCGGAATGTGGCAGCTAACATCCGAGACTAGAAATCCGGTTGACAGGCTCTTAATTACAGCATAATATTTATAAATTTATAAAGAAGGTGGTCCCTATTAGATACACTTTAGGATAAGCCTTTGTCTTCCTGGAATAACGACTACGCATTTTCCCGTTAGATCCACTGGGCTGCTGGGCTGTGTCCCAAGGGGTCTACATTCAGCTCCGAAACCTAAATTCTTTCAACCCAAAAACAATAGCCACCAATTACATCATTTCCGGCAAGCGTGTCCTCGCGATTGCACATCGGCATCAGTTTTCTAAGCATATAAAAACAGAGCTCAGTAAAAACGACATGCTTTCCACAATGGGGCTGCGGTCCATCCCAAGTGTTTTATCAGCTTCGAAACAGCTTGGCACTTTTTCAATGCAATCCCGGACTGTGGTATTGACGAAGGATATCAGGGTATATTCATGTTCTTGGCCAAAAGCTGGAAAGGACTCCTACATGCAGGGCCCTGCGTTTCATCTGGACCGGGCGACAAACGATACAAAAAAGAGGAACAGCCAACCAAGGGTACAGCAAAATACCAAACGTAATTAGTGGCTTTGTCGTAGAGCAAGGTAGGGAGCTGGAAAGCCTACGCTGTGTGTAAACAAGGTAAAACAAAACTGTACTATTTCTTGTAGCACGCAACGGCGTGGTGAAAGTTATTGACAAAATAGGCGATCCGCCATTCATTTACATTGCAGTTAGCTGTCAATGCATCCGCTTTTAATCTAATAAAGACACATTGAGCGTGATATATAAGCCTAGCTTCTTTCCATGGGATTCCATTTCAAGATCAGTCGTGCCGCCATCCAACAAAATTTTGTTGATGGATACGGATGCGGCGCCATACAAGTCATCTCTCCCCAGTGGACCGGCAAGTCGACCGGAATTATGATCCCATGCCTCCACGTGAAATACTTCCGAGTTGCTCACAAATGTATACACCTTGGATTCATCCCAGCTAGGTGCGGTGTTGTTGGGAATGATGGACGTTTGCCACGGAGAATGGTCGCCAAAGCGGATCTTGAGGTAAACATCCGGCACTTCGTGCATTTGAAGGAATTTCCTCCGTACTTTGAAGCCTTTTCCTTTTACCGCTGTCACTCGAATCTTGCGCATTTCGACAGCCTCGGGTGATTCCGGCTCTGTGTCGGTGGAATGGGACTGGGATAAATTAGCGGATCTATTGATTGCGCTAAAGGTGGCACGCAAACCACGAGGTGGTGAATTGCTTCGTGAAGGAATGGGCGTGGACGTGTCCGTCCCTTCGACAGTTAGTAGTCGAACACTGAATTCCAGTTTGGCGCCCTTCGTGCCCATTTCTTGGCTTTCTTTGTGGATTGTAGGGGTCTTTAACACTTCGTCAAAGGTTACAGTATGGGTGCCAATAACAGTGTCCTTTGCTTGGATGAGCACAAATGTCACGTCTGGCTTTTCTGCTGCAATTGGAACATGAAAGACGCAATCGTACAATGGGTTGATGGCATCATACCCCGGTGCGTCCTTGACAACACTTGTGACGAATGCCTCTTCACCTGCCTTGACTTTGACCATGGTTGCGGCTTCTTCTACCTTGAAGGGTATGTCAAATGCTTGTCGCACTAAAATCACCATGACCCCAAACAACTCTCCCTCTGGTAGGTTTTTGGGGATTTTGGCACTCTGGACCGAGAGTAAAGGGATCAAATCGCATTTGACATTGAGGAAAGCTCCCGTTGGCGACCCTGACTCCTTGTCAAAGAGTTTCAATTGCATTCGCCGATCCTTGCTGAGCAACATTTCGCGGACTGTCACATGTGTAATGCCCAAGCCGTCATCCGGATCCAGTGGATTGCTGTCTTCATCCCACGCGTCCAGCGCAAAGGACTGGTCCAAGTCGAATACCATAAAGTCCATGGAATGGTTCCAGGTAGGCTTGAGAGAATTCTTAACGGTCGGTGTTCGGACCGTAGAATCCGCAAAGGATATGTTGCAATAGACATCGGGAATATCATCTGGACCAAACGATTTTAGCTCCAGATTAAAGCCATGCCCGCTTTCTAACGTCAATCTAGCGATTCCGTGTGGCGGTTGGTAAATTTCCATCAAGGATGCGTTTTCGTCCATTCTGTAAATCAAGCGATTTGGCAAGACCACCATGGACGCCAAGGCGTCATTCAGGATCTTTCTCACATTTCTGTCGATATACGAGAATTCCGCCACGGATGCCAGACCCGTAAAGGTCAAATCCAATTCAGGTTGATTGATAAAGGCATAGGAAAAGGCACAAATACATGGCATCCATTCACTGGTCAAAGGCTTTAAAAGCATCGACATACGACCTTTTAATTTCAGAGCCTTGATTCCAAATCTCCCCACTTTGGCCAAATTGAAGAGCATTTCACATTCTCCATCCCACAGTACATCCATGTCAAATTGGACAAAACCATCGTCACGGTCAATTTCATGAACCGTTACGTGGTCCAGCAGCAGAGGAGCCGATCCCAAATCAATCTTGATGACTTTGAAATACTTTTTGAGCATGTTTCGAATCTTCACGCTGGCGGCCGGATTAATGTATTCCCATAGTTGCGAGACCAGGCCTGTTAAAAATCCAACACGATTATCAAAGGCGGCAATATTTTTTTGAGGCGGTCCTCCTCCTTCTGCGAAGGCAGCAAAGGCTGCTGATTCTCTCTCCAGATCAGAGTCGGTCTTTTTGGGAAAGAGCTCTCGTTTCTTTTTTCGTTTCTTTCTGGGTTGGGACAAATAATACCCCAGAGCTGTTCCTATGACAAGCCCTACCGTCACGTACAACAACCGCTGTTGTTGTGAAGACATGGTAGGCTTGACAAAGTATATAACAGGCAGCTTCGTCTAATACAAGGGCAAGAAGTGCTAACTACTCGGAGTAGTTTGCAGACCAGACATTACAATAACCAAAGCGGAATCACTTTTTATCAATAGAAGAAGGCGCTATGTCTCTTCATTTTATTGATTCGGTGACAGGCACTATTGCATGCCAACTTCGATGTCATTCAATTCATTCATTGAGCCACCGAGGAATGAGAATCGTGTCAAAAGATCGAGGCACAAGCAGGTGTGCGTCGCAAGGATTTTCATCCCAACTCTGTCACCCTCTGGGCAAACATCAGACATTTGTGCAGAGGGAGGCATGTTGCCATGTCAGGCACTGTGCCAGGCACTGTGCCAGAAGTGCTCTCATACTCTACAACTTGCGTCTACTTTGAAAAGATTTGCTCAAAAGATGCAAGGTTGTGGAGTTGTCACATTTGTTTGTTGCAATGTTGAAAGAGAGGGAAGAAATGTGTTCCAGCCAGACCTCTGAATGTCTCTCCCATCCAATGGTCAACAAGAGTGACAAGAAGCACCCCTCTGCATGTTTTAGTGATGCAGCCACATTTTGCACAAATCAGTGTGACAGTTTGCAATTGGCCTCTGTTGTGCTCTTGATTGATGAATCTGAAACATTCAGAATTTTTTTCACAAAACACTTGAGTTGAAAGGTTTCAAAGCATGTGTTTTTGTTTCCAACAGATGTCAAATACTGCCAACACACCATGTGTGATTTATGGTTGTCAAGTGAGCCATGTCTTCTTCTGGTTCTCATTTTGCTGATCATAATTTTTTCAAAACGGGAATCAACAGCAAATGGAACCAAAACATTTTTCTGTCATTGATCCCTCCCGCTCCATTGATGTCCACCACACACAGCTGGATTTCTCAATTGAGTTTTGGATCCCATGGGTCTCACAGTTGGAACCCATGTTGCAAGCATTGGCAATTTGCCACTCTTGCCTGAAATGTGCGTCACATTGACTTGTGCACAATTTGTCAGCTCAAAAATGTTTGCTAGCAGATCAAGCGATCAAGTGCTGAATGCGAATCAAAGCAGCACATCAGATTGGCCATTGTGCATTGATTCCTTCAATTGCGCAAACAAGAACCACATGTTTGAAGCAATCAAATCCACACAATGCAACAAATCTGTGTGTTGTTTCTGCCATCTCAGTCTGGATCGACAAGTTCTCACAAAAATGGCAATCATCAAATCAGAGACCAGACTGCAAGATTGAATCAAGCTTGGACATTTGGAAGAAGAGATTCTGATGACACTGTTGAAATTTTGCACAGTTTTTGTTGTTCCTGTGGAGGTCAAGGTGGTTGCCAAGGGTCCTCCAATGTTCCCTTGTGCTTGCGAGTTGTTTTCATGACAAATTTTTCACATCCGCAAGGGAAGACATACCAAAGTTTCGAAGCACTTGAATGTTCTGGCGCTGCCAGGTAGGGCACTTCTGGATGCTCCCATCAAAGTGCGGGAAAAGTTTCACATCGCATTTGTCCACTGCTGTAATTTGCTTGTCAAAGTTAGGACCACTAGATTTGGTCAAAGCAAGCATGGCGTGAGTCTCA
>ENA-ORBV01015867-ORBV01015867.1-microbial-mat-metagenome-genome-assembly--contig:-NODE-15867-length-11018-cov-2.728544_pt1 | contig 11018 bp, 11 predicted proteins | sample MGYA00237777_ERZ505514 | MGnify/ENA primary metagenome ERZ505514 (study PRJEB26160, sample SAMN06269048) | microbial mat metagenome | isolation source: Oligotrophic lake microbial mat | place...
TTTTCAAGCAGAAGACGGCATACGAGATTCGCCTTAGTCTCGTGGGCTCGGAGATGTGTATAAGAGACAGTCTGAAACGTCACGACGCGATCGCTTGCTCGGTTGAGCGGCGGCTGTCACTGCAGGAGGAACAGAATCCAAATTTTGAGCGCTGTCATTCATTGTGGGCGCGCGACGTTTGCTGGCTCGAGTGGGTGCAGAAGCTACGTCAGCACCGGTCTGTCCAGCCTTATGCCTCGAAGCACGTGGTTGCCCAGTCTGGGTCTCTGAGTCACTAAGGCTGGCAGGAGCTGTCACGCCAGGCGCTCGCGCCCGCTTGGAGGCACGTGTGCCCTCACTGTCAGCAGCACTCTTCGACGACATACCACCACCACCACCACCACCAGCATTAGTGTCTGCTTGTCGCTGACGCGTTGATCTACGTCCACCTGCCCTAGCCGCACCATCAGCATCTTCATCATCACCGTCATCATCATCATGGTCATCGTCGTCGCCGTCGGAGGAGGAGGACGAGCTGGAGGGGACCACGGGTTTGCTGGCTGGAAAGCGGACTGAGCGGCGACTGGCGCTCGTCGGAGCATCTGAAGCAGCTCCACTTTCCGCCGGAGCGTTCTCAGCGGCCTCTGCGGCGATGGCTGCGGCCTTAGCCGCGCGAATCGAAGCCGCGGAGGGCGCGAGCGAGGCGGGGAAGGCCTTCCGGTTAGATGCAGGAGAAGATAACATTCACAGCACCGCACAACCATAAGTCAACCGCCATCGTGCACTTAGCACCGGCTATGCTCGTGCAGATGATACGACACATGCACCGATGGGGTGGCTCACTCACCTCAGGCGGTGTCGATCCGTCATTGAGCCATTTCTGCTCCTTGGTCAGCTGATCAAACGCAAACAGGATGAACTCTTGCGCATCCTGCCAGCAGATTAACGCGCACCCATAGATTAGCAAAGCGATTGGATCACGAGGGAACAATGTCACGCGAAGCACACGTCAAAAAGCCATCCAACACCATCGCACCTGCTGTCTGAATCCTTTGAACACTTCACACAGCCGCCACACGTCAGTCAGCATGGCATCGGGCGTGAACACCACGTTCTTGCCCGCCCATATGACCCGGAATACCGCACTCAGATGAGCGCTCAACGTACTGTATGCCACAGCGTGAGGTCACGTGATGTTTATATACTTTCACCGGTGAGTGCATAAGAGAAGGTACTGTAGGCATGTGCGTCAAGTTTGAATAACACATGAGATGTGAAACCATACGTACAGTTGTTCAATGTTCATGGGACGCTCATGACATAGTCGAGGCAGTTCATCAATGAAGAATGATCGTAAGCCGGGTGCGTTGCTGTGTACAGGAACATGCAATATAAAGAATAAAAAATCAGACCAATGTGGCTGGAGGCTGCCGGGGTAATGTGAGAGCTCAACCAAATATTCGATGCCGTATTGAAACACCACTATATTGACAGACTATCAAAAGTATTGAACATACCACCACACTCACACGCACTGTCCACCGCATACACACAAGCCTACACTTGTGTCATGCTATGCATGGCGATATCGCACTCACCTCAGCGCTTGTAGCACACTGTTCATATAGCAAGTGTTGCCCAGATTGCGCAGCCCGCACCGGCCGGCCACCAACTTGCCGATGCCTTTCTTCTTCTCCAACGAGGTACGGCCAGGAGTCTGACCGGACAGCACGAGACGCACGGAGAGGATCAAAGTGTGAATGTTTGAAACGACACGTGCGCATTGCCTTAGATGCCGCTGAATGATCAACAAGAAGGTGGACAGAGTATTCAAACTGCAGGCAAGACCGTACTGGTGTGATCAAAGGCGCAACTTCCGCTTCCGTGTGCTCGGTGTCCAGCAGTAATGATGGCACACTCGTCACCTCCATCTTCACTGCAGAATCCAACGGTGATCGCCTGAACCGATGTGATCAAAGGACGGTCAGGAGCTCAAGCATGATCAGCATTCCATGGATCGTGAAGCAGACACACGTTACTTGATCAAGCTGGCAGCCCGCTTGATCGAGGACGCAGCGCGGGACAGCGGAATAACGCCACGATCAGCACGACTGAGCGCTCTGCATTGGGGACATTCCAGCAAACGCCCACATGGTAAGCCGAGTACCAGGTCTAAGCAGAGCCTTACATCCGCACAGCGTGTGGCAGCGCAAGTCAGATTCGTTATACCTTTTCAAAAGCTGCTCCGAGTCTTCGCCATCGGATGTTTTTGCTTGACCTGCTAACCGCTCTTCACTTTGAATCACCACATCATCATCGACTTCGTCGTCGGACGATGACACCACCATGGCCAATTTGCGTTGGTTGATGTAGGCTATCCCGATCGAGGAGCACACACACACACGTACATCAGTGCACATTAGGTGTGGATCTGCTGCAAGCGGCACCAACCTCGCCATGACAGGAAGGATCGGGTCAACAAGCGATCGCGCCATCTCACAATGGCCGTCTTCATCTTGTCCTCTTTACGTCGTCTGCATACAGCACGTGTTGGCATTCAGGCAGTCGATCAGCATTGATCTGTCAGCTTGCCCGATTGGAAATAAACGCACGTCCTCTCGTGTGTAAACAGCAACGCACAAAACAGGCACTATACGGGCACCACAAACACAATTACACAGTGCGGAAGCTGTCACTACAAAAGGACCGTAACATCAAATCGCAGCTCACAGCACACACACACACACACACACACACACACACTGAGACACATCACCGAACAGCACCTCTCCATTGCGGAGCTTGACAGGTACGGTAGGCTGCCCAGCCGAAGAGGCCGCTTAGGCGTGTCAGGATCTTGCTTCTCACGCACCTCTGCGCACAAGGCGTGACAAGAATAGCTTCTCAGAACACACACATATCCGCACGCACATACACATACACACAACACAGCTTCTCAACACATCCCACCTGGCTCGTCATCGAACTCAAAATGCTGCACTTGACTCAGCGTCTTGCGTATGATGGCCAAGCCTCTTCTTCGATTGTCATTCTGGACCCAGTCCTCACACACGTGACAGTATGTGCGATGCGCCTCCGTGTTGAGTTCTAGGCTGAGTGGATGCTTGATGGACTGATAGTGTGCTTTAGCGTGGCGTTCACAGAAGCAGCGCGCGCACTGGAGACAGATGCGAGCATGATCCGTGGTCTCGCACGCTGTAGAGATATGAAGGCAGCATCCAAGACCATCCGATATGGCATCATGTCAATCACACCCACAAAGCACAGACGGCATTTTGTCAGCGAGGAGAATTTCAAGCCGAGCAATGTGGTTTACGGTCAATGTGACGTGCATGCTCATACGATATTGCAGCACAGACACACGCGAACACATACCACTGCACAACCAAGCATCCGGTTCACGCACGGTCTTGGTGCATGCGTTCTCGTTGATGCTGTTGACATGACGGCAGATATGCGCATTCACGGTGGCCTCGATATTTGACGCATCTACAGTAGACAGCGAACGAGCTAGCTTGGGTGCAGCCAACGGCGGCTCATCGTCATCTGAAGACGACGCCATTGTTTCTGCCCTGCGTCAAGATACAAGCACATGGCCTGTTCACAACTACTGCGATCTTGTTGCAATGCGAACAACGCTTTACAAACACAGATAGTACAACAAAAGATGGAGGGACCAGCAGGCACACGCATTTACTCAAAATCGAAAGACAAGTGGTTCATTCGTAAAATTCGATACAACAAGTGCGTCACGGCCTGAAGATTCTGTCAGCCACATGTGTTTTCAAACTTCACACCCTGTCAGGCTTGATCGAGCTGAAACAATATAGCGAGATCTGAACTGATCTAATAACGATAATATAAATTCGTGCGCAATGCATGCGATCGTACCGGTCAATTGGCCTGCGTTACAGTCCGTATTTTAGCTGCCGCTGACGCAGATCTGCTCGCTGTCAGCCGACATGCATGGAGGGAACGCCTTCAAATTGTGCCCCACCGGAGCGGAAATGGAGAGGTCGGAGCCATAACGCGGGAAGAACACTTTGTCCGCAGACATGTCTGTGCCGCTGGAATGCAGCATTTCGAATCTAGTTCCAGTGCACTATCGCATCTCGATCTCGTTTCACTGGGATACGATGACGTACAGCGGCTCGGTGGTGATGTCTTGTCGATTGCACGAGCCCACCAATCGAATCTACCTGCATGCCACACCCTCACTCACACTTCAGAGCGGTGCAAGAGCGATACAGGACAAACAGAGTATCCCTCTGCAACTAGCGGTTGCGAAGGATCTGAGTGCAGCAGACCAGGATCTGCACGATCTGCACGGCATTCCGCTGACCGATGTCATTCAGTGCACCGTGGACTCATCTGCGCCGCTCCAAGCGAGCAAGTTGGATATTCAGATCGGATTCCGCGGACCCATCGATTGCTCAGGCAGTCATCGTGGCTTGTTTGCACCGCATCCACCTTCCGTGAATCCGCAATCGACCAGTGCGGGTGGGAAAGGAAAGCGAGAAATCAAGCCCAAGTCCGGCAGCGGCCAGAGTTCGAGCGCGTCCGGTGTGCCTGCTGGGCTGATGCTGGCCACGCATTTCGAACCCAGTTACGCTCACAGTGTTTTTCCGTGTGTGGACTTTTATGATACCAAAGCCACGTTTGCGTTGGAGCTCTCTCATATTCCCAAAGCGTATATCGCGGTGTCGAATATGCCGATTGTGAAAGACGCAGAGATGTCTGGCGCGGGCAACAGTGGCTATAGGACCGTGTGCTTTGCACCGACACCGGTGATGTCGGCTTATCTTCTCGCATTTGCAGTTGGGCCTTTCGCGTGTACACAAGGTCAGTTTGTGCGCGAGATGGCGTCACATGCAACGCCGACAAGCACGAAAGCTAAGCCAGCCGCGGCATCGGCCGCTGCAACTGCTGCGAAAGGCCCTGGCGTGGCCATCAACATCTACATCAGGGATACGTCGGCTGATACGTATCCCACGGATCTGGTCCTCAAATCAGTTATCGCTGGCCTGCACTGGGCTGAAGAGTATTTTCAGACTCCTTACTCTCTGCCCAAGCTAGACGTGGTGATCGTACCGGCTCTCTGCCTAGGCGGGGTAAGTAACCGTAAGTTGTCATTGCGTTCGTTTAAAGGTTTAGTGATGTGAGAAGTTGGCAACATAGCGTGACGACATCGTTCGCTTCGATTTGGTATCATTCGCGTAAAACAGATGGAGAATTGGGGCTGCATCTTTCTGGACGAGGGTACCACCAATCCGAACAGTAAGAAGGCTGGTGCCGGGGGCGGTGGAGGTCGCAGCAGCGCCAAGAGCAGTGATGCACCGTCTGCGGGTGTCCTTTCTCTAGTCCAGTTGATCATGCATGAAGTGGCACACTTGTGGCTCGGCAATCTGGTCACTCTGCCGTTTTGGGTGAAGGAGGGTCTCGCGCAGTATTTCGAGGAGATAATGGCTGCTGAAGCGCTGCAAACCGCCGCTCCATCATCTTCATCGAATGCATCGAAGAAACCAGTTTCGTCCACTCCAACGCCAACGGCAGCAGCTGCAGCCACTCGCCCTGTAGCCGCAGGCGTGGCAGGACCAGGCAGCTCAGCGACTGCGCTCAGCGAGGAGAAGAAATCTAACTCTGGATCTGATGCTAGTGCCTCGGTCACGTCCTTAGGGCAAGGCTTCTCCAAGCTGTTCAACGGTATGACATACTCGGCGGCCCTCCGGTGGGTGCGCGATCAGGCTGGCCGGATGGGGCCGGATGCATTTCGGGAGGCGATGCGCGGCTTGGTACAGAACAACGCGTTGGGGGTGGTGGACGAGAAGACGTTCCTTGAGTATGTTGGGGTGGAATCTGCGAGCATCTAGCGACTGGTCGTACGATCACGAAATACTGTACCCGTGGTGTCACTAGCCAATGTCTGAAAATATGAACAGATAGTTGGATGGGGTTTCTGTATTGTTTTTGTCATCGCAAGTATTGTGTAATTACTCGTGAGCTTCTAGAATCTGTAGCGAAGCGTCATCCGACACCGCGGCCAGCTTGGTTCCCGTCTGGTTGTAAGCGATGCCCCACACTTGATCAGTATGCGAATCGAACGTGTGCACGTTCTCGCGCGTCTTCAGATCCCAGATCTTCACCTTGCGATCGCTCGAACACGTCGCGAACTGCGTGCCCTTGGGGCTGAAGGCAACGCCGAGCACCCAGGATTGGTGTCCGCCAACATTGGCGACTTGCTCTCCGGTCTTCATCTCGTACAGGTTTACACAATGGTCCTCAGAGCCAGTCAGCAACATGGAGGAATCAGCAGAAAAGTCCAGAGCTCGTACGCCCTTCGCGTGTGCTGCCAGTTTGTGAATCGCCTTGCCAGTGGCGGCATCCAAGATGGTGACCGTGCCATCGTGCGAACCCGTCGCAAGAAAGGCTCCGTTCGGAGAGTACACAGCGCTCATTGCAAAGCGGCCACCCACTTGAATCACACCCTTCTTCTCGCCTGTTTGATAGTCCCACAGATTGAGATTGCCAGAGTGTGCGCTCGAAACCAGCAGCGATGCCGAAGGGTGAAAATCGATCGCCCAGGTCTCCAACGGTCCAGCCTGAATGCTTTTCACGCGAGCTTTAGAGGCCACATCGAACACTCGAATGAACCCATCCATGCTGCTGGAAGCGACCAGCTTGCCATCTGGTGTCGCTGCAATGCTGACAACCGCCAATTCGTGATCACCGAAGCTGGCGATCGCTGCGTCCGCTGCATCGCCATTCCAGAACTTGACGGAAGCGTCAACAGATCCCGTCACGATGGTGTTGGTTTCCTTGGTCCACTTCACGGCCCACACACCGTCTGCATGAGCAGCCTGAACCTTCTTGTCCTGGCGATACATTGGTTGTGTTTCCCTTTGCGCGGCTTCACCTCGAGTGCCAAGCTGCTCCGATCTTACCTCGGCAAATCCGACGACGCACTGATGTTGGTCGACGACGATGGGGGATGGCTGTTATGCAATTTTCATGAGCTGAGGTTCCAATGAGCAGGCCGTACGGTTCGCCAGGAGGCTACGACAGATATGATTCTTACAATGACAATGCTTCGCCGAATTCTTATAAACGAGAGCGCTCCTTTGCGGATTCGCGAACCAGCGACTCCCCGAGCAATCGCAGACGCCTTGACGATCGTGTAGACAATGACGATCCGTTTCGATCTTTCCGGCATGCGAGCGCACATAAGCTTATCGACGCAGCTTTATACAACACGTTTACAGCTCTCTTTCAAGTATACGCGGTGAAACTTCTCAAGATCGAACCCGTTTACGTGGGTACAGAGCAAGATGGTATGTCGCTTTCCGTGATTGGGCAGTCTTTTCTGCGTTCAGATTTTATCGCGTACACCCGATGCGCGTTCAATGCTGATGCACTTCATTCCAACATGCCTCTGTACCCTGCCTCAGATTTTGGTCAGTTCTCGTCCCAAGTGTCGCTTCGCGGCATCTTGGTGGGATCAGGCACGGGGTCGAACAAGAAAACTGCCAAGGCTGCAGCAGCCGAGGCTGCGCTGCGCGAGCTTGCTCCGCAGTTGGCGCTTGCATCTGATATGCATGCGAAGAAGTCCAGTACCATGGTCTGTTGCTCACGGTTCGTGAGGCATGTCGTTGTGGACATATGCCCACATGATTGTGTGCCGTCCGCAGACGAAAGAAGAGTATTTCAAGATCGATATGCTCGACGATTCGGGTATATTGGAAAACGGTGGGGACATGGTACAGAATTACACGCACAAGTCTCCGTTCGAAGCGCTTCGCGAGCTCGCTACGTCCGAGTAAGTGCTCCCTATCGCATCGCTGGTTGATTGTACGCCATCTCACGAAATACCGGTCTGCTCCAGTTACCCCACACACAAACTTGAGATCTTGGAAAAGAAAAATCACAGTAACGAAGTACAGATCACGTTGACCATCGGGCCTCACTACTTACAGGTGCTAACGCGTTCAGACTTGCGAGCAGCTTCCTTGTCCGCAGCTGAGGTTGCTCGCTTAACACAGGACGTTTTCTGGGACCGATCGTACGCCAAGCATGAAGCTGCTCAAGTACAGCGTGTTCTTCCGCATCTGCAATGCGCTTGTACTGACGCCTTTTTTTGACATCGGCTGTGCATTCTCGCAGCGCCTTCTGGCCAGAATATTTCCTCGATTTCGCAAGTATCACGAAGTGATCGATCATGTCGTGTTGAAAAGTGGCGAGCGACAGATTCCAAACACGGAACATGTACGTCAGAATCAAAGATGATACTAGCAGCGCAACGACAAGAGGTAGATCATGCATTGATCGGTGTCCAATGTTCGTGGCGTGGCTGCAGAGTGCCTCCAAAAAGGAGGACGACGTGATCAGCATGTTCAAGAGCGAAGTCCTGACGCTCACGTCACAACACCGTAAGAGTCCTAGCCTCTCGCACTTCCGCTCACATGATGTAATGTCTGGCCGCGTGACTGTGTCGCACAGCATCTTACACGGAAGATCAAATTCGGCCATGGGCCATGGATCAATGAGCACCGGGCGCCCGATATGCAGTTGCTCTCCCGTCATAATGTCATCGCGATCCATGTCATCTCCGCTTATTGCCGCCGCGACCACCCTTTTTGGAACCCACCACCTCCCAGCCGTCATCGTCTGGTGCTTTGTCACTGGATCCGCCGGCAGTGGCATCCGTTCCTGAGGCAGGCGCCGCTGCTGCATCGGCAGCGGTGGCTGTAGCCGACACTAGCTGCGGCACATCATCAGACGCCTGTTGCGCGGCAGGTTGCTTTGAGTCCACATCACCAGCAGCAGCAGCAGCAGCAGCATTGCTGTCGTCCTTGGTATCAGCATCTGCATCGTCATCGTCGTATTCCTCATCCTCATCATAATCATCGCCGTTCTGATCATCCTCATCCTCCTCATCGGACTCTTCGTCGTCATCTCCGCCAGGCACTCGTTGCGCTGCGACCTATGACATGCACAGGAAGATGTACGGAGATGTTAGGCGAAGAACAGACAGCAAGATCGCAAGAAGAGTATCACCTTGGATCCGCCGCGTTGCTTACGGGTTGCAATCAGCTTGAATACACCTACGATGGAAGTTCGAACGACAACTCAGCATATAATTGCGCATGTCAATATCCACAGATACATTGTCCAAACCTGTGAAGTCCTTTTTCTTAGTGCAGTCTTCAAACATGTGCACCAACAACCGCGCCAGCTGTGGCAACAATGGTTGTTAGCAGAGAGTTATGATCAGCTGCATGCGAAATTTGTCGTACCCATCGCGGACTGCCATCATCTGTATGCGTGTTGAACTTGTCTGCGAGCACACCAGCCAGGATCTCTTCCAGATCTTGAACTTCCGGTGTCTTCTCTGGGCACAGCGCGATATGCAGTTTGACTCGATTGAACAGGAGCTGCAGATAGACTGGAGGACGAGTGGTCACTTACTCTCTTCAAACAGATCCAAGATCATGTTGTACAGTTCGTCGACCTTGCCCTCGGCGTTGCGGCCAGCCCAGCCGTTGTCGACGGCCAACATCAACGTGTCCCACAGGTGAATGCCGTTCCAAACGCCGATTTCGAAGCCTTTCATCGGATCTGCTTGCCAAGCCGCGAGCTTTTCTGCATCTCCCGCACTTGTACTCGCCTGTGGGGCAGATGGCGCTGCTGCTGTTGACGAGGAATTCATTTCAGACTGAAATATCGCAGTTCGCTTGGCGAATGGTTGGCCGCATTGACCAACGCGAAAACATCCGACGAGATCCGGGTTTGAGGCGCCAAAACCGTATCACAACCAAAAGCGGCGGGTCAGCGTTGTGCGGCAGCGAACACAAGTGCGAGAACCGTCGAGTTCATCTTGGTATTGCAGACGTTAATAAGAATTTCGTCGTTGGTGGGAATCACTGGACGTGTATCGCTGTACCATGGCATCGTCATCCAAATCTTCCAAAACGCTGGTACGATTGATTGCGTTGAATCGATCTCGGTATCTGCGATCCGTGTACTCAGATGTCCTCGATTTGCTCATCGATGATACGTCAGAGCGCTGCAGATCGCATCAATCATCTGATCGAGCTGAGCGAGTCCTTGGTGGACCAAAAGCTTGGCTCGCCGAAACGGTATGCAAACTGGATCGCGCGTCAGTCGAGTTTAACCCATCTCCCGCAGTCTTTTCGTTCGCTCGTGTCGACGAGTACTGATTTCAAACGCCGATTTGTCACAGCAAACCTACGGGTCAGAGTGCTAAGGCATCTTCGAAAAAGCATCGTGAGCGCTTGACTGAACGCGAAGAGGATGAAGTATTGTTGCAGCAGGAGCAGACTGAGCTGGACGAGACCGCTGAACTGCGAGTGCAGAGGGTGGACAAGCAGCCGTCCAACATCACGGTAAACGTATCTCGTATGCTTGCTCCGTGTGTGCGTGCGCAGTGCTTTTGAAGCGTCAAGGCACGTGCTTGTATCGCATTTCGGTCACCGTCCTCAATTACACGTTTATCGCACAGGGTCAAATGCGAGACTATCAAATAGAGGGCCTGAACTGGTTGATTCAGCTCTACGACAAGGGCATGAGTGGCATCTTGGGTATGTCCTGTTTCTTCATCGTGCACAAACCCTCAGTGGATGCAGCTGGTTCACACACTGTGTTCTCTCTTGTTGCGTAGCTGACGAGATGGGTTTGGGCAAGACGTTGCAAACGATCTCGTTCATGGCGTTCCTGCGAGAGAACCGCCGCGAGAACGGTCCGCATCTAGTGATCGTTCCGCTGACCACGCTGGACAACTGGATCAGGGAGTTGGGCAGATGGTGTCCCGAAATCCGCGTGCTGCGCTACTGGGGCATCAAGGAAGACCGAGTATGTGTTTGAACGCACACACACACACACACACACACACACACACACACACACACACCTGTCTCATATACACATCTGACGCTGCCGACGAATAGAGAGGTATAGATCTCGGTGCTCGGCGTATCAATAAAAAAAAAAAAAAAAAAAAAAAA
>ENA-ORBV01015868-ORBV01015868.1-microbial-mat-metagenome-genome-assembly--contig:-NODE-15868-length-11017-cov-10.552377_pt1 | contig 11017 bp, 10 predicted proteins | sample MGYA00237777_ERZ505514 | MGnify/ENA primary metagenome ERZ505514 (study PRJEB26160, sample SAMN06269048) | microbial mat metagenome | isolation source: Oligotrophic lake microbial mat | place...
GAGATTCGCCTTAGTCTCGTGGGCTCGGAGATGTGTATAAGAGACAGCTGTGGGACGCCCGCCTCGCCGGGCGCGCTCACCGCGCACACGACGCGCCCGACACACCGCCTCCAGAACGAACGGACCATGGCCGAGCCGCCGAAACCCCAACCGATCCCCCGGAACCACGGCCGCTTCGAAACCCGCGCCATCCACGCGGGCCAGGAGTCGAACCGCGAAAACGGCGCGCTTATGACGCCGGTCTACTTCAACAGCACCTACGAGCAGGACGCCCCCGGCGTTCCGCGCCTCGGTTACGAGTACTCGCGTACGACGAACCCGACCCGCACAGCGCTCGAGCACAACCTGGCGTCGCTGGAAGCGGGTGAATGGGGCCTTTGTTTTGCCTCTGGCCTCGCGGCCATCGCCACCTTGCTCCAGCGCCTGCGCCCGGGCGACCGCGTCATCGCCGGCAACGACCTCTACGGCGGCACCCACCGGCTGTTCCTCAAGTGCTTCGCGCACTTCGGGTTGGCCTTTGAGTTCGTCGACACCAGCGATCTCGGCGCCGTCGAAACCGCCCTCAAGAAGGGAGCCGCGTACCTCTACCTCGAAACACCGACGAATCCGCTGCTCAAGCTCGCGGACATCGAGGCGTGCGCGCGCCTCGCTCGCGCCCGGGGAGCGCGCTGCATCGTCGACAACACCTTTGCGACACCCTACCTCCAGCGCCCGCTGGAGCTCGGCGCCGACATCGTCGTGCACTCGCTCACGAAGTACTTAGGGGGCCACTCCGACGTCGTCGGTGGAGCGCTCATCGGACGCGACCACAAACTGCGGGAAGAGCTCGCATTCCACCAAAACGCCGTGGGCGCCCAATTCGGCCCGATGGATGCGTTCCTGGTGCTACGCGGCATCAAAACGCTGCACGTGCGCATGGATCGCCATACCTCGAACGCGCTCGCGGTCGCCCAGCACCTGGAAGCGTCCGACCTCGTCGAGCGTGTCATCTATCCGGGCTTGCCCTCGCACCCGCAACACGCCCTCGCGACGCGTCAGATGCGCGCAGCGGGTGGCATGCTGTCGTTCGAGCTCGCCGGTGGTGTCGACGCGGGCGTGGCGTTCTCGAGCGCCACGCGCGTCTTCACGCTCGCGGAGTCCCTGGGCGGCGTCGAGTCGCTCGTCGAAGTGCCGCCGATCATGACCCATGCCGCGATTCCGGTGGAAACCCGGCGCGCGGCGGGCCTGTCCGACGGCCTCGTCCGACTCTCGGTCGGCATCGAGCACGTCGACGACCTGATCGAGGACCTCGAGCGCGGCCTCGCCGCTGCGCGCAAGGTCGCGGGCGCGGCGGCCGGTCGCCGCGGCTGAAACGCACGGCACGCAACGTACGGCGCCCGACGTACGGCGCCCGACGTACGGCGCCCGACGTACGGCGGCGCGGGGAGGGGTCGGCGCAGTAGCCGATCCTTCCCCGACCCCTGCGTTCGAATCAGAACGGGCTACCCGGCTTGCGGGGCGGCGGCTGGGGCGGCTGGGGCGGCTGCGGCGGGGGCGCCACGACGGGCGTGGGCGGCGGCGTGGGCCCGTCGCAGACCTGGGCGCGCATCGAACGTCCGACCTTGAACTTGACGACGCGCTTCCCGGGGACCTCCACTCGTTCGAGGGTGCGGGGATTCTGAGCCTGGCGCGCGGCCCGCTGCTTGACCTCGAACACACCGAACTCGCGGAACTCGATGCGGTTGCCGAGGGAGAGTTCGTCCACGATCTCGTCAAGGAAGCGCTGCAAGACGTCGCGCACGACCGCTTTGGTCTGCCCGGTCTGGTCCGCGATGCGGTTCACCAGATCCTTTTTGGTCGTCGTTCGAGCTTCGGGGCCGCTCATGGAGGGTGCGGATCGAGCGAAGAGGGGTGGGGCAGCCGGGGGCTCGGGCGCGGCGGTGCCGGCCCTAGGGAAGTCCTGCGACAGCGGCACAGGGCGCGGAACCGGGGGGCCGCGCGCGGCTCGCACGGAGCGCCTGGCAGGATTGGAGCCGCGCGCTATCTCCCGGTCAAGCAAGGCCTTGCGCGCGGTGGCCGGGAACGGCGGTGCGGCCGTGCGGGGGCCACTTCTGCGCGCCCCGGCGACACGGCAACGATCGACCTCAGCTCGTGAGCACGAAGGTGACCGGCCCGTCCCCCACCAGCTCGACTTCCATCGACGCGCCAAATCGCCCGGTCTCGACGGGCAGCCCCAGCTCGGACAAACGCGCCGCGAAGAGCAGGTAGAGCGGTTCGGCCTGCGCGGGCGGCGCCGCTCGGTCGAAGGACGGCCGACGGCCCTTGCGGCCGTCCGCAGCAAGGGTGAACTGGCTCACGACGAGCACGCCCGCACCCACCTCGGCTGCGGCGCGGTTCATCCGACCGTCGGCGTCGGCGAACATGCGAAAAGACGCGATGCGCTCGGCGAGCCCGCGGGCTTCCGACTCCCCATCCACGGCCAGCACCCCGAGCAGCACCACCACACCGGGCCCCGTGCGGCCGACGACTTCGCCGTCTACGCGCACCGCTGCGCGCTTGACCCGCTGCACGACGGCAATCACGGGCGCGACACCGCGCCCGACAGTCGTCCGCGCTCCAACTGGGCGAGTTCCACCCGCGCCCGCAGCACGTACAGCGCAAGGCGCGGGTCGAACGCCCCCGCCCCGGCCGCCCCGGCCGCCGCGAGCTCCACGACCCGCAGCCACGCGCGCCGTGCCGCGACCCGATCGCCGCGGCGCCGCCCGTGGATCAGCGCGCCGTACACGAGGGGCAGCGGGTCCGCGGGTGCGAGGTCCGCAGCGCGCCGGGCGGCCGCGAGGGCCGCATCCCAATCGCCGCGCAGCTCCCAGGCAGCCGCCCGCAGGAGTTCGAGCCGCGCCCCGCGCGGACCGATGCCGTCCGGAAGCCGTCCGAGCCGCTCGAGCGCCGCTCGCGCTTCGCCCCGCGCGAGTTCGAGCCCCGCTGCGTCGAGCTCGCCATCAACCCGCTCCGCATCCACGACCCGCGGATCGCCGCGTGTGCGCGCCAGCCATCCGTCGAGTGCCGCCAAAGCCATCTGTTCGTCCCCTTCCGCAGCCAAAAGCCGCGCTTCGAGCCGCCGCGCCGCCGCAAGGCCGGGTGCCCGCTCGAGCGCCGAATCGAGCGCCGCACGCGCGTCACCGAGCCGCCCCACGGCGAACAGGACGTGGGCCCGTGCGTAGTGCGCGAGCGCAAACTCCCCATCCTTCGCGAGCGCCTGGTCAAGAAGGTGGAGCGCGGCGAGCCGATCGTCCTCCGCGCGCGCCGCCAGCACATCGTCCAGCGGGCGCCCGCTCGCCACCGCGCGGGCGCGGTAAACCCGTCGCAGCGTCGCGACAGGGTCGGCCGGCGGGCCGTCGAAACCGGGCACGGGCTCGCCGGCGACCAGGAGCTGCGATTCGAGGTCCTGGAGCCGCGCCGCCGCGTCGTAGTCCCCGGGGGCCGCTGCCACGGCCGCCGCGAGGCTTTCGCGCGCGTCCTCGAGCCGCCCCGCGCGCTCCAGCGCCGCCACCTCCTCCAAAACCGACGCGCTTGCGGGGGCCGGCGCGGGCCGCCAGGTGGGCGCGGCCGGCGCTTGGCACCCCCACGTGAGCGCGCAGGCGAGCGCACAGGCAAACGCCGCTCTCAAGGTGTGCCCGGCCGATGCCCCACGACCGAGTGCTCCGTTGCGGGCCCGCCGGACGTCTCCGTCGCTCGCTCGAACCACGTCACATCGCCTGCCGCGCGCAGCGTCACCGACACTTCGTCGAAGCGTTCCAGGACGACGAGCCGGTCCGTGGCGACGAGCGCCCAACCGTCGAGTTGAGCGCGCAACCCGTTGACGGCGTCGGCACGCCGCGTCCACGTCTGGCGGTAACCCGCGGGGATGGACTCAGCGCGGTAGTCGAAGCTCTGTGTGTCCTGCCCGGCGGCAATGTGGTCGAGCAGACCGAGGGGGCCTTCGACCTCGATCGCGCGCGCGACGAGCCACGCTTCACCAAGGAAGCGATCGGTAAACGGGCGCGGCACCGCCGGACCGGCGAGGGGAGCCGCGGTGCGCTCATCCGCCGCCGGTGTGGTGCACCCCGTCAAGGTCGTTGCGGCGACCAGGCCAGCGATCACAAAACGTCGGAAGGCAAAGCTGTTCGAGCCCATGGGTGAGAGCTTGGGAAAAGTTGGGCGCGGTCGGGCCGAATTTCTCCCCCGCTGTCAGCGCAGCCCGGCGGCGCGACGGGCGCGCTCGGCGACCTCGGCGGCCCTCGCCCGGGCCCGCGCCGCGCCGGCCGCTAGCTCGCGATCGACCTCGGCGGGGTTTGCGAGCAGCGCTTCGCGGCGCGCCCGCGCGGGCGCAAAGTGCTCCTCCATCGCGGCGACGAGGCGCTGCTTCATGTGCCCATAACCCGGCGCCCCCGCCCCGCCGACGTGGACCCGCGCACGCCAGTCCTCGATTTCCGTGGGCTCAAGGAAGAGGGCGAGGAAATCCAGCAACAGCACGCCGTCGGGATCCTTGGGTTCCTCGGGCGCGCGACTGTCCGTCGCAATGCGCGCGACGACCTTGGCGAGGGCCTTGCCCGACTCGAAAATCCACACCCCGTTGCCGTAGCTCTTGCTCATCTTCTGGCCGTCGATGCCCGGGACCTTCTGGAAGCGCTCGCTCTCGGGAAGGCGCGCCTCGGGCCGGCGGAAGACCTCACCGAACTTGCCGTTGAAATAACCGGCCATGTCCTGGGCCATCTCGACGTGCTGGACCTGGTCGCGCCCCACCGGAACGGCGTCGGTGTCGTAGGCCAGGATGTCCGCGGCCATGAGAATGGGATAGGTGAAGAGCCCCACGCTAGGCTTGATGCCGTGGGCGACCTTGTCCTTGTAGGAGTGGGCGCGCTCGAGCAACCCCATGCCCGTCACGCAGGCAAGCAGCCACGCGATCTCGGTCACCTCGGGCACGTCGCTTTGGCGGAAAAGGCTCGCGCGTGTCGTGTCCAGACCCAGGGCGAGGTACGAAACCGCGATGTCGCGCACCGACTCGCGCACGGACGCCGCGTCCGGGGCGGTCGTCAGGGCGTGGTAGTCGGCGATGAAATAGAAGTGCTCGCCGGGTTCGCGGGCCGCGGCGACGTGCTGACGCAGCGCCCCGAAGTAGTTGCCGAGGTGGGGCCGGCCGCTGGGCTGGATGCCGCTGAGGAAAGTCGTCATGGCGAGAAGGAAAGGTCGGCGCGCAGGCGAAGTGACCACGGACGGTGGCCCGCGAAATGTAAGCAGCGCGGGCTTGAGCGCGCCGCCAAAAATGCCGCGTGCACACAACAGCGCCCCGCACCGACACGTGCACCGGGAGCGCGGGCCTCCAGGCCCGCCTTGGAGAAGGAGAAGTGCACGGCTTTTGCCGTCGCGCTCCGGGGCGGGCCTGGAGGCCCGCACTCCCAGCTCGAACTTGCCTACGAGCCCGCTGACCCCTACACCTCTTCCCGTGCAACGGCATCAACACCGGGTCGGACGCGTCATCGGCACCGTCATCGGCACCGTCATCGGCGCTGCGATCGGCAGCGTCATCGGCAGCGCGATCGGCGCTGCGATCGGCAGCGCGATCGGCAGCGCGATCGGCAGCGCGATCGGCAGCGGCGTACGCACAGCGCGGGCGCTGGGCGCGACCCTCGCCCTCCTCGCCGCGGCGGGTTGCGCGGGCGCGGGCGCGGACGTTCACCTCGCGCCGCTCTACACCCGCGTCACCACGTCCGACCGGGTCGTGCGCACCGAAGCGGCCGGGGGTGCCTACATCTCCGAGCGCGGCCTCTACGAGGACCACGTCCGCCATCGGGCGCTGCGGCCGCTGTTCGGCTGGCAGGACCAGCGCTACACCGCGGGCATCGAAGGCTCACGCACGGACTTCCTGCCGCCGTTGGGATACCGCGAGCGCGACGGCGACCACGTCACGTCGGTGTTCTTCCCGGTTTACTACTGGCGCTCGCAGCCGGGGCCCGAGCCCGGCGCGCGCCGGGAGTACGACCTCGTCGCGCTCCCCGGGATCATCTGGTCGCGCAACGACCGCGGCAAATCCAAGTTCGCGTGGTTTCCGTTCTACGGCGACCTCGACGGCTTCATCACCTGGGACAACGTCTCGTTCATCCTGTTCCCGCTGTACGCGCGTACGCAGCGGCTCGACGCCGTGGGCCACCACGCGCTCTTTCCAATCTTCGCGTGGACGTCGACGGGCAACGACGAACAACTGACCTGGCGTGTTTTCCCGATCGCCGGTCGTTCGCGCAAAGCCGGTCGCTACGACCGGCGCTTCGTGCTTTGGCCGATCGGCCACTACCACCGCAACAAGCTCGCCAATCCGCCCGACAAGCGCGAGACCAAGTGGATGGTGTGGCCCTTGCTCGGGCACACACGCGCGGGGACCTACCGCTCGTGGACCACGCTGTGGCCGTTTTTTGGCTACGCCTACGACAAGGAATCCGGGTTTTGGGCGTGGGACGGCCCGTGGCCGCTCGTGCGCGTGCAGGGCGGCGGCCGAGCGCCGCTCGCCGACGAACGGCGGCGTTTTTGGCCCCTGTGGTCGTATTTCAAGGGCGATGGCCTCGAAACGCGGACCTGGGCCTGGCCGATCGTGCACGAGCGCAAGGAGGACGTGCCCGGGTTCGAGCGCGCCAGTTTCTACGTTTTGCCGTTCTGGCACGCCTGGGACCTCGTCCGCTCCGAAACCGGCCAGGAAGAATCGCACCGCAAGCTCTGGCCGCTGTACCAGGAAAAGGTCGTGGGCGATCGCCGCCGCAGCGCGTTCCTGGCGCTCAACCCGTTCGTGCCGCTGCCGGTTTTCGAATACCACTACGCGTGGCTCTGGGAGCTGTACGCACGCGAGCAAGATGGAAAGCGGGTCGCGCAGCGGTCGTGGCTCGGACTCTGGCGCCACGATTCCGACGGCGATGAGCACCGCTCCTCCCTCGCGGGATTGTGGAGCCGCCGCTCCTTCGGTCCACCTGAGCGCCGCGTGACGGAATCCTCGCTGCTTTTTGGTCTCCTGCGCTGGCGCAGCGGCCCCAAGGCGAGCGAACCCGGCCTGATAGCGCCCGCGTTCCCCGGTCCCGGTTGGCCCGCCCTGTGGAACGCCGACCCGCTCGACGCAGCCACGCCGGACGCGATGGGCGCGGACGGAGTTGGCCGCGCAAGCGAGCGCGCGCTGCGGCAGTTGACGCCGGTGCAGGACGGCGCCCCGTGATTCCCGACTTTGGATATGAGCGCCGCGTACTTGGCGCTACGCCGACGCACCAACGGCGCGCCGTTCGGGTCCGCCTCCCCGGGCTGGTAGCATCCCGCGGCACCACGAGACCCGCGTGTTGAACTCCTTTTTTACCACCTGCCGCCAGTTCGGCTTCCAGCTCGAGCTGCTGTTCGACACGTTGGGGCATCTGCCCAGCGTGTGGAAGCGGCGCGCCATGATCGCCGACCAACTGTTCGTCGGCGGTGTGCAGGTTGTGCACGTGGTGCTGCTCGTGGGCCTATTCGCGGGCATGATCCTCGCCCTGCAAACCGGACTCTACCTCGCGCAACTCGGCCAGCAGGACCAGATCGGGACCCTCGTCGCCCTCTCGATGGCGCGCGAAATGGGTCCGTTCATCACGGGCATCATCCTCGCCGCCACCGCCGGCAGCGCGCTCGCCGCCGAACTCGGCACCATGTCCGTATCGGACGAACTCGCCGCGTTGGAGGTGCTGTCCGTCGATCGGGTCGACTTCCTCGTGTTGCCCCGGCTCGTGGCCCTCGCGATCGCCTGCCCCTTGCTCACGGTGCTGTGCGACCTGATCGGGGTCGTAGGCGGCGGTTTGGTGGCGTCGGCGCAGCTCAGCGTGGAACTCGAGCTCTATTTCAAGAGCGCGATCCAGGCCCTACAGGACCCGGGGTCGTTGATCCCGCTCCCCAAGGACGTGTACGCGGGTCTGCTCAAGTCGTTCGTGTTCGGCATCCTGATCGCGGTCATCTCGTGCAGTGCCGGCATGCACGCGCGCGGTGGCGCCCTCGGCGTTGGACAGGCGACGCGTCAGGCCGTCCGCGACTCGATCATCGCGATCATCGTGTCGAACTACTTCCTGACCTGGCTGCTCTACCAGAACTGACCGACGTGGACGCGCAGGGAGATCACAGGACCGCGACCGCGGACAGCGCGCCCGCACGCTCGGGTGCGGACGACCGCCAGAAAGATCACGAGGGCGACCGCGAGGTGGTGATCCGCTTCGACAAGGTTTCGAAGCGCTTTGGCTCGAAGGTGGTGCTGGACAAGCTCGACCTCGTGGTTTACCGCGGCGAGACCTTGGTGCTGATGGGTCCCTCGGGGACGGGCAAATCCGTCACCCTGCGGCACGTCATCGGGTTGATGAAGGCCGATTCCGGGCGTGTGACCGTCCAGGGCCACGACATGGCAACGATCAGCCGCAAGGACTTGGCCGAGCTGCGCCGGCACATGGGTTACCTGTTCCAGGACTCGGCGCTGATCAACTGGCTCAACGTGCGCGACAACGTCGCGTTGCCGCTGCGCGAGAACACCGACCTTTCCGAGGCGGAGATCCTCGAGCGTGTCGAGCAAAAGCTCGAACTCGTGCACCTGCCGGGCATCCTCGAGAAAATGCCGTCCGAGCTCTCGGGTGGCATGCGCAAGCGCGTCGGGCTTGCCCGGGCACTGATCACGGATCCCAAGCTGATCCTCTACGACGAGCCCAACGCGGGCCTCGACCCCGAGATCTCCGCGTCCATCAACCAGCTGATCCGCGACGTGCGCACCCAGCTCGACATCACATCGGTCGTCATCAGCCACCTGGTGAGCTGTGTGAAGACGGTGGCCGACCGCGTCGTGCTGCTGGAGGAGGGCAAGGTCGTCCTCGAGGGCCCGCGCGACGAGTTCCTCGCCAGCGACCACCCGCGCCTCGTGCGTTTCCTCGGCGATTCGAAGGATTGACAGCCATGACCAGCCAACGCCAGCTCCTGCTCGGCATGTTCGTCCTCATCGCGCTGTCGGTGCTGGGCTTCTACACGCTTTTCCTCAGCGACGTGAAGCTGTTTGGCGAGTCCACGCGCCTCATCGTGCATTTCCCCGAGGCCAAGAGCCTGCGCGAGGGTGACAGCGTGCAGCTCGCCGGCATGCGCATCGGGCGTGTGCGCTCGCTGACCTACGACGCCGCGGCGCCGGACGATCGCCGCATCACCGTCACCCTGCTGCTCGACCAGGATGTCGAACTGCGCGACGACTACGAAATCACCATCCGCGACGCGACGCTTCTTGGCGGCCGTTTGGTGGCGATCGAGCCCGGCCCCGCCGGCGCGGCGCCGATCGGTCCGGAGCGCTACGACGACTTGACCGGCTCCATCCAACCGGATCCGTTGACGGCCCTGCGCGACCTTGGCGAGGTGTTCCAGCGCAACGGCGAGCGCATCGATGCCATTTTCCAGGGCCTCGAAGAGATGATCGACGAGCTGCGCGCGGGCGGCGTGGCCCAGGACCTCAACACCACCTTCGATGAGCTGGCGCGCGCCGCGGAAAACGCTGCCGCGATCAGCGACGAGTTGCGCGCGGGGCGCGGCGCGCTCGGTGCGCTGCTCGGCGACGAATCGCGCGAGCTCTACGACACGTGGCTCAATGCCGGGCGCGAGCTTGAGAGCACGGCGCGTGAGGCGCGTGAAGGCGAGGGTTTGCTGCCGCGTCTGTTCAACGATGCCGAGTTCGCCGAGGAAGCGCGGGCGGCGGTCGGCCGCGCGGAAGCCGCGTTCGACGGCATCGCGGAGCTCACCGACTCCGTGCGCGACGGCGAGGGCCTGTTGCCGCGCTTGATCAACGACGGCGAACTTGCCCAGAAGTTCGAAGTGATCGTCGACGACGTCGGCGGTTTCACGGCGGGGCTGTCGAACGGCGAGGGCACACTGCAGCGCCTGCTGTCCAGCGACGAGCTCTACAGCGACATCGCCGCGATCGGCGAGAACCTGGCGCAGGTTTCGGGACAGCTCGCCCGCGGCGAAGGAACCCTCGGTCGCCTGATCCAGGACGACGGCATCTACACCGAACTGGAGCTCGCGATGAAGACCCTGAACCGCACGCTCGAGGACCTGCGCGAGGCGGCCCCTGTCGCCACATTCACGTCGCTGCTCTTCAGCGCGTTCTGACCGCTTCTTGGCGAGCTCGGGTCAGGGCCGGGCGGGTATCAGGTGTTCGATCCACTTGCCCACGGCGTCCACTTCGATGTTCAGCCGCTGCCCGGGCTGGAGCTCCCCGAGAGTCGTCGTCGACAGGGTGAGCGGGATGAGGGCCACGCAAAAAATCCTCCCCCGGGGTGCCACGACGGTCAGGCTGACGCCATCCAGGGTGATCGATCCCTTGTCGATCGTGTAGCGCTCGAGGCCCAGGTCGAGTTCGACCTCGAGCCGTCTTCCCCAGTCGCCGCTCGACCCGAAGGCCGTGACCACGCCGCCCCCGTCCACGTGTCCGCTGACGAGATGCCCCCCCAGGCGGTCCCCGAGGCGCAATGCGCGCTCCAAATTCACCCCGCGCCCCGGGGCGAGGTCCCCGAACCAGGTCCGCGCCAGGGTCTCCGCCGACAGGTCGAACTCGATCACGCCGCCGGCGCCCGGGTCGCCGGCAAAGGCTGCCGCGGTGAGGCACACACCGCTGACGGCGATACTGTCCCCGAGCGCGACATCGAACCCGTTGCCGGGTGAGCGCACCCCGAGCCGAGCGCCCGCGCCGCGGCGCTCGAATCGGACGACCTCTGCGCGGGCCTCAACCAAACCGGTGAACATGGGGCGGGGAGACTAGCCCGAAGGGGGTCCCTGCACCAGCCGGCCTTGACCCCGTCCCGGAGGGCCCGTAGGCTGCTCGCCCCTTTCCTGGACCCGGTCCACCGTGCTGATCGCCATCCTGACCCTGTTCCCGGAGGCGCTCGAGCCGTACCTCGGCACGAGCATCCTCGGGATCTGTCTCTTATACACATCTCCGAGCCCACGAGACTAAGGCGAATCTCGTATGCCGTCTTCTGCTTGAAAA
>ENA-ORBV01015870-ORBV01015870.1-microbial-mat-metagenome-genome-assembly--contig:-NODE-15870-length-11017-cov-2.908592_pt1 | contig 11017 bp, 12 predicted proteins | sample MGYA00237777_ERZ505514 | MGnify/ENA primary metagenome ERZ505514 (study PRJEB26160, sample SAMN06269048) | microbial mat metagenome | isolation source: Oligotrophic lake microbial mat | place...
TTTTCAAGCAGAAGACGGCATACGAGATTCGCCTTAGTCTCGTGGGCTCGGAGATGTGTATAAGAGACAGTCATCGTCATCATTCTCTCGTTGGTTTGCAGCGTCTCCTCCGTCACCAGCAGCGGACTCAATCACGATGATATCCAAATCACTGGCGCGTCTTGATCCAGGGAAGCCATGCACCGTAACGACAGCGGCTTCAGACGAGTCATACACGTCCTGTTCAGCGATGGACACCCGGCGAGCGCGAGTCAGATGTCGCGGGCTAGCAATGGAGGGACTGTACATGTAATCCAGCTCGTCATCGGGGTTCTCAATCACACTTGCTGATTTGGGCACAATGGCGGCATCCGGCTCTTGCACAAGACGCATGACACCGATGTCGCAAACACTGAACTTGAGAGACGCCAAATACACTTTCAGATCAATCCGCCTTTGGCGAGTGGTTCCGTTTGGCAACAGTGCAACCGCATTGGGGCAATCTACAATAGGAGTTGCGGAATCCGAATCGTTAGCAATTCAGCCAAAGCGTAACACTCCAAATCAAATCAACCTCGTCGTACCAGTTGTTGGGCTAGAAGCTGCATCGACAGCCCCAATGACGGCGTCAGCTCTGTCTTCGACGATGGGCATTGACGACATATCCATCTTGAGTCCGGGCAGCTTCTCCGCCATCGTGATGGGCTTCTGATCTTCGTGAAGCGCTGCAGGTTCTAGCTCCAGCAGGGCTGCACAGCTGGCAGACACGGCTCGAATGCGGCCTGTGGCGGGCTCAAACAGCAGGTAGTGCTCCAGCTCGGGTACTGGCAACTCAGTGATGATGGTGATGAAGGAATTGCCGTTGACACCTCCGGAGAGTTGTCGGAGCGTGACCATGATGGGGAAAATGGTGCCGTTCTTGCGCACCGCGAACACTTTGCTTGGTTTGCTCATGAAATGAGCTGGCTTGTCCGCCCGGACATATGCTCGAAGAAACGAGTCGTGGCGCAGGCACATGGGTGGCGGAACGACAGCACTGACCGATGCGCCCAGTACATCTCCCAGCGTGAAGCCGAACATCTTGCACACTCCCATATTGGCGCTGGTGATACACGCAAAGTGATCATCGTTGTCGCACCGGATGGTGACCACTGCGGTGTCGGGATGGAAGATCTCGTCGGCTCCGTGCTTGCGCACCTTTCCAGCTTGAGCCTGGCGAACCCGCTCCAGATGGTAGGCCTCGTCGACCAGAGCTTGACCTGCATTGTCATTCATCAAGTGTAGCAAGAACGAGCCAAACTGGCGGAGGATCTGTGGAATCATGGAGAAGGCAATTGAGTGCACGATGTAGGTGGATTCAGTGCGCATACAGTCCTATCACCTCTGGTGTCTTGTGGATGCGCAAAGCGCGATCGAACGAGTGGTAAGCAATAGACATGGCTTGGTTCATGATCTGCAGGAAAGCAAATCGCACAACGAGACACGTCAGATAAGCACATGCAATCACACGGCTCACGCTGCTTACTACGGCACACTACTTGCTCACTTACAATGCCCTCATTGACCAGTCTCTCCACAATGGGCTCAGGTGCTGACAGCTGTGTGAAGAATGTCTGCTGGCACCGCGCCGCAGTGATGACCGCCTCCGTGGCTTGGATGCACAGTGCACGATGTGTCAGATACCGGTTCACGCCCACTGCAGCTTGATCCTTCGCCAGGGATTCATCGTACGAACTCTGAAGGCAGTATAGACCGAACTGCACGTCCAGGGGTGGGGCGCGTCTGTGCGCAAGCTGAATAAGCATCGCTACACGCTGCCGTTGCTGCGGCTTAGCCGCACACATGCGCGCGGTTTGCAGCGGTAATAGAGAGGAGGTGGAGCTCTTACACGTGGTGAGCATCAGCTGCTGCAGTTGCTGCAAGCGATATGACAGCCACGCGCTGTTGTCTGGGGCATGTCCATGGCTGGGATCATTGCCTTCAAACTTGCCCACCACTGTAGATCCGGAAGCCAAGGCACTGAGCTCCAGCCGCACTCGCAGCTCAACGCACGCGATGTCTGTCACTTCAGCCAGCGGCTGGGTGGCGAGCCAGGTTCTGCGTTGGAACAGCACAAGCTGTGACATGCTCATCACCAGCGGTAGGCCGAGCAAGAACACCACGCTGCCCACCACTTGCGCATTGTCGTCGTAGATTAACGTGATCAGCAGCCCTAATCCGCTCCAAGCCAATGCACTGAACACAGCCACCTGTACCGACTGTAGCCGAGCATTGATGAACGGCATGTACCAGACTTGAAGCACCAGCAGCACACTCATGGCCACGACCAGAGAGGCGGCCAGAGCCCAACGGGTGATCGACTTGCCGTCCACCGCCATACAGAAGGCTGTAGTCAGGACCACCTTGAGCACCAGATACAGCAGGGTGATACGGTTGTGAGCTTGCTCGGTTGCCTCAAACGCGGTATGACTCTGTGAATCCAGTCCGCGCCCCTCGCCAAGCTCCATCTCTTCAATATCAGTCGCTACGGATGCCATTGTGGGTACGCGCAGGTAAGAAGGAAATCGGAAAGTGACATAGCAGACGCACAGCGGCAGCCAGATGGCCAGTGTGACCAAGGCCAGGATGCAAGACGCCAAGTGAGAGCCAGTGAAGCAGTCAGTATCACCAGCGCGACATCGAAATGTGCCCACTAACAGCGCCATGATTGGAATCAGCAGGACGGTTGTACTGAGAGCCATGGCGCGATTGAAGACTTGAAGCAGCATACTGCGTGACGCGAAGAGGCGCATCGCCTCACCGAAGACGGCACTGGGGCATCCATCCACGCGAAATACAACGCTGTTTGCAAGGTCTGCTTTGCCAGATGTCAGCGGCGCAGAGGTGACCGCTTCAACAATCCGCTGTGCGCCAGACAAGCGAAAGGTTTGCACTGCCAGGACCACCGCCAGTGCCAACAGGAGAGCAGCCAGAGAGCACAAGGTGGCAGCTGCGGCGAGCGGCACCGGGTCCATATCAGAGTTGCTTACAAGCAGATCGAACCGAACGATCTTCATAGCATCGCGAGGCCACGACATGTAGGTGTCGGTCCAAGGGTAATCGACCGCTGACGACAACGCGCACCAAAGCAGCTGGAACCCTTCGATGATCATGGCGATCAGCGCAAACGCGGTGGGGTTTGAAGATTGTGGACACATGTTCACGGCGGCGAACAAGGAGAATGTGCCAGCCTTGAAGCTTTCTTTAGCGCGCGATAGCAGGGCCGATACTTCTGAGCCGCTGGCTTGCTTGCTGAAGAGTGCATCGGGGTCCCCCGATGCGAGATGCGAGCCTCCCTTCATCGCAGCAGAGGCAGCAGCAACGTCGGTCGCAGCCGTACTGCCGGTGCCTGAAGGATACATACCACGCTACGTTGTGCTGTTCTTGAAGAAATTGAGGATCTCGGATACCTCGCTGGGAGGCTGAATGAAACTGCATCGATTGCTTGCTTAGCACTGTGGTAGAAACGATCATCCTCTGTGTCTCATTACAAACCCTCCAACAAAATTTGTTGAGAGCTGTCGACCAAACTGCACCGCAGCATCCACGTCACAAGTTGGGTTTTTGATACCGTTATTTTTTTGGCGGCGATCGTTCCACACGGGCCGTTTTGGTGCCAAAAAAAGTCAAGGTAACCGACGAAACCCACACAAAACTGGATCAAAACTGAAAGGTGTCGTGATTTGGCAGTTACATGACTCTACATTGCAGTATGTGAAGTTGCGGCAAGATGGATTTGTCACGCCACGCGCGCAGCAATTTTCTAGATCATCACGGATTGAATTTCGATTTTGTATGAGACTGTACATACAGTCGGCACGATGAATGATCACCTGAACCGCCTACAGTAGATTCTGGCGCTTCAAACGCAGCGATTTCTCATAGGCAGGGCGAATTGGCGGGGCCACAGGCGCGGTGTGCACGTATTGAGAAGGTACGGATGCCCTCGCATCAGTTGTCATTACACTCGAGCGCGTTCCCGAAAGCGATGGCAGAGCCATTTCCGGCTGCGAATCTGGCATTCGGATGTCACCCGGCTCAATGACGTTGTGCGACAACGGGTACGACTGATCACTATCCAATGTCGACGAGCCGCAAGCGGCGAACCGTACGCTTCGCTTCAGCGCAAGGCTCCCTGTAGAGGTCCAAATAGCACCAGAAACACCCAGGCCATCGTAATCCGTGGTGGCATCCATATGGTGATGATCCCTCTGCACTGCAGGTGCGCTCGAATTCATGGCAGCGGGACATGCGACACTGGCGTCCCTGTAAGACTGCTTGAAGTCACAGTCATCGTGCCTGATCTGATCGCGCTGGTGTACGCGACCACTGATACTCATCGGAGCAGCTGTATCAACAGGGGACTGGGTCCAGTCCAGCGTGTTCACAGATGAAGGCATGTGCAGGCGCGAGGACAGGGACTGCTGCTCGTACAACATCACATCCCCATGCATCCTCGACGAGGGGTTCTCTCCGAAGCTCAAGCAAACAGGCTCATCCATCGATGGAGCAAATCCGGGGGGTGCTTTGTAGCCTTGACATAACACAAATCCTTCTGAAGATGGAAATTAAATGCCAGTTAGCACCAAATGCATCGATAATCATCCCGTGAGACATCATAGATGCGAACCGAAGATGATCAACATCGAGTACGTCCGGGCGTGTAGTACAGGAGCACCTACCGATACTGCTGTGACGACAGGCCTTCGGCTTGGTCAGCGTCACTGTATCAAAGAATTGCTGCAGCAGCGCGAACACTCGAAACACTTCCCGCCCCCTGAACAGCTTGGCGATGAAGGTGCCACCAGGCTCCAGAATGTGGGTTGTGATGTTAAGCGCGGATAGCAGCAGCTGATGTTGCACGAACTCGTCTTCGTCGAGCAGACCAATCACATCTGGTGCCCCTGTTGAAAAGCGAACAAGTGCACCGTAGTCAATAACACTTGCATTCACTCAGTCCGCAGCGTACCGATTTAGCATGCAGGCAGTGGCAGGCAAATCAGACCACACGGTGCAAAACAATGTGCGCTTACCGTCACACACTACGATCTCCGCCAATTGCCCACCGAGCGACTCAACGATCTGGATTGCAGTGGAACGACGCGAGATGTCGCCTTGAATACATAGTGCGCCAGGGATAGGTTGCATAGCCTGCAGATCCACTGCTACTATCCGCTTAGCCTGGGGGTCGGCTGAAGTATTGGAAGCATTGCTCGCTACTAACATCCCCATCCGGGTGGCCAAAACCTGTTCGAGCACCGCACAGCTGTTACGATGCGCGTGTGAAGTGGAGTAGACACAGGCAACGCACCTGTGTCCAGCCACCTGGAGCAGCGCAAAGATCCACGGCCCGCGTCACATCTGCAGTCCGCAGGATATGAGGTGAGACATTATTTACGATAACACACCTCGTGCAGCGTCGAAACAGTGCGCTTACTCTTCAGTACGTTAAACTCCTCGTCAATTTGGATGAGCTTGAAGGCGGAGCGTGCGCGGTAGCCGAGTTCTTTGGCTTTGCGATAGTATATATCCTACAATTCGAAAGAAAAATAGGAACGCTTACAAAACAGAAACATTAGACTGTTGGTGGCGACTTGTGTCGTAGACATACACGTCTATCTTTGGAAAACTTGCCCATGGACGTCGACTGTCACCAAAGTGCCTTCCTTGAACAGCGGTTAGCGGCAGCGTGGGTATGATTGGCCTACAAATAGGCGGATTAGCGAATTGTTTTCTTCGAGCAATCACGCGCTTGACGAGTAAACTTCTGTGTAAAGCTGACCAACAGCCGACACCATGGCAACACCCATGGACGTAGATGCGCCATCCTCTAGTCAGACAGGCAGCTCTGCAAGTACAGAGAGTAAGTCGTATGCGGGAAGCAAGTTTCATCTCAGTTATTCCATGACCAAGCACGACGACACGGTACGTCAGTCCCTTTCAGTTGAAGGCTTGGATATCTTGCCACAACAGCAACTCGCGAGCTTTCGCTACGGACAATGCACGAGTCCTTTGTATAGTGGCCGTGTCTGGGCTGTGCCGCAGTCTACCAACTGTCATAAATTCCAACTCGTTCGAAACGCTGGTTTGTCCTGTCGTGTCGATCTACTCAGGTTCGGGCCATCGCCACTATTGGCAACGACGTCATCGCGGCTGGAGCTTATGGAGGTTAGTACAGGCTGTGTTCATTATTACGGTCTGTGTTATTTTTCCAGGCAATTCGATTCAAAACACGGGTACGATGCTCGTTGTGCAGGTCAAATGGCCATCTGGCAGCGAGAGGATGAACGGAAGTTCTTTCGCACTTCGGCGTTCGCGGCAAACAAGGTATGATCCACCCCTCAAGATCAGCCTGCATCTTCAGTGTCTCATTGCTAGTTCAAACCTGGGTAACGCTGTGCAGATCCATCCACTGTTGCTGTGTTGCGATGCGGTACCGGCTCAAGTGCCGGGTTATCCAGCAAACTGTCTCATCTCGGGAGGAACCGATGGGGTATGTGTGTGTGCCATCTAGCCATGAGCTCACGGATAGAGAATCGATAGGGAACTACGGCTACTTTCCCATTAGAAGCGAGTTCTGGACTGATAAAACGCTGGCTGATTGACGCGCAATGTGTACTCTCTGCATTCTGAATGGTTACATAGGTCGCTAAGGTGTTCACTTCTGAAGGCGCGATTGTCGGCGAGCTCAAAGGACACGCGAAGAGCGTCAATTCAGTCAGTTTCACTGCCGACGGCGATATCCTCACAGGGTCATGGGACGGGTACGGGGCTGCTGTTGCACTCGGCTGTCATGGTGATGATGTACTGGCTTTAAACGCGGTCGCTGTGCGTGTACACCCGTCAGCACGGTCAAGGTTTGGCGGGAAGGTGTTTGCAAGCACACCATCAACAGTCCCGCTGGTGCCGCAGCGGCCGCCACAGAGGTGCTCGCATTGCCTACTGGAGAGGTTATCACGGGCAGCGCCACCACCATCATCATCTATCGAGGAGCGGTGATCGTCAAGACCATCAGTGAACCGCATGGCAAAGGTAAATCATCAATGCAGCACTCGACTGTACTGTCCGTGACTGTCCAAATGTTTCTGTTGTGTCTGTGGATTGTACATGTCCAATGATTAGACTCCGTGCGAAGATTATGCGCGCATCCATTCGGCTTTGCGTCATGCGGCAATGACGGCTGTGTGCGGGTACGAGATTCTGTCGCCTGCTGCTTGGATTTATTCTATTGCCTCACGTTAGTGTGTATTACATGCTTGGTTGCTGCCCTCATCTTGTTGGTATCGTCTGCTTGTTTTTCACCACCAGGTGTTCAGCAATAGCGGCGAGCCGCTAATCGCACTGGAAGCGCACCCTGGCTTTCTGTGTAACAGGTATGTGCTGTACGAGGCAGCACTCCGCTTGTGTTAGCATGTTGCCGACTGTATGTGCATCGGTTGCCAGCATCTGTCTATTGTCATCTGGGGAATTGGTGACTGCGGCTGAAGACCGCACCGTGAAGGTGTGGGCACAAGATGGTTCTCTAGTTCAGACCATCGAGTATTCAGGTACCCCGCATCATGCAAACCACATCCGTGCCATGTGAGCGCCTGCCGTTGTCTCTGACCACTATCCATTCGATTCCATATTTCGCAGGCATCGTGCTGTCGATCCGTGCGCTACCGAACGGTATTGCATACAGCATGCTGTGACCTTGTTACCATCCGCTCAAAATATTTTGATTTATTATTCATCAGGTGATATCGTGCTTGGCGGCAATGATAAATGTGCTCGAATCTTCACTCGCGATGCGAAGGTTAGTGTAGGCTCAGCTACTGTATCTGATCAAGCTGGGTGCAGCTGGCCCCGCTGGTCAGCTTAGAGATTGATCCCCTGACTCTGTTGCTCTTGATGGTCTCACAGCGCATCGCTCCTGCAGCAGAGCTGGCTCAGTTCACCGACCACGCGGCTCAGCTAGCGGCTCCGAAGTAGGCTGTTGCACCTATAGGTCAACGCTGCCTAGAAGCATGTGTCGCTCACTGCTCTGTTATGTTTGCTCGGCCGTTTGACCAGGCCCGATGCTCTCGACATGTCGAAGCTGCCTAACGAGAGCGCCCTGCTGCAGTCCGGTAACGTCACATGCGATGCTGGTGACTAACCAACGAAGCAGCAGAGGTGGTGCGGGTTTCTGATGTTCCGATTACCATTTCTGTGGTCTTCTGCAGGCACCCGAGATGGTGAGCGGCGCATCATCAAGAAGAACAACAAAGGTACGCTCACGTGTTGTCGCGCACACAAGCGTGCATTTGCTGTTTGTCTCTGTCTGATGCTATCACGTGATGTCATGTGATTCGCCGCGTGATCTCAGCGCTGGTGTACTTGTGGTCTGCTGACCGCAATGACTGGGAGCTGCTGGGCGAGGCGTTTGGTCAAGCGCCCAAGTCTGGACCCGATGGACGGCAGTGGGATGTGGTACGTGTGACCAGCGGTCAGTGGATACGTGTGGTGATAATGAAGTGCTGCACTGTGCTCTGTACTGTATGACATCAGGTTGAGAGCATCACCGTTGAGGGCCGTGGTGGCCAGGCGGCTTCCTACCCGTTGTGTTTCAACAAAAATGGTTCGGCCTTGTCGAATGGCCGGATCACAGAGTGCGCCTTCGTGACTGTGTGTGCCGCGTGATGCTACAGAGACACCGGAGGAGATTGCTGCCCGCTTCATATCCGACAACAAGCTACCGGACTATTTCGTGTTCGTGCCTGACTTTGCTACATCCCATTCGTATGGACATCTTACCCCGTCATCGTGCTTTCGGTCTGTGTCTCGTGTGCAGCAAGGACGTGGTTCAATACGTGTCGGGCATGGTGGATCAGCAGGCCATCGCAGCACGGCAACAGGTGGGTGCATATCTTTGATCGGCTTCTGCTAATACGGTTATCAAACTCGCTCTGCTTGTGTACGAATCTGTAGTCGAACAAGAAATTAGCCGAGGAGAAATCCCTGTTTGAGACTCCGCTCTGGGTAAATGCAGGTCACAGGCTGCATCAAGTATTACTGCTAGTCTAATCGCAAGCGTTTCTCCATTATTCGATAGGTGACGGGACCACCCTTGTTCGCTAACGATCTGAAGGCAGAGCCCATGAAGAACGCGTACGTCACATTCGTTGAACTGCAGCAGTACCGCTGTTGCTGTGAAAGGTAGAAGTAGAACTGATATTCATTGCCCACCACTGTTTGGTCTGTACAGCCTGCTCAAGAACAATGGCGAACTGACCGCGGCTGGGCATCCGGATGCATTGACGGACGGAGAAATGGGCGCCTTCAACTTGTTGATGCAGAACATTGCAGAGCAAAAGAACTATCATATGGCTATCCTGACCGAGCCAGAGAAGATGGTAGGTGCCAGCATTGCATCGATGTACTGTAAAGTGGACTGGTTGGATGATACACTGATTCGTTTGTCGGTGCGTATGTGGGGTGTTCTCAGATCATGGTTAAGATGATGCGATGGCCCCCCAAATACGCACTGCCCGGTATGAGTTACATTAGTGGATGCAGTTATCGGTTGACCAGTGCTGGTTGTGAGAGAAGGAGAATCACCAATAATGTCGCTTACGGAATCACACGTTGACTGTGTAGTATTGGACGCGTTCCGAGTGCTGATGGTGCACCAAGATGCGGTCAAGAAGCTGGGCGGGTATGCAGCTCGATCCGCTATCGCGATGACCAGCAGCAGAGCACAGCAGTACTCATACAATACGTGTGCACTCGTGTGCTCGCAGGGACCCGCAGCTGCAACGAGCATTGCTAGCCTATGCAACTCACGCTGAAGGCACGCCCGTGCACATGTCGTTGGTGATGAAGGCGATCAGCAACTGGGTAGCCAAGCGCATTCGCAGCAAGGAAGAGAGGTAGGGGCTGTTACAATGCTATTGCACGATGCTTGCTCTGGCTTGAGCAGTTGATACAATGTTTCGTTTCGCTTGGGTCCGCCTGACATTTTTCCAGAGCGGATAAGCCGGTTGTACCTGCAGATGTGCTGGCGTATATCTCTGAGGTACTGCGTGCGCTCTCTGCCTCGATGACTGATCGACACACACCTCAACTCATCGGTGCGCATCGGCTTTGCTGAATCAGGTCCTGGATACGGTGGCATCAGCGACCTCCAGTGAGAATGCTAACGTCGCTCACGCTTACGTGATGTTGGCGCATAAGTAAGCTTGACTCGCTTGTGCCCATCACGGTTCCCGGTGCACTTGTGTCTGCCCTCACAGTGTTTGACCATCTTGCCTGCCTCCAGTGTGGCACATTGGCTGGGCAAGCTGAATGTGGACGCACCAGACACCGTGATGGTCGTGTACTCGGGCCTATTCGAGCTGTTGAATCGATTTGATGCGCTCAGACCCGAGACGTCATTCTATGCTCTGCTGACCATAGCGTCCATTGTAAGTAACAGCTACCGCGCTGCAGTCTGTCTCAATGTGTGTTTAACGAAGTGCTGATCGCCACGTGCAGGCATTCGCTAGCCCCGTTGCAAAGGGCTACATTCTAGACGGATTCGGAAGCGAGCTCAAGGTATGTAGATAGGCTGCAATGTATTCATCGTCGGCTTTGCATTCGACTCCCCAACCTGTCTTCGGTGTTGTGTAGGAGCTCATCAACAAGGCGAAGCAGAGTTCAGCAGCGCCGCTCCAGCGGGTATGGCGGATATTACATCTGTGTCCCTGCCCCTGTTATATCTTCATCCGTTCCCGCGTGTTCTCATCAAGATTATTGCTGTTGTCTTCATCGCCTTGTGCAGATCGCATCAGACTTGCGCAAGCTGTTCAACTCGTTATGAATTACGCGGGCCCATGCAAGCGACATGCAGTCATGCTCTGGACTGGTTGTCGCTTCAACTGTTTCATCATTTGCGAAAGTGCACGGACAAGTAATTGCACGGTACAAGTGCTGTCTCTTATACACATCTCCGAGCCCACGAGACTAAGGCGAATCTCGTATGCCGTCTTCTGCTTGAAAA
>ENA-ORBV01015871-ORBV01015871.1-microbial-mat-metagenome-genome-assembly--contig:-NODE-15871-length-11016-cov-13.896060_pt1 | contig 11016 bp, 15 predicted proteins | sample MGYA00237777_ERZ505514 | MGnify/ENA primary metagenome ERZ505514 (study PRJEB26160, sample SAMN06269048) | microbial mat metagenome | isolation source: Oligotrophic lake microbial mat | place...
AGCGTCAGATGTGTATAAGAGACAGCAGCGCAAGGGCCACGTATGGACTTCCGGGGCGGTCCGATCACTATCCCTCCGGGAAACCTGCTGCCCATAGCGATCAAGCAGTTTAGCGCCGAGGTCTGGTGGGTGGGAATCGAGTGTCAGATCCGGCAGGAGGGCACCGACGAGATCTACGGTGGCGTCGGCGTCTTGGTTCCCGGTAGCGGACTCTCCCGCACCGAGAAATTCCCGGACGACGATGGGGGGACGTCAGACATGGGTCCGGACGGGATGCGGATCATCAACATCGAGCGGAAGTTGTACGAAGGCCCACCCACGGACATTGTCCTGACCGCATCGCTCATCGAACATGATTCCGGCGACACCTCTGAAGTCAAGGCGAAGATCGCCGAAGCGGTATCGAAGGCTGCCCAAGGGTTGGCCGCCTTCGTCGGTATCCCGGCTGAGGCCGCCTCCGCCGACCAAGGGTTCATCAACGACTTGTCACTCGGGCTGGTAAACGCGATTGGAGACGCCTTTGGGATCGGCGACGACCCGTATCCAACGCAGCAACTCCGGCTGCGGTGGACTGAAATTCAAGGCCGACAGTTCGTCCGTAAGACAGTCCGTCGGGACGACGACCCCCGGACGATCGAGTTTACCCACTCGATAACGGTCTCGGGAGAGGACGATGGAGGCGACAGAGGCCAGTATGCACTGTAGTTCGACGTGAGGTTGTTCGTGAGGGAGGAAGTCGTTGGCTGACGATCTGTTCGTCGTTAGCTCGTCCCCGCAGGCGGCAGTGCGATCGCCGATCTTGTAGGGTGCGTTGCTGATAAGCAAACGCACCATTTTTTGAGCGCGATCACCATTGCCTAGGGTGCGTTGCAATGCGCCCTTGTATTAAGCCCGTTCTACTGTGCCAGAATTTGAGCCAATAATTCTGGTGCAATCCGAAATCCAGCTTTATTGATTAGCTCGTCAATAACAGGTTGTAATGATTCGAGTTCACCTAGCTGCTTAGCCCGAAGCAAAATTCCCAAAATTCCCGTTACGTTTAACCCTAAAGATTTGGCAACTTTTCTGCCCTCACGTTCATCCAGAAGCGTCCAGTCTGCCTTAAGCTCAATAGCCAGGGCGATCGCCTCAGCTTCCCCTCAATCTAGTGTTTGCTTCAGCAGTTGGGCAAGCGGTTCATTACTCGCCTCTTGTACTTGAATCCATCCAGATGCAATTGCCTCACAAATTGCTTGCGAACCGGGTCGTTCTTCATTAACTTTCAATTCATCCAATACCGCATTGGGGATCAGAATCTCGCCAAATTGCCGACGTAAGAGTTCAAGCTGATCCACGATCGCCAAGTTGAGAATTGGTGAAGTGTTACTCACTACGGGCATAGCTTAAGTCATCATCTAATTCTTCAAAGCCATAATGCCGTGCCACTTCACGACGAGAAAGCAACTGCCCAAATTCATATTTGTCCATCTCAGCAAGTTCTCTCGCTTTCCCAAAAGAGAGAATGTCTTGTGCATAAAGAGCAACGGCAAGTTCCCGACGCAATTCCTGCTCAATGCGCTGGTTAGGTAGGCGAAGAGCTTGCACAATAGAGTCAGGGATCGAGATTTGTAGTGCCATCTTTACCTGAGGTTGTAACGGTTTGGCTATGACTATCATGATACACTCACCAAGCTGTCGCGGTCTAACAATTCAAAGGCAACGGACAGTTGAAAGTGGCTGGTGCTGAGTTCAAGGTTGCCTGCTGCCGCTGATTTGAGCCGTTGGCCTGCTGAGTTATCGGTAGGACAGCAGCATGAAAATTGTTTGTTGGTATTCAATATCAAGAAATCTTAAAGATATTGATGATGTATGCATTTAGACCTGTCGGTTACAATACGGGTGCTGGGCATAGTTGTATATTTTGTGGCGACTTGAAATAGGATTGCGAAGATGAGAAAAAGACAGTTTCAGTTCACAATACTTTTCTTATTTTCTGCAATCATTTTTTGTTCAATCTCACTACTGACTTTCGCCCAGACAGCACCCAACCAACCTGCTCAAACTAATATTTTTCTTGATAAAGCTTTTTTACAGAACGTTGCCATCACTGTGTTATCTGCCGTTCTTGCTTTTCTTGGCGTTCATGCCCTAGCAGGTATAAGTAAGAGGAGCGGAAGTGGTAAGAGACTCTCTTATAATCTGGATGTCGAGACAGGTCTTGTTAATGTTGAGAAGAATGTTAAAGAAAGAGTTAAGGTTCTTTATGAAGGGAAAGAGATAGTTAACTTATCTAACATAAGAGTTGACATAGAAAATACCGGAAATTCGGTTGTTAAATCAGAAGAAATCGGGTTCGAGTTTTTACAAGGAACTCAAATTTTAGATTTCTACTTTGAACCAACGCCCGAACCTGAAATGAATGTAGAGAAGATGACCAATTCTGGCGTTAGAGAGTTTGAACGTAAATGTCGGATTGGACACATTGAGAGAGAGCAGAAATTAGGAGTTCGATTTGTTGTAACAAGTGATTCAGATATCCAACTGAAATTACATCCATACAATGAACATGATGATGTTGAATTCGTTTCTAGATCTGCAACAAAAACATTGAGTGAAAGAGATCAAGTTGCACGATTTTTAAGCTTATTAATTATGTATCTTGTTATCCCTCCGATTTTTTCGATTTTTTCCTTATCTCCTTTTAGTGAAATTGTTGTGGGGGTAATCAAGCTAGCTCTGCTACTAGCATTATTTCGATTCATAGTTCCCTTTTCTGAAGTGATAGCTGAATTAGTTTCTAAATGGCTTAGTTTTGAGGAAAAGGATAGTCAAGCGTTATCTTTCCTTCAAGGGGTCAAAGTCGAAGGAGATTTCACTGTTGGCGACATTACTCAAGGAATTCAAAAGTGAGATCTTGTTAAAGTTATAATCTTGTTAAGCCTAAGTCTTAAGGAGGGAACATGCTAGTAAGTGTTGAAGGGGTTTACCGTAATGGTCGTGTAGAACTCACAGAAAGTCCCAATAACGTACCTGAAGGGACTTGTGTAATTGTTACCTTTGTTAGCTCGAATGATATTAACTTGGCATCTCAAGGAATTGATAGAGAGCAGGCTAAGACTCTACGTGCAAGTCTAGCTACCTTTTCAGACGATTGGAACAGCCCTGAAATGAATGTTTATGACAACTATGACGCAGCCAAAGCCAACGGTTAGTCGAGGTGATGTTGCTCTGGTTCTCTTTCCAAATTCCAATCTGAGTTCTGCTTGCACGACCTGCATTGATCGTGCAAGCAGATGACTTGCAGACAGGACTGCCCCAAATTATTGTTGCGATGATTACCAGCCAAATGTTTCGGGCAGGGCATCCCAGTCGTGTCACTATTTTGCTGAATTCCCTTGAGGGGCAACAGTCAGGCTTGTTGACAGACTCAGTTGTGATGACTGATAATTTGGCAACGATTGTAATGTCAGCGGTTCATCGTGTGATTGGCTCATTGCCGACAGCAGAAATTGATGAAGCACTGAAACACACTCTGGGCTTGTAACGACCGCAGGATAACAAGTACGATCGCCGATCTCGTAGGGTGCATTGCTGCAAAGCAAACGCACCCTCTCATTGGGCATTCTAAATGAACTATTCTTTGAGAGCATGCCCAATGCCCAACTACCGACGACCCAAAATTGCAGGCGGTACTTACTTCATGACGCAAGTAACCGATCAGCGATAGCCCTGGTTATGTCAAGGCTGTCGCTCGTCACGCCTTACGCACAGCAATCAATCGCGTGAGAGAAAAGCGCCCCTTTCGCATCAATGCCTTTGTACTGTTACCAGATCATTGCCATTGCCTGTGGACGCTGCCCCAAAACGATCGCGATCTGTCAACACGTTTGCGCTTCATCAAGACCGACGGAGGCATACCCATCCAATTGGGGTGATGACAAGATGGAGATGGCGTTGGATGAGAGTCGATACGATCTTTTAGGGTGCGTTTGCTTGCAGCAACGCACCCTAAAAACTGCCTCCTACCGCTTGCTAGGCAAGCAGTGTAGGATAGTGAAAAGGAGGACAGTATGAACATTCCCATCATTGATGAGGTCGTTGAACAATTAAAGGTCATGCCACAGAATTTGCAATGGCAGGTGCTGGAGTTTGTTCGGGCATTAGTCAAAGCTGAAGTTCGAGGTACACCGGGGCAGCAATTGCTGCGTTTTGCAGGTTCAATCCCTCCCGACGATCTTCAGTTGATGCGGGCAGCAATTGAGCAGGACTGTGAACGGGTAGATGTCGATGAGTGGTAGGTATTTGCTCGATACCAACATCATCATTGCCCTCTTTGCAGATGAAGCGATCGTCAAAAACAATCTTGCTCAAGCCAACGAAGTTTTCATTCCAAGTTTTGCGATCGGTGAGTTGTATTACGGAGCAAGAAAATCAGGGCGAGTTGAAGCAAATTTAGCAAGAGTTGATGAGTTGGTTGCTGGTAGCACAATATTGGGATGTGATGCTGAAACTGCGCGGCAATACGGTGAGGTCAAGCATAAATTGAGGCTCAAAGGTCGTCCATTGCCTGAGAATGATGTCTGGATTGCAGCCCTTGCGATACAACACGCTCTGATTCTGATAACACGCGACGCCCATTTTCAAGAAGTTGAGAATGGGCAAACAGAAGCGTGGTCAGTAAAGCCGCCGCATAACAATTCAAATGCAGCGGACGGATGAAAGCCGCTGGCGCTGAGTTCGAGATGATTTGCCGCCGCTGATTTGAGCCGTTAGCCTGCAAGGTAACAGTACGATCGCCGATCTCGTAGGGTGCGTTTCTACAAAGCAACGCACCATTTTATTGGTCATTCTAAATAAACTGCTCTTTGAGAGAATGCCCAATGCCCAACTACCGAAGACCCAAAATTGCAGGCGGTACTTACTTCATGACGCAAGTAACCGATCAGCGACAGCCTTGGCTATGTCAAGCTCTAGCTCGTCACGCCTTACGCACAGCAATCAATCGCGTGAGAGAAAAGCGTCCCTTTCTCATCAATGCCTTTGTACTCTTACCAGATCATTGCCATTGCCTCTGGACACTGCCCCAAAACGATAGCGATCTATCAACACGTTTGCGCTTCATCAAGACCGACGTCACAAGGCATTATGGCACTGATTTAGAACTCACTCTAGATTTGTCAGCCTCTCGACTCAAGCGCCAAGAGCGCAATCTATGGCAGCGTCGCTTTTGGGAACATTTGATCCGAGACGACGCTGATTTTAGCCAACACTGTGACTAGATTCACTACAATCCAGTGCATCATCAACGCTGCCACATTCCTACAGAGTGGCAATTTTCGAGTGTGCATCGGTTTATGGCTCAGGAGGCATACCCATCCAATTGGGGTGATGTCAAGATGGAGATGGCGTTGGATGAGAGTCGATACGATCTTTGAGGGTGCGTTTGCTTGCAGCAACGCACCCTACAAACTGAATTAGAGAGACGATCGCCAACATTCAATTAACCTTTAAACGTTGGGCGATCGCGCTTAGATTTGCACTCAGTCTGGACGATCGCCGCTCTTGTAGGGTGCATCGCGACGCACTCTATTCATTCTGACGGTGTAGTTGCAGGTTAAACTGGAGATAGATAAGCAACGTCCTCACTAATGCCTACGGTTCTACAGGTTGGTCCTTACAGCTTCATCTTTTTCAGTTCTGATAGAGGCGAACCTGCTCATATTCACGTTAAGCGCGATCGGCAGTTGGCTAAGTTTTGGCTAAGTCCCGTATCTTTGGCGAAAAACCTAGGGTTTAAAGACCACGAATTCAACAATATTTCTCGGCTTGTGGAGGAACACGAACAAACACTGTTGGAGGCTTGGCATGACTACTTTGACGTTTGAAACAGAACCCCTTGCATCACAAGTCAGAGTGACCGATGAAAAGTTAATCGTGGACTTGATCGATGGACGCAGTTTAATCGTACCCTTATCTTGGTATCCTCGCTTGTTGCAAGCCTCTCAGGAGGAGCGGCAAAACTGGCAACTCTTAGGAGATGGTTATGCAATTGAGTGGATTGACTTGGACGAACATATTGGCGTTGAAGGTCTGCTAGCAGGTAGGCAAAGCGGTGAGAGCCATCATTCTTTTGAAAGTTGGTTAACGACACGAAGCACTTCTTCACAGCTAGAGCGGTCTAACAACTCAAAGGCAGCGGACGATTGAGAGTTGCTGGTGCTGAGTTCGGTGTTATTTGCCGCCGCTGATTTGAACCGTTAGGCTTTTTGAACTTACGTACCAAATCCGCAAAAAATAGCCAGTACGATCGCCGATCTCGTAGGGTGCTTTGCTGCAAAGCAAACGCACCCTTTTATTGGGCATTCTAAATGAACTATTCTTTGAGAGCATGCCCAATGCCCAACTACCGAAGATCCAAAATTGCAGGCGGTACTTACTTCATGACGCAAGGAACCGATCAGCGACAGCCCTGGCTATGTCAGGATATAGCTCGTCACGCCTTCGGGTCTTTGCCCAAAATTGACAGTAGCGCTAGTCAGCAGGTAGGGTGGGCAATGCCTATCCTGCTTAGTTTGTAAGATAGTATGGAGGAGTTCACAGAGGCAGCGTGGCGATCAGGAGTCAGCATATGCAAGCGATCCTTTTAAGCCGTAAAGAAGTGGCGCGATGTGCAAAGCAACTGTACGAAAGTGGTGTTTAGCTACTTAAGTAGCTCGTTTTAAATGCTCACTCTGTTAACTGTTAATCCTGATCGATTCTTCTGTTACGCAGGCGATTGTAATCACCTACCCTGACTTTTTCATTTGATAGAATGGCGTTAGTCTTGGAGGCGCATTGAGTATGACTCTGGCATCAAATGGGCAAGCAGCTATTATTCGTACGGAGCGTGGGCTGACGATCGCAGGCACACGCATCACGCTTTACGATGTGATGGATTACGTGACAGAACACTATCCGCCAAAGTTTATCCGTGCCATGCTTGACCTTACTGATGAGCAGGTGAGTGCTGCGCTGTCCTACATTGAGTCACATCATATGGAGGTTGAAGCAGAGTATCAACTCGTTCTCAAAGAAGCCGAGGAACTGCGGCAGTATTATGAGGAGCAAAATCGTGAGCGGATTGCTCGCATTGCTGCCAAACCTCCAAAGCCAGGAACAGAAGCAATTCGAGCCAAGCTTCAAGCAAGAAGAGCCAAGCTTGAATCACAAACTTGAATTTTCTGGTTGACCATAACTTACGAGGACATTCTGTTGTCTTAGCAGGTAGCCTTGCTGCAAGTGGTTGGCTTGAACTAATCTCGATTCGCTTTGTTCTGTTTGAAGAAGCAAGTTTAGTAGTCACAAGTGATGATCGAGTTGTTTGGCAATATGCCCAGGATAACCAGATGATTCTCATTACCGCTAACCGAAGTATGAAGGGAAAAGACTCTTTGGAGCAAGTAATGCGCGAGGAAAACATTCCTACCTCTTTGCCTGTTGTCACCATAGGCAATATTGATTGACTGATGGCTGAGCCAGACTACCGGGAACGTTGTGTCGATCGCTTGGTTGATATCGTGATTGACATTGAAGATTACCAAGGCGCACGGCGAATTTTCATTCCGTGATTGCTTGATGTTGGAGTGGTTGCAGTCGTATCGGTAGAGATACGGCATCACAACCCCAATGCAGCGGACGGGCAGAGTAGTCATATCTGCCGCCGCTGATTGGGAACGTTAAAACGATTGAACCTGCATTGGCAAGACGATCGCCAACATTCAATTAACCCTTAAACGTTGGACGATCGCGCTTAGATTTGTACTCAGTCTGGGCGATCGCACTAATACAGACATCTAAATAAACGAGGCGATCGCAGCCGTCATTCCTCAGCCTTGCAATTGCTGATGCTCTGTCTCAATCAGGCACAGCCGTTTTTGCAAACGCAGCAACGATAAGATGAGGTTAGTGATCTGTGGATTCGTTGGTTCGATGCTCTCCCTTTCTCCTACCCTCAAAGAACGGCTTTCCACACCCTTAAAGATTGGGCACTTTGAGGTGAATAGTCGCGTGTTGCAATCGCCGTTGTCGGGTGTGACCGATCTGGTGTTTCGGCGGCTGGTGCGTCGTTATGCGCCGGAGTCGATGATGTATACCGAGATGGTGAACGCGACGGGGCTGCACTATGTCAAGGATCTGCCCATCATCATGGAGGTCGATCCAAACGAGCGCCCGATTAGCATTCAGTTGTTTGATTGTCGTCCCGATTTTTTGGCAGAAGCGGCACAGATGGCAGTGGCAGAAGGGGCAGACACGGTAGATATCAACATGGGCTGTCCGGTGAACAAGATCACTAAAAATGGTGGTGGGTCATCGCTGCTGCGTGATCCAGAGACGGCAGAGGCGATCGTGCGATCGGTCACCCAAGCCGTTAACGTACCTGTCACAGTCAAAACCCGCATTGGCTGGACAGATCAAGAAATTACCATTCTGGACTTTGCCAAACGCATGGAGAATGCAGGCGCACAGATGATTACCGTCCACGGACGCACCCGTTCTCAAGGCTATAACGGCAACGCCAAGTGGGAATGGATTGCACGAGTGAAGGAAATCCTGTCGATTCCAGTGATTGCCAACGGTGACATTTTCTCAGTGGAAGCAGCAGTGAACTGCCTGGAGCAAACGGGAGCCGATGGCGTAATGTGTTCACGCGGCACGATGGGCTATCCGTTTCTGGTTGGCGAAGTGGATCATTTTTTGAAAACCGGAACCCTGAAGCCAACGCCAACACCTGTACAACGGCTCCAGTGTGCCCGTGAGCATTTGCAAATGCTGTGGGAGTACAAGGGCGATCGCGGCGTGCGTCAGGCGCGTAAACATATGACCTGGTACTCCAAAGGCTTCGCTGGTGCAGCAGAATTGCGGGGACAGTTGAGCACGATCGAGCACGTACAGCAAGGGTTAGATCTGATCGATCGGGCGATCAATCGACTGATGCAGAGTGATGAGCATGAGCCAAGGTTGGTAGAAGACGAAGCAGTTGCGCTGGCAATCGCTTAATCCAACCGCTTTATGCCCTCTTACTGCGGTTGAACCGCTGCTTCAGAGGGATTGGTACAGCGAATGGCAATTTCAGCGGTTCTGGGCTGCGCTCTTAGTAAGGAAAAGAAAGTGGTGTCGCTGAAACTGCGTGGGTCGATGCGCGATCGACTGCGATCGACCCCCTTGTGCGTCGTGATTCGCTCATCGGCAACGCCCGTTTTCGCCACCAACCAGGCGAGGGACTTGTATTGAGTCTGCGTATAACCGCTGTGGGTATAGCCGTTGTGACTGCCGTCGTAGGGGGTTTCCAGCGAGATGTGGTAGGCAAAATTATTCACGGAGCCTGGAAAGGTGCGGCTAGTTTTTACCGCTTCAGCACCATTAGCACCCACAAAGACAGAATTGCCTGCCCCAAACGCTCGTTTATCTGGCGGCACCAAGTAGACGATCGTGCCATCCCGTTTGACCAGAGCGTGATAGCTCACCTGATCGTCATCACGGCGATGAAAGGCTTGAAACAGGTTGAGAGCGCTACTGGCAGATCCGACGGTTTCGTGCAGCACAAGCAGCGGTTCCAGGTTGGCAGGGTTGCCGTTGATATCGTTGAGAAAGCGATCGCCATAGTTCGTCGGGTCTACAAACGCGATCTGCTCTCTTGGGACGTAACCGACATCAGCTTGAGCCATTTCTAGCGTCGTTTGGTCACCCGTTTGAGCTGCTGCCATTTTTGACGCTTGCCGAAAGCGAGAAAGACCAAAGGAACCGCTGGCAAGCAATTGGGCACGGCGTTTTAACATTGCCTGGGTTCGCGCCTGAACGCTGCCGTTGCTCGGCTTTAAGGCACAAGCAGTAGAGGCAGGTTCAGGTTGGGGTGTGGCAGGTTTAACAACGGGAGCGATCGGGGGTGCCAATGGGTCGATGCTCTGAGCGACGGTCGATTGGGTTCGACCTGGGCTGACAACAAGGACAAACGTCATCAGGCACAACATGGCTGTGATGGCAGTCGTTAAAAGTCTTCGATTCATATGCATCAGTATTAGGCATTTCTGGCACAGCAGTACCCGGTCGCAAGGCGGACAAAATCATGAGCGCGAGGCATTTTGTGGCGGCACAACAGCGTGATTAGGAGACTCAATCGCTCCCAGCAGCTTGAGCGTGTCTTTTTGAGCAGTAGTAAGCCCCGTAACGCCTGTAATATTCGCACCTTCATACGGTCGTTGCACCCGTAGCGTTTCCAGGCATGTCGCAAACTCATTCCATAGCTTGACGGTGCCATCCTGGCTACAACTTGCTAGCAGCTTACCATCAGGACTGTAGGCAAGAAAACGAACCCAGTTTTGATGCCCGTGCAGGGTTTGGAGTAGGGGAGGAGCGGGAGAGGGGGACGTTGGGGCGGTTGGAGGAGCGGGCGGGATGGAGCGGTGAGAGGCGGTTTGCCTTAATTTTGACGGCTGACGGCTGATGCCTGAAATGTCCCAAAGCTTGATGATGCCATCACCACCACTGCTGGCAAGCACGTTCCCGTTAGGACTGAAGGTAACGGTTAGCACCAGGCTAGCGTGCGCTTGAAATGTGTGCAGCCGATCGCCTGTCTCGACCGCCCACAGGATGATGAGACCGTCGGAACTGCCGCTTGCCAGCCATGTCCCATCGGGGCTAAACGCAAGACAGCGAATCCAACTGGTATGCCCATGCAGCGTGTTGAGGGGCTGCACTGTGAGCGGCGACGGTTCACTTTCAGCCAGGGGTGTGATCGAAGTAGCGATGATCCACAGCCGAATCGTTTGATCTTGACTGCCACTGGCAAGTAGTTGTTGCTGGGCAAGGGGCGATCGAGGCGCAAAGGCGACGGCACAAACCCCGCCCTCGTGCCCATCCAAACGTTGGAGTTCGCAGCCCGATCGGTGCCAGAGGCGAATCGTACTATCCAGGCTACCGCTGGCAAGCAGTTGATGATCCGGACTGAAGGCAACTGACCAGACGGCATGAGTGTGTCCGGTGAGGGTGAGGGGTGAGGGG
>ENA-ORBV01015872-ORBV01015872.1-microbial-mat-metagenome-genome-assembly--contig:-NODE-15872-length-11015-cov-5.295484_pt1 | contig 11015 bp, 6 predicted proteins | sample MGYA00237777_ERZ505514 | MGnify/ENA primary metagenome ERZ505514 (study PRJEB26160, sample SAMN06269048) | microbial mat metagenome | isolation source: Oligotrophic lake microbial mat | place...
CAGCATGCGTGCGGCCTCAAGGTCAGTCGCCAGATCGGCGAGCTGAAACTGAATCGCCTGGAAGTTGCCGATCGGCTGACCAAACGCTTCACGGCGTTTCGCATAGTCGACCGCCTCGTCGAGCGCGGCCTGCCCGACGCCGAGTGCCTGGGCCGCAATGGCCACGCGTCCTCCTTCGAGCGCGCGCATGGCAATGCGGAAGCCCTTGCCGCTGTCCCCGAGCAACGCATCGGCATCCACGCGCACATCGTCACACACCAGATCCATGCAGCCCAGCCCACGCACGCCCAGCGAATCGGGTGAGGGCACACGCGTGATCCCGGGACTGCTGAGCGGCACGAGAAAGGCCGAAACGCCGCGACCACTTGCCCCTGGCTGCGTGGCGGCAAACACGATCGCCACCTCCGCCACTTCGGCGTTGGCCACCCACACCTTGCGACCAGAGATCACATACCCGCGATCATCGAGACGCGCCGTGGTCTGCTGATTGCCGGCGTCCGATCCTGCCTGCGCTTCCGACAGCGCAAACGCCCCGAGCACGGCCCCACTGGCGAGGCGGCCGAGCCAGAGGTCTTTCTGCGCCGCCGTGCCAAACTCGAACACGGGTTCGGCCACGAGCGAGTTGGTGACCGACAGGATCACGGCGACCGTGGCGCTCGCGGCGGACACTGATTCCAGCGCGGTCGCATAGGTGGCATACGGACGCCCGCCGCCACCCACCCCGGTGGGCAACGTGACGCCCGTCAGCCCGACGGCCGCGGCCTGTGTGATGAGGTCGCGAGGGAACACACCGGTCGCATCAATCTCCGCAGCGCGGGGCGCCACCACGTCCGTGGCGAAATGCTGAACATCGGCAAGAAACGCGTCGTGGGCGGGGTCGAACGAAAAATCCATTGCGGGCTCCTGTCAGGCGTCGGCAAACCGGGCGACGAGCGGTGCGAGTTGCCGCGCGGTCTCACTGAGCGCCTCCGGCAACACACGCGTCTCGCCCACCACGGTCATGAAATTGGTGTCGCCATTCCACCGCGGCACGATGTGCATGTGGAGATGGTCCAGCACGCCGGCACCCGCCGACTTGCCGAGGTTGAGCCCCATGTTGAATCCGTGGGGGTGATACCGCTCATCGAGCGCCATCTCCACCGCGCGTGTGAGGCGCATGAGCTCGTCGAGCTCGGCCGCGGTCAGATCGGCCAGTCGGCCGATATGGCGTGCCGGCACAACCATCACGTGACCGTTGTTGTAGGGATACAGATTCAGAATCACGAAACACGTCGCGCCGCGATACACGATCAGGCCGTCGGCCCCGTCGGGCGCCGCGGCGGCGCAGAACACACACGCCGGATCACCTTTGCTGGCAGAGGTCACGTACGCCAACCTCCAGGGAGTCCACAACCGATCCATGGTGTGCCTGCCGACCGACTATTCGCCACCGTCGGATCCGGCCACAGGCTCGTCCGGAAACGGCGCGTTGTTGATGAGATCCTTCAGCTCCTTGCCAGGCTTGAAATACGGCACCTTCTTCGGCGGCACGTCCACCTTGTCACCCGTCTTCGGATTGCGCCCTTTACGGGGCTCACGACGTCGCAGCCGGAAACTCCCGAATCCACGCAGCTCAATCTTCTCGCCGCGGTGCAGGGCATCCACGATGCTCTGGAACACGCTGTCGACGATCAGCTCGGAGTGTTTTTTGGTCAGGTCCGAGACCCGGGAGACTTCTTCGACGAGTTCGGCTTTGGTCATGATCGTCTGGCGCTAACTTGTGCATTATCCATAAGTTAGGGGCACAGGGTCAAACGCGGTCCGCCTCGGGTGAACGCTACCGGCGGATCACGAAAATCAGGTCGATCCCGGCGGTTTCCGTTCGGGCGCTCCGGTTGGCGGGCTGCCCCCCGGGGGCGAAGGAGGTCACAATTCGCAGGAACTCGGTCAGCCGGTATTCAAACGTCAGGCGGTTGGTGCCCTCCCCGCCGAACTCGTGTTTGAAGCCGACAAACAACTTGTCACTCACCTGCCGGCCAACGGTCACCGTGGCTCCGACCGTGCCGGCCTCGGCCGTCTGAATCTCGAACACGTCGAGGTCGAGCGCCCGCGCGACCGAGTCCGCAATCGGACCCGCCAGGGCGCCCGCCGCGAGGCTGCCCGCACGGGCCGCCAGCGACACGCGCTCGCCCCCGCCCAGTTGATTGATCGGGCGGTTGAAGACGACGAGCGCGAGGATGTCGCCCTCGTCGAGCGACGGATCACTCCGCAGGGTCAGCGACGGCGACATGGCGGTGCCCTGGATTCGGGCGCGCACTTCCACCCCGGACACATCGCGCGTGGCGGTGATGTCGAGGGTGGGGTTGGTGTAGTCGTCGCCCCGGAAGCGCAGGCGGCTGCCCCGCTCAATGTCAAACCGTCGCCCCTGGAAGTCATAGGTCCCGCGCACCACGTTGACCTCCCCCTTCAGCGACGCCTCGCCCCCACGCGCCTTGACGACCTGCAGCGTCCCGCCGAGGGTGAGATTGATGTCCCCAAGTCCGATCGGGCCGTCATCGGTCTGCAGCCCGCGGCCGCGCACGACGACGTTGTCGGGAAGGATGACGTCGATCGACAGGGCCGCTCCACTGAACACCGACGGCGGCACCGGGGCGGCTTGTTCATCCGCAGCAGGCGGCGGCGTCAACGGCGCGGCCGACACATACGCGGTCGACGGCAGAAACTGCTGCAGCAGCTCGTCCACCTCAAAGCGTCCCCGTTCGATGGTGATCGCGCCGATCACTTGCGGCGCCGTCACGGTGCCCGCCCCGGTCAAATCGAGACTGACACTGAGATCGCCGAACTGGTTGCCGAGCAGTTTGAACTCACGCGCGACGATACGAAGATCGACGTCGCCCCCGCTGTCGCGGGTGAGCACATCGAGTCGACCGTTCACCCGCAGCACACTGCCGTCTTCATCCTCGACCGTGAACGTGTCGACGATCATGATCGACTCCACCACGCGGAAGACGGCATTGAGGTTGCGATACGACACGCCGGTTTCTGGCACCTCGAACTGCACACCCGACAAGGCCATGTCGCCATTCACCGCAGGCGACGCGATGCTGCCGGTCACGTGCACCGTGCCGTTGGCCGTGCCTGACGCGTTGGTGATGTAGCCAATCGCCGGGGCCACCACGCCGACATCTTTCAGCGCGGCAACGATCGTGACGTTCAGCCCGCCGGCCTCGGTCTCCACGGGGACCTTGCCCGTGACCGACGCGGTGCCGCGTTCACCCGCATCCAGACTGATGTCGACCGTCGTCAACCCGGCGGCCATCGCCACGGTGCCGCCCACGGAGGTGAACGGCACGTTGTCCGCGGTGCCCTCCGTCACGGCAAAGGTGCCCTTCACCAGCGGATCATCGAGGGCGCCGGTCACCACCACCGATCCGTTCAGAATGCCGGTGACACGCGCTTCCCCGAGGAAGGTCGTGACAAACGGCGCGACCGACACCGAGGTCGCGTCCACCTGCAGTTGATCACGCGCGGGGTCACTCGGCGCCGTGAATGAGAGTCCACCGGCGAGCACCAGGCGCTCGTCACCTTTGGCGAGTTCGAGCCGGTCGACGGTGAGGCGCAGCGGATCCACCCGCAGCAGCGACCGTGCGCCATCGAGCATCTTCCACTCTTCACCAGGCAGACGCAGCGTGAGGCTGGTCGCCAGGACCTCCACCACATCGTCGGGCAGCAGGGTGACAGCACCGGCCAGATCGATCGTCGCACGTTCGTGTTCGATGGTCGCGGTGAGGTCGGCACTGTCGGCATCGAAGGTCGCCTTCAACGCGGCACGCGGCCACTTTTGTCCACCGGCCTCGAGGAAGGTCGCGTTCAGATCGGCCGTCCCGGTCATGCGCTCGGTGAGAAACTCCGGAAGCCGCACTTCATAGGTGCCGTCAGCATTGAGCACCGAGATGTCGTACGCCGCAAGAGTCGAGACCACAACCGTGCCGCGGGCGACCGGATCGCTGAAGGGACCGGTGAGTCGTCCTTCGGTTCGAAGCTGTCCCGTCGCCACGATCGCCAACTCCTCTGGAAGCAATGACAGGTCGGCAATGTCGACGAGGTAGGTGAGGTCGGATTCGCTCCCCTCGGCCATACCCATGGTGCCGTTGAGGTCAAGGCGACCGAGCGGGCCGTTTGCGTGGCTCTTGGCAAACGTGATGACGCCACCCCTGGCCGAGGCCGCAATCGTGGCGGAGGTCAACGTGAGACCATAGATCTTCGAGGCGTCCAGCGACACCGTGAGGTCGCCATCGGCGAACGTCGGACTGAACGCCGCTGTGACGTCCGGCGCGTTGACGGAGAACTTGAAGGTCCCGTTGGGTTCGATGCCGGCGCCTTCCACCTGCGCGAGCCGGTCCCACGTCCCGGCCGCCGTGCCTTCAGCCGTCATCGTCAAACGACGCGACGCCAGTGCTCCAGACAGCGACACGGCCCGGAGAGATGCCCCATCGATATCGGCATCCAGCGTGCCGGAAAACGTCGCGCGATGATCCGTCAGCGGTGCCACGACGGCGCCGGCGCCCTCAACATTGATGACGCCGGAGATGCGGATTGACTCGAACGGGATCTCCACCGGCTCGTCCATGAGCTTCGGTGTCATCCGCTTGGGATCAACATCGGTCATCGTGCCCTTGATCGCGTACGTCACATCCTCGTTTGCAAGGCTGATGTTGGCCACCATGCCAGGGGCAATCGTGGCGCCTTCGAGCGTGGACGCGTCGAGCACACTCTGGAGGCGCCAGACTTTTGGCGTGTCCGCGACCAGCGTGTAGGTGCCGTTGACATCACTGATGAGCGGCGGCAACTCAAGGAACGCCGGCAGCCGCGCCGCATTCCCGCCACGCAGCCGCCCCGTCACCGTGGTCACGGCTGTCGCAGTCACGTAGGACAGATCCCCAGTCGACGATGCGCCGTAGGCCGAGGCGTCAAAGGCCGTGGTGACCCCCGTGAGCGTCAGCGCCCCCTTGGTCCACACGTGGTCGATGTTGTATTCGGCGTAGCTCGATCGCATGAGCGTGGATGTGAACGTGCCGGTGATTCCGCGATCGGCCTCGTCGTTTTTCAGATCAAATTGCACGTCGCCGGTCAGCCGTGTTGGCAGGTCAGGTCGAACCGCCAGCGGCGCGATATCCAGCCGCGTGAGCGTTGCCTTGCCCCGGGCCGAAAACACCCCGGTCGTGTTCAACACGACGTCCACATTGGCGCCACCTGCGACCGGGTCGGTGATCGGCCCGATGATCCGGAGCGCATCAAGCGGTCCCACCAGGCGGATGTCGATCGCCGGCGAGATGTCGATGCCGGCAAACACCGGTGCGTAGTGCACCAGTTCTGCGAGCCGGACGCGGTCGCTCTTCAGGTTGGATTCGAGGATGCCGCCGTCAAGCATCGCGAGGGATCCTTCGACGCGACTGGTGGGAGTGGAAAATTCGAGCGGGTCGAGCGCGATGCGGTCGTCGGTAAAACGCACGTGCGTCGTCAGCGACGTCACGACGAAGCCGCCCAGCGTTTCTGTTGCCGTAAAACGATCGACGCCGACGTTGATCTCGCGCGTCACCGAGACAGACACCTCGGCCTGCACATCGGCCAAATCGTAGGCCTGTCCGATCGGACGAACGGCGATCTGCCCGTCGACCATTTCCACTCGTCGCAACGTCACCGTGCCGTCGGATGGCTGGGTCGGGTCGCCCTTGGGAATGCGAATGCCCTCCGCACGCCACTCGTCCGGGTACTCCGTCACCGTGAAGCGGGGGGACACCAGCACGATGTCATCGAGCAGGATGGCCGACGAGAGCAAATTCCGCAGAGAGTACTGCCCTTCGACGCGTTCGATGGTCAGGACCGTCTGCCCGTCGCGGACGATCGACACTCCATGCAGGATCGCGCCTCGGAACAGCGAGCCTTCCAGGCGAGCGATGCGGAGTTCGCCGTCGATAAACCGCGAGGCCCCACTCTCAAGCACCGGCACCAGGCGTGCGCGACCCCACTCGGTGCGCGCCATCACGTACACCGCGACGACGGCCAGCACCACCAGGGCCAGCAGCACCCACGCGAGTCTGCGTGTGATCACGAGGAGTCGTCGTCCGATACTCACTAGAACGCGTGTCCGATACTCAAGTGGATGCGCCACCGGCGCGTTTGTGGCTTGCCCTCAATACGGAGCCCTTCAATCGGGTTGAGCTGATAGCCGAAGTCGCCGCGAATGACCCCGATGACCGTCTGATAACGCAGCCCTGCTCCGACCGTCTTCCGCAGTTCGCCAAACGGATTCTGCCAGTGCTCGGTCCAGACGTTGCCGGCATCAACAAATCCGACCACGCCGACACCGCAGCACACCTGCAGGCGCACCTCCGCTGAGGTCTCCACAAATGAACGCCCGCCGATGGACAACCCATCGAGACTCGTTGGACTGACTTCGTAACGACCCCATCCACGCAGATTGGTCGATCCGCCGAGAAAAAACCGTTCCGAAAAGGGCACACTCGCGTTGTTCTCCGACGACAAGGTGCCATACCGGACCTTCCCGGCAAGTCCGAGACGTGGGCCCACCGGCAGGTAGCCGCGCAGTTCTGCGCCCACCTCGTCGTAGCGGAAGGATGAGCCCAGCCAGGGTGCCACGTGCTCCACGCTGAAGGAGACTGACGTGCCACGCCTCGGGTCGAGCAGGTTGTCGACGACCGTGCGATCGGCGGACACTTCGAAGCCACCGATGTTGCCATCCCCTTTGCCGGTGACCGGGTCGAGTCCCAGCGCAATCCGTTCGTCCACCGACGACAAATCCGCCAGCACTGCATCCTTCACGCGGTAGGTCAGGTACTCGTTGCGGTACCGGGTCCGGATATTCACTTCCCCACGTCGGCCAAATTGATGGGAGATCGCGACGTTTCCCCCGGCCGATCGAGATGTGAAGATCGTCTCATTGGTCCACCAGGCACCGGCGTTTGCCGTAAGCGTGCCGCCACTCCGAAGCAGATACGGGTGGTCATACCCAAAACCCGCGCCCCGCAGGACCTTGGAGAACCGGGCGTTGCCCAGCCACTGGCTGCCGTTGCCGAAAAAATTCGAGTTGCGATATTCGACGGTTGCGCGCGCGCGATCCTCCGTGCCGTATCCGACACCGACCTCGAAGCGGTGCGGCCGCGCCTCAGCCACCGTCACCACCATCGGCAGGACCGGCGCCTCGGCATCCTTCTCCGCCGTCACGGGTGCGATGTGCGCAAACTCGAACGCGCCAAACTGATTGAGGCGGCGCTGACTCTTGAGCACCTCGCTGTCGCGATACAGATCGCCGGGTTTGAACGTGAGTGCCCGGCGAAGGACGACGGATTTCGTCCGATCGAGGCCGGTCACCTGGAGATCACCAAACCGGGTTTCCGGACCCGTGACGATTCGCACGCGCGCGACCACGGTCCGGGACTCCGCCCCGTCCTCTTCGACGATCTCCAGTGAGGCATGGGGGTAGCCGTTGTCGCGCAGCAGGCTCAGGCCGCGTTCACGCAGGCCGGCAAGAGTGGCGATGTCGCGCGGTCTGTCGACCCCCGTGTCCAAGGCACGAATGCGTTCGGCCAGATCGGCCGGGAGATCGTCGATCCCCTCAATCACTGCAGATGTAATGAGGCGCGGTGTCCCTTCATCGACCACAATGCGGAGCCGGACCGACTTGCGATCCTCGGACAACGTCACCTCGTCGGCCCGGACAATGGCCTCATCAAATCCACGATCGGCGTAGAACGCACGCAGACGCTCCAGGTCGCGTTCAAAGACGTCCTCATTGAAGCCACGCCATCGCGACCAGGGGAAACGTCCCCCCTTCTTGGTTTCGATGACCGCACGCAGCTGCGCATGTGTAAAGGTCTGTGCGCCGTCGACGTCCAGTGCCGCGACGCGTATGGCGTTTTCGTCCAGGCACGCTGTTGCGACCAGGCAACACACCAGCACTGCACAGCGCAAACCGTACCGGACATTCATAGGTCACCAAAGTGCAGGGATCGTGCCAAAAAGACGTGCCCAAAAGACGTGCTAAAAAGAGAAGAGCCGCGGTAGCACGTGAATGCCACCGCGGCTCCTGTTTCGAACCGTGGACCTTGGACCCTGTCGGCCCCTGGACCGCGGGGGTATTTACTTCAGGTTCTTGAAGTGATCGCCGAGGCTGGCTTCCGGGCGACCCGTCGAGTCCGTGTAGGCTTCCCAGTCCGCGTGGTACTGGTCGTCCTTCAGGGCACGGATGCTGAGGCCAATCTTGCGCTCCTCGGGCACCAACCGGATGATCTTCATCTGGTAGTTCTCTCCGGTCTTGAGCTCCAGCTTGTCTCCGCCAGTCGCGGAGTCAAACTCCGAGACGTGGATGAGTCCTTCGATGCCTTCCGCCAGTTCGACGAACGCGCCGAAGTTGGTCAGCCGAACCACCTTGCCGTCGACGACATCGCCGGCGTGGTTCTTCTCGAAGAATTCCTTCCAGATGCCCGTCTGCAGCTGCTTGAGGCCGAGCGAGAGGCGCTGATTGTCGGCGTCGATGCTCAGGACCTGCGCCTCGACTTCGTCGCCCTTCTTGAGCACTTCCGACGGGTGCTTGATCTTGCTCCACGACATGTCCGAGATGTGGATCAGGCCGTCGATGCCGTCTTCCACCTCCACGAATGCACCGAACTCGGTGAGGTTGCGCACCTTGCCCACAATGTTGGAACCAATCGGGTACTTGTCAGTAAGTTCGTTCCACGGATTGGACTCGACCTGCTTCAGGCCGAGCGAAATCCGGCGGGCGCCGGGATCCACGCCGAGCACCATCGCCTCAACCTGGTCACCCTGGTTGAGCATTTTCGACGGATGCTTCACGCGCTTGGACCAGGACATTTCCGAGACGTGGATCAGGCCTTCGACGCCCGGCTCCAGCTCGATGAACGCGCCGTAATCGGTGAGGCTGACCACCTTGCCCGTGACACGGATGCTGACCGGGTAGCGGTCCATCACGTTGCTCCACGGATCGGGAACCAACTGCTTGTGGCCCAGCGAGACACGCTCGGTCGCCGGGTCGTACTTGAGCACGATGACGTCGATGTCGTCGCCCACCTTCACCACTTCCGAGGGGTGCGTCACGCGGCCCCACGACATGTCGGTGATGTGCAGCAGACCGTCGATGCCGCCCAGGTCAATGAACGCACCGTAGTCGGTGAGGTTCTTAACCGAACCACGCAGCACCTTGCCCTCGGAGAGGGTGTCGAGCGTGACCTTCTTCTTCTCGGCGTTTTCCTCTTCGAGCAGGGCCTTGCGCGACAGCACGATGTTGCCGCGCTTTTTGTTGACCTTGATGACGCGCATGCGCAGCTCCTGGCCCTTGAGGGCATCCAGGTTGCGCACGGGGCGCACATCGATCTGCGAACCCGGCAGGAACGCGCGGACGCCGATGTCCACGGCAAGTCCGCCCTTGATCCGTTCGATGACGCGGCCGATGACGACCTTCCGATCCAGGAAGGCCTTCTCGACTTCATCCCAAATTTTCATCTTCTCGGCTTTTTCGCGCGAGAGAACGACGTGGCCTTCACGATCTTCGGTGCGTTCGAGCAACACGTCGACGAGGTCGCCCGGATGGACCGACACCTGGCCGTTTTCGTCGATGAACTCTTCGATGGGGATCACCCCTTCGGACTTGAATCCCACGTCAACCACAATCTCGGTCGGGGTGACTTTCACCACCGTGCCCTTGACGACCTCACCTTCCGCAAGGTTGCGGAAGCTGGTATCGTACAAGTCCATCAGACGCGCAAACTCTTGCGGGTCCATGTCGGAGTCGTGGTGCATGGAAGTAAAGCCAGAACTTCCCGGTTTCGGCTTCTGCGGGGACTTCGTCGTCGTATCGTCTACATTACCCATTGCGTTCAGGGGCCTCCAGATGGCCCGTCATGGTCGAATCACAGCTTCGACTGGCTGTCGGTGGCGTCTCGCGGGATTGCGATAAGCAGACAATTATCCGCCGAGCCGTCACCGTAGGTCAAACGTCTGGCAACGTCCGAGTTCACCCGAGGAGACAGTCATGGCCAAGAAAAAGGCGAAGGCGACCAAACGATCCACCAAACCGGCTCCGCGCAAGAAGGCGGTAAAGAAGGCGGCGAAGGTCGTCCGTAAACCTGTGAAAACAAAGAAGAAGGCTGCACAGAAGCGGAAGGCCGCCGCCAAACGGGTGGCCCCGAAGAAGGTCGTCAAAAAGGTCGTCAAAAAGGCCGCCCGCAAGGTGGTCACAAAGACCGCCCCCACGGCGAAGGCCAAGGCGGTCAAGAAAGCCGTGAAGAAGGTCGTCAGGAAGGTCGTCACGAAGGTCGTCAGGAAGGTCGCGCCGAAGCCGAAGGCCATCAAGAAGCCGGCGCCAAAGCCGTCTCCGAAACCGAAGGCAAAACCGAAGGCGAAACCGAAGGCAAAACCGACCGTGAAGGCGGCCTCCCTCCCCGTCCCGACACGACTCCAGCGCGAGCGCAAACGCCTGCCGGAAGCGGAGCTCGAAGGATTCGACGGCGAGGGCGCCGACCAGCGCCTGCTCAGTTCAGCGCGCGCGGGACACGACGAACTGCGCGCCGAACTGCGGCTCCACACCGAAGCCAGCCCTGAACTCACGGCCGGTGACGTGGATGCCAAGTGGCAGGACGCTTACGCCATCGGCGACGAAGCCCCCGGTGGCGACAACATGACGCCCGATCAAGATCGCGTGGACGACATCGGCAAGGCGATGGGCGTGGTCTACGACGATGACGAAGAATTGATGGGCGGCGAAGAAATCAACCAACGCGACGCGCATCGATGGGAACTCGACCCCGCGTCAAAGGAAGACGACGAACTCTAAGTGCGGAGTGCGGGGCGTGTAGTGCGGGGTGCGGGGCGTGGAGTGCGGGGTGCGGAGTGCGGGGTGCGGAGTGCCCGGTACCGAACCTCCCGCACTCCGCACTCCGCACTCCGCACTCCGCACTCCGCACTCCGCACTCCGCACTCCGCACTCCGCACTCCGCACT
>ENA-ORBV01015875-ORBV01015875.1-microbial-mat-metagenome-genome-assembly--contig:-NODE-15875-length-11012-cov-5.951623_pt1 | contig 11012 bp, 9 predicted proteins | sample MGYA00237777_ERZ505514 | MGnify/ENA primary metagenome ERZ505514 (study PRJEB26160, sample SAMN06269048) | microbial mat metagenome | isolation source: Oligotrophic lake microbial mat | place...
GCCCACGACTCGAAGAAGGCGGCCTTGATCCAGCCGAAGTAGTAGTAGATCGAGACGACCACGCCGAGGACGGCGACGGCGAGCAGGCCGTAGAGCCCCGCTTGGAAGGCGGCGATAAAGATGAAGAGCTTGCCCATGAAGCCGACGAGCGGAGGGATGCCGGCGAGAGAGCCGAGACCGAGCGCGAGCACGAGGGCGAGGAAAGGGCGCTCCTTGGCGAGGCCCGCGTAGTGGTCCAGTTCCTGGTCGGCGTCGTCGGGTCCGGCGACGTGGGCCATGACCCCGAAAACCGCGAACGAGGCGAGCAGGTAGGCGAAGAGATAAAAGTAGACCGCACCGACGGCCATGCCGACTTGGGAGGCGGCGGCGACGCCGAGGAGCAAAAAGCCGGCGTGGGCGACACCGGAGAGACCGATGAGGCGCTTGACGTTGTGCTGGGTGAGCGCAGCGAAATTACCGAAGAGCAGCGTGGTCGCGGCGAAGAACGTGAGCACGGGCGTCACCAGCCAGCCGTAGCTCGCAAAGACGGTGCCGGCGAGGGCGAGCAGGGCGGCGAAGCCCACGGCCTTGGAAGACACGGCGAGGAATGCGGTGACGGGTGTCGGGGCCCCCTGATAGACGTCGGGCACCCAGATCTGGAAGGGGAACGCGCCGATCTTGAAAGCGACGCCGGAGAGCACGAGGACGATGCCGATGCTCGCGAGGAAGTTGTGGGGGTTGGCGGCGAGAAACGCGGCGAGTTCGCCGTAGTGCATGGCCTGGGCGGTGTGCGCGGGAAGCGACGGGTTGCCGGCGACGCCGTAGAGCAGGACGATGCCGAAGAGCATCAGCGAGGAGCTGAGCGCGCCCAGCACGAGATACTTGAGCCCGGCTTCGAGCGTGGGCGAAGTGCGGTAGTAGCCGACGAGGATGTAGAGGCCGATCGTGACCGTCTCGAGGGCGACGAAGAAGAGCAGCAGGTGGTTGGCCTGCGCGAGGAGCATCATCGCGGCGGTGACGACGAGGACGATGTGGTAAAATTCCACGCGCGGGACGGATTGCTTGGCGAGGCTGACGCGGGCGATGAGGCAGACCATGACGGCGGCGAGCAGGAAAAATACGCGCATCAGCTGGCCGTCGCGGGTGTGGCGCAGGAGGCCGTTGAACGTCTCCTCGCCGAGATAGGCTGATTGAAAGTTGACCAGGACATGACCCAAGACCGAGAGCAGGCCGACGAGGGCGGCGACGGGCACGAGGCGGTGATGGTCCTTCGGAAAGGCGAGCTCGATGACGAGGAGCAGGAGCGCCAGGCAACCGAGCATGATCTCGGGGGAAATGGCTTCCCAGAGGTTGCGGGCGGCGAGGGCTTGAAGGGCCGGGATATCCATGACGAGGCGGCGTTACTTGGCGGCGGCAACCTGCACAACGGGTTTGGGCGCGAGCGTGGCGTCGAGCGCGGTGGAGAGCGATTTCGGCCAGAAGCCGATGAACATAAGCGCCGCGAGGAGAACGAGTGCGGGCACGCGCTCGCTCCAGCGGAGGTCCGCGACCGGATGGGCGGCGGCGACCTTTTCGAAGGCGGGGGTGGCGGGGCCGAAGAAAACGGCGGCGACGGCGCGGAGACCGTAGACCGCCGAGATGACGACGCCGGCGACGGCGAGCGCGGTGATGAGCGGAGAGAATTTCCAGAGGGCGACGAAGATGGTGAGTTCGCCCCAGAAGTTGGCGAAGCCGGGGAGACCGATGCCGGCGAACGTGGCGGCGACGAAGAGCGCGGCGAGGACGGGGGCTTTTTGCGCGAGGCCGCCCATCTCATCGAGGGCGAAGGTGTGCGTGCGGTGATAAACGCTGGTCGAGAGCAAGAACATCAGGGCGACCGAGAGGCCGTGGGCGACCATGAGCAAGACGACGCCCCCGACGCCGAGCGTCGAGCCGGCGGCGAGTCCGAGGAAGGCGTAGCCCATGTGCATGACCGAGCTGTAGCCGACCATCTGCTTGAGGTCGCGCTGGGCGATGGTGACGAAGCCGATGATGAGGACGTTGCCGACGACGGCCAGCCAGGCGATGGGATGCGCCCAATGGAGGAGCCCGGCGGGGAGCAGCGGGAGCGCGATCTGGACGAGACCGTAGAGACCGAATTTTTTCAACACGCCGGCGTGGAGCATGGCGGCGGAACTCGGCGCGGCGCCGTAGCCGAGCGGAGCCCAGGTGTGGAGCGGCCAGATCGAAACGAGAATGCCAAAGCCGAGGGCGAGGAGGCCGAAGATGTTTTGCTGCACGACCACGTCGAGCGGCTGGGCGGCGAGGACGCGGCGGAGCTCGATGAGATCGAAGCTGTTGGCCCCGCTTTTCACGTAGAGCGCGATCAGGCCGATCAGCGACAGCATCGCGCCCAACGTGAGGTAAATCGTGAGCTTCATCGCCGCGTAGTTGCGGTCGCGGCCGCCCCAGATGCCGACCATGATGAAGGTCGGGATGAGCGCGAGTTCGTGGAAGAAGTAGAAGAAGAAGATATCGACGCTGGCGAAGACGCCCATCAGGCCGCCCTGCATGATGAGGAGCAGCATGAGGTAGATTTTGAGGCGCTCGGCGCCGGACTGGATGGCGTAGAGGCCGGCGGCAAAACCGACGATGCCGGCGAGGACGAAGAGCGGGAGCGAAATGCCGTTGAGGCCGAGTTTCAGGCCGATGCCGAGCCGATCCAAGCCGGTCGAATACGAGGTCAGGAAGGCGTAACCGTTCGTCGGCGTGACCGAGAAGTAGTGGAACCACACGTGCAGCGCCATGAGCAGCGGGAAGCCGAAGCCGACGTAGGCGAGCTTGACCGACCAGCGTTTGGGCAGACCGCAGGCAATGGCCACCGCGATGGCGAGGGGCACCGCAATCGCGGCGAGCAGGGGATCGAAAGGCAAAGTGCTCATCGCGGGATCAGAAAATCTCGGACGCGTAGATCCACAGGATCACGACGCCGGCGAGGAACCAGTAGACGTAGACGTTGACGCGGCCGACGTGGAGGGCGCGGGTGCCGAGGCCGACCAGACCGACAATGCCGGCAAGGCCGCGGACGATCAGGCCGGCGAGAAATATCTGCTCGAGGAAATTGAGGAAGAGGGCGAAGCGCTGCTGGACCTTGGCGACGTAGTAATCGTAGCCGTGATCAAACGAGAACTGGAGCGCCGTGAGGGCGCCGAAAAGACCGGGAGATTTTTGTCGGAGCGAATCGGACGCGGCCGGCGCGTAGAGCGCGAGCGCGACGACGGCGCCCAGCGTCATCACCCCGACACTGGTGAGCAAAACGATCGTATGATCCGCGCCGTGCGCGATCGGGATGAGTGCAAACACCCCGGAGAACACGTTCGGATAGAGCCCGGTGTAACCGCCGAGGACGGTAAGCACGGCGAGGACGATAAGCGGGGCGGTGAGCGAGAGGCCGCCCTCGTGGGCGTGCGCGGCGGCATCGGAGCGCGGGGTGCCGAGGAAGGTGAGCTTCCAGAGCCGCACCATGTAGAGCGCGGTGAGAACGGCGGTGAGCGCGAGGAGGGCGAAGACGACCTGATTCTTGGCGAAGGCGAGGTAAAGGATGGCGTCCTTGGAGAAGAATCCGGCGAGCAACGGGAAGCCGATGATCGCGGCGACGCCGAGGGTGAAGGTCACGAAGGTCACGGGCATTTTCTTCGCGAGACCGCCCATCTTGAAAATATCCTGCTCATGGTGGCAGCCGTGGATGACGGAGCCGGAGCCGAGGAACATGAGGGCTTTGAAGAAGGCGTGGGTGGTGAGATGAAACATGGCCGCGCCGACGCCGGTGGCGACGAGGTGCGAGTGGTCGCCATGGGCCACTTCGAGCGAGCCGAGGCCGAAGGCGGCGACCATGTAGCCGAGCTGCGAGAGCGTCGAGTAGGCGAGGACCTTCTTGATGTCGCTCTGGACGATGGCGCAGAGGGCGGCGTAGAGCGCGGTGGCGACACCCGTCCACATGATCACGGTGAGCGCGTCGGGCACCATGAGGACGTTGATGCGGCAAAGCATGTAGATGCCGGCGGCGACCATGGTGGCGGCGTGGATCAGCGCGGAGACGGGAGTCGGGCCCTCCATCGCGTCGGGGAGCCAGACTTGTAGCGGAAGCTGGGCGGATTTGCCGACGGCGCCGCAGAAAAGGAGCAGCGGGATCAGGGTGCTGTAAACGTTGTTGCCGGCGGCGAGCTCGTCGAGGTTGACGGTGCCGTTGGCCCAATAGCACATCACGATGCCGAGGAGGAAACCGAAGTCGCCGACGCGGTTGGCGATGAAGGCTTTCTTCGAGGCGGCGGCGGGGGCGGCCCGCTCGTGCCAGTGGTTGATGAGCAACCAGGAGCTGAAACCGACCAGCTCCCAAAAGATGAACATCATGAAAAGATTGTCGGCAAAAACGATGCCGAGCATCGAGAACATGAAGATCGAAAGCCCGCCGAAGTAGCGGGCCTTGGCCGCGTCTTCGCGCATGTAGCCAAGCGAGAAGACATGGACGCAGACGCCGACGATGCCGACGACCGAGAGCATCAGCGCGGCGAGGTCGTCGAACTTGATGCCGAGGGAAAGGGAGAACGTGCCCAACTGCAGCCAGACGGCCGAGGCGGTGAAGCGGTAGGCGTCGCCCCCTAGCGCCAAGGCGAGGCCGGCGACGGCGACCGCAAGCGCGGCGGCGAGGGACACGGCGGAGGCGAGGCCGCCCCGGCGGCGAAGGAACAACGCGATGAGCGCGGCCGAGACGAGGGGCGCGAGCAGGACGACGAGGGCGAGGGTGACGGGCGTCATGGCGGGCAACGTCAGTGCTTGAGCGAGTTCAGCTCGTCGAGCTGCACGGTGCGACGGCGGCGGTAAAGCGCGACGATGATGGCGAGGCCGACGGCGACCTCGGCGGCGGCGACGGTGAGGATGAAGAAGACGAAGATATTGCCGTCCATCGTGGAGTTGAAACGGGAGAAGGCGACGAGGGCCAGGGTCGAGGCGATGAGCATGAGCTCGAGGCTCATGAAGACCACGAGGGTGTTGCGTCGCAGGAGCACGCCGAAAAAGCCGATCATGAAGAGCAGCGCGCTGATGATGACGTATTCGTTGAGGCTGGCGGTCATCATGGCGCGGCCTCCGCGGCTTCGTGTTTACGGCTGAGGACGATCACGCCGAGCATGGCGATCAGCAGGAGGAAGCCGATGATCTGGACGGGCAGCAGGTAGGTGGTGAAGAGCTGCTGGGCGTAGGGCTTGAGGTGGGCGCCCTCGGCCGCGAGGCGGTTGAGGCGGGGGGCGTCGAGGTGGCCTTTGACGGCGATGGTGCCGAGCCCGGTGAGGAGGAGGGCGAAGGCCATCAGGGCGGAAAAGGTGGTGATCCCGCTGAACCCGGCCGTCTGGCGGCCCTGCACATCGAGCAGCATGATGATAAAGAGAAAGAGCGCGACGACGGCGCCGGCGTAAACGAGCAGGAGGATAAAGGCCAGGAAGTAGGCGTCGAGTTGGACGAAGAGCCCGGCCACGCCGACGAGGCAGAGCACGAGACAAAAGGCGGCGTTCACGGCGTTCTTGTTCACGATCACGCCGACCGCGCAGAGCACGGTAAAGGTGGCGAAGAAGAAGAAAAGGTAGGGAGCCATGGCGGGCGGGAACGGAGAAAGGTCGGATCAGTGCGCGTTGCCGTGCACCTCGGCGGCCTTCTTCTTATCCCATTTGTGGTGGGCGTCGGGAAGGGTGCCGCCGAGTTCGTAGAGCTTGTCCTTGTGGTTGACCATCTCGGCGCGGGTGTAGCCGGACATCGAGAACTGGTTTTGCAGAAAAATGGCCTCCTCGGGGCAGACTTCCTCGCAGAGGCCGCAGTAGATGCAGCGCAACATATCGATGTCGAAAGCCTTCGGGGCCTTCTCGACATGGGCGCGGTCGGCGTCGTCGGCGGGAATCTCGCCGGGAGTGATCCGGATGGCCTTGGGCGGACAGACGAACTCGCAAAGCTGGCAGGAGACGCATTTCTCGCGGCCGTTGGGATCCATCACGAGCGTCGGGACGCCGCGGTAACCGGGCGGGATCGCGGGGCGTTGCTCGGGATACTCCAGCGTCTGCTTAGGGGCGATGAGGTGGCGGAAGGTGGTCCTCAAGCCGCCGAGGATCTGCGGCAGATAGGTGCGCTCGGCAAAGGTGAGCGGCTTACGTTCGACGATGATGACGGCCATGACGCGGGAGGATTAGAGTTTGGCGAAGTAGAGGTCCTTCACCGCGATCGCGATCGCATAGAAAAGGAGATTGGCGATGGAGAGCGGGAGCATTTTCTGCCAGCCGATCTTCATGACTTGATCGTAGCGGAAGCGCGGGAGCGTCCAACGCACCCACATAAAGAGGAAGATCATCGCGAGGACCTTGCCGAGGAAGATCGCGATCGAGAGCACGCCGACGAAGAGCGGCTCGGCGGCGAAGGGCAGGATAGGCGCGAGCCAGCCGACGAGGTCGGCGAGCGAGACCCACGGGAGCGGATTCCAGCCTCCGCCGAAGAGGAGCATGAACACGGCGGAACCCACGAGCATATGGGAATACTCGGCGACGAAGAAGAGGCCCCACTTGAACGCGCCGTATTCGGTGTGGAAACTGCCGACGAGGTCGGACTCGGATTCGACCGTGTCGAACGGCTGGCGGTTGGTCTCGGCGAAGAGGGCGACGAGGAAGATGAAGGCCGAAAGCGGCATCAGGAAACCGAACCACATCCCGCCGAAAAAGCCGGGAAGGCTCTGGAACTCGACCACGCGCGCGAGGCTCATCGTGCCCTCGGTGCCGGGGGCGTTGACCCAGAGAAACACGGGCAAAACCGAGAGCGCCATCGAGAGTTCGTAGGAGATGAGCTGGGCCGAGGCGCGCACGCTGCCGAGGAACGGATACTTCGAGTTGGAGGCCCAGCCGGCGAGGATGAGCGCGTAAACGCCCAGCGAAGAGACGGCAAACACGGCCAAAATCCCGACTTCGACGTGGGCGAGGCCGAGGGGGATGACCTTGCCGGCGGCGTCGAGGTAGGCGCCGAAGGGCACGACGACGACGGTCGTCAACGCCGGGATCATCGCGACGATGGGGGCGGCGATGAAGTAGAACTTGTTCACGTGACCCGGCAGCGAGTCTTCCTTGAAGAGCATCTTCCCGCCGTCGGCCATGACGTGGAAAATGCCGAGGCGTTGGAGGAACCGGCCGAGAAACGGAATCCAGGCGACCCACGGCACGATGGCGCGGTTGGGGCCGGGGCGATCCTGAATCCAGGCGGCGACCTTGCGCTCGGCCATCGAGCAGGCGCCCGCGATGGGGAAGATCACCATGACCACCGCGAGGCCCTTGGCGAAGGCCTGGACGATCGGGTGGAGGTTGAAGAAGAAGTCGAACATGGCGGCGCGGCGGGTCGGCTCGGATCAGGCGGTCGCGGCGGGCACGGCGGAAGCGGCCTGCACGGCCGGAGCCGCGGGTTTGTAGTGCAGCGTCTCGCCCTCGGCGAAGGGCAGCGCCAACCACGGTGTGGGATCGAGGAGCAGGCCGGTCCCCGGGAGGTTCGCGTAGGTGATCGGGGCGAGGCCGGAAATCTCGGCGGCGAGAAGTTTCCAGACGGAGCCGAGATCGGAGGGCATCGCGGCCCCGGCGGCCGTCGCGAGCTTGGCGAGGACGATGAGATCGTTGGTCGCGCCCTGTGGTCCGGGAACGGCGCCGGCGAACTTTTGAAGGCGGAACTGCTGATTGACCATCGTGCCGTGCTTCTCGAAGGCGGTCAGCGTGGGCAAGGTGACCGCGGCGATTCCGGCGGTGGGCACCGCGTGGGTGCCGAGATAGACTACCTTCACTTTGGCCAACTGTGCCGCGGAAAGCCCGGCGGCCACAAGGTCTTCGCCCACGGAGACGACGACCGCAATCCGACCGGCGTCGATTTGCACCGCGAGGTCGTCAAGCCGGGCCGACGGCAGCGCCGCGATGAGACCGGTGACGAGGGCGCCGCGCACGTTGGGATTGCGGTCGGCGGAGACGAGGAGCTTGTCCCCCTGCCCCACCCGGCTGACGAGATGGGTCGATGCGCCAAGCGCGCCGGCGAGCTTCTTCGTGAGGAACTGTTCTTCCACGGTGCTGCGGCCCGAGCCCACGACGGCGATCGCGCCCAGCGCGGACTTGCAGAGCGCGGCGGCGGCGTTGACGGCGATGTCGAGGCCGCTGTCGGCGCCGTTGACTTTGATCGCGGTGAGGCGGTCCGGCGACTTCACCGCCTTGAACAGGACGCGGCCGCTGTCGGCCATCCAGGTATCGTTGACCTCGTCGTTGCGGCGCGGGGTGACGCGGTAGATGGCACCCTCGCGGGACCAGACCACGGTGTTTGCGCCGACGGAGGACTCGAGGTCGAGGCTCTCGGTCTGCTTGAGGAACCAGACGCGCATCTTAAACCGGAAGTCGGTCGAGGTGAGCGCGCCGACGGGGCAGATATCGACGGTGTTGAGCGAGTAGTTGTTCTCGAGTTTCTTGCCGGGGAAACAGGTGAGCGTCGAGTAGCTGCCGCGGTCGACGAAGCCGAGGACGTCGTCCTTGACGATCTCTTTGGAAAAACGGACGCAGCGGGAGCAGAGAATGCAGCGTTCGTCGTCGAGGGTGACGCGCGGGCCGAGCTGGGTGCGCTTGGGTTTGACGTTTTTATCCTCGATGAAGCGGGAGTAACCGCGGCCGTAGCCGGTGGCCTGCTCCTGGAGTTTGCATTCGCCGGCCTGGTCGCAGATCGGGCAGTCGAGCGGATGGTTGATGAGGAGGAACTCCATCACGCCCTCGCGCGCGTCTTTCACCATGGGCGAGGTGGTTTTGACGTGGAGGCCGGGGGAAACGTTGGTGCCGCAGCCGATCTGAGGACGCGGGATCCAGTTGATTTTTTGTTTCCCGGTGGCGGGGTCGATGATCGGCGCCTTGGTGGCGGGATCGACGGCGGGCATGCCCATTTCGATGAGACACATCCGGCAATTGCCCACGATCGAGAGCTTCGGGTGGTAGCAATAGTGCGGCACGTCCACGTTCACGAGGCGGGCGGCCTCGATGACGTTGGTGCCTTTGGGCACGGCGATCTCCTTGCCGTCGATGTTGACGGTGACGAGGTCGGGTTTGGCGGGAGCGATCATTGAAAAGAAAAAAGGAAAATTAGCCCACGGAGCACACGGAATACACGGAAAAACCGATCATCGGGATTTTCATGTCGGGTGTTCTTCCGTGTGTTCCTTGGGAAAAACTCAGACCAGCGCGACAGCCTCGGCGGGCTTGGCGGTTTTTTTCGTCTCGGGATACTGCTTAAATTCGTCGCCGAATTTCGCGATGAAGCTCTGGGTCGGCCACGAGCAGGCTTCGCCGAAGGCGCAGATGGTGCGGCCGGGAATCTGGTCGGCGACGCTCTTGAGGAGGGCGGCGTCCTCGGGGCGGGCTTCACCATGGACCATGCGGGTCGTGATCTTCTTCATCCAGAGCGAGCCTTCGCGGCAGGGCGTGCACTGGCCGCAGCTCTCGTGGGCGTAGAACGCGTTGATGTTGGCGAGCGCCTCGACCATGTTGACCGAGTCGTCCATCACGATCACGCCGCCCGAGCCGCCCATCGTGCCGACCGCAGCCAGGGTGTCGAAATCCATCGGGATGTCCTCCACTGTGAGCGTGCGCGAAGTGCCGTCCTTGTTCTTCAACGTGAATGTCTCGCCGAATTTCAGGATCTTCGCCGAGGAGCCGCCGGGAATCACGGCCTTGAACTTGCGGCCCGGCAGCGGGCCGCCGCACACCTCGTTGAGCAGCTCGCCCATCGTGATCTTGCCGACCTCGTATTCGTAATAGCCAGGTTTCCGCACGTGACCGCTGACGCAAAGGATGCGCGTACCGGTGTTGTTCGGCGTGCCGATCCGCGCGAATGCATCGCCGCCCAGCTCGAGGATGTGCTTCACGTGGCAGAGCGTCTCCACGTTGTTCACGATCGTCGGGCACTGATAGAGGCCGAGTACCGCGGGAAAATACGGCGGCTTGATCCGCGGATACGGCCGCTTGCCTTCGAGCGATTCAATCAAGCCGGTCTCCTCGCCGCAGATGTAGGCGCCGGCGCCGCGATGCACGTAGATTTCGCAGCTGTAGGCGGTGCCAAGAATGTTCGGGCCGCAGAAATTCGCCGCGCGCGCCTCCGCGATCGCCCGCTCCAGGATCCGCGCACCGTGGGGAAATTCGCCGCGGATGTAAATGTAGGCCTGCTTCACGTTGTTCGCGAAGCTGGAGATCATGATACCCTCGATGAGCTGGTGCGGATCCTGGTGAATGATGTAGCGATCCTTGAACGTGCCCGGCTCGGATTCGTCGGCGTTGACGACGAGATAGATGGGCTTGCCGCTCTTGCGATCAACCAGGCCCCACTTCACGCCGCAGGGAAAGCCCGCGCCGCCACGCCCCCGCAATCCAGACTTCTTGACCTCGTCGATGATCGCCGGCGGCGCCATCCCGACGGCCTTCTTTAACATCTCGTAGCCGCCGTTGCGCTGGTAGCACGCGAGATCGTTCGAGTACCCAGGCTCGTCGATGTGCTTGAAGATAATCCGGCGTTGTGCAGGTGCGGGCATGCTGATTAGGAATGGGCTGAACGGCGGTCGACGGACGCGATGAGCGCGGGGTTCAACGGGCGCACGGTCTCGCCATCGTCCACCACGACCTCGCCAGATTTTGTCACACCGATCACATCCGGATTGTCGATCTCGATCACCGCGCCATCGTGCAATCGAAGCCGAAACGGCAGAAATGGCGACCGATGCAATAGCTCGCGCGCAGCGTCGAGCACGGCAAATTTGAGGTTGAATTCGACCGCCATGGTTAACGCGAAGGTTTCGAACGCCTGGGAGTGCGACGCATTTCAACCGCAATAACCGACTCCACGTCCGAAAGACCGAAGTCATTTCGTCCGGAATCATAAACCAGCGAACCGCTTAGCCCGCATATTTCATGCTTTCTGCGTCCTTTTTCCGGCGTTTGTCGGCGGACAGGCGGTGAGCTTGCGTGAGC